>ENA-UOTX01000047-UOTX01000047.1-compost-metagenome-genome-assembly--contig:-NODE-47-length-112793-cov-33.587752_pt1 | contig 112793 bp, 74 predicted proteins | sample MGYA00238143_ERZ746982 | MGnify/ENA primary metagenome ERZ746982 (study PRJEB28758, sample SAMN06268862) | compost metagenome | isolation source: single cell | place: USA: California, Emeryville, Joint... | reverse complement strand
TGAAGGGAAAATTCCTCTTGATCTAAATGGATCATTATATCGGAATGGACCTGGCCGTCTTGAGCGCGGAGGAGAAATATATGGACACTGGTTTGATGGAGATGGAGCAGTGCTCGGAGTTCATTTTCGAAACGGGAAGGCTGAAGGAACCTATCAATATGCAAAGTCCAAAGAATTTCTAGAAGAAGAGAAAGCAGGAAAACCTATTTATCTTGCCATCGGAAAAAAAAGCAAAAGAGGTTTACTAAACGACCTTATGAATCCTGCTTCCAAGAATCCTAATAATACTTCTGTTTTATTAGTCAAAAACAAATTATTAGCGTTGTGCGAGGGAGGATGGCCTTTTGCTATGGACCCTAAGACTTTAGATTCGATTGGGCCTGATAATCTCGGACAATTAGTTGCAAGAGAAATGTACTCAGCTCATCCCAAAGTTGACCCTGACACCGGAGAAATTTTCAACCATGGCCAGATACCATATCCTTCTGCTTTGTGTGTTTATAAAAGCAACAAGGACGGTAAAATCGTCAAAAAAAATCAAATAAAAATTCGAGGGATGACCATTATTCATGATTGTGTTCTCGCAGGGAAATACTTGGTTGTGTTCAATCCTCCAACAAAGATAAACTTTTGGAAAATGGTACTTGGAATTGAAGCTTATAACGACTGCATTCAATATGATCCACAGCTTGGAACCGAAGTGTATATTTTCGATCGTAATGATCTCTCGCTTGTCACAAAATTCACAACAGAACCCTTTTACTCATTCCACTTTGTAAATGGATATGAAGAGAAAGATGGAAACATCTATGTAGAATTTGCCAAATTTGAGAACTTTACTGATATTTGGGCCTACGTAAGAGAATTTCCTCTTGGAAACCAAGGAGTTTGTGCCAAAACGGCCATGAAACCTCGACTCACCTCCATGCGGATAGATCCAAAGCAAGGAAAAATGATTGAAATGAAAAACGTCGGGGACGAGCATCTGGCTGAATTTCCAACGGTGGCAGATTCTTTGGTTGGAAAGAATTGGCGTTACTCTCTTTATGCGACCTCACCGCCGCAAAAAAAAAATCTGGAAGTTGGAGAAACATTTCAAACAATCGGAAGATTAGATCGTAAAAATGATAAACTTCAGAAATTTTATTGTGGTCCACATTGTTATATTAATGAACCGCTACTTGTGAGCAGTAAGGAAGATCCTGAGGAAGGGTACATTCTTAACCTGATCTTTGACTCCCAGAAAGAAGCAAGCGAATTGTGGATTCATAATACGAAATCATTCGAAGGAGAGCCTATCTGCAAGATAGGCTTGCCAGAAATAATACCCTTTGGATTTCATGGGAGATACTACTCAGCATAGTCTCTATATATATAGATATATTAGAGTCCCCATAATCTAAATTCTAAATCAACCCCGAATTTATCTCACTGTTGTGGTGTTTCTTTCGAAATAAAACCTACATAACTCCTCCCTCCATTGATAATCACCTGATTGAAAAAGTAAACCCTCACAATCAACTTCTTTGCTCGAAAAATGCGATATAGAAAATGGATAGTTCTAAAGTGAGAGAATAACTGCCCAAAAAGAATCAGAGACAGTTTCAAGGAGTAGATGGTGCTGCAATCTGTGCAATATCTAGTTTGTTTTTTTGTTGCCAATTTGATTTTTTGTTTTTCGAAATTTGTTAGTATTGATTAATGGAATTAAGATAAATTAGTTAACCGGTATTAAAATTCAAATCAAAATGAAAAATAGTCAGTTAAGAGAAACAGCAAATAAAGAGAATCTCTCGCAGTCGTTCTTTATTCCAGCTAACTCGAGATCTTCATCGAAATCACCCCAACAAAAACAGATTCGAAGCGAGGTGTTTGCAGAGCTTGATAAGAAGATCAGTTTACATTTTAGTGGAAAGTCCGCAGTGCTACAAGAACTCAGAAAGGAACTCAAAATACTCTCAGACAAGTATGAAGAAGAGATCCTTCGGAACCAGCATCTATCACAAGAGAAAGAGGCTCTTAAGAAAGAAAATGCAACCCTCGGAGAAATTATTGATCATCTGAGAAAGCAAGTACCTGAAATCGGCGCGGAGAATCCAGAACTCAGCAACGTCCAAGAGCTGCAAGCACAGATTGATGAATTAACACAAGAGTTGTCACAATATAAGAGAACCCACATCGAAAAAGAGAATCTCTCAAGAGAGCTTGAGGAAATTAAGAAAGAAAGAGACTTCCTCTACATAAATATTGAGCGGGACAAGGCCAGCTACGAGGCAAGAATCCGAGAATTGAAGGAAAGTTATGCACAGAACAATTTTCGAATTGAAGAGCGCATTCTTGAAGAAGCTCGGTCTAAACATATACTCAGCAACGACTTGAATAAGTGCCTTGAACAAGCAGAAAAATGGAAGCGGTTATATCTTGCAGAAGCAAAAAATGTACTCAGCCTCCAAAAACAGTATAAAAGTCTGATTGAAGATAATAAATGTCACACTGAGTACATACTTGACTTGGAAAATAGATTCGAAAAATTGAATCAAAATTACTATGAACTCTACAATGACTATCACAAAAAGCTAACTGAATTCAGAATTGAGAATCTGAAAAATGTTCAGAATGAGATTGAAAAACACAAAAGCAGCCTTTCAACTCCTGAGTATTCGAAATTCGAAAATGCTGTTTTAGTTGAAACCTTGCAAGAAGAGCTGACAAAAGAAAAAGAACGTGGGAACGATCTTCGAATACAGATCAATTTATTAGTGACAACGAAAGAAGAGTTGCAACGAAATTTGTCAATGTCAAGACATCATGCATTGGAATTGGTTTCAAAACTTGAAGACGAGGCTGGCAAAGTTGCCGCACTTGAAGATTTGAGAATAGGCGACTTACAATATATTGCTCAGCTTGAAAGAGATAAGGACTTGTAATAGGTTATATTTTTTTATTTCGTCTGTTTTCTATTTATTTCAAAACTTTACTTCGATGAAACAAACCTGTCTTTCAGCCTTCACATTAAAACCAAATACAAAGAGCTTATAATAACTTTTGGAGCATACTGGGATGCCTTTTTGCCATCATAACTTGCCATCAGATCATGGATGTCACTCAGATCCAATCAGAATTGTTTCCTTTCTAACTAAGATATGCTACTTTGATCGGGAATCCAGATCAAACAAGACTAGCTTGATAAAAAACTTTTGGTATTGAAGGCGGAGAATTCAAGGGTTTGAAAAATATTGAGAAGAAGCTTCAGTTCAGAACTTCACATTAAGCCGAATTTTGTAAGCTAGGAACTTACACTCAATGCAAATCAGAGAATCACCTTTGATAATCCATACCGAATATACTTATTTCTGTGCAAATCATAAAATTTAACACCTGCCTGAACTTCATTGGACAGTGACAAATCTTACCAGAATGTACCAAAGACGCAATTAATAAAAATTAATTTCAGATGGAAAAGCTCATTAAAGCAAACCTTGATTGCTTACCGAATGTCCCAATCCACATCATTATTTCTTATCTGAGAACATCAGAAGTTTTAGGCTCTCTTTGCCTTGTTTCTAGATACTTTTTCAAGCTGCTTGCTGGTTCAAAGCCTGCTCTGGTTAGCTGCATTCTTGATGTAATTGGGACAACTCCAGAATCCAAAAAGAGGGTAAACGAATTATCTCCCGATGCACTCAAATTTCTGCTTGCTCGCGGTTTACCTCTCCTATGGAAAAAGTGTTATGAATTACCTTTTTACGGATATGCAGCCGACAAAGGATGTGACCAAAATGAATATTTTTTCTCTTTTCATGAGATATTTATCAAAAGAAAGACTCAATCTGAGTTATATTCTTCCAAATCTTCTGCTCCATGTCATATTGCTGGAGCTCTTGCTTGGGATTATCTTTATCTTCAAGATTCGTTGGATAAGCTCAAAATGGCAGGACCACCTCTTCAAAAAACATATTTGGAATATAAGAACTATCATACCTCTGCAAGGAAAACAGTAAAAGGAGTACTGAAACAGCATTTTGATGCAGGTGAGGATCCTAGTGATCTTTCACTCGGAAACAATATCGAAATAACATGTTTTCCGATAGTTTGCAGAATGGGAATAATTGCTGGATTTGATGTAATTCGACCTCGAGATTATACATGCCCTGTGAAAACTCTCATGCTCTTCGTATCAGAAGAGCCTCTACCGTTTAACGATCCTGTAATGGAGCGCTTTAATTCTGCTCAAAAGGTCGAAGATGTTCTAAATTTGTACTCAAGCGAAATATTAAAAGAAGTGCTTCCTGAGATCTACTACACAAACGTACCCATACTTCAACACTTAATGATAGGAAAATATCCAAAAAAACCTTTAGATGAAGCTATTGGATCGAAGCTTATAATTTTCTCGAATAAGTGTATGAATTCGACAAGTTGTGTGCGACCAGTGATATGGCTTGAAATTGCTGGGGAGAGTGGATATGCTCACGTCAATATCAGATTACCCAAATCCAATCTCTTCTGTGGAAACTATGTCGCACTTAAAATGCTTGCACCAGCAATGGTGATGCCCGAGCCTGAGCCAAACATCGACATATCATTATTCAGAATAACGGGAACATTATTAGAGGATGGAGAAAGTCTTCTGCCGGTGCTCACGAAAGTAGAGAAACCTATCGATTACTTAATAAAACCAAATGAGTTTCTTGAAGAAAATGATTGGGAAGATATCTCCTCAGGGTCGGAGGAGTCAGAAGAATCAGAAGAATCAGAAGAATCAGAAGAATCAGAAGAACCATGAGCGAAAAATGGAGCAATGCATCCCACACAAAGTTCGTCAGCTCTATCAGTTCGAATTTGTCATTCTAATGATGTCTTGGAATATCACGATTTTTCTTGCCTTTTCACTCAGCCTAAAGTTGTTTTATGTGAAGAAAAGGCCCTCTAATTCGATGATGAGGAAAAATATTCTCTATGAATGTACTTAAGGTGTGTGGGTTCTCTTAGCTTCTTCATCTATAGGCAATTTATGTATTTGGATCTTTTTCATTGATGTTTCAAAAAACTCAAAATTCATTAAAAGGAAAAGTATTTCCAACAATAGAGCTTATTATTGCATGAGTGTCAGTCTCTGAGAGAAAAATGTTCCATGCAGTCTAGACGTTTCAATCTCGAAGCGATGCGCAAGTAGAATTGGCCTTCATTTGCTTCCAATTAGAATTGGAGTAGGTCTGCCCGCAAATAATTTCTTCAGAGTAGCTAGATGATACAGCGCTTTGAAAATATTTAATCATGGTCTCATTCAAAATGCTACTAAGATTCATTCAGAATACAAGACTTAAATTTACATCAAAAAGTGGATTCTATATCTCATAAAATTTCAAATTCCGGCATTTTTCTTGAGTTTGGTTCAATCAGGATCCAAATTATTGAGAATTGATTTTTATTTTTATAGAAAAAATAAAAAAATGTTCCAGCACTGAAAATCTACTTAATACCCCTCAAGTAGATGCCAGGCTGATATCTTCCGCAGCTGTGATCGGTTTTTCAAGGGGATTCTTTCAATTATGTAACGCTTGAAAATCTCTGAGTCAGATGAGAGAGTAAAATTAAAGAAATTAAGATTGGATAGTAGATGGAGTTGCTTGACTTAGTAAGATAAATAAAATAAATAAACATACAAGTTATTGTAATTTACCCCAATCATGAACTCTGAGGCCCACCAAAAGATTACACCTCAGCTTAAAAAAGGCATCATAATGGTAAGGCTGATTTCAGTCCTTATTGGCTTGCTCTTTGTAGCGATCGGACTGCTTCCACCTCAGGTCGGTATGATGATATCCGTGATTGTTGTTATTGAAACAACGCTGAAATTAAATTTCCCACATTCTTATGCCAGCCAAAATTTCCAAAACCTTCAGTTAAGCTGCTCTCCACTATGGATCCTCGCGATTGACCCATGTTCGCTAGCCTATGCTCAATTTATGACCATCGTTCACGCTCGAAACCTTGTTCTTGAGGAAAATAGAAAAAATTTCAGAACTTTTTTCTATCTCCTTCTTCTGACAAATTGGCTAATAGTTATCCTATTCAAGAACTCACTCTTTGATGAATGTCCATACACAATAACGGATAATCTTCGGAAAGACGCCGGGATTATTATTGCAGCCATCCACATTAACTTTTCAGCAATAACCAAACAAATACATGTGATTCTTGGTGAGCTCAAAAGGTCTCTCGCAGAGGTTAAAGAGCTCAACGCTCAATTAATGGTTGTGAACAAAGAACTTCAGCAGTCTCTCGAAGATAAAGATAACTTCATTCTTCTCTTTTCTCATGAAACAAGAAATCCTCTCAACATTCTCATTGGAAATCTAACTCTCCTTCTTAACGAAGTTGCGTGTAACCAGGTCAAAACAAAACTTGAACGATGCAAATTTTGTGCAGATTTGCTCCTTCATCAGCTAAATAACATCCTTGACTCCGGAAAACTTACAAGCAGAGGAGCTCTAGAGCTGTCACCTACCTCTGTAAACTTGTTTGACTATATTCAATCTATCTCAAGTTTCATGGAGATGCTCATCAAGAAAAAAGGAACTGTCAAATCTGAGCTGATTATTCCTGAAACTTTACCCGTAACTTTGAAATTCGATATGCAGAGGGTGACCCAAGTATGTCTGAACTTGTTAACGAATGGACTCAAATTTACGGAGGCTGGAACTATATCAATGGTTATTCGCTATATTCGAAAAGATGTTTTAGAAGAATCAGATTATTACCCATCCAGCGACTTTGGATATCGGTTATTAAGATCCTCGACAAAGAAAGTAGCTGCCTCACCAAGCTGCATTTCGGATATTGGAGAAGAAATTAATCTGGAAACTCAAATTGCATACAAAAGACAGTTCACAAGAGAAATCGCGAACTTAGAAAGCAAAAAGAAGGCCTTCATGGGTGTCGAAGCCCCAGAGAAAGGATTTCTCAAAATTGAAATCAACGACACTGGATGTGGTATCCAGCTAGAAGACCTCAAAAAGCTGTTCAAAAAATTCTCGCAGACTCATTCTGACGCTGCTCAAAGGCAGCTTGGATCTATTTCAAGTAATTTCGTAGAGTCACAGATTTAACACACTTTTTATTAGAGAATAATTAATGGAGTATTTAGTATCTCTGCAACATTCTTCTACTCTATTGTTTTAAGAGGCCGTTCTTGTATTTTTTCGTTTTCTTGATTTTTTACTGCTCAGTCTTCCATTTCAAAGCCTTCAGGCTGCTGAAATGACGCCCATCAGTAGTTCCAGACCACTTTCAAGCATTCAATCAACTCAGGTGAATGTCAGAAAAAAGAAAAAAAAAGTAATTTAATTCCAATCAAATTTAATCGTCAAATTAATTGTGTTCTCTCGGAATGAAATCGAATAACGATGTTATTGGCTAATAAAAAGTTTAAAATTAGATAAGGTTTTCCAAACATTATTCAGATTTAACTGTTTTTCATGAAATGTAAATTAAACAGATCATGCACCTAAGTGCAGTACGTCAACGTTCGAAAACTTTATACTTCAGTAACCCTTAAAAGCTGGCTCTTCTCTTGTTGGACAGAAAAAATTAATTTAACATTACATACCTTTAAAATAGATTGATAAGTAGAAATAAAATACTGAAAAATTGAAAGGAATAGTTGACGGTTTCTGGCAATGTTTGTTGGCCTCTTTTAAGTCGAATCTCGTTTAGATCAAAGAAAAGTACGAATATTTTAACATTAACTCAAAGTAAGTATGAACGTGTAAGAAAAGAAGAAAAATGTGAGTATTTTCTATTGCTCTTCTAGCATCCCTAACTGTAAATGTTTCAGATTCTGGCAGAAGGAAAAGAAGGCATTCTATTACTATATCATTCACACAAAAAAATTCTAAGGACTTCAGAAGAGTTTCTATTTATTCTGTATGATTCTTAAATTGGATGCCTATTCTGGAGTAACTCACTTCGTGCAATTAAAGACTCAAGAATAAATGCTTTTATTTGAATATTCTTCGGTTCTAAATTTCAGTATGCATTCTGCTTTTGTTATCAATAAAAAAATTAGCAAGTGAAAGAATTTTGAAAGCGAAAAAATTTTCAATACTACCTTATGGATCACCAATTAGACGGAAATTTGCCTTTAAGTGAGCAGCAGAAACCCATTATGGGTAAGAACAAAATCGGCCGCGTGCAGAAAGCAATTCTTGCATTGAAAAATCAGGAGTCAGACGGGTCTGAGGAGACTCAAGATGAGGAATATAAATATGTGATTGCAACAAAACGGATAAGGTACTTGAATCCAATGCGGTTTTACGTTACTTTTGATGTAAGTTCCTTTTTTTGAAAAATATGTGGTATAACACGTATGGTCAATAGGGCCATACTTTTCCGACATCTTCTGATGAGTGCTATGCGCCATTACACATGTATAACTTGTCAAATAAAGTGTACAAACTGATTGTGAATAAAACTACCGGAGACCTCGCATACTGCTTATCTCCTCAATATGACTATGGAAGCCGAGTACCTATGTAAATTATTCCTGATTACAGCTTATCAATAGTAAAACGTTCAAGAAATTTTATAATAGAATACCTAAAGTCCCTGGGAAATAAAGAGCATTATGAACTTGCTTTATCTTTCGGGAGATTTGCGGCCTACAGAGACGTATTGATATGGCTAATTATCCAGCAGTTAAAGATTTTCATAGGAGTTTGTTAAATCTTTCAAAACTGTTCCTGCCTTAGTAGAATTCTTCAGGTCTCTCAGAAACGAAAAGTTAAGCCAGTCAATTCCTCAAATCGCTGAAATCAGAGTGTACAGTCCTGAGACAGATGGCTTTTTCGTTACTCGCTGTGTATTAAATAAGCCTATGCAAAAATTACTTGGGATGGATGTCAACGGAGCTGCCACTGAACTTCTTCACACAGGAATAAAATTCCCTCAATGCTTGAGCCAGTCAGACTCAGTCAAGATACTTCAAAAGTATTATGATTTTTACACGAAAAGATTCAGTTCGAACTTTGAGAACGGAACCGAAGAAGGTGAGATCATACACTTGAAGCGATATGATGGTGAAGGGATTGTAATTGCTGTCCAATTATCAAAATTTAATGCTTTACACACCTAGCCTGTAGAAATGGATGTCACAGGAAAATTGATTTTGTACGAAGGAATTCCGACTACAGTATATTCTTACCATGTTCAGAGTCATGAAAAAGCAACTATGTCTAAAGATGAAAAGAACAAGGAAAAAGGGATGCTACCTCGTCAGGTAAGCTTTAACCTAATTTATTTGAGTTGACTGTGGCTAGACAAACCAAGAAGAATTGTTTGCTCTTCAAAGAACTAAGCAATCCGCAGTAGAATTTGGTAGGCGATTCAATTATATTCAGAAGAATTTGCAAGAGGAGCCTGACCAAGATCGCGTTTGCAAAATAAAATACCTGATGTAGATTCTGAAACTCTTTAATAACCGCGAAAATTTGTGCCAAAAACAGCTCTCAGAATGCATGCAAATTTTCTTAAATTATGCTAGTTCTTAATATTCTCTTTTTGCTCAAATATTTGTTGCTATGAGACCAATTCGAATCTATATTTAACAGCAATGGAATATTGCTTTCCTCTTCCGTTTCAACATTTAGATGAAAACTAGTTCACAGCCACAACTGGTAGGGGCTATCAACTCGGTTGTTGGTAGGTAGTGTTATAAAAGTTTTGTAAATTTGATAAATCGCGAGTGTGTGAGGAATAGTTTTTCCAAAAAAGTTAATTCATTAAACTTAACAAAACCCGTCATTTTCTTTCGATTCTTGGCAATATAGTCGGGGGTGAAGTTGTGAATTTCTGAATCGGTTTTATTCATTACTTATCTAACTGCAAATAATGGTGTTATCTTAAAATAGAAGTTTCATTTGGTATATACAAGTAAAGTTGACTGCTTCAGCAATATTTCATTTGGTCAATAAATGTATGCATACATTATTAAACAAAGGAAAACGTGAACCCACTCTTTGAAAACTTCTTCAGTTAAGAGCTCAGTCCTTTACTGACAAGCAAAAGGTTTTGGAGCTCAGATTCAATACAGCTATTAAGCTTTCGAATTTCTGCAAAACATCGTGACGGGTCATTTCTGTTTTTGCACTTTGAAACGTCACCAGTTTCTCGAGCACAAACTTGGAAAATTGAGCGATCAATTACACATAAGGTTCGCTTCTCTGCCTCAGGTTCTCGATAGCAATCCTTTAAAGAAATTATTATCAGTTAAGCCAGATTTGATCCAATATTTCACCAGGATTTTCAAGAATGTAGTTCTTGCTGTGTCATCTTCAACAATATTAGAAAGCTCCGAATCGGTGAAATTTGAGCAAGCCTTAGTCAAAGCAAGCATTCCTGCAGAAATTTTCATTCTCAGTTAATGCAGTAACAATTTTGATATCGAATAAAATTTAATTCTTATTAAGCATGCATCCTTCGCGTATTTGACTCTCTGTCGCCACGTAGAGCAGAATTTATGTTACTCGTAATCTTTAGTGTGTTGAGACGATCCAACTAATTATTTTATCAATATCACTAAGATCCTTGTGAGCTGAAACAAATTGGGAAAAATATTTAGGACTGCTTTATGCAGTTGATTCAAGATGGTTGGTACATTTCCTTAAGCTTCATGGAGAATATTAATAATGGAAGAAAGAGAGAAAACAATTTTAAATGAAGGTCAATTTCAATTCTCTATTGTAGAAAATTACTATTCTCAATCAAGTTGGGTTGTGTACTGAAATTTTACTCGGAGGAGCATGATAGCTAACCTTATATACCAGTTAATGCAATGGTACAGTTCAGTAATAAAAACTACTTCACATATGCTATAGTCAAAATACTTTCTTAATTTTAGTATCAAAACTTGTCAAAAAAAAAAACAAAACAAAAACTATATGAAATCTTGAATTTCGATTGTTTTCAACTAATAGTTTGAAATTAGTATTTTCCACGAAACACTTGAATTACAAAATTTAATAACTTCGAATTCAAATAACCTATTTATAATTATTTTTTCCAAAATTCAAGCTTAACACTCGAAGCAGTCTATTAGATGCAAAATAGGAGAGAAATTTTAAATTGCAAGAAAAAAAAAAAAAGTTATCGGTAATTCAGAGTCATGGTAATAATGAGTATCCTGAAGACTGGGAATTATAAAATCTATTGCATCTTATCTTCAAAATTAAAAAGCTGTCAGAAAGTTATTTGGTATTGCTATATTGGAGTGACACCATCAACGCTAAACATGAAAAAAGTGGATAAAAGAGTCTCTATGAAGAATGTAATTAGTTATGGACCCGTTCCGATCGAAAACACCCTTCTATAATGGAATAATGGCCCAAATTAAATAATAAATCTTGTCATTCTTTCTATCGGAAAATGGGCATCAGCGAATCATCTTTCAGATTCAAACCACTTTCATTTTCAACATACCTTGCTTTAAATTTGGACTGCTTTGTGTTCTCTATTTCTTCAAAACTTGGATCAATGAAAAAATTGTGATATTACACAGAGTGGGGGTAATATGGAGATTTGATTTAAATTGTTGTTTAAAATACTGTCCCTGAAACTACATACAAAGAATTTCATAGATGAAAAATGTCAAAACCACGGGAGTTGACAATTAAATGAGAGTCAAGATCAATATACTATGCCGTAGAGTCTCTCTCTCAAAGCACAATATTTCTTCAGATATTCTCCCTCATATGTAATAATCATTGCTTCTAAAAAGCTCTCGAGTGTTGAGGTTTTTCGTTGCAGAAATATTTTTCTGAGAAAATTTAGAGAACTGTGTTGCTGTCGGCCCTATACAAAACAATTTCAAACTTCTCAATATTTCCAGATTTTAGGATATATATATTCATTCTCACAGCTAAATGACCTATTTTCTAGTAACTTTCATTGCTTATTTTCGATCAAATAGCTATCGTATCTTTGCCATGTTTCATCGACGATTTCTCCCTTCGAACTGATAGCCTTGTAAGAAACAGTTTCATTATTCAGTTCAATAAGCCAGAAATGATTCAATCTATTTCGGTATTTAGTAAATATTCCTGTTGAATTTTCGAGCGGTAAATTAAGGCAATAAACTCCCCAACAGCCTTCTCCAATGTACATTGTGCCATTCTCAGTTGGCGTCCCTCCTCTCAAGGGTTTAGTTCTCTTAAGAAGATGAGCGTGGTTCTCCCATGCACTCATGTATCGACTTCGATCAAACTCAGGCACCCAGTGTTGCATGCCCATGACTATAACACTGGCCACAGGATCCCACAATCCAAAGGCCCAATAGATAGGTGCATGGTAAACTGCGAATTTCGGCAATGATGAATAGTTTTTATTCAGACTTTTCATCCACTCCAGTTGTGTTCCGTTGTAATCGGCGAGATAGCCACAGTCCAAGCTCACTTGAAGGGTTCCTCCAATAAGATGATAAAAATAAGAGTTTCTCTCGCTGGTTGGAGGCACTTCTTTGACTAAGCTTCCGTCGTTTCCGACTCTAGAGTGCTGTGGGAAAAATGTGAAAAAAGGTGGTCCATCTTCCCCTTTGGTCACCGTGCGCATTGAGAGCGACTCAATACCGACGTCATGATTGCCTATTGTGAAAATAATTGGGATTAGCATCCCTTTCACACTATTCATTTGCTCAAAGATAGACAGAAATTTGTCCCAGGCGTCATAACAAGTATGCATACCGTTATCATATGCTAGGTCGCCACCCATCACAACAAGATCAGGTTTATACTCTGCTGCTTGAGTTCCAGTTTCAAATGACATTTCAAGAAATCCGGCATCTCCTCCAGTGATAATACTGATTTTCCTTTGAGAGGAATTAAGGGGAAGGGTCTGGTAAATCTCTTCTTTCTGTAGTGTGCCATCATAGTAGATGTTGATTCTGTAAATAGTGTCTGGTGTTAAATCGAACAAGTAGACTGAATGTACTAACCTCTGGCCAATCCACTCCACAGCTTTAAAGTCGTTCACATGTGTCTGGATACAGATATCTGCTGGATCTCTTTGTTCAAGCTCTCTTTTTGTGGAAGAAGTGATGGACGTATTGTAGCAGACGACAGCATGTGGATGTTTAATATTTGTGTGAAAGTTTATGAAAACTGAGTCTGAGGCATTCTCTGGTAATGTGGCGTACACGTGACAAGGAGGTCCTACGGGGCACGCCTCTGGTAGTGTATATTCTCTGGTCAGGCTAGTACTAAATATGAACCCACTGACGCCATTCTCAAAAGTTGCCTGGATCTGACATATTCCTCCAAAGATCACAGGACCTGATAATATGACGACTGCTGTAACCAGAGACGAAAGGACCAACAGAATCCCCGATCGCCGAACGTAAGAAAAGCACATGATGAAATATGAAGAGAAAGTTGCAATTGCCAACGAATAGTAGAGTTGCATTGAAATGAGTCCGAAACCTTGCAGAATAGATAGATAATAAGCAATCACCACGAATGTGAGCAATGCTGATATACTGGAGAGCAAATGTAAAGGACTTAAGGTTTTGGTTCTTCGATTTTGAGCCGGTTGTAGCAAAGGAGAATTACGCGTTGCAGGAATCATCCTGTTGCCAAGGTAATTCAAGAAGATAGCAGTTATTGTGAGAACTCCAATGCCAGGAAGTGCTTTTTGCAAGTCAACAAGAGCAAAATATTCCTTGTAGGTCAAATATTTTGATGCATAGTAGAAGAGGTAACTTGCAGAATCCATCTCTGATTGAATCTATGTGAAATAAATTTTCACTGGTAAAATCGTGAAATTGTTTAATGTATAGTCTAAATTAAAGAAAAACGCTCTTTAAATATCCGGTTTAATCGAGTCATAGGTGTCATTATTTAGACGAGATCGACGTCACTATCATCTAATACCGAACAGAACAGCAGTAAGTCGTCGGAAGGAAGGAAGGGCAAAGCTTGCATTCCAAGAGATCATCTAAAGAGGCTCATTGTTTTGTTGTTGCTACTGGTAATGGTATCAAAGGAAAACATAGAATATTGTTCAGATTTTCAATAGTATTTGACAAAATCATTTCGCAAGAAATGGTATGAAATGTTTAACAAAGCTGGCTTAATCACAACTCCTGGTCAACAATGTCATTTGTCGACTCTAATGCATCTTCTTCGATCAATAATTCATATATTAATAGACAAGAAATTCCAACGCCTCTTGTTGGCCTGAAATATTTTCTACGTGACGAGCCTATGCTTTTAGAGGACATGAACTTCTCTTTTTATCATTTGAACAAACACGAAAAAAAGGTCCGATGTTTGATGAAACACTTTGGAAGTATTTCGGTATTCAAATAACACACACATAGAGGTGTAATCCCTGATCCTCGCTTCAATAAAGGACACAAATTCTTAGTTGTGGTTTCAATTGGCACGAACTAAGTCGGCACAATTGATTACTAGCAGCTTTTCCATCAAGCAGAATTCATATCAAGAAAACTAACAACGTAAGTAAAAGCTTCGACGTTTGAACACAAAAAATGTAAAAGTTCAAGTAATTGTATGATAGATGTCAAATGTATTTCTCGAAGATATTATTGGCTCCCATCTTTCCAGAATAGTGAAATAAAATTTTACTACACTCGATGACTCCATCCATAATTACACTCAGCCAAGTATAACATGGGAAATTTACGTCTCTCTACTGAGTAAATTTTCATCTAAGACAGGTTTTGCCCTTTATAATATCATATTTTGGTGATAATTGAAGGTATATGAAGTCTATTCCTTTGGTTAAGTCATCCTGACAGTTCACCAAAACAAAAACAAAAAAACCAACTCATTATGTTCTATTTAATGCATTCAATAGTTTTACTTTATTCTTACTATCTCATCTAACTTGAAGCTTCTCTTACTTACTCCTCAAGGAATTTTTTCATAATTTTTTCACTTGATTTCAATACTTGCTAAAAGCGATATTACCGGTTTTAAAATTTATCAAAAGAAAATTTTTAACTTCTTCTCTGACACTAGTTTATAATAATTAAGATAGATATTTGAAAAAAGTTGGAAAATATCTGAATAACTTATTTTGAATTAAATTATGAAATTTAATTATAAGTTTCAAATACCAATCTGCAAATCGTTGTAATGAGTAAAATATTGTTAAGGAACGATAGTAATGGTATGTCTAAGATTCCTATCAGAAATCCAAACCAAAAAAAAAGAAATATGCTGTATAACTCTTAGGTAAATGGCACTGGTGAATTTTGAAGTGTTCTTAAAGTAGAAGACAAATTTTGAATATTTTGACGCATATTTCAGAAAGATAAACAATGAGATAAATGTAACAAGAGTGTGAATTATTGAGTCAGACACATTCTATCAGAAGATGTACAAAGTGAATTAACGGACATAGACATAAACTATATCTATCTAGTTATATACAACATCGAACTAATTGTAATAAGTTGCCTTTTCTGGAGGATGAAATTACTACAATGTACTATTTGAAATTATAAGTTCCGATTTAACTTCAAAAATCTGAATTGATTGTCTGAGGAACCTGTTCACTATCAATTCACACCATATTCACTCATGTTTAAACTTGAACAAATAATAATATATATATTTCATTATTCAATTCTGCAGTGAGTAAAGTGAGTGATGTAATTTTCTAATCTCAGTTCAGTTGGCAATAATTTGAAGCCAACAACTTCCATTTTGTTCCTAGAACAAGAGTTATCTTATTAAAAATAGGAGTTATCCATAATCAGCAAAAAAATGCGTGCATGGAACTTCTTGAATTGCTCTGAGTCTACAATTCTATCCGATTTAGGGCTTTCATGGTACTGGGAGTTAAAGACCGAAATTTTTCCCAATATGACGAGGTGCTGAGACGAATTTCCTGTTACAGTTTTATTGCTAACAGAGAAAAGAAAAACCAGAAAATTGAAATTTCAGCTGGTTCAACCTTAGGCAAGCATTTCTGAAAAATGAAACTTATTTTTTTGTCTGTCCTAATAATTGGAGCCTGATCCAAGAGAAGCATTCATGTATATTATTGGTTTGCGACGAAAATTATAGAAAGATAGGAGATGAAGAATTTTGAAAGCTTTCGCATTTTCGTTTTCAGATTTATCAAATGAAATAAGCCAGTGACAATCTCGATCCAATCGAGTAATTTGTTTTCAATAAGAAATAATTGGTCTAATTACATTGAACTAAATATAACATCTTGAGTCTAAAAATGAGTAAGTTTCAAAAGGATATTAGAAAGCTTTATTTGTTTGATATTAATAGGAGCTTTTTCGAATTGTATTTATAATGACTTTTGGAGAGATAAGCAGTATTGTGTGTGATCTGCCTTCCAACCTTACGCTTTGCAACAGAGCATGCACACAGTGAGACAACATTCTCATTCTCTTAAGTAACCTCCTGAAATAAAACTTGCAGATTCAAAACGTCTTCCAGATTAGATGGCCAAGAGAATCATAGACGTCTGAAACAACCTTTTGTCAATCAAATTGAAACCAATTCAAGTGACAGATTTTAAATGGCATTATGTTGTTTCTTGAATGAAATGATTACTTTTTCTCCTGGAGAGCGTTTCTGCTTTGATCTACAAATCAATTAAAATATTAAAAGTACTTGCTTGAATTTTGATGTGACTGAATAAGAATAAAATTCAGTGATAGGTATGGGGGTAATATCATTCATCCAAACATGGAGACGTTGGTTAACAGAAATAATATACACTATATTTCTAACAAACTTAATTGAGGATGCTCGCTTAAATACAAATGTTAATGTTAAAATTTCATAGATATGCACCTGCTGAAAGCTCATCAAGTCTCGAAAGTTAAAGACAGAACATCTGAAAACTGTGATTTCTTGGTAGATACTCTTCTAAAGGTTAGAAATCACCACTGTTCATATTTTATTTCACTTTTGCTACCTTCAAAGTTAAAAATCTCAGGGTCCTTATTCAAGCTTCAGTCCCACGAAAACCGTTGAAAAGGAAAATTTAATTAATTTTAACAAAGTTTCACTACTACCAGTCATGTCAATAAGAGAGGAATCAATATTCCTCAGTCATGAAATGGCCCAAATTTGTGACAGCTCTGAATTTGTAATATTATGTGGTTGTATAAAGTCTTATTTCAACATATTTATAATTACTTGAAAAGTACCTGATTTTGAATTTTGTTTGGACTATTGTTTAAGATAGGCAGCATTCAAATGAAAGTAAAAGACGCTCTCAGCTCAATTGGTTGAATAACACTTAGGAGACGTTATATAAGTCAATTGGGAAATATCTCTGCTCATATTTTAATTTTCTTAAAATTTTGATTGAGATTAGTCAATCTTCCTTTGAAAGCTCTTTCAGTGGATTGATGCAATGATTTTGGAATTGATCTTTCTGGAGAGACAAGATTTGGTTGGCTATATAGAGATTTTATGCCAATGTTTTTGGTTCTTGGTTTCCTCTTGGTTTCATCTTGTAGACAGGCTATTGCGTTGTGAACTTCCTCGAAACTGATTAAATCTTTTTCCTTGCCCTCACTCGCCGCAATTCCAAAATTAATAGAGCTTTCTTGGGTGAAAAATAGAATTTCTTCTTCGCTGATCTCCTCATCATCACAGTTGAGGTCAAAATCACTCATTTCGGTAAAATTCTTCCAGAAGAAGATTGGAAAAGAGTCATCACCAGAAAGATCTTTTGAAGCTCTTTGTAGAAGAGCTCGGTTATTCTGTGCTTCTGAGTATTCATGGATACTCTTTTCAAGCTGAGAAAATATTTGCTGTAACGCGTGAATCATAATTTGTCTTTCTGAATGCCCGGAGGACGGATTGGGGATTAATTCAAAATGGTAGTTCCGACTCATGTTTGAACATTCCTCTTGGATGGCTTGCAATGGTCTAGTTTGAGAGATGTTGTATTGTTGAGGGATACATGATTGACGAGGCATATTGGTGCTGGGGTGGGAATTTAAAAAGGTGTCTCGATGGTACCAATCTTGCTTGGTAGGGTCAGTTGATCTTTCACTGATCCCTGTTGGTCTGTGGGGCAATGGATAACTGATATAAGGAGTTGAAATTGGGTGTAACATAAAATTTAATCCAGCTTTATCTTTGAGACCCATGAATTCTTGAGATAGAGTGCTTCTTGGCCTCCCTGAACCATAATCGTTGCTGCTAAATGGTGGCAATGTCATGGGGCTTGTGATCATTGAATGATCAAACGATTGGCTTTGTGCTGGATTCTGACATTGAATCTTAGTGAGCTGGTTATTCTGGAAAGAATGATGGATTGATAGGTTGAGGCCTTGCTCCATAACTGATAGTGTACGCTAACTAATTCAACTAACGAGTTTTGTAAATAATGCGATTATAAATTCGATTTTAAAATTTGTATAAATGAGTGACCAGAAATTGGTAAGTTCAGAGCTTCTGGGTTGTTATAAAATTTTTTTCAGACCAAGAAATCAGGATACCTAACACAATTTATTAAAGGGAAAATTTGGATTTGATTGCTTGCATTCTTAGAATAACCGATATCACAACGTTTAAGATCTTTTTGCTTTGGGCTAGAGTCATCTTACAGTCGGCTTGAATTTGCTTGAGCAGAAATTTTCGAGCAGTATCACAAAAAACAGCTCAGATTACGAGCAACAGAGTCTCTAATTTGGATATTCCCTTTTAGTATTATCTCAACTTCGGTTTGAACTACTCTTCTCAAACAAAGCTCCCAAATCTATTTGAGAATCGGTGGGTTAATCAGATAACAAATTGCAAAATTCGATCGAAAATTTCTATCATTTATCAAAACGTTTTTCACTAACAAAAATTTTTTTTGCCTCTTTTGTTTTCCATTTATCTGATGATTTCAGAACTTTGCTGTTGAAATAAAACGAATGAGCACTCAAAGCTAAGGAAAGTTAGTGCAACCCATCAACTTTCGAATCTCGCTTGATAGACTCAAAGTTTTACTTTCAGAAGCTTTGCTGCTGTGATCGTCCTCCAAAGATTTTCTCTAAGAAAGACTCGATAAAAATACGCTTAGCTAAAAATTATATTATTGATATTAACTGAGTTGCTTTTGCAAAAGATTCAATGTTACAAAACATTTCGATTTTCAAAAATCAGTCTGATTACGCGAAAGGCACAAACGAAATTTTCTCTTGTGATTGTCAGACATTTCATGTCATGACCTTATATATATTGAGAATGGAACTTCTATAAAATAATTCCTACCTTTTGCATTTTCTAAAGAGGTAAAATCTGCGAGAACTGATCAAATTGGTTCAGATGATGGGGGAATTGTATAAAACACTCCATAAATTGTAAGTCTTAACAACAGTTTTTGCGACAATAATACATAATAATCGTCTTAATTTGTCTTAATTTTTATTGTAATTAAGAAGTTCAACAAATAAGCCTCAAATCCTCGATAGAGAGAGGACTAGAAGTTCGACCTTTCAAAGTTGAATTGTAAACCCTAGCCCAAAACATTTCAAATTAGACATTTGTTTATTAATTCATACAATTCAATACTCCAATGTTATTAGAATGCAACATACAAACATCATCATTGGCTTAATTTTTACTTTGAGCATTGTTGACTCTATATTAGATTAAAGTTCCATAATATTTTGCCTTTGGGTATCTTTTTGTAAGCTCTGGCCAATGAACAACGAATCTATTAGTGTGAAAAGTTTGATCCTCCAACAATTGAGGTAAAATATTACCTATCAACAAGTCTGTACAATATTTTCCCGCTCAATGATAAATGATACACCCTTGCGTAACTCTCAATAAATAGAAACTTGCACCCTGTGTAGATAAGTAGCAGCTAATCATATAATTGTAAGTCTTCATGGGCCAATAGGAATATCAACCTTATTTAGCAGAATTGTAAACACCACTGGAATACAGGTACCAGGACCGTTGCATACTATTGGCAGATATATTATAAGCAATCTGTCAGCTGCTTGGAATACCTGTAAGATCTATTTTTCCTCTCGTTGTGACTTTCCAGTATGTAGCAAAGAGGGAGTATAACGTTGTGAAGATAGATGAGAAATAAGATTGACCAACTTCTCTGCTTCTTGGTATAACAATCCAATCTATTTTATTGATGTTAAGTTTAACCTACCAAAATGATCACTCAAAGCTGCAAGAAAGTATGTACGTTATTTTTCTGTAGGAAGTCATATATTTTTCCTTCGCTAGTTTTATCTGTGGCAGCCCGGACGAAGATGATTTTATCGAATTGGCTAAAATCATAGTCTTTGTAAGTCATTAGCATTTCCGTAGTGTGACCACCAGATCCAAATACTATCATAATCGACTTGGTTTGATTTCGCACTCCAGGAACCATTTTCTGAATAAGTTTGCTGCCCACTACCATGACGATCCGTACTAAATAGTATCCCAGCAATACACTCAGGAACTGCCGAATGATATTCACCAAACTCCAATCCCACTGCGAAATATCCCAAAATGTTGTCATTACTTCAGTTATTAAGATAATTATTAGATTCCTTAAAAATTATCCTCGAAGAAAAAGCAAAATAAATAAATTCTTTTTCACATTTCCACGTGCATAATGTCATCCTCATAATACATGCAATTTTAGAAACCCATTAAGTACGTTGCGAACTAATATTTTGTCGGTTAAGACTACAGAAATCGTTGACACAATCACCTGATTTAAGAGACCAAAATAGGTTCATTTCAGATCAATTTAATGATGAACCTCTGTTCCTTAGAGTAAAATTTCGGAAGATGGTAGTATTATTTCAATAGTATAGGTGTTATTGCTAAGTCACTGAAAGGTACTCACTATACGACTCATGCTGACATAAATAACTTTTTCCATTCTCGTTTTAAGTGGATTGTGCTGATAAGAATAATATTAATGAACCACGATGAATGTCGTGACTTCCTCACTAACTTCCAAGCGAACACATATCAATCTCAAATGAAATTAAATTAATAAACATCGCGAGCTCACAAGGGACAGTTGTTTCGGGCAATTGAATCAATGAATAAAGAGCCTCACTTTTTATCAAGCTAGGTCTCTTCGCTTATTCCTCAAGTTATATTTAGGTCTGTTTTCTGCACTATAACAATATATAGAGCCATGTTCGAATTTAGAAGTAAATTCAGTCGAGATATTATGTAGAGAAGCTTCAACACGAAGCACAGCAAGCTCCTTGCTGAAATAAAGCTGATTTTATTAATATTAACCAATGCGCAGCTATTGTAAGACGACATTTATTTCTTGGAGCACATCAGTGGCTATTGCTACTTAATTGGTCCGACAATGATGGCATCGATTTTCAGAAAGACTCTAAAATATCCTTCTTTAATGGCTGGCTCTTTTTGTTAATTATGCTATGACATTCCAAAAAAAGTGAATAACTCAAATCCATATTATGATTCTGATGTGTCCTTGTAATAGACAAATTCATGTTTAACTCGCCGATAAGCCGTTGTTTTACTTGAAAAACGAATATAAAGCACTTTAAAAGATTGCTTCAATGAATTACCAATCAATCTGGAACGAGGAAAGCAACTTCGAAGAAGAGAAGGCTTCATCACTTGAATCTGCTGCGAGCAACGACAGTAATCTCATAGGTTTGAATCCAGATGGAACTCTCATGAAAGGTAGGAGAGATTTTACTCGAATTAACTCATAAATATCATCTCAAACAGCAACACCTGCATTTAAATATAATGCTAAGCTCGAAGAAGAAAATAAATACAACGAGATGGCACCAGGAAGCCAGTATCCTTAAATTGCTTGTTGAAAATACGTTATTTGTTTTGTAAGGATTGTTTACATCATTGATCAAGAAGAAATCATTTTTTTCGCTGACGCAAATGAAATCCCAGCATATTTCGATGATTTTGTGGACCTCTACCTGAAACACCAACGCAATTTCTTAATATTTCTGGTGATAGCCATTATTTCGGAGATTTTATGCGAGTTATTGGCCTATTTCAATAGAAACGACACTCTTGCGGAAGTAAATCTGCAATTCTTAGCTCTTCCCTTACCTTTACGTAGCTTGAAGTTTTATACCCCAGGGCTTCCGATGCAGCTTTGACAAAGTTGCTTTATTCAATTATGATAAGTAACAAAAATTTCAATTCTAAGATCCTAACATCCAAATAAAGTTGATGCGGCATTTGCAGCTATTTATTACACTTTTGGGTTGACTGCAATATGGAAGAGATCATCCAGATTACTTGGATTTTTTACAAATTTGTCAATGCTGGGATTACTTCTCGAGATGATTCTAGCATACGTTGACAGGTAGTTTTTTACTAAAGACTCTTATGATTTTAACTTCCACTATAGGTTCAATTTCTATGTTTTCTTGTTGAGATTCATTGGACTGATATATTCAAGGTTTTTAAATCAGATACTCATCAGCTTGCTGCTGATTCCTCGTGTTACGCAGCAACAGACTGCCTGATTGAGTTTTTATTAATATGCAAATATATAGATACCTCTTACATCTATCATTGACGGTTTCTTCGTCAAATTATCAGAATTTCATAAATTTTGGGGTCTTAAACTCTATGATAGTATCATTTTTATCAGATCTATGTACGCCTCTTAAATAGCATGGAATTCATTTGCAGAGAACGGATATCTCTCTTCTTTTTTTTGATGTAACGATCTCGATCCTAAACCTTCTGATAGGAAATCTTTCTCAAAAACAAAAAAAAAGCGAGAAGGAGAGCGCCAAAAAAAAGGAGAGAGAATTCTGTTAATCTCATTGAACAAAGCATATTTATGGAATTTCTTGAGAAATGCATTTACTTTTTTGTTGGCTACTAGCTAGCGTTCCTAATGCTTAACGTGAGTCAAGCTGGCTTCTTATAATGCATACACACAAACAAACAACTAGGTTCTAAATTTTTAAAAATCTAAAAATTTTTCAAAAAAGATGTCCTTCTACACTAGAAATCAGGAATCGTTCTTTTGGATGCTGTCTTCGTTTCATATTCGTATTCAATGTTGATCTTTGGTTTCTTGTTCTGCTTTCGAGGTTTATCACCAAATTCTGCCGTATCGTAATTTGGCCTTGACAATCCTATGGAATAATTATTTTCGATTTGAATTAGCAAAAAAGTCAAACCTCCTTTGACTGGCACAGATTCTTCGTCCTCCTCATCTTCTTCTAAAATTGGTTCCAATTCCTCCTCATCTTCATATTCTTCTTCGTCCTCATCCTCATCTTCCAAGTTGTTGTCAATTATAAATTCTGATTCTGAAATCTCATCTTCATCAACGATCTAAGATAAATTTATTACTCCATATGCAGGTCTAGCAATTTTACCGATCCTTCATCGATGTTGTCCTCTTCGTTTACAGTTTCTTTTCCAGACATTACTTTATTGAAAACTTTTGGGTTGTAGTTGTATATCTCGCCGTATGTTCCTGCTTTCAATCTTTCAAGCAATTCTTCTTCGATTGAATTTTCAATTTTCGCAGCGATCTCAGCCTTCTTCTCTCTGATCTTATCTCTTCTCTCCGTCTTCTTTTTGATCGGTACGATTTCAGGCCTAAATTAGAAACATCACAAATGACTTGGTAAGTGTTCGAAATGTCAGGAATTACATTCCCTTGAGCTTGAGTTTTCTGATTCGGTTGATCATTTGACGCAGCTTTGTAAGTCTCTGCTTGCTCTTATGGATGATGAACTTATTCCAATATTGTAAGTTTTCATCTATCTGCTCCAACGCCTATCCCAAAGTGTCTGAGTTAAATTGCTCTTAGTGTCGTGTGATTGTTTACTTTGGCATAATTTTTGTCGAGGGGTATTTTTTCCCACATCTTGGCCGGAGTATGACACCTTTCCGCTGTCTTCATATACAAATAGCAGACACCTATTAAACTGAGGACCAGTTCTCGACAGAATTTTACCTTCTTTTTCAAGCACAGTGGCATACTGACTGTTAGCTAATGGGCAAGAAGATCGCGTGCAAAGTCCAGTTACGTTGTATTCATTCCTGCAGAAATTCTGGGTTGCTGTCCTGAAAGAAATTTCAATAATATTAGTGTTATCCTGGCAAAGATGTCTTTCTCACTTTATCCTAAAGGAGCAGTGGTTATGACCGATGACGCTCCAGACTACTTCGTCGATTTGCATTTGTTTCCGATTTGTACTGATTAATTTATATTTATGCCAATTTAAGACTTTTTTGAGTTATGGGCTTGATAGTGTAAAAGCCCAGAAACTGCATTAATTCATTGTATTTGTAGATTTTCCGTTGTTAGAAGTTGATCAAATTCTAGAAAGAGTCACTAAACACGAAGCCAAGATTTAAATTATTTCTCTGTATGACCCTCTCAACTTTAAAGAATGCCGACTAGCTCTGTTAATGTAAATTGTCTTCTTCCAAGAAAATAATAAAGCTAGCTCTTCTTATATAACATGGATTGCCATCCATTGACATATCTAATCAAAAGATAAAAGTGAAGAATAATGCGACGAATCACAATTTCCAATAATAGTATTGTATTGCTCAAGGATAATTTCTTTTAATTGTCTTTCAAGATGATGGATTTATTGTTGATCATTCACTTGCGCTGACCATTTATGGATGCTGAATGAGTTGCCGCATATATTGGACAAATATGACACCGTTCTCTTCCAGTTGCTGCTATTTATTGCTGATGGAATTTGCTTTGAGTTGTTTTTGTTGGATTTTGCAACTGACTATACTTCGCAAGTAGCCCAAGAATGCACAATAGTGTGTTTTCCCTTTGAGAGATCTGAAGAAATTTTATTTTGATGGCAGGCAAAAGGCGATGGACAGACTGCATACTCTCTTACGGACAATATTTTCGTGCATTCATGATATATGTCACATCGCTATTGAGGTCTGCTTTAGATTGAAAAATATATGGCCTCTCAATATTCCCACCAATAATAATGTTTGATACTTTATATTCAACTATGGAAGAAGTTGAACTTGGTCCTAGCAATAACATACATTTAACTTGACTTTTGGATGATCATGATTTCAATATTTATAGTTTAACACTACCGCATTTACGCATGAATTACTTAAAACATTGTGATAAATTCCTTTGATATATGATGAAAAATACGTGATTCATGATATATTGCGTGTCAAAAACTAAGCTGATTGTTAAAGGTGCGCCTATTATTTGCTTGCATGTGAGTGCTTCATAGACAGAGGGGCAGATTCTTTTTGTAACTTCACCAATTCTATGAAGACTTGCTCTAGAGTTGTGTTGTAGATGGAGAAATCGATTATCACGTTCTTATTTTTGAGGTCTTCCAACTTCGCAAACGCGTCACTAAACTTGAAATTATCCGGTTGCAGCTAGTTTGTAATAAACATTCACATATTAATTTGGACCAACAAAAATCAGCTTGAAAATACCTCAAAAATGTTTGTGGTTTCCTCAGCAGTCTCAACTTGCTTTATATCCTTAAACAAGTCTTGCATAGTTCGAACAATATCCTCTTCCGTTATATTGCTGCCTTTTTGTAAAGATATCTTGTACCCTGATCCATATTGAGCCTTCAAATATTGAGGTGTTCCGATACATACCAATCTTCCATTGACAATTATACCTAAGTTAAATGATTTTAGCTTCAGATTTAATTACAAGATACCATACCAATTTTATGGCATAGAGATTCGGCTTCAGTCATTGAGTGCGTGGTTAAGATACCCGAAGCGCTTCTAAAGACAATGCTCTTGCTCAATAGATCCCAGATGAATCTTTTTCCGACTGGATCGACTCCAGAACTTGGCTCATCGAAGAACTGTAGAAGAGGTGAGCCCATGAGAGTGCATGCGACACAGAGTTTTCTTTTGTTTCCTCCGGATAGATTCACAACAAGCTTATCCATGTATTGGGTGAGATCGAGTTCTTCACAGTAGAACCGAATATTTGCCTCAAGTTCTTCTCCTGAAAGGCCTTTGATTAGACCAAAGATTTTGAGCTGCTCTCTCACAGAGAGTCTTGACCACATGAAATCAATCTATTTTTATAGAACATGCATTCATTGAAAAGGGCTATGAGTAACTTAATAATTACCTGAGGACAAATTCCAACCTCTTGATATTCTTGAGGTGTGCAATCTTCTATGGGAGTGCCTAGGAGAGTAATGTTTCCTCCAGTTCGCCCAAATGCTCCCGTGATCATATTGAATGTGGATGACTTTCCGGCACCGTTTGGACCGAGTAAGCCAAACATCTGGCCAGGTTCAACTCCAAATGAAAGTCCTTTGACTGCCCAAAATCTCTGTTCGGAAACTGTTCCATCGATCCGAAGTTTGGAGAGGTAAACTTTCTTGAGATCAGTGACTTTAATATTATCTCGATTGTTGTTTGCATTTAGTCGATTGATCTCTTGGTTGAGATCATTCTGCTCGTAGTCTCCACCTTCCCGGTAATTTTTTCCGATAACTTTTGATTTTGCCATGGATTTTGCCATTCCTTCTTCTTGCTCGTGGGTTTCTTCTTGGAAAATGGAAAGAAGATTCGCATTCTGAACTCGAGTCTTTCGTTTTTGAGAGTCAATTATACTTAGTAAATAGATATAAAGTATGGTCTGAAGGCCCATGATCAGAAGCCCGATATAATAGTTTTTCCCATAAGCCACGTACTTGCCCTCGAGACCTGTTCCGCTGAAATCTTTCCCTGGATTGTAGGCAACCGCCAGGGCAGTTAATGCTAAAAAATAGCAATGAGACTTTTTGAAATGAGCGCAAATAGTTTACAATCATTATAGGCTTGGAATGGCCCCAATATGTAACCAAGGACTCGACCAAACCATGCTAATAGAATAATATCATTGTTGGCTCCGGCACCAGCAAAGTTCGCTCCTATTGAGGATATACCTAAAGTTTATTATGAAAGTAAGCAGAGGAACGAACGGACGCTCTATACCATAACAAGTGAGTCCAAAAAACCTGAATGCTGTGGAGGCTCTCTCGTACAAGAAAGAGAAAAGGAACGTGTAAAGAATGCTCGCATTGAAAAAAACCGCATATAGCAAGTAAAACCAGAATAACGCCGCAGGGTTAGATAGCAATGCTAAAGGTCTAGGGAAAGGTGGTTGTAAATGTGAGAATTTTGAAAGAAGAAGAAATTTCTTACTGAATGGCAGTAGCAACAACCATGATGATTAACCAGATTACACCAACCAAGGCATGGAAAAAATAAGTTCCAAGCCAATAAGGTACTCTTCGGCATCCCATGACGTTTAGAGCGTATCTACAATTAACATTAGCTTTTTTGTCATCTTCTCAGAGATGCTACCGAATTTTCAGTTCTTTTTCCTCAACTAAGTATCCACAGATTGGAGAGTTTCCAAAGCAAGTTGACACACAAATAAACGCCACCATGGTGAAAAAGGCATTCTTTATATAAACATTAGTTTTCATGAAAGAAAATAGTTTATTACTGCGGCATTGTTCATTGCATCTCCTTTTTTGGTGAAATTGGCAGACATGAATATTCCAAAGATGAGCAAGAAAGCTGGAATTATAAGCTGCACGAGGAATTTGGGTTGCCTCCATAAACCAAAAAAGAATCGGATAAACATGCTCTGTAATTGCAATGAGAATGAATAACTGGGTTCTAAAGGTCAAGAGTCAGACTACATATTTGAAATTTGCACTACTTGATTTGACACTTGCCGGAGGGACAGCTTTAGACTCGCGTCTTAGTTCTTTTCGACTTCTTTTCATGAAAATTTCTGGATTTGTGAACATTTCCTCATTAGTGGTGATATTCACGAAAGCATCTTCCAATGAGTTCATTTCAAGACTGACCTATGGAAATGAATAAATCAGCTTGGTTTTGATTTTGTTGATGATCGTGGTATTTACCCTTAGTTTGGGATCTTTCTCAAACTCTGCAAACAGCGCTGGGAATTCGGCTGATTTATGGAAAGGTAGTGTCACATTCAAAGTATTTTCAGCTGCGTATCGATTTTGCGTCGATCCTTTTATGACGGATGTTACCATATCTAAAAACTCCGCCTTCTTCGATATGAATTCTTGATTATACGCTTCTGACCTAAAAAAATTTTTACATTTGCATTCTTAAGTCCAAAGAACCATTTTCTTACTTTGGCTGAATGATGAGATGATAACCAACTCCGAACTCCTTCTTGATAAAGTTTGTTGATCCTTGAGCAAAAATTTTTCCTTTTATTAGCACGGCTATACGATTAGAAAGCTCATCAGCTTCTTCCAAATGATGAGTTGTCAGCACGATGCATTTCCCTTCACTTCTAAGCTCTCTAATAATATTCCAAATAGCTCTTCTAGATTCAGGATCCATTCCTGAGGTTGGCTCGTCCATGAAGATAACCTTAGGATTCCCAAAAAGAGCCATACCCAGACACAATTTTCTCTTCTGTCCTCCTGATAGATTTTCAGCAAGCTTATCTCGAGCAATTGCTTCTGGGAGTCCAACTTTTTCTTTAATTTTGGCCATTTCACTTTCAAGCTCTCGGGGATTAACACCTCTCAGAATCCCAACTAACCGAAGATTCTCGTCGGGAGTACATTCAGGGAAAATGAGGTCCTTTTGAGGGCAGAGACCAATAAGTTGTCTGCATTGGTCATAATTGCTATCAAATTCCTGTCCATCATCTGCAATTTCAGCAGATTAGAGAACATAATCAAAAAGAATTGTACAATAAATATTTCCTTCATCAGGCGTATATAATCCTGTGAGCATGTTAATTGTTGTTGATTTTCCTGCACCATTGTGTCCGAGTAAGCTAGAGCAATTTGATGGGGGTTAATTTGGAGAAAAAAAAGTGCTTTCATAATTACCAAAAGATTTCTCCTTCGTTGATGCCCATAGTAAGGCTGTTGACAACAGTGGTGTCTCCGAAAGTTTTCTTTAGATCTTGGATAAAGACGACATTCTTTCCAAAGAACAAATTTTGGACTTTTGTTTCATAACGATTAAACTTACTTTGGTATCCAATGAAGCAGAAACGGGCTCTGCGTGAAGAGCTGAAGTGCTATATTTTGCAGCTTCAAGATCTATTATACTTGAATTGTTATTGGAACCCAGCAGAGGCTCCGCGAATTTGACTTTTCTTTCTGGAAGAACTTGCTTTTTTTTTCCTTTCATACGTCTTTCTCTTCTCTTAAGCACAAAATATTATTGGAAAGTTTCAAAAATATTACGAAGTCCGCGATGACGTACAAAACAAGGAAGAGGACAAAAGAAGCGGCTGTGCTCAAAAGTGCGAGAGTTAAAGAATAGTCAACTTCAGTAAAGTGATCTCCTGTGAAAGACTTGGCTAGACCAAAGCTCATACCAACTGATGGAAGGAATAAGCTCAGCAGAGATAAGGCAGCACTATGTTAGTTTTTCAGTGGTCGATAAAGGTCTTAAGTTTTTAATATTTACTTGCCATTAATTCCAAACACCCCTGGAAAACGGTATACAAAACTGAGAAAGATGATTAAGTATCCAAACGTATCACCGGCTTCCGAGGAATCATCGAAATACAGGCTGTAGAGAAAGGCAAAAATCGCAATTTGAATGCACGTAAGTATATAAAGCAGAATCAACCCCGCTAAACACTAAAGACGGTTATTGTTAGTTCCAGTAAGAAGGCAAATTACTGAAGGTTCAACAGCCCCAGACAGAACAAGTCCCACAACATTTGGTATCGAGGTCTATGGCAATGTCAGCAAACGAGAGTTCAACGTTCGATTTTACAATTATGGGCATCAAGGTTGCATACAAGAAAAAAGAAACCCTGTAAGACCACTTATTGAGACCATTAATCTAAGGTTAAAATTAGACGAACTGAGCAGGTGGTGCTCAAGGAGTCTTACTTTCATGAGGTCATAATGCCCACTCGTTCTCTCTTCAACTAGCAGAATGATAACATTTCTTGGGAGAGGGATAAAGGCCAGAGAACCAAATTGGACGATAGAGTCTTGAAAATTGGGATTTTGGGCTAATAACGTTCCGATTATTGAGATAATCGAAAATTGTTGTTACCAGTAAAAACTGTATAAATTCCAAGGATCATTGGAAATATAGCCATCAGTATTAATCTTTTGATGCCTCTTCGGTACACATCGGCTCTCATAGCAAGTAGAGTGGAAGTTTGCTTTCCAAAACTCGACATTTTTGTCTTTGGATTTTTTAAATATTTTAATAAAATCTGAAAATCAGGATTTATATATGCATGAAATGTTCAATGACATTTTCAATATATTCTGCTATTGCTGTAGATGTCATAAAAAAGTGATTCTAAGCTTCCTGATTCAACTTTGATTAGGCCCTAAGGAAGCTGCCCGATTTAAGTACGGGCTAGCAATCGGTGCAACGATATCAGTGAGAAATTAATGAAGATAAACTTCATTAATTTAGATTTAAAATCATAAATATGATTCGTTTACGACTCCTAAATAAACCTTGAGTTGATTTGAAAGTTACTTCACTTGTCAGAGAAATTCATGTAATATGCCAGAGTGTATGGACTCTTTGGACAACTCGAGCATCAATCTTGGTCACACTTGAAATTGTGATTAGCTGATTTTAGCCTTGCTTTTGATTCGAAAATAAAGTCATATAAAAGATATTCATGATAGATAATAAAAATTTAATTGATTTCGAGATTCTTCGGCTAAGCCTGTATCCAGAGTAGCTGGTCGGCTGATGCTAAAATTGAAATTTTAAAAATACCAGGTTATGAAAACATTAATGTATGAAGGAGAGTGTAACATCGAATCAGAAACCAGCGCAATACTGCTGAAGGTAGACATAAGCCATTTTCTCTAACAAAGATAAAGCAATAATCAAGGCTTCTTGGCTACAATAAATTATTCATTCTAACAACTTCAGATTCTACATCTAAAAAATTTCGCTTTTGTTTGCTCTTGTTTTTTTGAATCTTAAGTTTGCTTAAGGAGTCCTCCAAAGGAAGGCTTTCACATGCCTGACTTTCGCTATCCTAATGATATGAGTGGATTTAATTGAAAAACATGAAAAAGATAGACCTGATCATTTGTGTTGAGAGCAGCTGGCAGAGAATTAGTATCGCTGTCAATATTTTTAGAAAGAGAAATGAATTTGGTCTTTTCCACTGAAATCTGATTGGGCTTGAATCTTTTGCTTACTCCAGCTGCAAGATTTTGTTCTTTTTCTTCAAAAGGGACATTCTTTGCAATATCATCCGTCACTTTAGAATCTTTAGACTGTTTATTCCGATTGACTTTGATCTTTTTTGGTTCTGTGGTAGTTTTTAACACTCTGATCGCTCCTAAGTGGTCATATAGCAATGGGTTTTCAACAAATGCTCACTTTTCTCAGTATTCCAAGCTCTGAGTTTGTTACAAAGTTCTTTCAAATCTTCACAGCCGGCGGCCGAATCTTTTCCAGTCTCCTTCATTGGATTATCAATACTGGGTAAGTTGGTCAAGTGTGTTGGAAAATCGTTCTTTGAATCATGTTCGATATGTATCATCTGGCTGGTTTGTTGAAAATCCTGTTTTTCCTGAGCTGCATATCGCGACTGCAGTCCTAGTTTTTGAGAATTGAATTGAAGATCAATAGGTGTGTAAGATGTGACTGACCAATTTCAGCTATCGAAGCCATATCATTGTCAGCAGTAGTAAAGGGTGTTCCTTCGATTTCATCAAATGCATCTTCATCAGAATCGTCTAGTAGATTCAAGACTCGCTCAAGATGTTTTGCTGTGATCTCCATTGTATTTCCTCGACCTGTAGCAAATAGAGACTGGCTGCAAATACTCTCATAGTTTTCTAATTTCAGTTCTTTCACGGACTTTTGTGAATATTGACTTTGCTTAGAATGACTTTTCTGATCTACAAAAAGTTATGCACACTACATTCGTTCAATAAATGGTTACGACATGGTAGGTGATGTGTTGTGTTGGCAAAGTTTGAACTCTTTTGAAATGCATTTGAGGGAGCCACATCTTTTTCTGAAAATTCTTGGCAACAAATCGTTCCAATTGTTTGATTATCGAAGATATTCATCATTTTCTCTGAAGGGTTGTCCAGTATTTTTGGAACCAATTTCTGATTATCATTGTCTGATATGAACATGCTGTTGAACTGCTCTGAGTTGTGAGACTGATTAGAAGTTGGCATGTGCATCTTCAACTTACTGTTAATAAATTTAATTTCAGTTTTTCTGCAATAACATTCCTAATACTACTTATATCTCTCGAGTAGACTCGAACATCATGAATGTTGTATTAGAATTATCATGCTTAGGGGAACATTAGAAACAAATCTTTGCAGGAGAATAAGTTGGGCTCGGCCCGAAAAAATTTGGATTTTGCAGAGTGAAAGTCTTGAAAGTCTTATTTCTTAAGATTGTTAAAGGGTATTTACATTACAAGTCTGATAGTTTTTTGGATTTATCAGTCGATCGTGGTTCCGATAAAAAAAATTCTGTCTCATCTCTAGCTACCCAAATTTAAGAACTCGGCTTGCTTGCACTCCTAATTGTAATTTATATTTCAACAACAACTACCTTAGAACTGGCAGCTATTCTCACCAGCAATCTTTGTTAAGAAAATTAAATTGACATACATCTCTTGGAGATGATTAGTGTCAATAGTAAGACAGAGCACCGATGAGGTCAGTATTCTTTTGTAACCGAGAAAAACAATATCAGAAACGCAAGCAGCCTGAGCAACACAACAAGAAGTAAATTTTCGTTAGAACTGAATTCAAATAAAGAGTTTTGTTGACATTCAGGGATGTCCTTTTCAGATTTTTTTTGAAATGTAATTGAACGGAAATAGAACATGGTAGTCACCTCCTTTTGACAACTAGAGCAAATGCAAGCTTCTACGAAAACAACGTCTTATTTGTACAACGAGCCATATTCATCAATTTTAGAAAAGGATAGTTCGCTTTTGTTCTTAGCTTCGAATCTTGGCTTGTCCGGAGTTTTTTTATACTGAGCAGTGCCTTCTTCATTAAAAATGATCTGTCAAAGATCCGTCCAGTAAGATGGACATAGCAGTATGTGTTCTGACAAATAGTTCTCTATCAAAATGGAACACCCGCACTATCAATGATTTCACCCAGACATAACGAAGATGCAAGTCAAACACTTGCTGCGTAAATAAAAAGAGAGTGATAGTGAGGTAGGGTTAGATCTTTCATATCTTTCATAGGTGAAACACTATCATTAATTAAGGTCGTCAAATAAGTTTTGAATACTGGAAGTTCTTTCACGTCAGACGCAACATTCCTATCTTATTTTCTTAATCCAAAGCACATATTTTGCAATTTTCAAACTCTTGTACCCTTATTTGTGATTCTTGACTCGTGTTTTGAACATCATCATCCTCACGTCACAGCCAGAAATTATTTAAAAATATTCGAGATTCCTTTTTGCTTCTTATTACGTTTTGCTATTGGACTTTCTTCATATTAATTCGTAGTTTTTTCTCTTTTTACATCTCGAGTTATCTTGTCAGACGAGGCTCAGCAGACATTTATAACGAATTGCGATATTCAAAGACACGTACAGTGTAATCAACAAATAAATAAAAAAATAAGAGAGGATATCCGGAGATGAGAATTCAGAATCATGATCATCATCGATTTTGTGTTGACACAGAACTCTCATCTATATTGCTTGTCTTCCTTTTTGTGTAACAAAAGGGGATACCGACTTAAATTTTTTCGGCGCTGAAAGATTTTCAAGTTAGTACTGATTTCACAGGAAATTTCGTTTTAGAAAAATGCTATCCAATAAAACTCTCATATAATTTTACTTAATATGATTTTATATCATTCTGTCTCTAATTAGATGCACTGTCGGAATCTGACAGTAATTGTGAAAAAAAACTCCAGTGCAAGCTGCTCTATTTAACAAACACATAGATCTTGAACTCATATAATCAATTTATTAATCCGAGAAAGGCAAAACACATATCTTTGCTTAAGCTCATTAAAGACCATGATGCTTGAAACTCAAATGTCAGCTCAATTTTATGGTGCCATGTCTCTCCAACAGCAACAACGAAATATTCAAAAAGATACCAACCATAATTCAGGCAGGACTACTCGATCTGGGACACCAGATTCAAAGGGATACGCCTCCGAATCCCGCGATGAATTTAATTCTGACACTTCAGTCAAAAGTCAGTATATCCTAAAGGGAACCATAGATATTGGGTAAAATTTTGATTTTAAACTTGTAAAGATAACTTTGTGCGACTTCTAGAGTAAAACCAAAAAAGAAACATTTCAAAACTGAAGAAGAAAGATATCGGTTCGTTCAAAGTTACAAAATGAAAATTAAAACAGAGCTTTGCAAAAATTTCGAGCTCCGTGGATGGTGCAAATTCGGAGATAACGTAAGCGAACCTTTAACTTCTAGTTCTTACATTCCCAAAAGTGCTCATTTGCTCATGGCAAGCACGAACTTCAAGAAAAAACACATTTACACTCTAAATTCAAGACTAAACCTTGTCAGCAATTCCATATGAACGGCCAATGCGCTTATGGCATTAGGTGCCAATACTTGCATCTTGAGGCCCTCTCGCCTAATATCTTCTATCAACCATCCTCCAACAACACCTATAGAAATGCTGATCGAATGAATTATTCCTACCCATTCTTGCAAGAGCTTTTCAGACTTGTCAACACTGATTGCAAGGTTGAAAAGATTCTCTCCAAAATTCCCAAAAAGTAAAATTCCTACTAACTAGAGGAAAAAGAATTAATAACAATTTTTAGAACAAGACTTCCAATCTTCGAATCGATAACAAGTTGCGATTCTAACTAAACGCTTTCACAAAATGTCCAATGGAAGCCTTTATATAGTATCTAAAGTGTGTTCTGTGTTGAAATAATTTCTGCAACCTAATTATATTTTAATGTTCTTCTTTCTAACCTGCTTTGATTCTATGTTCTTCTTTCTCTTGAATATTTAGTGAGTTCTATCTTGGTATAATTATAATAATGATCTTCCAGAAACATCATGCTGATACAAAATAATTTGGCTTCTTAGTTGCAATGAGTGATTCAAAAATATATATATAATTCTGGAAGCTGAATGAACACGATGCAATTCTTCGAATCTCTCTTTTGAAATCATGCAAGTCAAGCCAGAATCTTTTACTCTGCTCACCTGCGCTCCTATAACGAAGAACTCACTAATTAATGGGTCCAGCCATACCTCATACACATCAACCCATCCTGGCTCGGGCTGAACACAATGAAAGTTGAAAGTGAAGAGGACTTGAATATTTTTAATTAGCAACTCACCTAATTCCTGTGCCAAGTACATTAACTAAGTCGTAAATTCGCTTGAAATTTTCAACCCTATGGCTTGGAGGGTCTGCAAGTAAGTATTCCCTTGTAAACGCTTGCTTCGATGCCATGACATTGCAGATTCTCGTGCAATATCGAGACTTGAAGTTTATCCTCGACATCATCTTTTGCAATTTATTCTTCTCCTCGAATCTTAATTTTCTTCTCTAAATCAATCTTCTGCAGATCACACCATGAGGAGTGCGGTTATGAATTTTGATCGAAACGATATTCAATAACTCTATGACGGCGAGGATTGGCCTTACTTCCTTTAAATAAGAGTGGTTCAAGATTTTTTGCATTGTAATAATGACTCGACATCCCCAGCAATCAAAGATCAATAATTTTCTTCTTATAAGCCATTTATTTGCTGATAAAAGTCAATGTTGGATGCTCTTTGACGATTCTCTATTAGGCTTGGTCAATAATCCGACAGCCAACTGTCATTTTCTTTGAGCCTTTCAGTTTCCAGCTTGAAGATTTTGAATATTTACTCAATTCAAGTTTCCATAATTCATAGTTTTCAAGCTTTGATCTTGAGATGTTCTTGTAATTGATAAGAAGGAAATTTGCTTTTGATAACTCTTTTGCGTCAGAAATATTTTTCAGCATCTTAAAAGCCTCTGTAAGCTGTGACTGTTCATCATTATCATCTTCATAGAAGCTAAAGGATGAAAATTTTTGATGATCCCGAAATATTTGTAATTGCTATTAAGTAAAATTAATTACTTGAGAAGAAAGAGGCCTAGCTGCGAAGGTGCCAAAGGTAGGCATATTTTTATTGTGTGAGTCGAAAAAATACTTTTGAACAATCTTGCGCTCAAGGTTAAAATAATGTCAAAAAATTCTAAACGTGAATTACTGAGTCTTTGGCCTTACGAATTCTGTTTTTCTAGCAACAGGCTGCCTTACTTATCTGGCTCTTTAGAAAAACCAATCGTTTGCATCATCAACTTCAGAGCTTGCTTACTGCATAAAATAAAGTTTTATGCCGTGTGATCCTTCACCAAAAGCTCCTTAGAGCAACAATTCTCTAAGGCCAGCTAAAAACTTATAAAAAAAATTAATGACAGAGGAAGTGGAAATATTAAAGATATCATCCATGACGCGATGCACGAACGATTCAGAGATGAAACTATTAACAGAAATTAATTCGTCTTCCGCTCTGCTCCTCCTAAAGGCAGGCGATGCTACATATTCATATTCTGGTTGAAAGACTGCTGAAGAGCATCAAACCCCAGAGATTTCATAGTTTATTTGGCTTGATTCGATGTATATTCTTGTTGAGTGAAGTTCAAGAAAGTTCTAAACAAATAATTCATATTTTGTAATTTATAAAGTTTTCACACTTCAACTTTCAATTTAACGAGATAAACCGCAACCATATCCTATTCTTGTCCAAGTCAAATTTTCCAAGATGAACATCCAATTTTCGATGAAGACCATGCTGGTATGAGCCAATTGCAATGAGAAAACAAGCGTAATCTAGCCATTAGCATGTATCTCCGCCATCTCAATGGAGAACTTTTTGATCCGTCGAGCGGAAGGCAGGCTTTCCTTCAGAGAGAAATTCCTTGAAGAAGGGAGAAAGGCGTATGCTGGAGGAGCTAGCTACCAAATTACCAGCTTTGATGACCTTGAGAGACAAATTATGATTGATAGAAAAGGATTCAATGATATCTTCCTCATCAAGTATCGCCCAGACATTCTTTATAATACAGTTTTGCTTTAGGTTCGCATATTGGAAGTCTGTTAAATATCCAGAGCTCGAGAAAATAACAAATTTGTTTATTCCCCTGATGGTATCAATAATGAATTATTTCTCCTCTCTAATTGATATCGGTTGAATGTCTCAAAGGCGATAAACAGCTTTTTCGCACCAACAGCAACATTTCGGATTTGTCAACTATATCTTTTCGGAAGATTTGGCAGTTTTGCTTATTCCTTTTTCAAGCTGAGAAAAGGCCAAGAAAGTAAAATAACCATCCAAATTGCTGTTCTTTAATGAAAAATAATAATAACGCATCCAGGCGAAACTAATCATCGTAATTTTCATCATGGTGGTCTATCATTCGCGATCTTAGTTGGGTTGGGACTCATGTTATTTATTCCTACTCGTCGATATTTCTTCACCAGGATGAAACAAAGTTATGAGAGTGCACTTGTCGAATTAGAAAATATTCAAAGGGCCAAATTAGAGGAAGCAAAGCGCCAAAACATAGAGAAGCTTGAAAAACAAAAGGAAGAAGAAGAGTTTAAGAAATTGAATTAGAATTTGTTTGATAGCTCAGTATTTGTTTCGATGTATGGGGCTTGTATTAAAGTTGAACTCTACCGAAGTATGTATTTATAGGAATTAATTAACAAACAGAAACAAATACTTAAGAAAAGTTACATTTAATTGAAAGATTAGAATATTAGCATATATCAGCAATGGCAGAAGAAGAGAGCCCAAGAAGGCTAAAACCAGATCCGAAATTACTCGCTTTGTTGGATAAGATGACTCAGCCTCTGAGTGAGGTAAGCTTCAGTGTGGAGTTACAAGGAGTTTTTGGGACGCCAGAGGAATGGCTGACGTATGATGATCAATTCAAAGGACTCACTTTTGCTTACATGGTCAATTTCCTGGGATTTGAGTTTGTTGAAGGTAAATTCCTGCTCAACTATCTATCTATTCATCATTTTTATCAATCCTTTATCCCTTATTCGATGTTGACAATTTTCAAAAATAATAGGGAAACCCACCGCTCGAAAATTGACAGAGAAGGAGCTCAAAGAGCAAGAGGAAGCTCTGGCAGCAAAGAAGAAGAAACCTGCGACTGATAAGAAAAAGGAAAAAGAGGAAGTTATCCAACTTTCACCTGAAGAACTTGCAGCACAGCAAAAATTAGAAGAGGAAAAAAAAGCTGCTGAATTGAGAGCGCAAGAGGAATGGAATGCTCTTTCTGAAGAAGAGCAATATTATAGAACCTGGGAAGATCCTTATAAACACGCGAGTATTAGATGGGAAACTTCATCGCAAACTATAGTGAAGCAAGGAGAGCAGTTGGTCGATGTCGAAGATAAAGTTGCTGAGAAAGGAGGCGATTACATCTATTTCATCAAACGGCCACATCCCTCGATCTCAGACGATGAACTTAAAAAGATCGGAAAAGCGAAGCCGAAAGGATTGAACTTAGGAGATCTTAATCCTATGGTATCGAAGGCATGGGTAGACTTGAGCATTTTCCAGACTCCCGGAGTTACAGAAGGATTATTTAGATGTAAGCTTCAACAAGAGCTTCCACCTGATGCGAATCCTGCTGATCACCCGTCCCCAAATCTCGAGAATGCATTTGTAACTATTCGAATCAAAATGGATCCGGCTATCACTCCACTAATCGAGCAGATCAGACCTAAACCCAGCGAGGTGATTCCCAAGAACCAATCTCAAATAATGGGGAAACTACCAGGAACTACTGAGCTTGTCTCTGAGTTTAAAGGACATTTGGCCTTGGCGATGGAGGCTATCGCTGGAGAGTATGCAAATATGTGGGGCAAAGAGAATAACAGTCAATTGGAGCCGAAAAATAGATTGCTGATGTCACAGGCTCAGAAAAGAGAGATAAGAGAAAAGAAGAAAGAGCAATTCCTTGAGAAATTCCATGTCGAAAGAAAGTATGAGCTTGTAAGAGAGAAACTTCGCAAGAGCGTGGTAAAGCTTGTAAGAGATAAATTCCAGAAATCAGATACACTCAACGATATCAATACAGAGACAAAGAACAAATTGTTTAGCGAACTCTACGTTTATTTGATCGAGCAAGTGAAACAGACTCAGGCAGATTTATTGCGAACGAGAAAGGAAGATTTCCATGAAGATTTGTACCATGCTCATGAAGAACTCGTGAAAGATAGAGACCACATTATTTTCTCCCTCCAGAAAGAATCTCTTGCTGAGCGGTACCATCGTTTGGCCCATGAAGCCGAAATCGTCAATAATTTCGAAGAAGCTGAAAAAAATTATAAGAACCTCTGCTCTCTTGATGAATCAAACGCGCAATTCTGGTATATCTACACACAATACTTGTTAAAGAGAGGACTTTTCTCGAAAGCAGAGGAAACTCTTCATAGAGCGCTTGAGTCGAGTCCAGAAAATAAAGAATACCAATTTTTGATGACTTGCTTGCTTGTCAGCAGAAACAGAATTAAGGAAGCATTCGTCTTGTTAAGGTCGATTATTGACCAAGATCCTCACGATAACTTGGCTAACTTGATTGTTCATTATATTTATGGATATATTCTCAAAGACAATCCTAAAGCAGCAAGAAAAAGTCTGGAATTCTGCAAGAAGTTAACTCTTAAAAAGCTAGGCAAGATCCCTGCAAGAGCGCTGGAAAGAGGTCAACAAGAGCTCTTCCCCTTCAGACCACCCAGCGTTTTGGGCCAAGATCCGAGTAAAAAGCTTCCCCCATTAAGCTCCGATGAGCTGGATAATATGTGGATTGACTTGGTTGAATATCTCACAAAAAATCACCTCTATGGTCTGGCTCTGCGTATTGTTGAACCAAAGGAGCCTATCTACGATAAGTCTGTCACAGTTGTGCAATTTTTGCTGGCGAAATTAGAGAATATGAGAGGGAACGTTGACGAATCGATTCGAATACTCGATGAACTGATTGGTATTTATGATTCTCTCAGCTTCATCCTCTAATTCATTGAATATAGAAAACAACCCCCAAGTTGGAGAATTTTATATTCAAAAAGCTGAATTCTGCTACAATTCAAGTAACAATCAAACAAGACATAGCTTTTCTTAATGTTAACATTTCTGGACAGACAAATTCTACGAAAGCGAAGATACTTATCTGAGAGCATTCGGGATCAAGAGCAGCTTTATGAATTTCGAATCTCTTATTCGAGTTGGAAGTCTTTATCTCCTTCGGAGAGCATGGGACGATGCAAAATCAGTTTTCGTAAGAGCCTGCGGATTGAAACCTAACTCTTCTACTGCATGGCTTGGCTTAGGTAATAGTCGCTCTGGTTCTAGTTGTAAATCTTCTCTTCAGGTATTTCTAGTCTTAGACTTGGGCACTTCAAGGAGAGCGAAGAGACTTTGATGCAAGCTCAGTTGTACGATTTTTTGAACGCTGAAATCTGTGGATATATGGCATTGTTGTGCCTAGAAGATAGCGGGAAACTCACACGTGCGATTCAATCAACCAAAGAAATGCTAAAACTTGGAATAAAGAACCACGAGCTTCTAGAAGAACTTGGAGACAAATTTTCTGTGATTTCTAAGTTTGAATTGGCAGAGTCCTGCTTAAAGCGAATAATTGACAATTGGACCTCTCAGAATCCAGATCTCGTCTTCACTACCAATATCGGAACTATTTTTTCAAAACTTGGCCGCGTGTATCATGCTCAAGAGAAACTTAATGATGCAAAGATTCACTATGAAGAAGCTTTGAAGCACGTTGAGAGCGAGGTCGAAAGAGAGAGGATCCAGGGGTTATTGAACCAGATTGGATATTAATTTCAAGGTGAAACTATGAAAGAGTAGCGTAGCAATAGAGATTGAATATTGTTTCGTCGTTTTGGTATTCTCCTATTAAACTGACTTCATAATATGAAAAAAAAATATCTGGAAATTATTTTATCCTTGCAACACCTCTATTTTTGAGTCTTGAAATAATTTTGAATGAGAAGAGGAAAGAAAAATAAGCTCTATGAGTATCAGATATGATTTATACTCAAAAATAGAACCTCGGGAGGTTATTGCTGAGAACATAGTTTAAGAAAGAAATGGAAAAGTTGTTTTTCAAGGCTAAAAAATAGCGGTTTGCTGCAGATCAGAAAGAATCACCGAAGAGATCAGAAGGCAAGCTTGAGGAATGACTAACAACTCAATTCATTCATTTTTATACAAATTGGCCTTAAATACAAATCGAAACAAAAATGGAATTCATCTAGATAGACAGCTGAATAATAACACGAACAAGTATCATTCCCATTTTTATTACTCTTAGGATTGTAAATAGCTTTTTATCTGTTTCTGAGAATCAGGCATAATTTTTTTGGGAGCCTCTTCTTCAGCAGATTTACTGTTTTTGATTCTTTGAAGCGTTTTTGTAGAATCCAAAAGGTCTTTGAGCGGTATTGAACTCTTTCTCTTCAAAGGATTTTCTAAGATATTTCTAACAGCAGCTTTAATCTAGAGCTAGATATATATTTTTGTTACCTTGAAATGATTGACGCGCTACTCGTTGCTGTTATAACCTTGTCATTATTGTTGGGATCATCGAGTTTGACACCATTTAATTTCACAATTCTCCTCGCAGTTTCCCCCGTCAGTAATGTGAAATTGAAATTTTCTTTGGTCTCAGATTTCTCATTTCCAGAAGAAGTTTTTTTAGCAACAGAGTTTAAATAGTTTGGGTTTATTTTTTCTCCAGTCTTATTATTTTTCTCTTTTATTTTTTCTGATTCTGATATCTTAGAATGAAATGCGTTCTCTAACTCAGTTTTCCTTCTTCGAACTTCTCTGTTTTCAGCTTTCAGCTAGAAAGAATACAAACGATATTTTCCAGCAATAGAAAGGGTTGTAGTACTTTTTCAAGCTCTTGAGTCTGAGCTGCTAGTTCAGCTTTTTTAATCAACACCAATTCATAAAAAGTTTTGGCTTGTTCTTGAGGAGTACAAGTTTCTCTTAAATGTTTGTAATAATCTTCTTCTTTTTTCTCTGCAGCGCTAATCATCAGTATTAAGTAAGATTTTGTAGACAAAAAGGCTAGTGAACAGTGCTGTATAGTTCTTTATTCTGCTATAATCTTCAAGCTCTCGGGCTAGACTTTTATTTATTCTCTGTAAGTCACAAACTTCTTTGTCGTATTTCTCGTTCTGATCACTAAAATATGTTAAAAGGTTGACCTTAGCAATTGAGAGATGCTGGAAACGAGTACTTGGTGTATTCAAGCTTCATGCGTAACGTGCTGTTCTCTTGTTTCTCCTCCTGGATTTCTTGTTGCAATGATCGTACCATTGACTTGAAATATTATAATTTGCCAAATGCTTTAATTTACAGCCTGTGAAATCGTTATTGTTGTTTTTTGCTGAAGGTCTTCTTTTAAGTTTGCTAAATTCCGCTGAAGTTTTTTCCCTTCCTTGTACAAGTCCTCATTTCTAGACTAAAGGCGAAGGTTATAAGCAAGAATAGCAAATAATGACAGAGCATTACAATAAGTTCGACGTATTTTTTTTGGTCGGCTTCAGATAATGAATCCAAAAACTCGATTTTATCAGCGTTGTTTTGCGCAGCTGATACATGAATTGTGTTTAATAATAAGATTGACTCGGGATTAAGTACCTGTAATGCTAAAGATGAGTGATTTAACTTGGCCAGTTAATGTCCTATCACGACAGAGAGGACAGCGGTTAGTTCCTTCGAGACTTTGGAAAATGCTATGAAGATTTTTGTGAGAACGCATTGGATCGCTGAATATAAAAGCTCACCAATGAGAATGGTATACATGTCCACAGGCTGAAGCTGACAAATCTGAAGTGAGTTCTTCAAGGCAAATAGCACAAGTCGGGATCTCGTATATTTTTGTGGCGACTGGGTTGTTCATTGACGGTAGATTTGTAATATAACTATTCAGTTTGGAATAAAGGCGCGCTATTTAAAATATTTACATTAAAAAGTTTCACTAACGAATAAAGATCTTAATTGACCTTCCAAATATAAAAATTTGGCTCGCGCCTATATAACCAAGCCTTTCCCAAAGCATTATCGACAATTAAGTTTAATACTCATTGATCATGATTCTATTCTCCCAGTGGGGAGATCTGCATAAGATCCCAATATATGATAAACTCAGTGAAATAATCCTCGAAATGCACTTATGAAAAGTGAGAGAATGGTTTCTAAGTCCATCTGTATGGAAAAATACGTGTATGCATGTATATGCATTAGCATCGAATCCCATCCATAGTCTTAAAGAAAATAATAAACAATGTAATATTATAAAACTTCTGTTTTCACATCCTTAGGCACGAGTAGATAGCACCGCATATTCATTTGTAGCCAGAGAGTGTGAGTGTTAGATTTGGAACTGTTTCCCCATCACACTTGTAGTTATTATAACCCATGCTCAATCTCATATGGACAAGTTTATCATTTTTTCATCGACTTTGAATAATTTCTTGATGTCTTCAGTAGATTTGGTCGATTTTTGCTTGTACATCTGGAAAAAGAAGGCATATCTTCCAATTAGGTATAGACTTCTTTTCTTCATAGTTTCCATCAACTGAAATTGCTCTGTTATAGAATCAGCATTGCTTTTATAGCTGTTGTTGTTAGTGTTAACTTCTGTGGATATTGATGTCTCTTTCGAGTTTTTTTGCGTGTTCTCTTCTCGAAAAGATAGCCTATGGTATCTCCTGGCTTTAGAAGATCTACTAACTCCTCTTCTATCACTTTCTTTCTTAACCTCTTTGGTAAAGGCAAAATAAGAGTTCTTTAGCCTTTATTTCTATTTTATCCATAGTTTTATTCTCTCTTAGACCTTAATAAATTGGCACTAAAGCAAAACTGGGAAAGAGATTTAGATTATCAATTGATGCTTGAAGGTCTCGAACAAGAACTGACCTATGCTTGTATCCCTGATCTCTCGCTATTAACATGTGAGGTAACTTTGACTCAGATATTTTGTTCTTTCGAGATTTTCTAAAAAGGAATAATTTATCCCATTTACTTGGCAAAACTGATCTATTCGAAGTTGCACATGTGCCCATTAAAAATGTCCAGCTGTTGGAGGAGAAAATAAAAAAGAGCAGCTGACCTCTAAAACATAGGCTGCAGAGTCCTTATCAAGAAATGAAGGTAGTTGAAGATGTTCAAATTCTTTGTCACAAATCTTTAGTAAATCCATTCACATAAAAAACGGGCTGATTCTTTACAGAAGGCATGCCTCCTCCCTTAAGTCTTTCAGGTAAAGTTTCTTAGTAACTTAAAGTGCACTTTTAAATTTTTCAGATTTCTAACCTCACTTCCTCACTTCGAGTTGTCTTCTCATTTCTGACTCTCTACTCACAAAAAGGTCACTGCTGCGTAAGATACGCAAACTCTTGCTTGAAGTTTTATTTAAAGATTTCCTCCTCTCTCATTAATTCCAGCACGTCGTCCAATACCAATATTTTTCTCGTTCTGTTCATCTAAAATTTTATTCTTCGATCTCTTCAATATGATTTGCATTTTCTTGTCTCTGTAGTGAAAGATAGATATTGAGAAAAAGACATTGGGTAATGTTGTACTTCTTTGATCAACATCATCTTTTCATCTGTCGAAGTAGAAAATTTTTATAGTTTAAGTTTTAATGTTCTCTCTAATTTGCTAATATCAAGTTCATTCTCACCCATCTTCCTTGATATACTTTGCTCAATCAGCTTGTAATTGATCAAAGATTGTTCATTTTGCCTTGCTTCGAGCTTCGAAGATTGGGAAGTCTGGCTAAGATTGTTTAGTTTATCCGATTCATGCCGCTTTCTTAGGAAGTTTACAGCCATTCTCTGGAGGCCCGATGTGTGATTTATGGAAGAAAATCCTTTCAACGCAAAAAATTTGGCCATAGCACCATCAGAAAATAGTTTGATCTGGGACGCCAATTCTCTTAACCCTCACCCAAAATCTGTGCATTTCCGTTTTCATTGAGGATCTTGCAATTATAATATTGCTTCACGACCTCAAGTCCGTTGTAACCGTGGTGTTCGTCTCCTACAGTATTCAGTTCACCCTTTAATCTTTCTCCAGAATCAAACCGTGTCTCTACTCTTGCTGTCTGTAGCAAGAAATTGAGTCTCTTATTTTGGTATAAAGCACTAGTAGTATTTAGTTCGCATAAATATTCTTCTACCTTTCTATGATTTTATTTGATATCTTGACTCAGGCTAGTTTTATTTCCGCAGCTCCGACTCTACCGTATCAATTCGAGCCTCACTCACTGAGAAAACGTTGAGGCTCAAGATTTGTTTCTCAAGAAATGAAGATATAAAGAAAGTGTTTCATCAAATAAAGTCATATATTAATTCAGCGAAAAGAAAGCTCGGATATGAAGCTGGATAGAGCATCCATCACCAGATTTTTCAAAATAAAGTTTCATCATGGAGGGAGGAAAGAGGAATTATTAACACAAGCACCTCTTTTAAGTGCATTCTTGTATTAATCATCTTCTTAAAGAAGAAAAATTAAGCATAAACTATCTGTGTGACAGAAGTGATTCAAGAATGTAAATATTAACCTCTAATCCTAACGCGCAGTCTTGATTTAGATTCTTTGAAATGAATTCATTTAGAGCTTCTATTTTGTTAATTAATAAAGTTATCCAGTTAAAGAACACGATGACGGGAAATACTCAAATGAATGAAGATGATAACCAAATGACGAAACCCTTCTTGCCGCTTGAAGTGCAACGCGGTTCTCAATCTAACTCAACGACACCTGATCATGAACTTAAAAAACAAAGAGCCAAGGCAAGAGCTGCTATTCTTGCGTTGTCTGTTTTCCAAACAGCTGCAAATCTCTGTATAAAAATGCTGCATCATCTGCCCTCCGTGCAAATTGCCTTCCTGAGATCTATAAGCATGCTCATCATTGGGTCAACCTACCTATTCTTCACGAAGAAATATACGCAAATTTCTATAGTCCGAGAAAGCCCAGTAGTCTCTAAAAATCTATTAGCTTACACGCTATATGGAAATTGCGGTCTCATGCTGCTAACTATTATATTAGGATCAGCATTCAGTTTTTCAATCGCTTACATGAAGGTCAGGGTTTTACCTCAAACTCTGGACATGCTGGTCGTGATCTACGCCTTCAACCTTGTTACACTGATTAGCACATCAGCATACGCGCTGTTAACTGGATCTTTTGTGAGTCTCTCATTTTCTGATTGGGTTTTGGGCCTCATCTGTGGAGTATTCGCTATCACCTTTATCTACCTCCAGAATCGTGCTTACCAAATCGAAAAGCCCAGTAGAGTTGCCACTATCTCTCTTGGACTTCAGCTAGTGTACTCTACCCTCATCGATCTTTTTGTCTTCGGACATTTCCCCGACTTCTTGTCCATGCTTGGCGTTGGTGCTATCGTCGGCAGTGTTTACATGATCTTACAACTCAAACATTGATCTGGAAAAAAATACATTACAAGCTTTCAGTTTTAGAATTTAGACTTAGATAAACTGCATTCTAGATGAGCGAAGAAATTTAGCATTTGAAGTTCTGTATTTAATCGTAACTTCGACATATTCTTGACTAGAAGTAAAAGAAAGCTGATGAAAACCTAAAATCTTAGAGTTAACATTCGATATTAAATTGGGTTGTGGGTTTTGAATCATCCACAATGAACAGAATACGCTCTTGAAATCCAGCACAAATTGTGGTTTGCGATCGCAAATCGATTTCTTGTTCATGAAATATTCAATCATCATTTTGACCGAAAGATATCTTCTTTCACTCGTTCTACAAGAGCACTGATATCAACAAAAACGAAGCACTTCTTTGCCAAGGAAGAGAAGGAGAGGCACAGAGAGCGAGAGAGAAAGAAAAATCACAACATTCAGGCCCTTGTTTCGTTAGTTGACACCTATCTATCTCGAGATCCAACAAAAATCTGTAGCTGACCAGAAACCTAATAATTAAAAAATTCGCAGCGCACCGGTATAATTAGGATCGCCACTCACGAGTATATAAACCGCCGCATCAAGCTGCTATTAGATTATAGCTAAACCATGTCTGAAAACAGCATCGCAGGACTTAGTGTCAAACAGATAGAAGAGTATCTCTTCTCTAACGATAATCTTGTTCCAGATTCAACCAAACTAATCAAAGGAACAGAGACGTATTACTTTGTCACTCTACTGAACTATTTAAAAAGTAATGTCCGCCTTGACATTCCAACCGAAAACAAACATGCATATCAACTATTTCAAGATTATAAAGCCAATTTTCCGAAGAGTGCAAACTTTGCCAAAATACAACTCCGTAGCTGGTTCATTGCTTATGACAAGGAAAAATCTGAGGAAAAGCGCAAGGAAGTACTCGGGAATATTACCAATGGTTTAGAGGAACATGACATTCTCGCTCAATTAAATGATGAGAAAGCTATGCTAGATGAAAAACAGCACAGAATCAATGAAAATAGGAATCTTAGTGAACTTGATCTGAGCTCTTTTGACATTAAAGAACATCTCAAGAAAGCTGCAAAAAATGTCTTCTTCCTAAGTAACTTGAAGCGGAAGATGTGGCCTCAAGTTTCCCTTTTCGAAACGACTCGTGATGTTCTCATGCTTATAATTGACCAGGGCGAGCTACATGCTTTTGGTAATCATATTGTAGATAAAATCAACAAAATCCTCCTTGAGAAAGACTCCCACGACCAACAAAAAATTCTTTCAAACATTGGAAGCATTGTGAGTCGTCTTTCTGTAGAGCAGATCCAATACTGGTTGAAAATAAATATCGCTCTTGTGAACTATTATGTGTTTGTTCAACACTACGTTTTCAAAGTATTCTCGAAGGAGCTTGATTTTGAAATTTATTTGCAGTCTTTCAGCGGGACATTCCCACCGACGTCAAAGCTCAAAAAGAAACTTGAGAATCTCCTTAAGATTTGGGAATTTGCCACAACGCTCCCAAAGCTGTATCATTTGCTCCAAAAGAGTCTGCTTTTTGAAATCTTAAGAGTCAAGCTGCTTTTACAAGACTCAGATTTTAAGCTGTTTCTCTTCTATTTGAAAGAATTCCACCAGGAGAAGCTACTTCCTACCACTGATTACTCCCAATTCACTTTAGATATGAGTAGTGGAGTCACCCCTATGAGCGAAATCGAAATTATTACCTCATATCTTATGGAATTTTTTAAAGTCGAAGATGAAAAATCAATAAGTCTTTTCGAAGGAACACTTGACAAATCAATTCTTCAAAAAACTTTCGCCAAGACAAAACTGTTATATGAAATAAGCGGACAGAATGACCCTCAACACATCGAAATTCTGCGAAGCTTTGAATCCGAAGAAGTATTGAAGAAGGCAGAGATTGTGATTAGAACCAAAGAACTGGCTGACAGCGCCAAAGTCCCAACATTCGAACTTGAAGTGAAAAATATCACCGAATTAAATTTGAAGGTGTTTGAGCTTGATGTTGAGAACTATTTTCGGGTGAACAAGCAACCTATCCATCCTGAAATTTCTGTAGAGGGAATTACTCCGAATATTCTAAAATCATTTAATATATCCAACGCAAATCCTTTCAAATTCTATCCGAGTACATGTACTCTTGATGAACTTAAAGACAAGAAAGGATGGTTTATTATTGAGTTCTCAGCAAAAGACCTGAAACGTTTGGTTTCTTTGAAAAATGGATCTTTGAAATACATCCGTAGAGAGACTGGTGCTGGAAATTTATTCATGATCATTAATGACAAGAATGAAATTTGTAAAGACTCTTCGGTTTTGTATGAAAACAAACTATACCGTTCAAACGATAAAGGACATATAACTATTCCTTACGCGAAACATGTTGACAGTAGGGCTTATGCTCTTTTGAAGGCAGATGGTATCTATGAAGTTATTAGTTTTGATCAGAAAAGAGAATCTTATCAGCTTCAAACTCGCTTCTTGCTAGAGTCTAGTGGCATCGTAACTAATTCGGAGGCTTCTGTGCTTGTGCAACCTAGGCTATATGTCAATCAATTCCAAACTACGTTACAACTTCTAAGAAATCCAAAGCTGCTTGTTTCAGTAACGAATGACCGAGATATACGCAATACAATTGAGGAATTCACAAATTTCGCATTTGGGAGAGAGACTGATTTTGTTCAAAGATTTCGGGTTCCTCCAACAATTAAAGAAATTGAGTTCAAATTTTCGGCAGAGATTTTCAACAATGTTCAAGACAACTGGGAGAGTCTTTCATCAGAAACAACGTATGTTCTTGAAAATAGTCGCATTGAGGACAATAGGATAGTTTTCTTCGATTTTCAACTTGTTAGATATCAAGACAATTATAAAATAATTGCCCTGGGAAAAAATGGAGAGCGCATTCAAGGTCTCGATGTGGAAATAGCGCTAATTCACGAAGCTTGTTCAAATAAATTCAAACAACTCCTGCAAACAAGTTCTGAGGGAGAGGTTTTATTAGGGAGCTTAGAAAATTTCGAGACTTTAGAGATTCAAACCGTTCAAAAAATTGCAATTCCTAAAGTTCAAAAAACGTGGAATTTAAATGTACTGAGTCGCCCAATTCATCATAGCAGCAAAGAGCTGTATGCGGTAGAAGGAGAGGCACTCTATTTCGAATTTGAAAAGGTGCCTGGCTTGAACCTGAGTTATTTTTCTCTTCAAGAATTTAACAGTTTTGGAGATACATATTTGAGAAACCATGACCGCTCGCTACGCAGTCAAGAAGAAAACGGTTTACTTATAATTACTTTCCCAAGAGCCAAAGAAGGTGTTTATCTGCTACAGAACCATTTCGTTCAAGAGTCACTTAAAATAAACGTCGTTGAAGGTTTTAGACTCGCGAACAACTCGCTCATATATTCAACCAAATCCAATTTAGTTATTGAGAACGTCCTTAAAATGAATACTGCACCTAAAATATGTGGCATATTATCTAGCTCAGACTCTCTGAAACTTGCGCTGAAAAAAATATCCGGCAACGTCCGCGTGCATGCCATCGGATTGCCATACTTGCCGAGCTGTGAAACATATCCAGCTATCGTCAAGGCCTACAATTCTAACCTGAACACTCATGAACCTTTGAGAGACCTGCAATCTTTGCAAAATAACCTGACTGTGTCTGCATCTTTGAAAGACGAGGTTGTCGGTTATGTGGAATCTAGAAGGAATCTACCAAAGGTTATGGGCAGTGTGTTGACCAAGCCTTCATATCTGCTAGATCCTTCTGAGACAGTCTTCAAACTCGATCATCGAAGGGTATTAGAAAGAAGTGATAATGGAGTTGTTACTTTTACTATGGACAATCGAGAACAATTTGAACGCAGATTTGCTAATTCTACGAATTCATTAAGTCTGGGAGCGAATTACCAAGGGGGATATGAAGAATTTTGCAATTTCAAATCAAAGAACTCTGATCATTGGAATGATAGAATCACCTATCGCCAGTTATTTCTACAGAACCATCTCCGTTTTCCAGCTAAAATAGTTGGTTGTTTTGAACCAAATCAAAACGGTGAGGTCATAATCAATAAGAACGATCTTAATTTTGATAACTATACATCGCTTCAGCTACTAGTCTGCACTCCAGAGTTTTCTTCTAACTACTTCCTAGACCTAAACACTCTTGGACCTCATTCAAAACATCTAACTATTAGGCAAACTTTAAATCAAAATCTAACTTATGCTGAGTCAAAAAAGCATCTGATGCTTGCGGAAGGAAAGCAATTCACTCTTAGCAATCCATTGAGTTCGCAAGTAGAAATTATTGATGATGTCAAAAAGCTTCTCAAACTTCAAACTGACATTTGTAAATCCATTGGTGGCAAGCGAGCTGAGACTGAAGAAGCTTTTGGTACATGGGAGTTTATAGCACGATGGCACCAATTGACTCTCGAGCAGAAGAACTCTTACTTTGATAAATTTTCCTCTCATGAGCTGGACTTCTACCTGTTTATGAAAGATCCAGTATATTTCGAAAAGGTGGTAAAAGAGCATTTGAGAAATAAAGTAGAGCGAAGAATTGTAGATGAGTTTCTGCTTGGAAATGATATCACTAAATTTGCTTCACCCTCGAAGATTGGTCAATTTAATGTGTTTGAAAAATGCTTAGTGATTGCACAGCTAGCAACCAACAACTGCATCTCAGAAGCTAAAGCAATTGCAAATTTGATCCGTTGGGAAGACGAAAATGAAGGAAAGACACGGTATTGTCAAGAACTCGATGATAAAATATTTGAGCTGATTCTTGGGACAGGATATGATAATATATTCCCAAAACAGATAGAATCTACACTTGAGAACCCTAAAAGGGACAACGGAAACAATTATGGATATGATCATAGGCCGCCTCAAGATCCAAGTATTTCTTATAATAGACCTATGCATGCACGTTATACTCAGAAATCAAGAGGTTTTAATTGGAATTTTGCACTTTGCGGGACGGCTCAGGAGATGAATTATGAGACAGAAATGGAGTTGCAAATGGAATCAAAATTTTCACCACAAGGATTTTATGATAGTAGCAACGCCTGTTATGAGGAAGAAAAATCCTTTGCAAGATACCCTCAGAGAGTAGTACCAGCATGCCTTGCTGAAGGAAGAGAGTATAATGATGAAGAATGCGAGTTTTTTGGAGGTGCCATCATGGATGACGGGAAAAAAGCCCTCTTTTCGGAACTAGATGTCGTCCAAGCTCGAAAACAAAATGGAATATATACCGACCTGGAAAAAACCAAAGAATATAGCGAAACACATTATCATGGAATCAAAAATTCTACTGAGTTCCAAAATCTGATAAAAGCTAACCGATTCTGGGTAAGTTTTTCAGAATGGCTCATCGAAAATAAGGGAAATTTGACTGGTACATTTCTCTCAGCTGATTTTAAGTACGCTCATCAAAATTTCACTGAGATAATATTGGTTCTTGCTATCACTTCAATCCCCCTAGCGGCAGGATTACATCTTTACGAAAGTACTAACGATGCGGAACTTTTGATAACTCTTCAATCACATGCAGTGATATTCTTCCGCGAGCTCACAGAATCTGTTTTCGAAGAACTTGACAACCAAGATTTAATGATTCTCAAACGATATTTCGACCCAAACGACAAATTTGATGTCTTATCCAACGGGCGCAAGAGCGAAAAGATTGTTGAGGAATTTTTTGCGCAAAGGCCCTATGGTTGCGAAATAGTCATAACTAATTTCTCCAGAAAAATTTTGATCACTGATCTTTTCTACCAAATCCCTTCAAACTGTCTACCTTTAGTCCAAGAAATGAATGAACAAACTCTTCGCAATGAAGCCATTCAATCCTACTCCTCAAAAGCATATCAATTTTTCTTTTATGCTCCGAACGAGTGTGAATCGCTTCAAGTTCCAGTCTATTTGAATCGAGAGCTCAAAACAATTTATAGGTCTAGCAATCAAGAATTTCAATTTAGACACCCGAAACACATAACAAGAAACATCGAAGAAGAAGTGAATGAAGCGAGCATAGAACACTGCTCTATAAGCGCGTTGTTTGAGCTTTTTACTCAGCAATATTTCAAGCCTAAGCTAAAAAATAACCTCAAAGAAATGATTTTGAGTAAGCTAAAGAGCAATCTGTTTGACCCAAGCTTGTACGCGAAGGTCTTAGGATATCTGCGTGAAAGATGCATCTACGATAGTATCATTTGGAAATACGCCTTTTACCATTCAGACAACGAAGCCTTGCGAGAATATTTTGATGCACTGCTAGAATCAAATCCCAATATCACGAGACGGATTGGTCATGGCCTTAAAACCACTTTGGTTGATACAACCTATTCTTTTGAAATTGAAAGCACTTATGCAATTATTTCCACTGATCAGCTCCAAATTGGTGGGAAAAGAAAAGAAGAATATAATGATCCCAGCTATCGAAAGCTACTACTTTCTTTGCTAGAAAAAGGGACCATAGATAATGTGAGCAGGTTGAAACTTGCAATCATCTGGACGAATGGCGGTAGAGAATGTCAAGCCTATGAAATGCTCAAGAAAATTGATCCTAAAGATCTCGATGAAACTGGGAAGCTTCAATATGATTACTTATTTTGCTACTTAGACGCAAAGTTTGATTCAGTGGGTATGGATGAGGCAAAAGAGATTTCCTCTCGGTACCTAAATTATCCCATAACAAGGTAAAAATAATCCTTTTTGTGCCTTCACAATCAACTCATTTGTATAGCTGGAGGAATAAGTTCGCAGAGATTTATGAGTCCATTATCGGATCTTATGGCAAGTCACCACGAAAGCATGGAGGAAATGAGCCAAAAGCATCTGGAGGGAATAGTTCTTTGAGCATCAGGATGAACCAAGGGAAGCTAGTTGTGGATTACCGAAACTTGCACTACGTCGAACTAAACTATTTTATCATCGATTTGGAAGTCTTATTTTCTTTGAAACCGTTCATTTTGCAAGACACAGCTCAATTTGATATCATAGAGCCTAACTATAGTAATAAGTGGGAATTGGACCTAACAGGGAGTGTTAGAGAATTCGACTTAAACAAAAAGGTTGGGGCCAGATGCTGCATGATCGAAGCGAAAAATTCTGATTGCCAACTAAGAGAAAGCGTCATAAATTTCATTTGTGCTCTAAAATCTCTACTCTATGAAGAGATTGGCAATATCGATGTATACATAGGAGGAAATCCTAAAATGTTCGTTTATGGAGTATACATCAAAGTTTTCGCCCAAATGAAAAACGGGACGGAAGAGTTTTACAAAGATGGATACACAGATATATCTGGAAGGTTCGATTATGCTTCGATCAGTGTGGATAAATTGAAGCACGTTAAGAGGTTCGCAATTTTGGTTTCTCATCCAATACATGGAAGTAAAATTTTAGAGTGTAAGCCTCCACTGAATGAATAGCAACAGAAAATACTGAGCATGAACATTTTCAAGCTCTACATACGTGTTTTATTGTGGTCTTTCTTCAATGCTATGACTTAGCATGATCAGGAAATAAATCATTCATTGAAAAGAGACTACTAAAATAGATTAAAAGTCCATTCAACTTTCTTTTCTATCTCAAGTTAATCATGCAAGTACAATTACCTGTTTGAGAAATCCTTTCTGGTGAGTTAATTGCAGCAGATAAATGAACGAAAAAATTACAACAGCTCATTGCAATTTAAAGAAATGACATTCGCTTTGCTATTACTTTATATAGTGGTTGCTGATAATAAAGAGTTTTTGTTTCAGACGCTAATTCCTATTTGATTTTTGCAAAGCAAGAATAAATTTCCTTTCAAGCAATACTTTCTCAAATGTGGTTACCCCTAATTTCAATAATTTAAAGGAATCGGTAGTTATATACATCTGTATAAATTATTTTTAATGAAAAGTTGAAGAGAACGAGAGAGAGAGAATCTTCTTGAGAGAGGTGATTCAAATTATCGATTTATACATTCTTTTATTGAAGGTACCCATTAAAACTGAATGTAGCTACTATAAATTCAATCGATACCAAGAAATAATTCCGGCAGGATAACCAAGTAATAAATCTTGATATTCATGCATTACTTGCTCGGTTTTATGAAATATTTCTAGATCTTGGCATGAATTATCGTAATCTATTAGATTTACTCTGTGAAGGAGAGGAACGATAGTGATGGCTGAGCTTTGCTGCAGAGTCATCAATGGATCTAGAGAGTTCTGCAGTCGATGATTCTTGCTCTTGAGTCGTCCTATTAAAATTTGGAGTTCTTCCAAGGAAATATTTTTCGTCTTCTTTCTTCTTTTGGGTAACAGTTGTCAAAAGCTCAAAGATCGTGATCGTCAAGAAGACCAGAGAAAAAAGACAATCGACCATACAACCAGTTAGAGTCAGAACGATAAGAACGAGACCGATATTCGTCTGAGATTGTGAAGAAACAGTGTTGGTGATGTGACTCACTCCAAGAACCAGAGCTAGGATTCCCATTATACTTTTGCAAATTTGATTGAATAGCACTACTCCCAACTTCAGTTTTGATTTGATAGGTCTAAACCCCAGCAATAGCAACAAATAGATCAAATTGATGGTTGTGTAGAGCGCTGGAGGCACAGGACCTGATAGTTGAACGAAAAAGACCGTGAAAATTGCCAATACATATTGGAAAAGGTAAATAACCATGAAGTTTCTGGTGATCCAGTATTTGTCTTTAAATCCTTCAGAAATCGTATTTACCGAGTCAGGAATTTTCACTCTTCGTGATTTTTGGACGATATTGACGGTTCTTCTGGGAGTAGGAGTTAAAGGTGTTCTTTTCCTGTTCAAAAGGTAAACAAAGAAAGGTATAAGCGCAGTGTATGTAATAATGACAACACACGCAAATCCCAGAGAAACGCCAACATAGACGTTTTGATGACTATTTTCCCTCAGCTGTATCATGCTATTAAGTATCAAATTGCTAAAGTCTTGGAGTAAAAAACTAATTAAACCATTCCATCTGAAAACATTCATGCATTTTCTCACTGGCTTCTCGGCTTTAGGATAATTTTTTAAGAGGCGAGCCAAGATCGATAGGATAACGATAATCAGAAGAGTAATAAGCTCTTTGGCGATTTGGAGTCCAGAATTCTCAAAGAGAGCTGAGCTTGTTTCCCAGAATCCAAACATGCCTCTTTTTGCACTGTCTGGGGTTTGGCTTTCACTTCTCATAGCTGAAAAGAGATTCAAACTATTTTGTTTCTCAAGTATTCCCCGTGTAAACTGGACGTAATTGTCTGGAAACCCGACGCTGAGATAAATGAAGATGCCAACATCTGCTGGAAACGAAATTGCCATTATAGTTGGAACAGATAACCCTCCAAATAGGAACACAGATGCAGATGAACCCAGCATATTCACTGCATTGGCAGCTGCCGCAGTCTGACCTATTGTCGAACTCACCTCAATTGTCGGACACCCAAGTGAAGAATTGGTTGCTGTACAGAGTACACAAGAGAAGGTGGAATTATCCTTGAAGTATCCATAAGGACAGTTGAATAAACAAGTGCTATTAGGCATATAATAGTAGATTTCATGTGGACAGCTCAAGCAGTCCGTTGATTGACTACCACGACACGTGAGACAAGCCCGTTCACTGCTCTTGCTTGAGGGTAAGAAGCAGCTGAGGCAAACTCTAACTCCAGCATACCATCCAATAACTGGACAACTTCTTACGCAAGTTCCGTCGACTGGGAGGAAGTAGGTTCCGTCGAAACAACTGGTGCAGTCAGTACTTAGAGGGCCAGTGCATGATTCGCAAGCTTCTGAGGTACTTGATCCTTGGAAGCAGCTCATGCACGTGTTAGTTGTGGCATCTTCGTAGTACCCACTTGGACACTGTGAGAGACAGGTTTGCCAATTTACCATTAGAAATGCATTAGTGTCACAAGATAAGCAGTTGTATGATGCTGGTCCATCACAGGTAACACAAGTTCTGTTAGTTGCTGTTCCACTTGGGGCTGTGTAGCATGGCAAGCAAGTACCTGTTGTCGAATCAGCATAAAATCCGTTTGGGCAGCTCCCTAAACAGGAACTATTGCCGCTATAATAATAATTTCCACTAAAACATGCATTACAATTTGTACTCGCAGACCCACTGCATGTTTGACAGCTTTTATTGATGTCTGTCGCTGGGTTTGCTGCTTGATAGCAAGGAACACAGACAGAGCCACTCTTATATCCAGAAGAACAAGTATCAATACAAGTATTAGTGACTAGATCAAGAGAAGCAGGGGAGACGCAAGAAAGGCAGTTATCCGGAGCTCCTCCACTGCAGGTAGCACAAGTTTGCTTATTGGGGTCCGAAGGTGTGTATTGATAGCATTTTTGACATTTATTCGTCGAAACATCATTCCACCAACCTGGAGGACATGATAAGAGACAAGTCCCATTTGGGGCATAAAAGAAAGCCACGCCAGCCACACAAGCTGTGCAATCTCTTGAAGTGCCTTGAGTACACCTATAGCAAGTTTGCTCATAAGAAGTCGCTAAAATTGCTTGATAGCATAACTTGCAGGTGTTGGACGACGAATCACCCCAATACCCTGAAGGGCAGGTGGTGACGCACTTACCGGATATTGAGTCTAAGTAATAAGGCATATTGCAAGAGAGACAGTCATCTGGATTGGGACCACTGCAAGTAGCACAAGTCCCGTCACTGCCAGTGTATTGATAGCATTGTATACATCTATTATTTGGATATGAGGCGCTTGGAAAATAATAGCCGCTTGGACAAGTAGCAATGCATGTACCATCTGTATGGAGGAATGCTCCTTCGGGACAAGAGAGACAATTCGTCGCAGAAGGACCATTGCAGGTTGCGCAAGCCAGTGTTGAAGATGGAAATGTAGAAGGAGAATAGCATGGTTCACACTTCTGGGTGGTGACGCTTCCATATTTTTGATCTGGACAAGGACTCATACAAGTACCACTGGCCGTATCGAAATAGGTACCAGAACCACAAGTAACACAGTTTGTTGAAAATTGTCCAGTGCAAGTCGCGCAAGTTTGATAACTAGGATCTCCTGCATATTGAAAACATGTTACACATTCTCCAGTCTGGTAATTTTTAATGTAGGAGGCTGGACAAGTGCTTTTGCATGTTTTGTCTGGATTGAGGTAAGTTCCAGGTGGGCATGACAGACATTCATTGCTTGCAGAGCCGCTGCAAGTATAGCAGGTGTAATGACACGTGCTTAGTACCAATTGTATACTATTAAATCCAAATGACTCATCTCCAGCACCCTGGTCAAGACCTGATGTGATTGTTAGAGTTAACGTAGGACTCGAATGTTGGAAAGGGATTGTCTCTCTATTGAAAATTTGGTCAGCGTAGCTACTACTGGCGCAGAAATGGGGACCGGTGGCAGTACGCCAATTCCAATTCTCTTGGTAAACTAAAACATTATCAGCATATATATTCAAGTATTCTAAATTCCAAGAATCGAGGAAAAAAAGCCGGATACTTAGGATTATCGATTCATGAGTAGCAAGTCCTGAATAAGTCCTTGTAGCATACGCGCCTGCTCCAAAATAATTCGGTCCTCCAATTAATTTTTCGCCAGAGCATGTATATTCGTTAAAAGTACCACTTCCCCAATTTGAAGACCATGTGGATGAGTCAAAATTGTATGGAAAGAGATCTTGAATAACCGTGCCACCATTCAGAGTTGTTGCGTCTCCTATGAATGCTGTAGAACCTATCGAATAAAAAGCTTATTTACCTAGCACGCTTCCAAAGTTATTCCAGAGAAGGATGATAAGTGTAGACACAAATCTCAAAAGGAGTTTAGCCATTTGTGTTCGTGATACCTTTGTATATATGCAATTTGAGATTTTTTTATTTTGATTCAAGATATAGCGAATTGATTTAAACAAGTATTTTAACGTTTATTCTAATGATGATCTCATTGTATGGGCTAATTCTTTCAGAAGGAACTAAGAACATTAGATGTATGAAGAATTTTAACGTTCAATTAACTGTTTCAACAACAGTATTAATTCTTTGCTTCCATGTATCTGAAAGCAATATCAATATTGTTTAATTTTCTTTTCAGAGGGTGGACTTGATCTCAATGACTATGTTGTGCATCTCTCTCTCTTTCTATTTCAAGAAAATTCTGAAAAATTATTAGAAGAGTGGCCAAACCAAAACATCACTCCGCGAAATTGTTTTGTTATTGTTGATTGTTTTCTTTTTATTTCCTCAAAAATTTATGAACATCTGCTTCACGAGTTTTCTTTTAAGGCAAAGTGAGATTAACACAGGGAAACAACTCTTCAAATTTGCAGAAATATTTTAAATGCTTTGATTGAAGCTTAAATCATCAAGAAGAACACAACACGATCGATATGATGCATTCAGACACAGAAAGATGACATCGTCATGCTCATAGTCTTTGGCATGAAATAAAAATTTAAACTGTTGTGCATTCTGTATGAGCAATTCATTGATATTCTCCTTCCCATTTTTTTATAGAAAAAAGATTTGAAATTATTTGAATTTAACAACCCAGCCTAAGCGGGAAAAAATATGTTCGGGAAGGAATTGGGCTGGAGGTAGTTAGTGAGCATGTAACATCTGTCTACAAAATCGGTGAGAGAAAAAAACTTAAATAAGCAATTCGCTCATCTCCAGCATATTCTTTTATCGATTTATAAAACATGATTTATAGGAAGTTGGCTATAATTCTATAATTAATAAAAAAATCTTTTTTTGAAGCACCAAAGGAAAAAATGCAAATTAAGTGTTGCTTTCTCAGATAAAAAGCAATCTCCAGTACTGGCTCTTGACGCTATAGTACATTAGGGGATTTGATTGCATTTATCTCCAGATCAAAGATAGAGCAAAAGAAAAGAGGCCTTAACAAATGATGACTATTCATCAATCCCAGTCTCTGATTCTGGAACTCATCTCTGTGCATGAGTTATGCATGTTCTCACGTGTTGAACTGTCGCTTGGAGTTCTATCGTAATGGATCCTCAAAACCTGCTTTAAGTAAATATAAAATTTTCTTTTAATACTTTTCTGTATTTTTTTTTCTCAAAAACTATGCACGGCTTTTTTAATCCTTCTTGGAAACATCATTCCTTGAAGTATCCAAGGGAGCCAATATTAATGTCATTTGGACATCATGCCATTTGTATTTTTCTTTCATGCAAAATGCAATACAATGTTCTTATGAGACAACTTTGAAGAATAACAGCTCTCTTTTTTTTCCCATTTGGATTGCCACATTGTCTAATATCATACTTAATAGGTTGTAAAAGAGGATAATGTAGCAGAAATAAAGAAGCGGAACAACCGAAGCATCTACATATATATCTATATTGAATTAAGAATTTATACTCTTCTGTATGAACTATCACCCTCATTATAATTAGATTGCATGAAACACAACTTCAAATCAATTTAATTCCAAAAGGCTGAGCTCAATGATCATTAGCAATATCTTTATAATCCACTTTCTATAAGAATATTTTGTTTCTTTGAAAAATTCCTTCTCATTAAACACAGATCGACTGTTTACTTATGGTGTAAATGAGTTATTTTCGTCACTCTGGAATCATCATCTGAGAAATGTATTAGTTTCTTTGTAATCGCACCCTTTTTTTTGGTTTTGGTTTTTTTTTTGTTACAATGAAGATTTCAAAATCGAATCAAACTGTACACAATTTTTTTCGTCCACTTTCTCTTTGCAAATATTTGAAGATGGCATTAAAATTCCTTTGCTACTTCAATTCCTAAAAAAGAAAACATGTAACAATTACTACTATGTAGCAATGGGTCCTGGAGCTTAGAAAGCAATGTTTGAAACTTTATAATCGGAAGTTCATCTTATATCAAAACGATGTGAGCCTGGATACAATTTTTTTTTTTTGGTTGAGAAGAAAAAGTGCAAACATCTAATCAGGGCAATCTCATTGAAAGCAAATTTAATTGCTGGTAACTATAAAATAAATCAATCATGCGTGAAGAACTGATTAGACACTCATCTCCAGACGTCTCAGTTAACGAGAAACTGAAACTTGAAGATTACTATTTTTACGTATTAGGGACAGCTGGTTTGCTGTCTTGGAACACTCTACTTTCAGCTGTAGATTTTTTTGATTCCAAATATCCCAATCGAAATGTTGCTTTCTTTTTCCCAATTCCTTATTTTGTTTCTTGCATCACTCTTAACACGTTTATCGTCCAGATATCTCAACGAATTAGCCTTAACAAGCGCCTCATGGGAGGACTCGCTACTATGAATGCGATTGTATTTCTCATGTTTTTGAATGCAAACATTTTTGCAGGTGGTTTTGGCTACTTTCTACTGCTTTTCATGATCCTTATGCTGGGAGTAGCAAATATTCTCGTCGAAGCAAGCTGCCTCGGTTTTGCAGCTATGTTTCCTGCTCAAGAAATGAGGAAAATGCAAACCGGAGTAGCTACAAGTGGGCTAATTGTAATCTCAATTCGAATTCTCTGTCTCATTGTTGTTGGGGACGAAAGCACAGATTCTGTTAGTCTTGGATGCTACTTCGTGTTAATAACAGGAGTAACAAGCTACTGCATCATCCAACACAAAAAATTTACAAAAACAGAATTTTATAGAGTTCATATGAAAGGAATTGAACAACCACCCAACGAATATGAACTTGCTGAAAGACTTAGTTCAGATTCACCAACCTCATCAAAACCGGACTCCCCAAAAAAAGAATTCCCTGGAATCAATTCAAACAGGCTTCCTGTAAGTGAAACAGTTGTGAAGAAAGCTCCATTTAACGAAGTCTTCAGATCAATAATGAAATATCCATTTTTGCTTGGGTTGATTTACTTGCAGACCTTGTCGATGTTCCCTGGTGTCACATTGAAGAAACATCTAACGTTTGCGAATTCGGCTTGGAATGTTGCAATATTAATTTTCATTTATAACCTCTTTGATGTTGTCGGAAGACATTTTGGAGGAGTAAAGGAAACATGGGGTAAGAAGTATCCAGAATTTGTGGTCTTAGGTCGCTCCCTCTTCTTTTTCACTTTTCTCAAGATTGCATCTGCCGATACGAACTCCATTTTTAACAATGATTTTTTAGCCGTGTTAAACTTGACAGTTTTCGCCTTCTTGAATGGATATTGCACTGCTTCCTTGATTTCTTCTGCAGTCGAGTTAGTATCGGAGCAAAAAAGAGAAACAGCTGCATTCATCATGCAACTATCTCTCTATATTGGTATTGCTGCAGGAACTTTTTCTGCTCTGCCTTTTAGAAACGTTGGCAATTAAATGACTTCTTGGTGAGATCGAATTTCTTTTGATTTAATTGCTTGTTTTGCTCTGTTTTATACTATTATTAAATCAATCAATCTATCTTGGTTTCGTGTCAAAATAGCCTTCATTTCACAAATTACCATGATAAATCTGATGTTAGCAAATCAGGACGACAATGATGAGTAGAATATAGTTCTCTCTTTGGGCAGCTGTTATGTATTGTTTTAAAATTGGATCTTAAAGATAAGGGGACGGTCAGCTTTGTCCGGTTTCCAAATTTTCAGTCATTTTCGAACGTTAAAAAAGAGAGAGGCATTTGAAAAACTTAAAAGCCCAATATCAACTTTTTTTTTCATTTGAAAAAAAGAAAAGTTCATTCAATCTTCTCTGAGCAAGTAAGATATTAGTTTGAGGCAAACTTAGTATGTATTTGAAGCATTATCATGTTTATTTGGAACGTGATGACTCCTTAGATGAAGTTAGACCGTAGCTAGTTAAAAAAAAAATCAAAAACAACTCGCTTTAGAAAACGACTATGTTTTAACGAATAATATTCAGACTTGTTTAAATTATTGCAACCCATCCATGCTGGCTGATCCCATGATTGTCTATGGCAAGCACCATGAGAGAGGAAGAGAATTCGGTGAGCTCTATGTCCAGACCGACAGTCCATACTATCAGCCTGGAGCAACCGTTTCTGGATTTGTGTTTCTGAATTTATTAAAGCCTTATCCAGGAGAAGATATCAAACTCAAAATAAAAGGGCTCGAAAAAACTTGTATTATCGGACACAAGGAAGAAGAGTTTTATGATCCTGTCAGAGGTGTGAATATTCGGTCTCAAAAAGAACATGTAACTTCGGATGCTGCTGTCTGTTTTAATCAATCAACCAAAATTTTTGATTTTGGACCTCGTGAGCTCCTTGAACCAGGGCAATACACATTCCCTTTCAGCTTTAGACTACCTCTTCATATTCCTGGCACTTTTCATCATGTCGAGCACAATTTGAGAGCTTCAATTACCTACACGGCCGAGGCATTTTTAAGTTCTAAAGGCGAGTTAGCTCCAAAGATCAGTTATAAGCACAGATTTATTGTGGTAGAGGGTTCTCAAACCGAAGAAGAGTCCATCAAAGAGTCAACACTTACGGTAATAAAACTATGTGGTTGTTGCATACCTTATGGCAGCGTTGAGCTCTGCGCATATTTCGATAAAAATGCCTTCAAGCCTGGGGACAGCATAAAGGCCTTCGTCAAAGTTGACAATTCTAGTTCTACTGCCCAAATTTCTTCTGTTTCTGTTACACTCAAGCAGTATATCATCATCAAATCTCAAGAAAAGACAATCCTACGCTCTAGTGTGATCTATGATTATTCAGACTCAAAGAAAATTCAATCAAAGCAAGCGCCGACGCTTTTGGAATTCACAATCGATCTTCCAAAGAATCCAGCGACGGTGGATGCTTTTAGCAAAGACCTGGAATTTTTAAAAAATGCTCCTCTCTTCAAAGGCCAATTTATTAGCTCTACTACCCATGGAAAACTTATTACATCTCGCTTCGAGCTTCATGTCAGAGCTACTCCTGGTGCCTTATGTGCCAATAAGGCTGAAGTCTCTGTGGCATGCCATGTGATGTATCCTGATTATAGTTTACCTCCTTTCGAAAGACCTGAAGAATGGACTCCAAAAGAATTGCCTTCTGTGATAATACCCTTAAACCTTGACCCCACATATCCTATTCACACAGAATACGCAAAGGAGCATCTAGACGAAGAATCCTTGACTCAAGCCAAACAATCTTGTGCTGATAATTTAGCTCCAAACAGCCTGGATGCAACTGGCGCAAGGTTGAGCTATGGAGCATTGCAAGAAGGTAATTCAATGGAAGCTCTTTAGAAGAAGATGCATCCTTTAACAACCGAAAATTATTTGGACAATTTTCAACAATTTACCAAAGTTGATCGAAGCAACTGTGCTGCTTTTATTTGAAACTTTGATTTGCACATAAGTTGTAACTTGACTATGTGGCAAATTATTTATTCAAGTTATTTATTACATTTATCAATTCCACTAGGTCCAAAAAAAGAACTCATCAAATTTAAATGACCGCTTAAAAACGCATATCTTCTCATTTGCAATTGTCATTAGTATTTATAAGCATCGTAATTGCTGTACCCTCATATCCTGACCGATGTAACTCGCTTTCCGCCAAATAAGTAGGTTGAATACATCCTTTTTGCTGCTGATCCTAACGATTCAAAGAGCTGCATCATCCAACTAGGCACAATTTTTGGTAATAAGTGATGAGACAGTATCTCATCTATTGAAAAAGAACACAACTTAATTATTAATGACTGTTTATATAGACTCCTCGGGTATCCAGTTTTCTTTTTAACGAACGTTAATTTGTGCTAGAATAACACGAAAATACAAAAGTTATTATACAAGGGATGGCACTGAGTATCTTATCTTGCTAATATATAAATGATAATGGAATATCTTAATCAATTCATTTGCAGTTTTTTTGTTTTGCTTTTCTTCAGAAAAAAAATGAAAATTCTGCCAAAAATGTCAGAAACCTAAGACAACTTCTTACTAGAGATAATTACTGATTTTTCAGAGATAGTTTTTGATATCGACTCTTCCTGATGTATCATGTTCGCTTGATAATCTATAGATCTTTCTCCCTTTTTCAATCAAATAGCTGCTTGTACCATCTCTGCGTATTCGCGTATATCAATTGACTTTTATATCCTTTTCGAGACACTATACTGCCAATTTTCGTCTTTCATGCAAGTCTGATCAATAAAGCCTCTCAATTGCTAAGCAACTTCTTGGATATTTAGATTTCTAAAGGATCAATTTATTCTGGAACAGTTCTCTTCGAAGTTCTTTTTCTGCTGAATTTTCTAAATTCCAAGTATAAATAACATGCATAGCTTATGGAATAAATCTTTATACTTCTGTTTAGAAATGATGCTCTGGGCTTTCTTAAAAGACAAATTCTCAAATCTTCCTGTTAGGATTCAAGGCAACTATGATGAGTATGTTTCAGTAAGTTAAAAGTTATTTCTTGATGAATTTACTCTTTCATAGCTATGGGCTCAAAACCTATTAAATAAAAGAATGTCTCTTCCAAATATTCTTCAGACCTCAACATCGTTGATTAAGTTCGAAGGTGCCACGATTTCAGTCACATTGCAAAACAGCACAGAGTCATATTGCGCCGCCTTGAATTTTTATCAAGACGGAATCATAAACATGAGCATCAAAAACCCGAAGAACATTTCCGAATTTAACTTCTATGACATCGAATCAAGGCCTGCTCTAACTCCATTATATCCTCACATTGCTGACCAAACGGAGAGCAGAATGACACTTAAATTTTCAAGTGACAAAGATTTTGAAACATCCCCATTTAAGTCAACCTTCCAGCTAATTATCAATTTCTCTCCTTTCAACTTGGATATACTGAACAAAGAGGGAAGAAGCGTTCTAAAATTTAACAGCCGTAGTAACTTAAGTGTTTCTGGCAACCTCATATTCGACTTTCAGCTCCCGACGCATCATCTTTGGGGACTTCCCCAAAGAGCAGACTTTGCTTATTTGCAGAACCATAACGAGCAAAGGCCAAAAATGCCCTACAGGATGCACTGCCGAGATTCGTACGCTTATAAACCTTTTACAGCAAAAGGATTATACGGCGCGGTCCCTATGATTCTTGGGCTCCATAACTATGAGAAGAGAGGACTCAGTGGGGTTTTCTCTGTAAACCCATCGGAAGCATATGTCGAAGTGAACAAGCATAAAGATGGCACTACTGACGTGTTTTGGTGTCATGAAGTTGGAGATCTAGAAATATATCTCGTTGTGGGTGATGATGCCCAAGAATATTTTTATCGACAAGCTATGGTGACGGGCTTTTCATGGATTCCGCCATTGTGGGCACTGGGATTCCATCAAACCAAAATGAACTATTACTATCAAGATCAAATCGCTGATGTGAACGTCAAGTTAAAGGAATATAAGATTCCTTGCGATTCAATTGCCTTGGACCTTGAATGGGCGGATGGATTCAAGTATTTTTCTTGGAACAAGGAATGTTTTAGGGATCCATCACGACTGATAAGACAAATTAAGGCCGCAAAAAGGAAGATTGTGATTATACATGATCCTCATGTAAAGCTTGATGAGTATTACGACATTTATCAGCATGCAAAAAAGAATGGGCTCCTTGTAAGAAGGGCTGATGGCTCAGATTATGTTCAGTTGTGCTGGCCAGGAAAAACGGTCTGGTTAGATATGATCAACCAAGAAACTCTAGACTATTGGGCTTCACTTTATTCTTATCAGAATTTCCCTCACTCCACCAGAGACGTTCATGCTTGGAACGATATGAGTGAGCCTGCAGTCTTCGAACCTTGTACACAAAATAGTATTCCTAATACGGTCATGCACACCTTTTACAAGAATGGAGAGAAGAGAGAAGTAGAGCATAGATACGTCCATAATGCTTATGGCTACTGTGTTCTCAAAGGAACATACAAAGGAATGATTGAGAGAGACGCCCCCAACAAATATCGTCCTTTTGTGTTGGGAAGAGGCCTCTTTATAGGCGCTCAGAAATATTCAGTCCTTTGGACAGGAGACTCTGGTTGTAAAATCAGAGATCTTCGAGTTCAAATACCGATGTCATTAGGGATCTCTTACTGTGGACTCGGAATCGTGGGAGGAGATGTGGGAGGGTTTGCCGGCGACTCGACGTATGAAACGGTGGTAAGATGGTACCAAGTAGGTTCTTTCTTCCCTTATTTCCGATGCCATGGTAACGATGGATCTAACTTCAAAGAGCCATATGTGTGGAACCCGAAGCATGCTGCTATTATTAAGAATGTAATTAGAGAGCGGTATAAATGGTTATATTATTGGTATGCTTGCTGTGAGAACTATGTCCGAACAGGCTTTCCGATCATGCGAGGCATATGGCTTGATATAAAATGCAAATTTCCTGTGACAAAAGCTTCCTTGATTGAAGAAGAGCAATTCTTGTTAGGGGACGCAGCGTTGATTGTGCCCGTATTGGAAAAACATCAAACATATGTTTCAATTCACGAAGCGCTCAGAAATGAAGAGTGGTTCACCCAAGAGGCTGGGTACATCGATGATAACAGCGAGCCTTATAAAGTCGGACTTGAGCGAATTGGGGTATTTATACGAGCTGGAAGCATACTCCCTTTTGTTGACATCGACGAGTAAATTTGTTATGATAAAATACTCAAGCTCAAATTTTGCTTGCTTAGTAACATAATGTCTTCCGAAGACATGATAGATAAGCCATTGCACCTGTTCATTACTTTAGGCAAAGCTATGGAGGCCAAAGGAACTTTCTATGACGATGACTATGAAACCTTCGACTATCAAAAAGTAAATGTTAACTCATACTGATTCCAATTAACTTTCTGTGAAAAAAGGGATGTTATATCAGGAGATTTTTCGAGTTTCAAAATATGGCACTGACAAATACTGCAGGAAAAGAAGAACATTTTCCCCCGAAGGACAGAAAAAGGTATATCGCAGCTATAACAATATGTGGAACAACACAAGACATTAGAAAATTAAGAATCTCACCCGAAGTAAATACTCATACTTTGCTTATCTGTTTATAATAATTTATTCCAATAGAATATTCCCGAACCAAACTACAAGATAGACAAAAAGCTGAAAAAACTCAGAATGATTACCTTTTCGAATTTGAACTTGGATGTGTTGAGCGATTGGACTCTGAATTTTATTTACTCGACAGACAAATAATTCATCAGCTGTGTGTTAATGCATTGCAGCAATCTGAATTCTCAGTGATAATTATTGGGCGTCACTAAGTTAGGATGTTCACTTTTTATAGCCATGAGAGTTATTTCTATGTGATTATTCGATTAAAATTGACGTAGTATTATTATTGATGACTGGAACATGTATAATGTAATGTAATTGATTGGTTCTTTTAAAAAATTTCGAGATTCAATAGTAAAGATGACATTCTTCGAGCTGGGTTTGGATAAAGAGAGAGACAAAAAAAAACAAAAATTCTGTGCTCCGAGAGCTCACATCAAAGAAAAATTTAAATCGATTTCTTAAAATTAGGTTGAACAACTGATATACTCTGCGTTCTCTGCAAAAATTCTAAATCTCAACATCAGTTCTCGCTATCGTAAAAAAATTTTGGGAGGAAGTGTTCGAGTAATCTATGCGACAATATTAATATAAAAACCAAAAAGGATTGTTACTGAATAATATAAATTAACGAATAAGATCTTCTTCCTCTATGATAGTAATTCATTTCTATACTCGAAACTTTGCTTCATTCTGAGATTCGAGCTACAAATTGCAACATGTGCTTTAGGATTCTTGTTTGTAGTCACGTAGCAAAGATAGCAATGTTGCGATTGCTCCAGACATCCCGAAGACGCTGCAAATTGTAGTAACAAGTAATGTTTTAATTTTATGCAGCCATGTTTCGTGCTTAAAAAGCTTCCAATCGATAATTCCTACAGGTAACTTTGCGTCAATATAAAGAATATGTCAATATTACCAGGAAAAGTTACTAATAAAAGCGTCCCTACGGTACCTCCAACGATTGAAAATGCTGAATATATGTCTGGGAGTATGATTGCTAAACCCGCTGAAATACTGACGATCAGTAACGTTACTAAACATCTTCTCAGAGTATTATCTTGCTCACACCAACCCATAGCAAGATAAATTTGAGTTCTACAAGGATTTCCCCTTAAAGCAGTTGCGAAAATTAAAAGAACGGCGAACAGGGCTTTTGCTGCGATCATCTTTGAGTCATCGCTTCCCAGAAGTGGTTTTCTTTCAGTAATTAATGCAGGTGTATTACTGTATTCTGGTAGATAGCCGAAAATCGCTATCGAAAGATATAATAGCACAACAACAAAGATTGAAATTTTGCAAACCTATAAGAGTTATTAATTAAGAAAATCTTTTCAGAAAAAAATTTACTTTTGACATGCGCCTCTCTGAAGAATTGTTTAGCTCGGCTTGCACATTCAAGACATAAGCAGAGCAGTTGTAGGCTAGGAGCGCAACCGAGAATGCTGTAAACGCTGTAAAATCCCAACAAGCAAGGTCGAAATGGCTATTCGGATCTCGCTGAATATTTTCCACGGAGAGAAAGAATTCTATGATTACAAGCTGAATATTATTATTATGATTAAATGCCGTTCTTGGTAGAGGTTGAATACTAAACATGTGTAGAGCACAATTGCCACGATAATTATTGATAAATTGCGCAAATTTGACAACGACTTGGCGCATGCCAATGGATAGATAATCGAAGCTGCAATCAATATTTCATATGTCCTGTTCACTTGAAAACCAAGCAGAGGAGCCAAGGCTTGAACAAACGTGGACCCTCAAAAAAAGTTTTACTGTTCCAGGCTGAAGTTGATGTGAGTTTGCTTACTTGTTATCTGAAAGTTTGTCATTACCCCCACTAAGTATATGATGTATATCCAATTGAAGAAATTTCCAATCCTCTAAGAGTTTTGAAATAATAGTTCGTTTGCAGAATGATTACCGATCCTAGCACATGGGTTACAAGATCACTATAGTTCGATATCTTGAGATGATTTGAGCTGCGCACAAGTATTTGTAGGGACCAAATAGCAACGATTCCACCTAGTAAAAGAAATATTGCACCTAACCCGAGGCCTGCAGCAACGAATGTGTGGGGAAGTCCGAGTACTCCTACCCCAAGAAACATCGAAGTAAGTGTCAATATTGAGCTTGTAAGACTTCCTACTCAAGAATAGTTCGTATGAATGAAAATTACTACCAAAAAAAAAAACCTTTTGAACATGTAAAGCATTTTTCGTCATTTGTCGTGATGCTCACTTCCTGATCGAATGGCACGAAGCTGTCAGAGGTCGACTTCGAGGTTTTTATTAAATCTCCCATTTGTATCTGCTGTGGTCTACTGAAGCGTGAGAAGACTTTTGCACAGAAACGATCCAAGTAACACCATCCCATGAATTTCAAAAATTTAATTCGAATATCTGGAGATCAAAAGTTTTGAGGGAAAGCAGATAACAAAAACGAATTTCAGAAGCTATTTAGAAGTAGTACAAAGTAACTCACTCTTAAATTTGATCTTAGCACTTTTCATCGTATATAATTCATCCCATTGTTTCACTATCTTCCCATGAGTGCAAAATATAATAAAGTTTTGCTAGCATCAACACATCCTCCTCCTCAACTAGTAAAAATTTTCTCTCACATGGGAAGTTTTTTAACTGTATCAGTTTTGTCACCTGGCCTTCCCCCAACTTTCATCTTTTTAACAATTATATGTCAAGTCTCGTTGGATAATTGATCCTTTCTTGTGTGTTTTAGTCATTATTTACCTCATATCATGATCTGCGAATCAACGAGAGAAGATTGAGTTGAATTTTTTTTATAGTTCATAACGGATGTAAAATGGAGAACAAGGATATCCATATAAAATATGCAACTTTAAACAGTTGTTGCTTTTAATACGACACAAAGAAGTTAATATATGTAATTACAATTAGTAACAAGCAATTTGATATGAAGAAGTTCAATTAAAGTTTAGAAACTGAGGCAATTCAAACTAGAATTGATCAATGGCTTTATGGAAGTTCTTCATGGATCATGGAAGCGTTTAGATTGCAGCTCCTTCAATAATTTGTTTTAAAAGGTCTAGATACAGCATTAGCGAATTAGGAGACAAAATTTTGATAAGTATTATACCTCGAGAGGAGACTGCAAGGGGCCTTTTTATCTTTATAAATTTAATTGCGTCATCCATGTTTGATTTCTCAAAGAGACAGTGGTAAGCAAGGAACGAGTGGACGCTCCTAAATGCTCCAAAAGTACAATGAATATATACAACCTAAAATTGGTTAAAAAACTTTCATGTAAAAGTAGATTACCTTTGACTCGGAAATTAATTTGTGAATGGTTTTGCTCGCTTGGATACATCCCATAACGAGCGAATCAGTACTCTGTTCTTTTGTTGGGATATGAATGTAGTCAATGCCTTCCTGTTGGTACTTCAGAAGAATTTCATCGTGGTTTGGATTATATTTTCGAATATCTCTATCCGTTTGGAGATTGACTACAGCTTGAACTCCGTTCTCTTTCAATAGAGCGACCTCTGATACGCCTCTGATGGCTGCGCCTACATAATTCTGAGTTACAATTTGTAAGAAAAGATAAACTACCTAACAAGATTTTCGGCGCTATTTGATCAAAAATGAAATCCGAAAATTTGGCGGAATCTACTTTTGTGTAGTAGCCAAGATAAGTTTCAGTTGAAGGCGAGGTAAGGTCAAATGAATTGAGTTTAATCCGAGAGAATAAACCTTCTTTAATTTTATAAGGGTGATTCCTATTAAAACCAGTAATACCTGTTTCTAATTTGGGTCTTGAGAACACCTTTGACACTTTTCTGTTTTGAATGTACTTGCCGTTTTCTTTGTCGAAGAGGGCATATTTGTACTCAAACTCAGAAACTGAGTGATGGAGGATGAGATCGACAGTCCAAAAATAATTTGTCTCGGTTGGGTCGAGAGGGTCAATTGATTTCTGCAGTTTCATCTTCAGAGGAGATGGGGCTTTCAAAATATTGAGAATGTCTCCACAGACGTATAATTCTCTATTTGCTGGTAGGAAATCTCGCAGCATCAGCCGGACTTCTCGGTATTCCCAAATGTCACCTGAATTTCAAAATCAGAAAATTTCAAAAAAAACTGAAAATTACTACGAAGGAGGGGAGTTGTTGATTCTGCGGTTGAAGCAGCTGCGTCGATAGTGCGGTTTGGGCCATTTTCCCAAACCACCTCACTTGGATTAAAATTATTTTCTCCAATGAAATACTTATAATCCACTTCCGGGCTCTCCTCTACCATTATAGATATTTCGCTAGACCAATTATCACCCTAAATATGTATAAATAGAAACATATAGAAACACTTCATGATTTACCTCCTTCCAATTCATTTGTAATGCCTTTGAAGGATCCCAATTTCCAAGAGCTGGAATGTTTCCGCAGACATATAACGAGTTACCAAATCTGCATTTGTAATTCATTTGAAATCGAATGCTTATCATGTATAAATTGTAGGTTCTTTTCAAATTTATGTTTTTTTTTTTGGTTTTTTTTTTTTAATAATTCTTGAGGCCTTTAGACTCAAGTGAAAGAAGCCAAATTATTTTCAGACAATAGTCTTAAACTGGACTTAAAATTTTGATTTAAAAAATTCACGGACAAGCTCTGCTCATACTCATTGCACTCGTGGAGAATAAACTCGAGAGACTCCATAAACATTTTCAGGTAAAATCATTTTAGGCATTGATTCCTAAACGCAAGGAAATTTCCATCAGAAACTCTTGAGTTGTCATTGAAGTACGCAAATTTAGATAAGGGCTTCAATTATCATTTTACAACATGATGAAAATTTATGAGCTTTTTCCTGACTTCAATTTGACCTAGGAATTCAGGAGATTGCCTTTTCTCTTAATTGTTGATGATTCTGGCCTCTGATACAAGTCCATTAGCTGTCGCTTTTATCCGATTCATGCGAATGCATACTACTGTGGCTACAAGCATTGAATATAACACATTAACAAAGACAATAATCATGAATCGCGCGAAGTTGATTTAGAGCCCTCCAAATACACCAATCGAAAATAATAACTGCAATATTTTTACTTAATTCTTAGAATGAAAAGATTGAGAACTCCAAGTCAATTTACTACTACTGCTATTTGATCGGAGATGAAGGAGAGCAGTTTTTTTCTTTTTGGTATATGCGCAAAATTGTAGCTTATGGATCACTCGCTACTCCTATTATAGTTTGAACAGAAAACAAGTTTTATAAGTAGTATTATGGTTATTTCGTAATAAGACTAAGGATTTTTAATTTTTTTGATTAAGAAAAGGAACGCCCACAGAGAAAATGCGTGACAGTCAGACTTCAAAAGAAAGTTTCTAATCCATCATTTGCTGAGAATATATCAGCCAGATTTTCATGATAAAAACATTTCAATTTACTTTTTCAAACATGAGTCTCACTAACCATTGTTTTTCGTGCTACTCTTCGCTCTTTTTCCATTCGCAATATTTTCGTAGAAAGATCCTCTAAAGCACTCACCACCGAGTCCAAAGACTAGACTTCATTCTTGATTGTAATGAAGACTACTCACAGCTCTAAATCTTTCCAAAATAATTTATTGGAATCGCTAAATAAGCACAATCTAAAAATTAATTGCTAGCATCATCCCCCTCCGCAGAGAGAAATAGGAATCTGGATGTAGGTGCTCTGTTTTTCTAATGGTTTTAGTTGTTGTCCTTGACATTCTCTTTCTTACTAAGAGGTCATTTTTAAGTATTGTTTTGAAATTTTAGAAACTTTGAAACTGTATTCGACTCAAACTAAACCTTCATACAAATAGAGATATGCAGACTGAAACCCTGAATAATCCAACAATTAAAACAGCTTCACACTAATTGCTCGTGAGATGAAACTCTTGAGCGTAATTAGACAGTAGATGCAAGAACTTGCTTGAAATCCAAAACTGGTCCTTTATAATCGAAAAGAAGTTCTAATCTTTGTAATTTTTTGTCAACCTCAGTTATATTATGTTCTTCATGTTCAAATTCGATATTCATTTCTACTAGTTCTCGGAACTTTTGAGTCACGGTAGCCTTTGTGGATTCAGATCCCTCACTAAACTGCCGATTAAGCCTTTTTCCAGTAAAAGAAGGATCTTGGTCTTCCTTCTGTAGCACATTTGATGGGTATTCTTCAGAGGTGAAGAATTTATATTGGGTCGTTGTCTGAATTCGGATATCGTTTTCAATAGGGACCACATGAGAGGCCTTCCCAGATCCATCTTGTTCGTCAGAGTTAAGAACCTTGATCGATTGCCTCTCATCTCCATTCATGGGCAAATTGTTGTTCTGGCGCTTGAAAGCAAATGAACTCAAATCACATAATTTGTTCTGAAAATTCCCTATCGCTATAATTGAATTCTCAGAGGTTTTGCTCCTCTGAAACCTCGATTCAGCAGACGTTTTCGATTTTTTTAAAAGAGGATGTCCCTGAATCGCATCAGGTTCATTTTCTTTTTCTGCCTCATCGAGGAGATCGCGTCTGGAAACATATCTTCGTTTTTTCTCCAATCCTTTCAGGAACCCAAAAGGAGACCCAAATGTATCGAACGGTTTCTCATCTTGAATTTCCATAATAACTTCAGGTATATTCTCTTTTGCACTACTAACCATACCTGTGTTTGAACATTCTCGTGATGCAGTGCAATCAAGGTCAAGTGAGAGGGATTTCATCATTGTTTTTGGTGCACGATATGGCGCTTTGAGACTTTTCGAGTTATGGAATTGCGAATTTGAATGAGAATTTTCATTGGTATTACTAGCAAAGTCCTCCATAAATTTTTTCCCAAGGCTGTAGCTGCTCATACCTTGGGAAAGCTGGGTATTACTTTTTTGGCCATTAACACAGAAGAAATTGGAGATGCTGAGCTGACTCTGCGCCTTCTTCGCTGGAAATATTGCGTTGTTGCCAACTTTTCTCGTAATTTTGAAATACTTTTCTCCGGAAACTTTGTCCAGCATATTATTTGATTCTAGACTCTTCGGTTTATGTTGCAATTTGGGTGTAGTATCGATGCTAACCTCAGAAATTGCTGGCTTTTTTCCAGTGAAACCCGTTCTGGATAAATATGGCTTTAGAGAAATCGGATCTATGACTCCATGGGCGATGTCCCTCGCTGTTTGCTCGGGAAGCATTGGTCCTAAGAAATTGAGATCCTCGAGAGTAAGCATTTTCTGCAAAAGATTCATATCAATTAAATTGTCAAGGTTAGGTGGAATTTTCGAAGGGGAATCTTCAGCATTTAGTTGAGATCTCAATTCATCAAGCTGGGTCCCATTCAACATCAGGAGTTTTTGCTGTTTTGGGCAGAAGATAGTCTGAAATCGAAATGTGATATAAGCCTTTTCAAAATTTTCAAGATAATTTGCAGGAACATCATACTTTGAGTCTATTTTCAGACAGTCGATGATCTAATTGTATAAATTTATGTTGTCTCTCTCGAAATCGAAGTTTTCATACCTTTCGATAGGTTCGGTACTCACTAATTAATTTATAGGCAGTCTTTATTCCGATGCCTTTGATGGATGGAAGATAGTCGCATCCCGACAGGATGCAAGCAGATAAAAACATTTTCTCGTCCCAATCATACATTTTAAGTTCTTTTGAAATCTTAAAGTCTTCAAGAGTTATTTCTGAGCCATTTCCAGTCTGATCCATTTTATAGAAAACCTTTTTCGCCCCAAAAGCCAGCAAATCCGAGTCTTCAGTTATTACGACGTCAACGTAATTTGTTCTGCTCAAATAGGCGAGTTGAGCATCAGCTTCATAAGGACTGACGATGCACTCAATGTTATACTTCTCTTGCAGAGCCTATTGTTTTTCAAGTTGATAGCTTAAGTTCAAGGTGTATGCAGAAGTTTTGACTTTATACAGATTATAAGCCAATTCAGGAGTTACGTCTATTGACTCAGCGAATTTACGATATGCTAAATCATGCTGCCCTTTCTTCAACAACTCATCTGCTTTCCTTCGAGCTTCAAGTCGAGAGCTATTTTCTTTTTATTCAATTGATTTGATGATGGAATTTTTTACTTTTCTCTTTCAATTTCGGTACATTTCTTGACCGGCAACATAGCACCGTCGAATACAGCTACGACAGTGACATTGTAGCTCAGGAGAAGTTCAATTCTTCGAAGACAGAAAAGTACCCACCGATCGGTTGGAATTCCTTTTGCTAGTTCAACTGCACATGTATACAGTGATTTGTGGAGCCTAACAAGCAACCATGGCCGTACTTTAAGTTAAAATATCTAAAATTGGTTGCCTCACCAGCAGTATGAGTCAATAGCAACTCTCTGTCCTGCATAACTCGAGATATGCTGATCCTTCTGAATTGGTTTCAGAAACTGGAGAAGACCGTTAATTCCCATGCTCTGTTGTGTTTGAATTAGATATCACCCGCTCAACCCAAAGAATTATTTCTAATTTGAACTGTATCGTTTTAATCAAATACTTTAGGTTTTGCCGCGATAATCAATTCATACTCAAAAAACACTACCAATATGCAATCTTATGATCTGTTGCTACATATAATTAAATTCTTATAATAGTAATAGTGGTATTTAAGCATAGATGACACTGTAAACACGATAAACTTGCTCTTCGAGTAAAAATCTTCCTGCGGATTCAAATCGATTTACTCGCATTATTTAGTCTTTACTGCATCCGTTTAGATTTTAGTTTTTAAGCTTTAGTGATTAGGAAGCTCGATCGATATTATCAAATTCAGTAGTCATAGAATTTTGCGCAATTCTCGTCGGAAAATGGGGCTCGGATTCTTCGAGGATGCTCAGAATGTCGGTTTCCTTCTCCAGATCTGCTTGAATGGTTTCTTGTTTGTTTATCTGGCTGGGCGCTCAGCGCACAGAAAATGGAGCTTCTCCGAAACAGCAATCCAACCTGTCTATTACTACAAACGACCTCTCATCATGAAAATCACCCTCAATATATTAATTATCGGTTTCTATATCGCAGCTACAGTCTTAGCCTTCGTTGAAAAAACTTTTTGGGTGCGCTCATTGAGATGGTTTGCCTTAGTTCCTATTATCGCGCTTTACCTTGAATCAGAACTTCTTTTGTTCCAGTATTCTTACAAAATTCCAAGCTCATTTTCGATTCATGGACTTGTCTGGATTGCTCTAGCGCTTTCAGTGTTTGCATCTAATGCAATATACATCGTAATGTATCCTGAACCTTGGGAGCAGTTTGGAAATGTGAGTTGCAACCTGTTTCAAACAGTTTTATTTGGATTACGAACCTTAACTCAGCTCTTATTTCCTCAAGACCAAGTTCACTTCAGTTACTCATTCGAGCAGAGGTTATTGCAAAATGACAAGACATATAGTTCATATTTTACTACAAAAACGAATACAACTTTGACTCAAGCAGGAGAGGGAGAGAAGACACATAAGAAGAAGTGTATCTTCAGTGAGATATCAAACAAAAGAAGAAATACTGCGAGACTGAGTGTCACAATCACATCCGCGAAGAAATTAGAAGATGATTATCTCTTTCAAATGACTGTAAATTATAAATCCAACACCCACAAAGTTTCCAAGACTTACACTGAATTTGAAGAGCTTGATCATATTCTTCACGATCATGTTGATCATACTGGAAAGTGTAATGACCTTTCGAGTTTTATTTCCGAAAACATTTCTTCAATCAATACTCTTATGAAACAGCTCCAGAACTACATAGACAATGTACTCAAAAGCTTTGACCTAGTGCCTGAGACCTTGAAAATTTTTTTTATGATTTTTGCCCCGGAAGACCCGCTCAATGAGCTTGAAATATCTCAAGAAGAGGAAGAAGAAAAAATTCCAAAGAAAAAAGTTCGAATTCAAACTGATAGTCGAACACCACGAAGCGAGGGTAGCAGAACACCGATCCAGGATCATAGTTTTCAAGAAGACGACCATGCACAGGCACAGAAAGCGAGAGAAGAACACAAGTCAATAGACTACTGTCTTCCTTCAAACCAACAGTGCTTGCCATCTGTGAAAACAGCACTTCTAAAGCCCGATAATGAATTTTGTCCCTATATTACTGTTAAGTTGGTTGAAGCTAAAGTTCCTTCAGGCTGCAATTATTATAGATATACGTTTTGTCTGAGTTTGACTGATGATCCTGAGGAAAATTGGCTCATCACGAAAAGGTACCGAGAGTTTAAGCAGCTATGCAGCACTCTCAAGTCTAAGAAACTGAAACCTCCCAAGCTTCCTCCTAGCAGAATTATTACTTCCACAACTGTGTTGGAAGAGAGGAAAACTGGACTAACTTTGTTCCTTGAAATCATTCTGAACGAAGAAATTTTTTTGAGATGTGATGAAGTTGCTCAGTTTGCAGAGCTAAATGTCCATATTCATCAATTGCTTAGAGAGAAAAGTGAGAAGTTTGATTTCAGCAGATGGTGGGTGAGAATAATTGGGAATAAGGTCAGAGTTCTGGAAGATGGTTCTGCAATTACAGAGTATATAATCGTCGTTCATCGAGAAACTCAAGAGGAGAGTCCTACAAGCGAAGACCTTGAATCTAAAGGGTTTGATGACGTTGGTCATTATAAACTCTACAAAAGAATGACCGAGTTTGAATCACTTTATGATGCCCTTGTGGATAGGTTTGGTAAAGAAGCTATACCACAGCTGCCTCCGAAATTTAATGCGTTCTTTAGTCAAACTTCAGTGGAGTTTCGAATGAAAGGCTTGGAAAAATTTCTCAATTTACTCTTAAAAATACCAAATATTGGCGATTGTTTTGCCTTGAGAAAATTTTTGAATGCATCAACGGATCAGATAAGAGGACACAAGAGAAGAACTAAGAGGAAAACGAGTATTGAAGAGCATTTTGATTTAAGCAAGGAAGAGGAGGAAGAAACTTTCCGCTCAAGTCTAGGATCTGAGACTGATAAACTTGAAACGATTCAGCAGCTCAGACAAAAAATCAGCGGATCTAAAGATTTAGAATAACAATATGTTGATATATACGAATAACAACGAAGAGAGTTTTATAGATTGAAGCACATGAATAAAGTTTAAGAGTGATTCGTAAATCTCGTGCAGAGCAAATAAAAGATTATTAGATAAGATATAAGATATATTGAAGAACCTTTGTGTTTGCATGTTTTTTAAATCTATTTTGGTGTCAGCAAAACTATGCTAGAACTCAGCAATAGTAGACGCCATGTTTTAATGAATTAATTTCCTCAATTATTATTAATCATATTTTTAATAGTTTCAGCAAAATTTTTGAAGTATCTTTATAGGAAATGAGAATTCCTTGATTTTGATTTCCTGACACAATCTGACGCTTTATAATCGAAGTGGTGATTTATCAATGTGTAGGAAAAATGTTCTATCATGACTTCTTATACTCTTTATTTTCCTGCTTGGATTAACACTTCATTATTCTTCCTGAAAGCTTCAAACTCTCTTAATTCTACCCGATAATCTGATGCTTCTTGTTCAATACTTCTCAATCGTTGCTCTATCTCTCTCTTTCGGCGCATGTTGTCCATTGTTTTTACCTTACTACGATCTATTCTTGTCAACTCTTCAAGGATCTAATATTCTTTGGTTATGTTAACTCTTCAAAACCATTCTACCTCATTTTTCTCAATAAGCGCTTCCATGAGCAAATTTTCAACCTCTTTTAGCTTTGACAAATCTTCTTCTTGCGAACGCGATCTTTCAGAAACTCGTACGTGGGTCTTCCAGCTTAAAAGGTCTCTATCATCTTCATAGCCATTTGGTAGAGGAACAACCTTTCTTCCTCTGTGCTCTACTTGTTCTGGTCTGGTCATTCCTCGACTGAAATGCTGAGGGTTGAACTCACTGGGACCAAATTCAATGGCACCTATCAGAAGAGAATAATTGGCATGGTACCGAGAGAGAGAGATTTTACTTCCCATGTTTTTATCTCGAATAGCTCTGCGAGCAAGAGTTTGAGATTCTTTGACTGTTGAATATAGCTCGCTATTCCAATTTAGAGGCTTACTCATCTTCTTTTTACGGAGCGTAGAGCTCAATTCGCTGCGTTCTGCAAGTGCATAGTCTGTCCCAATGGAATCAAGCACCCATTTTCCATATTGATCCTATAGTTAAGTTTCAATTGAAGAGCAATAAGAATATTTGTGCACTTTTGCAGGAGTTAAATTCAAAGGAAGCTTATCATATGATCGTTTCTGTGGTGTTAATAGGTTATCCTTTCTTCTTCCAATAGATTCATCTAACTCTTGTCTTGGAGAGCTTGAAAATTGGGTTGCTAACTTTGCAATTTCTTGGACTTTTTGCTCATTATATTGCTTGTAGGCTGGGAGTCTTTCTTTCACATGTGATAAATTAGTCCGAATAGATTCATTTTCTTGCAGAAGAGCGTTATATCGATTTGATATCGAGTTCATTTGATCTTTCAACAGAGCGTTCTTATTCCTGAGATTCCTTCTGAAATCTTCAGGGTTGAGTTCCTCTGTATTTTGCATAAGATTGCGATTCTCTGCACGAGCGTTCTCTATCCTTACTTGCAGGTCTTCGATATTTTTCCTATGCACCGATTTAGAAATAATATTGTCTAAGATCCTATGCTTACTTAAGTCCCTCCATCTCAAATAAATTCTTTTCTCTCTGATTCTTGAGTAATTCATATTCATTCATCAGCTCATTTGACGCTCGGGAACCCAATCTAAAATTCATGAGTTTTTTTCAATTCTAAATGATACTCGATAAAGAATAGTACTTATCTAAACGCTCATGTTCAGTCAATTTCGAAGCAAGTATCCGCACATCCTTTTCGGTGGCTGCTCTGGCAATTACTTCATTTTCGAGTTGACTTTTAAGCTTTTCAATTTTATAGGTCATTTCTCTTTCTTTCTCACTCATGGAGGCTAGCTAAAATGTGATTTTTTCAGAAGGCGTAAAGAGAATGTAAGAAACAGAAATACCTTCTCATTCGCATTCTCTATATTTTCGCGGAGTTTTTCTTTCGCATCTTGATGAGCCTTTAAGGAAGCCTCATGTTGATTTTGCATTTCTTAAATGAAAGATGTAGAGTCTATAACAATCCAATAATATATTATTCTTACTTTCTTTCTCATGGCATGCCCGTTGAAGATTGATAATTGAGTCATTAAGTCTTCTCTCCAATACCTAGGATTAAGAAATTACTTATCAGAATTACAGCTTCTAAAGGTTTGCAACCTTTTTATTTTCAATTTGTCTTTTAAGATTGTCATCTATTTCATCCATGTTGGCTCTTATCATAAAGATTTCTTCGGTCTGCTGGTAAGCTGCATTACCTAGATATGATGCTTCTGGATGATGAGTTATCATGCCGAGGTCATCGATTATCATTGGAGTTTTATTAGGACTCATAAATGGAGTAGCATATCGAGGGTCATAGCCGATTCCAGCGATAGTTCTCGAGTATGGGTCAGCTGCTTTCTTGTTCATTGACTCTTGCAAGGCCGAACCCCGAGTATTTTTAATACTGCTGGAATTTAGAGATGAACGTTTTGCGAGCTTCCGATCTCGATCTTTGTTAGTGATGAAAAATGGACGACTGCCTTTCTTTTCTTCTGTGGATTTTGCTGCTGATGTAAATTTCGAGCTCATCTTCGTAGGTTCGCCTGTAGTATTTCGGGAAATTATGCCAGAATTTTCGTTCACAAAAGAAGATCTATTTGAAGTTTGGTTTTTCTCATTGAAGTCTAATCGTTCAGCCCGCGTGCTGTTGGGAGGTGTTCGCTTTGTTTTGTGTTTTGCGGGCACTAAGCCAAACAGCTCTTTCACGTCAGAGTTGGCTGCATTTGCAATTTTTTCTAGAAGAGTCGCCTGCTCATTTACTTCTGTGTTAATCTCTTTCATTTGAGATTTGGTCACTGGGACTGTCCTTTTCCCCTCTCGGCTCTCTTCTCCTCCAAGGTCATTTTCTGGTTCTTCCCAAGCACTACTCTTAACTTTCTCCTGACGGTTCTTCATTTGTGGCATCTTTCCGCCTTTCTCGCTTCTCTTTGTTGTGCCTCCGTTCTGGCTAGTCCGACCAGGACTCTTCTTGTCGAAAGTGAAGAGCGAATCCTTTTCTTCAATACGATTTTCTTCTACCTTGCTCAGTTGCTCTTCTTCTTTGGCTGCTTCTTCCACAATCTCCTCAACGCGACGCTGCATCCCTTTCTCTCCTTTATCATCATTTATCATAGCGCCAACGACTTTTAGTATTTTTGAGCCTTTTATTTGTTGTGCCAGCCGTTCTAATACCTGTTTCTTGCTTTGAGTGGCTTCCTCTTTGAAGAGATTTGCTGATGAACTTGGACTTTGTTCTATTTTTTCTATTTCATCCTTGGGAACGCCTGCACATTCCAATGCAACGAGTGCTAGTGAGAACACATCTGCTTTGTAGTATTCAACTTCTTGAGGCTGTGGATTTCCTTCACTCGAAGTGATGGGGATAGGGGTTTGTGTCCAGTTGCCAAGCACATAAGACTTTTCGTCATTAGATAAATAAATATTCTCAGGTTTCACTCGGCTATGAGGAAGTCTTTCATTTTTCTGAGCAATTTCAAGTGCTTTTGAAATTTCTAATAGCAATTTCTGTGTCTCTTGCTCCCTCGTATCATGATCCCAGGCATTAGCACTATTAGAGAGTATATCTTTAAGGGATTTTAGAAAAGGCATTGCAAAATATGATTCGCCGGTCTCTTCGTTGTGATCATAATCAAAGATAGGCATAATATTCGGACAGTTATATAGTTTGAGGTTGCGCAGATTCAAAATCTCTCTTCTAAAAGAATTGAAATCTTCTGCGCTAGTGGAAGTCAATATCTTAAGCAGATAAGGTTTCCCACTCTTTCGGTAGTTGGCTCCGCAGAGCAGGAAACGGTCATTTTGCTGAACAATGTTAAAGTCCGTGCACTCACTCAGTACCTTAGAATTTGGGATCGAGATAGCTGACATATTGACAAATAAATTTATAAATAAAACTATTAAAACTTATCTCGCCAATTCAAACTCTCATAATCTCTTCGAAATTTGGATAGAAAGTTATTTTGTAGAATGGATGAAAATATATTATGAGGTTTCCTATTCCTATGAATTTCTTGTTTGAAATACGTTCTTCAGAAAGGAAAGACTTAATACAAGATTTGAAATAGGCAAACGTCTAGTTGAATAAGAGCAAGAGGATTCAAATTGCAAGAATTATCTGATGCAAGATTAATCTTCTTCTACTTCTAGCATACTCTCTTCCAAGTTAAACTGAGGGCGGTTCTTGATGACAGAGCTTGTATTCTGATTAGTGTTGAGGTGGGCCACACAATCTTCACAGTTTGTATAGAGCTTGAAATAATCAGTGAAATTCTGCACCATCAAATAAAATGTACTTCAGATAGATTCTGGGAGAAGCTTTTTGAGAGCTGGACGAAATTTCGAGTGTAGTGCTTGCATTTCACATCAATGGCTTTCATGACCTGTACAAAAGTTTCGTAACTGTAAAAGCCATAGTAATCTCTCGTTTCTTCCAATTGTTTAGTTTCCTAGCAGAAATTAAGTTCATATTGTTTGATTGACACCAAAACCTGGGGAAGCATTGTGCTAAATGCAAGAGTTTTATCTCTGAGAGCAAGTTTATTATCCCCTATCAGATTACGTAACTCACAAATAACTTCACTGATTGGATACCTGAATTGTATATCTTCTCTTTCTTTGTATTTAGTTCCTTTTTTTTCTTCATATAATCCTCTTGGTGCAGTTTCCTGATTTTGAGAAGCTATTTTCGCAGGGTGAATATTATTAGACCATACAAGCAAGAATCATTACATCCCTTATTGCATCACACTCAACCTCAGAATATCTAAAAAAATTTTCTAGGCCATCACGTACTATTTTTGTCTGTCCGATCACCTGTCCTCCTGATATAATGAAGAAAATTATGTGATTTGAGTGACTTCAGTAGTAACTTACCCCATGAAACCATTAAATTGTTCAGTGAAAGGTAAATATCCTCAAGTCTTTTGCTCTACACCCAGAACAATGAAATTTGACTTCAAAATTTGAAAGGTACTGATCCAATAGCCACTGCATTGTTGTATACGGTCATATTGTTGTAGAGTTTTGTAAAGCAGTCTCCTAGACTAAATATTGTGTTTGATAGATTGTCGAGTTGTGATTGGAGTTCTGCCGACAAAGTTCGCATTCTATAATTTCATTGATTCAGTATGGCCTCTTGATTGTTAGTTTTAGAATACTGAGCATAGAGTGATGCGGAATATTGGAATAGTTTATCGGTGTTTTGAACATGATCTGTCATCTCAGTTCCTGTTTGTATTGTGATCTATGATGGTTGAGAAAGGTGGTAAGAAAGAAGCCAAAAATAAAGGTCTGGCTCTACTTTTCCATCAGTTTTCATCATGCTTTCAAGTTTAATGGGTTTTTTTGTCTGTTCCATCTCCTTCTTAACCTCCTTCCATTGCTTGTCGTTATCGATTTTAAGGAACCCTTCAAAATATCTGTTTCCTGCTAATTCCTTATACTCGAGACAATTTGTCAAAAATTTCTATGTTCATTATAAGAATCGACAAACTATTGATGGAAATACTTCAAAAAACGCCATTCTGCGCTTGATTTCAGCACCATTAGGCTTTCCTATCTTTGGCTTCGTGATCATTGGAGGGATCTGCACATTAGAACTGGTTCAAGTCGGTTGCTCCCAGAAGGAAGAATAATTTACAATCATGAAAGGGAATTGTTTCACAAAATAAGCTCTAAGGATTTCGAAATCTTCAAATCTCCTTCGTACTGTCCAGCCTAATGGCTTGACTGTGATGATGTACACTAAATATGAAGAGGATAATAATCCTCCCTTCACAACTTCGGTACTAAAATCATGGTCAAAAAATAATTTAATAAATTAGATGAGCTCACCCAGACACAAGAATTTCGAGACTTGGGGCTGTGCTGATCATAGTAGAGCCGCACTTCATGCATTTTCTTTCCTTATAATAGAAATCCTCGTCTACTGAGGATTTGATTGACGTTCTTAGTTTCTCAGCTTCAATACTTCCACTATCTTGTTCTATGACTGGCTCTTTCATTCTTGTAGGTTCTGAATGTCGGCTTTGGATCGGTTTATTCTGGGGGATTTCCAAGCTTTCAGGAATCTTATATTCTTCAGGCTCTTGATGCTGGGTTATTTGTTGAGGTTGGGATTTTTCTTCTTCTTTTGGAAAATCTAGTATTGGAGACTCTTTTTCAGTACGACTTCCAAGAGTATCAGGCCTACTTTCTGAGCCACGCTCAGAAAGAACGGAATCGAATGTCTGTGCTGGAGAACTTTTCGAACGGACTTCGATAGGTTGCCATGAATCTTCCACCTGCACGTCATTTCCTTCCTCTTTTCCACGATCTTGTAATGTCAATTTATAATCTTCTACTACCTTGAAGAAATTATCAGAAAATGTGCTAAAAGTTGTGAGGATACAGCATACAGCTCTTCGAGTGTCCAAACGTCAACATTGCTACCTCCTAACTCAAAATAGTATCAGTTTTGGCTGGAAATGTTACCTTCTGCTTTGATATTATCCAAAAATTGCTTAAACTCTGTTGGATCATACCCTCCACTAATAATCTCATCCCTAAGATATATTTGTTTCTTTTCTCTTTCGGACTCTATGCTCTCAGCCATTTTATGGTGGCACCTCGTATTTAAATTTATTCGAAATTTTCTGAAGATTATGAGTAGTGTATATACTAGGATATATATTCTAATTCAATCGTTATTATCGGAGGTCATGACAATAAATCACCTAAAAAGGTATATCGAGGCTCGGAATCTCAATATTGCTCTTGAAAATTTGTACAACGATCGTCATTGACTAATATTTTAGTCGAATTATATATATATTATAGCAATTTCATAGGGCTCAGTAGAGTCAAAAGGGAAAATCTCATAATAAACAGTAAAATTTTCTAACCAAACGAATTCAATACTATCCTATTCATTAACAATTATCTAGCAGCTACTGCAATAAAGGTAGAGGCACAGGTATCCTTTTTCTCAAAACTGTTCGAACAAGAAACAGATATCCATGGGATAAGTGAATGATACAATACATATACGAGAGAGATCAAAGACTTTGTTAAGTTATCTGTACTACATACTCTGAGGCATTATTTCATCACTTTTGATTGCATTGATCAGTTTAATTGCTTATCGCTAAGAATGCGACAATCTAAGATGACTCAACCGACAAATATTTTCTTCTAATCAGTTGATTGAAAAGAGCTGTTCTTGAAAAAATGGAACTAATTTCTAGGAAAAATTGCAGGAATATACAAATATTGAGAGACATGGATATTCTTTAAAAAATTTATTCGCAATATGAGCAGTACATTCGGCAGAGAAATCGATAACATTTTATTTTCCAACACTTCAGATAAACCTGCTGGAGACCTCGCACATATTTACCAAACTCTACCTAAACACTGTGGAAAACTCCTTTTGTCGTGTACTGAAAATTTTCTCAGAGCGGGACCAAATTATCATTTATTTTCAGTTTCGATTCACGAATGGATTCGTGAAAAACGTCTTCCAAATCGTCCAAAAACCAGCAAGATTACGGGTTTTCAGGTGATACAAGGGATGGGAAATATATTGAGTATTGACTCAGCTCGTAATAGAAATATATCCACTAATTCGACTGCACTTGAAACCCTAAATAATAACAATGATGAAAATGATCATCAGATTCACCTTTCCAAAGATAAAATCCATGCTGCTGGCCTTTTCCATTCACTCGATCAGTTACCTCTCGAACAAAACATTTCTAGTATTGATCCGCTCCAAAGAGAGCGACCCAAGATAGCTCTGGAGAAGGCTTACGAATCCTACCAAGAAGAGGAAGAGAGAACACGAGAGCTAGCTTCAAACTTCCAAAGAATAGAACATTACTCCTGGAGAATGACACTTCAAAACTTGTGAATTCAGGAATAAATCTGGTTCCGACTTCAGAATCAAATCGAATATCTCCCCAGGAAAGTATTCAGGATGTTGCATCGAACTTCGATAAAAAGCAACAGAGTTCAGATGAATTTTTCAGTCCATACTTCCATATTGAATATGCAGAGGAACCTAAAGTATTCGCTTCAAATCTTAATATGTCTTCAGAGCCAAATGCGATCGATACTCACGAAGATCCAGCCTTCATAATAACAGCTATGAGGAATTTTTCGAACTCAAAGAGCCTCCAAATTAGAGTAAATGTTCCAAATAGCAAGATCAATGAGAAGCTTTCAAGATATCAGTTGCAAGCTGAAAAATTTTTCAAAATCTCATATTTACAACGATGCATCCAAATGGATGTGTTCAACGGCCCCAATTTAGACAAAACGTACATTACACCATACGGCTATACTAAAGAGAAGTAACTTTCTGAGGTGCTTATCAATCTCATTCTCAGCTAGTTTTCCCTTTCTAGATAACTCAAATGACTGTGATATTTTGAATGAGCAAGACTATAAAAAGAATTATATTGTTGGACGCCGAAGTAAAAACGATAAAACAGAGGGAAAAATCAATGTAGATTTCATACATGATCGAACGTTCAGTCGAAAGCAATTTAAAATCAAATTTGAGGATTGGATTCTCGTTTACTATGAGTTACTTAGAATCATAACTACTGAGCCAGAGTGGAAACGCTACAATAGTCTGCCTTTCAAAAAGATTTTTGAGTATTATCGAAAACCTTCGTTTTATCAGATTCAGAATATGAGTCAAACGAATGGAACTGTACAGCAAATTAAGAAAAAAGTATTGAAAGGCGGGATGAAGCTTTTGCTCTCAAATGAGTTGGCAATGCGAATTATCGAAGCTCATGCAAAAAAATTTCACGGAAGCTGCAATTTCAACTTACTTGAGCAAGACCGAAAGTATCTACTTCACCTGATGCTAACCGAAAATGCTGCCGTTCAAGGATTAAAACCACGCGAGTTGAAAGCACTACAAGAAAAACTCGAAGACTTTGAAATGACTTATCATGACGAATTAAAACAGTGTGGATGGGAGGCCAGTCTTCCAATCAGTCTTCCTTATTTGAAATTGGAAACAATGCTAAAGTCACAAAAAAACCAAAATCAAGCAGAGAATACTATGCATTCCTTCTCAACGAACCGAATTTTTTGCTGGTAGAGGGCGGCAAAATGATATCGTTCTTCCAACCGACGAATGCTCAAGATTCCATGCAACGCTGAATTCTGATAAAAAGCACAACAAATGGCGTTTCACTGATGGAAAAGACTGTAAACCTTCAAAAAAAGGCTCTTATTTTCACCTAAGTTCATATGAAGAAAAGATGGGAAATAGCATCTCAAAATTTTATAACATAAATCAAGACTCTTTATTTAAAGTATCTGATAACGTTTCCGTGAAATTTAGCCGGTATGAGTGAAAAACTCCTGAAAGGAAAAAAGTCTGCTTTGGAGAAAATATAGCCAGAGTCAGATTCAATGTGTATAAATGTTTTTGTGACTATGCTACGAGAGGGGTCTGAAATTATTTTGATAATCTTTCTCCTGTCTCCGTTTTTTTTTTCTCTTTCTCTCAGAGCCAATTATGATTATGCAGGCAAAAACTAAGAAAAGAAATCTTTCATATGTCACAGAGACAAGCTATAATTTATAGAAAATGGCTCCTCGCATCAAGGAATTTGAGCACTTAGTACTCCAATCAGCTCACCAAGAACTAAAATAAACCTAAAAATACCTGCTGTTGGAAAGCTACAGGTGTATTTCTTGAAAAGTTCTTTATGTTAAGTAGCGCCAATATCACAAAGTCTCAATTCTTCTAGGGTCTTAGCTCCAATTATATGGAACTAACGAAACATCTCACCTATTGTAAAAGGTAAATCGAATTAAACTCTGACTCGTAGCTTGTGTATGATAACTGAGAGTAATTAATTAATTCACAAATAAAAATCGTTTTTAACTACTTGCGAACTGTATCATCGTTTGCCGCAATAATCTCTTCCACAGATGACACTAACAGCCACCCCCTTGGATATCTTCAACTACACGTGTATGTCGCTCTCGTTCATCGGAATAATTGCTATCTACGTTTCTGCAGTTGTATTACAAACATACACATCAAAATTTTCTCAATCAATCCTCTTTCTGTGCTTTGCTGATTTCTGCTACTGTCTACCTCTCCAGTTAATCTTCAAAAATGATCATACAACTTGCAAAATCATCGACTTGATCCAAGAGTATTTCTTGGTTTCATCATTTTTCTGGTCAATCAGCTTGGCTTACGTTTTGAAGGTTGTGCTATCGGAGAGAAGTTTAGAGTTCGTAAATAAATACTTTCAAAGATTCATTTTCGTCTGCCAAGGTGCTCCAATCATTTTTTGCGGTTGTTTATTCCTCTTTTACTCTGAATACGATCCCAGTGCTGATTCCTGTGAACGCAAATCCAAAATAGGTCTTGGCTATTTGGCTTCCGTTGCTATTCCCTTCTTACTAACAGTCATATTCTCGATTTATAGTTATATTACATCTGTGAAACTAATACGGGAGCTCTATGGTGATGTATACAATCGAATAAACGGATTCATGACATTCTTTATGAATCCAGTCATTCTAATCATTTGTTGGGGGCCTTCCACTATTATGATGATCGTGGACGAATTCAACCCAACAAGCGATAATCTCGACCTATTCAATTGGCTGCGTACTTGGGGGAAGCTCCAAGGTTTATTTAACGCGATAGCCTATGCATTGAATCACCGAATGGTTGACTCCTGTAAAAAACGCTGCAGGAAAGAAAAAGACAAAAGTGTTTTTGACAATTTTTCTTTTTCATTAAATGAAATCAATACAAGAATGCAGGAGACGTTTTTGATGAATATATCCCACTAATTTGTGTTTTTGCATGGTCTAGTTGAGCTTTTGAAAATCAAGTCTTGTGATCGTGCTAAGTTTCAAGAAGCCTTTACAGTAATAATATTACACATTTTTCCTGAAGAATACTTCTTATTGGAGGATGATAGCATAAAGACCTTTATAAATGCCGGCGAAACGAAATCTTATTTATCAACAACATTTAAGGGAACTGCAAGAAATTCGTTAGTAAATGAGTTCACTTAGATCGTTTGTTCAAGTGGTTTAACAGTTTGCGACTAGAGTGGAATTTTTTTCTGAAGCTTAGTTTTATTTCTAATTTAGATTCATCGCAAATGGTAATCTCTTCAAAGAAGGTTATTGATTGAGGAGAGAATACATCTTGTATGCTGTTATATTTTATTTCTCACTTCAAATTGTAGAACGTGAAAAAAAATAGAGTTCATTCCTTTTTTTAATTTTCAACTCAATCTATAGATAATTTTATCTGTATATATGCAATAACTCTTAGATATGTAAAGACCATTATTAACAATAACATTTAAATCCTTAATCCAACCAATTCACATAAGGCCATCCTCAATGCTTTATGGCCTCAATCAATGAATAAACTGAGACTGTTGCGAAAAATATCGCATAATATCCCAGCAAGAATTTGCCGAATTTTTTCCCAAAAACAAATTTATTAACCCAAGCATAAATCAATTGGATGATGAAACTGACTAGAGCAAACGCTATAATGATGAGATTAAGGTTGGTGATAGATGATCCCTCTAACAAGTCAAAGTTTAGAGTTCCATTCTTTAGCGTTGCTCTTATAAGAGTTCCACCAAATCCAACGAGCAGATTGAACAACTGTCCTGCAAAGACCCCCGAAATTGCCATTTGTCCGTAACCTTGCTTTGATAGGGAATAATCGACGAAGAAATCAGGGACAGAGTTGCCCCAAGCGAGAAGAGTGAGTCCAAGATAGGCATTTGGCAATCCACTTACAATCTGAATCATAACAAGGATGTCTTGGAATGCGTTCGCCATGAGATTGACCCAAAGAATGCACACAGCAAAAGCTATCAGACTAAAGACTAAGACTAAGGATCTAGGTATGATATGGTCATGACTGATTTTCCAGATCACAGCTCCAAAGATCACGTTTATTGGAACGACGATAGCCCAAAGCCAAGGCATATCCATGAAGTCATCAAAGAGCTCGAACTGCCAAATTATAACAAGACTGGCGAAAAATGGAGTCAAAGGAGCGATTCTGCGATTCCATCTTGAATCATCAACACAAGGAATTGTAAGATCGCGTAGCAAATCAAGAGGAAATTCATAGATGAAAAGTACTTTCTCTAAAACAGTTCGCTCTTTCCAAGACTTTTCCCTGAGATATTTGAGTCTAAGCGCACGCTTCGCTCTGACGTAAACCCATTTAAATTTGTACGAGAAAGTTTGAGGTTCTACAGGAGATTTATCTGAATTTTGAGGACTTTGTTCATCACTAACCTGATAATGGTTTTCCAAAATGTAATCTGATATCGTGTCATTTAGTCCAAAATTTGCTTCCACACAATGGCTCACCATGCTTTCGTTATGAACTAATTTCTGTTGTAGCTCTTTGCGTTCTTTTGCTCTGATTTTGTATTCTGCAATGATAACAAAAACCAAAAACACAAGGTAAACGCTGAAATATCCTATTGCGCTTTCCAAGGATATCTGCGTAATTATTCCCAAGGTCACAATGAATACGGTGGCTATAATGAAGAAGACCAGATCTCGAATTGTCCCAAAAGCTTCAGATTTCAGCTGTCTTGATGTAAATATACACCCAGCTAAAATTACTGTAGTGGTAAATAAATTTGCTCCGAATATTGACCCCAAAGCCGTGTAGTAACCTGTTGGGTTCTCAGAACCACCCGCTGCGATAGCAGTAACAATATCAGGAGCGCCATTCGCGAGTGCAACAAAGGTCACGCCAGCAAGTGCTTCTGAAAATCTAAACTTCTCTGCCAGAACTGATAATGCAGGTGCTAGATAGTTTTCGCAGGTTGTTCCGAGAAAATGAAATGTGGCAAAACTGGCAATCACGACTAGAAGAACTAAGAGGATGATGTTTTGGTTGAGTGTGCAAGTATAGAAGACAAGAAAGTTGATGACTTCAAATGTATCTCCGCAAAAATTTTGAACGAAGCAGCATTGATCTTCACATCCAAATTGGGCAAAGTTTTGGAGGTTTTCGCGGGTGCAATCTACCATTTTTCAGTTTTAATGTTAGAATCTAATTTGGAATTATAAAAATTCGATATCTCTTTCGACTTAAATTAACAAATCTAAAAATAAGCTTGCAAATATTGCAAATTGGCATTTAGGTTCCCATAGGAAATGCACAGAATGGATAAGAAACTTAGAAATCGTAGAAAGTTATTACTAGCAAGCTTCGAAGCTGTTATTTGTTAGGTGTAGGGTCTGAAAACTCGTGTTTTGCATCCTTTCGCTGTTCAGCCTTTGAGTTCATAAGTCACACTCAACATCCCCAGCTGTCGATAATCTACAGATCCTTAGCTTAATTGACAGTTGATGTAGTCGCTTCCTCATTTTTCAGTCCATCGTAGCAGGAATCAGCTTTCATTCAGGACCTTCAGAATAAAAGATTAACACACATCACCATAATCTTTAATAGTTCAACTAAATTGAAATTTTAGAGAAAGAATGGCTTCTTTCAATAAATTTGTTCAGTCTTCGATAACCTTAGATTCAGATTCACGATATCGTCTACTATCGTAATTTCGATTTAACCTCTCATCAAAACGTCTTTCATTTTCACTTTTGCATTTGATTGAATTCAGAATACATCCTTTAAGTCAAAGTTGAAAACTGTCGTTCTTTTCTCATCCTAAACAATTTTTTCCCCTCATACCTACCCTTTCTTCTCCATGTTGGTTTAAAAAAAAACCAAAAAAACCAAAAAAACTATCGTTTCCTTAATCTTTTTTTTAAATGGCATCTCGAATTTTAAAAAACATTCGCATAAATTATGCACAGTCCTACTATTTTTCTTCTTCTCTTCTCAATATCAGCTCCCAGAAAAGTTTTTAGTTTTTCAGCTTGAGAATAAGAGCAAGTGAACACCTAGCAACTGAACAGAGTCATCAGGTTTTAATCAGTCTGCAGTATTAAATAAAAAATTTTCATGATACTCACACAAAGAGAACTTAAGCGCCTCGCTGTAAGACTCCCAGCTCACTCAGCTGAGTTCAAATGGCAAGCTTCTTTGCTATTTGAATACTCTGGCCTTTTGGTGTTATTTTTGAATAAGCCTTTTGAATATACGATAGCTGGATATTTCGCTGTCTATAGCGTGAAAAAGAGGCTAAGTTTACTCAAGATGGTCAAAGTACGCGAAGAGAAGCGAACCACTGGATCCTATTTCACAATTTCACAAATTGATGAACATTCAATGGTGCTGCTGAGTCTTAACACTGGAGAGCACTACATATATAAATTGTCGAACAATTTCAATATCGCAAAGATGATAGCGCTCAATTCCACAAGCAACCCGATGAAACTATTCAGAATCCGTCAGACGCCGTTCATTGCTGGGATCCAATTGATCAGCAAGTCTCTTTGCTTTTGGAATGAAGGCACTGGAGAATTAGCTCGAAATTACATTCTCCCCACCACACCGACGAAAATAGAATACTTGTTTCGAGAAGACTCTCTGATCCTGGAGACAAAAATAGAAATCACTGTTTTCGATTTAGAATTTACCCAAAGAGAAAATATTGAAACTTTGACGCTTGTGAAGAAATATGTTGTAAAAAAACCCGAAGATTCGTATTTAGATCGCGTCAGCTTGAACAATGCGTCTTTATTGTTCGGGCTAAGGAATAGAACTAAAAACCATGTTATTAGATTGAATCGTAAGGGTGAAATCATTAATTTAAAAACTTTTACTTTGAGGAAAGGTGATGAAGAAAAGCACTCAATTATGTTTGATCCAAGACACAAAATGACAATATTTTACGAAAAACGCCAAGCTGTCTTTCATGATCTCAATGGAAAAACATCCGAAAAAAAGTCTTCCAGCAGGGAGCCTCCTATTACTGAAATCGAGTTGAACTCTAAGGTTCTCCTTGGAGGAATATCAGCTGATACCTTGCTAATGCATGGTAAAATGGAAACCAATTTTCTATTTGTGAGTTTCGTTCAACTTAAGCTTGACTAAACAGTGGTGAATCAAATGTGATATTCAAATTCCTATTGCTTGTTTACTTTATTGCTAATGACATCTCAGAGATGTCATTATTCTTTTTTATTTATTTACTTCTCGCAAACTGATGAGTGAAGAAATTATCCCAAAACAAAAAAAAAAATGAACATTTAAATTTTTTTCTTCAATAGAAGTTCAACTCTCACTATCCAGAGATACAAATATTCAATTGAAATTAAGAAATTTGAGTGGGCTACTGAATAGGGTTATGATGTTTACAAAGTACGAAGTTATTAAATGAAGTTTAGGGCGAAAGTAAGTTCATTAAATAAAGCCAATTAAGATGCAAGAATGAACATTGCCAAAAGGATGGACTAGTGAAAAAAAAAATGGTTAGAAATAAATGTTGAGGGACTCTTATTGCACCAGGTGGTAGAGCGTTTGTTGCAGATAGTAAATGTAAGCGGAAATCAAAAAGAAAGTCGAAACTCTCTTTTTGAAGCTGTTTGATTTCTTTAGTAAGTACCATAGTAGTACAAGGCTTTCCCCGATGAAAACTATCGTTTGACGAAAGTGTAGCTTTCCGATCTTCAGTGCATTTATACTTGTATTGGCGTTCCTCAAAAATATGTAAATAATTGCTGTCCAAAGCAAATGGTTTCCGCCAATCTTTGTAATTTTGTGAAGGCGGTTCAGTATTAGTTTAAAGGACTCTTTCCAATCTGGTAGCTGGGGAGTGTTCGGTGCTTGAGACTTAATTTCCTTATGGATTTTATCGGTGTAGCGGTGATGTCTTTCTTCTTTATGTTTCTTGAGCAGAGAATTCAGACCGACGGATTCCAGCGTATTGATTTGCTCAGATCTTGACGCTGGGCGTTTCAAGGAATTTGCTGAATTGATCATATGCATAGAAGTCGCTTGTTTTTGAAATTTTCTTTTGTGAATAATTATAATTTTGATGTATCCTGGATCGAGTAGTCGCAACTGGTTCAAATCAAATTATCAGTATTGATCAAAGATTGATTCAATTAACTTCTGATCTTCTGTTCAACGAATCACTCAATTGAAATTTACATAGCAAGCAAGTGGTAAACCGCGAGACAGCATTCTACATGATAAAGCATTGCGTTCTTTTCAACTCACGAGATCAGTGGCAGCAACAACGATAAATTGTTAAATCCTGATTAAATCACCAGAGATACTCCTGTTTGTGAAAGCAAATACGCAAATATGGATATGTGCGATTATATTTATTTTTATTTTTTTTTTGTTGCCTCGTCACCTATTCAAATTTTCATCACTTGAAGGACTCTCATACTTACCTTTGGTAGGTGATTATTGAGCCTATTCATTCATTTGCTCAGACTTATAATTTGCTTGGAAGCAACAAAGTTTATTATAATGAAACAATTATGGCATCTTGCAGTAATAACTCAAAGAAATCGCTTGAAAGATACAAAATTCGCCTAACCAATGATAAAGTAGACTAAGATATCAGACAATTATCAGTTGTTTGAATCGGAACTGACTATTATAACGTAGCTAAAAGACCTATTATCAGTTTATGCAAGATTAACCGTTATGAAACAGCTTGAATTGGAAAAGTACCAAAACTAACAACATATTTCAATACATACACCTTGACTCCTCTTCAAATTGCTCTGAGAGTTATTCTCATAGTTCCTGAAGAATTATCTGTACGCAAAATTTAATTTACTAAACCACTTTAAGCAAATAACCACTTTCGTTAATGTATGATAAGAGAACTCCATCTTGTTCTTGGTGCTACTTGTACTGCTTCTACTACTAATATTCCTCCTCAAAAACTTAATCGATTATAATCCTCATAACTTACATCCCGAGCTGCTTCACCGACTCGTAACTCCTATATTAATCGGTTGTTCTAAGTACATGTTGGACTTTAGCAGATTTTGTTAAAGCATTCTTCTACATTTAGATTTGTTAGAAAAATTTTGGAGCTTAAAACGAATACAAAAAAGAAAAAGTCCTCTGTTTTAATTATTTCAGCATACTGATAGAATATTCTCTACATGTGTTCTATTCTCGAACATCATACTAACTGTTCAAGTTTAGAAGAACCTTAAAAATTTCTGCATAATAGGAAGAGTTTTATCGATTCCTTGGAGATGTACATCGGAATCTGCTGGCCTCTCAAAAAGTAAAAGGATATTTCTGATCTCTAAATGAGGCAGGTTATTCTATTGGAGTTGAAAAGATTGAGCTCTTTATAGAGCAGAATGAACCTGGGAATGAGCAAAGGCATTTGGTTTTTATACCGTTATAAAGAGAACATTTCTATCAAAAAATTTTAATTTCAGGTATGGAAAACCTGAGAATTTGGTGAGAATAATCGAAATTGCGGTTGTCTTCTTGGGAAAACGAAATCAACAGATTTGTATTAAGAATTTTCTCTCTCGTCAGGTCTGTAATTTAATTCTAAGCTCAGAAGAAATTTAGGGTCTCTCCATGGGAAGTCGGAGTTCAAAATCAAGCAGCAGCAGTATTTTTCGTGAATATGAACGTGCGTTAAAAGGGGTTCGCCAGGAGCATTTGAAAACTAGCAGCAGTACAGTATCATAATGTTTGTTTGATTTTCATTCGAATCATCTTGTTCTTAGATCAGATGGAAAGATTTCCTCAGAAAAAAGCTGTCAGATCTCACATATACTGAAACACCTCATTGGGGTCTCATTAAAAAATCCATTGAAAATTGGCTTGACAGTGATGCTTGCAACCATAGTAACTACAGCTGGCTCATTAATGCTCAATTCTTCGAGATTCACTCTTCCGGGAAAAATCTTCGTCGTGAGCGGAAAGCAGGCTCAACGATTATTGATTTTAATAGTGTTTTAATTTCAAAAGAAGGCTCAAGCCCAGGCTGGTCTTCTTCTTCTCTCCCACATTCTCTCAGAGCAACGGTTACAGGTTGTGACACTCTCTTAGCAAGTTCTTTCAAAAAATCAAGCTCTGTCCTTCGACCATCCCCTCTTTCTCGGACATATCAACCTGGAAAAGCAAAATCTGAAGGTTTGAATACGGAAGCAACCGAATCAATTACTGCATCGCCAAGCTTGGACCTTGACTCAGTGAAGACTGAAAATATTTCCGCTTCTCAATTTACTCTGTATAGCCCGAAACAGTCCTCAAGGCTGGCTTCTGAGGAACTCAAAAGCTTCTTGAGAAAGGAGCTTGCCTTACCTAATCACCCTGTCAGTGAACTTGTGAAAGTCTTTCAAAAAGCCTACGAAGCAGCGATTTTTAAAAGAAAAGTCAAGGAAAATAGAGTTATTGCTAGCAACGAAGAGGTGGAAAAAATCACGAATGAAGCTCTGCTTCCTGTTAAAAGGATGCTTCGTCTCTTAAGAGAATTCACAAATGTCATTTACAACAAAGTGATTGAGTCCTACCTCAAAGAATTGAAAGATGAAGATGAGGATCATCGAATGATTATTGACCAACTTATCTGTCAATTAATGTTCGATGATACTAGATCTCTGCTCTACCAATACATTATTGAGTGTTTGCAAAACCGATTCAAGGAGCAGATCAGATACTTCGCAAATTTGGCAACCGCATCGGGAGGAAAGTGTCTACATGAAATAGATAGTCAGTTCAAAGAGAAATTTATGTTGCTAGATTCACGAGTGCCTTATAACACAGTGATCAAAACAGTACATCTGTTGCAAAAGATTTCAAATCCTTACATGAAAAAAGATTATATCTCAACAATGGAACGAGAGATGATGGAGTCAATATTTCAGGAGTTGCACAAAAAGAACCTCCAAGAAGAGGTTCATTTGGAGCCCGATGACAAATTCACAATCTACACGTACTGCTTATTGAAAAGTGACTATGCAAATGTTGTGGTTGATATCGCATTTATTGAAGAGTTTACACTCCCAGAAGATACCAATCAGGCTTACGCAAGATTCAAAGGCTGCCTTCAAGACTATATACTTTCAGGAGATTTTGTCTCTTTTATGAAGAAAGAAGAACAAAACAAGTTGCTACTGGGAGGTCAGAATTCGCCTCTGAAATGCTGCTGCAAAACTTCATTGAAGTAAAATCATGGATAATGAAACGCTGTACTTTGAGACGGCAGCGCTTATAATTCGAGTTATGTTTTTTCAGGCAGGGTGTATTCTGCATGAAAGAGTTTATCAAATTAATTGTAAGTTAAGTCCATATATCACTAATTCAACAGACAAAACTCGATTAGGAGAAAATTCATTGTGTTTAAATATGTTTATTGTTTAAGTTTTAAAAGCATGTGCTATTAAATTTCATGTCCTGAATGAATATTTCATGTTCTAAAGATGAATAACTTTTATTTAAAGATAAATTTCTTTGTGTCGCATGACTTTGACCAAGCAGCAAATGTTGTTATTGGTACTCAAAATGTGACCCCGAAAATTTATTTTTGTTAAAAATGACGAGATTGAATAGCTCCAATAATCGATTAAAGAATCAATTATATGGCCTAAGGTATCAGAACTTATTTTAACAAATATATATGTTTTGAGAACAACAATAGAATTACCATATTTTTTTTGGCCCTGCCAGATCCATTCTTGAAGCTTTTTTCTGTTTAAAGTCACCTAAATAAAATTAATTTTGTTGGTTACTGAGACAGAGAGATATGGACCAACAAGGGGGTTTTTCAGACAGTAGCCATGCTCGAGGGCGAGAAGTTTACAGTCCAACTGCAAAAAAGCATCTGTATGCTGCAAGCAGCGACACGTTAAAGTACCAAACTCCTTTAGGTTTTGCAAAGTAAAAGCTCTCTGTCTCAAAATCTTACATATTTTATAGAAATCGGCTTCAGAATTCGCGTTACCAAAGTGTGAGCAACACAAAAATAAATATTTTTTCTCATTCTGAAAGTGCCACGAGCTCAAATTGGAAAAAGTTGACATTTTCAAATGTTAATTGCTCATCTCATTTCTAACTCACCTCAGATTGAGAAGAATCCAATCAAACTCTACATTGGGAAATATTGCTTATGGTGGCCTTAATGGAAACCAGCAGCCTCTTGGAAATGCGAAACTTTCACGTGCTCATTCCATAATGAGAACTCCTTCAAAACCAAGCTTTACGAGCACTCTATCTTCTTGGGATCGCTATCATATTCCTTCTATTGATAAAAGTAGTTTTGAATTTTCCGGTGCAAGATCAGCAAGCGTAACTCCCTTGAAAAGAAGAGGAGGAAGTTCAGTGTCGGATTTCAATTTCACAGGTACTCCCATTCGTAGACTGGAATACGAGCAGGAATACAAAAAAATAATGCCAAATACCAGTTTTATTTATCGGGATGAAAGTACGAGAGGCCCAAGTTTTGAAGACAACAAAAGCTCTTCAAAACAACTGTTACTTGGCAAATCAGAACTGGAGATGGATGCTATTCCAAACTCTCGAATTAGAACTCCTGCAATTTTAAATAGTTCGAAGTCGAAGAGGTCGATTGTTGAGACCCATGAAGGCCATTTGATAGAAAACGTTCAAGCACGGTATTCATGTTATCTGAAAAGGTTGGCTAATAAAAAGTAGAGATAAATTAGAAAGAGCAAGGGACTCTCCTTTAAGGAGAGGAAAATTTAAGGAGCTGACTCCGAGCTCTACTCTAGAGATGAGTAGCAGTGTCTTGACCAAGTACTTACGCATTTTGTTGAAACATAAAGTTTGTCATAGAGCTCCGAATAAACTCAACTTTACTGATTGGACAGTTGACAAAAATGATTCATTAATAAAAAGAAATGTGCAAATAATTCAAGCTGGTGTATTGGAGAAAAAGAAAATAAAACTCCATCCTCAAGATGAGATTTTAATTAAAGATGCTATGAAGGTGATTTGTTTGTAGAAAAACTTGTTGGTCCCAACTTGAATTTCTTATCTTAGGAATTAAACACCTTGACCTTGGTCAAGCCTAAAAGGAGGAATATAATTTCAGGTCTCAGACAAATTTTTGTCATCTCTTCAGAGGTTGTACGTCAAACCGCTCCAACCCTGATTAAAACTCGGATTCCTATTTACGTGAAAGCTAAATTAATGATTAGCTAAACAGATGAATTTTTTAGAAAAAAATACGGGACCTAGATGAACTGCATCAAGATCTTGACAAATTTAAAGCGGATTGCTCCCGTGAAATGAAGTTAAGAGTTCCAATTCAAAAGATAAGCCTCTTGAATGGGGTGGAGATTTATCATTTAGCAGAAATTCCTCCTCGAATGAATTTTCTGCTTGCAGGTAAAGCCACCTTATCCGACAGTTTGTTTATCTTAGCAAATTATTTTCAAATCTTGCATTAGAAATAAATCGAGAACAAAACTCATTTCGGACTAGTTTACTGGACTCCATTGGTCTCAGAGTCGTTCCGGATGAAAAATGGAATTTAATATTATGCTTAATTAATCGACAAAGGAGTGAAATTGGAGCGAGGGAAGTACTAAAAAATATGAAAAAATATGTAGTGCTGCTTCAATCAGATGATATCAATTTTGAGGCCCTCCAGAAAAATATTGACTTGGTAAACATGCCCAAGTTGGAAGTCAAAGTCACCCAGGAATATGCAAACCAAATCGACAGCTCAGTGAATTACCTGATGGAAGTATATGAAAAACATGGGGGCACCAGTGAAGTCCGAGAAGGACAAATTAAAAAAGAGGGGATACTTAAGCAGTATGCTCATTTTATCAACAAATCTTTGCAAGAGTCTGGTTTGGTCACCATGCGTCAACAAACTGTCACAAAAGCTCTCAATGATTGCTTGGAGGAATTAGAAAACGTCGAACTCAATAAGAATCATTCAGAGACTTTCCTGCTCTATCTGGATTATCTGTTGCAAAATGAAGGGCGTTATTATAAAACCTATCTGATGAAGGTGGCCGAAGATTTCGCTAAGATCCATGAAAAAAATAGAGCCGAACAAGAGAGTTTGAACCCTCCTCATGCTGAAAATATGATCTTGAAAAACATCAAACAGTATTTTATTGGTCTTTATCCTTCTTCTTAAGAGCTTTGACTAGAACTGGGAACATAGTCGAGAGAGCCCAAAATATCGTTCACGCTAAATTTCCCACGCTTGTGCTTCATAATATTCCGAAATTCCAGAAAGACTCTAAATTCTCGAGGAGAGATTTGTTTCGGCTTTATTCTCGCTACAAAGCCTTATGTATTTTGCAAGCAGAAAAAGATTCGAAGATCGGAAAAGAATTCAGTAAAGTACTGCTGAGAAATTTTAAACATATCATGAAATAGATGGAAAACGCGACTTCGATCTTCAAACATTCAAAAAGAGTCTGATTCAATTTTCTACAGTTCACGATGAAATGGTCCGCAGAATATTCACCTATGGTGGAGAGATATGTAACTTTAAATTCTAACTCACAAAGTGAAGTCTGAAATTTACCAGTTGACAGTTCGATGACTTGGCACAAGTATGTCAAATTGATGTCAGCCTTGCGAGCAAAGTCCGTGAGAGACAAACTCGATCTTTTCTTTCGGGTAAAACGGATTTATTTATCTATGCTTATCGAGTTTTTCAAGTTAATAGATTCTGATGGCAACGGTCTACTTTCATGGTAAGAAATTCTTGATGACAGAATAGATAAAATATTTGAAAGGGATGAAATATATGAGTTAGCTCTATTGGCTCTAGAGACTTTCAGATATCGTGACCACGAACCCATACTTGAAGAGTTGGCGCGCTATTTTGCTGATCACTTGTTCCGGGCAGTTAAAATGTCAAAGGATGCAGAAATTCCGGTTTCGAAACTCAAAGAGGTTATTCTCGAGAAAAATGAGGCTGTGGGTCTTCTCCTGATGCTATGTTCAGCAGAGCAAGAAGACGAAGAGCAAGCTATTATGGAAGGATTTCATCCTCTGCCTCCAGAAAAAATTGGGAAGAGAATCAATAATAAAACAGCACGTGCTCTGCAAGCCAGGAATTTAATCGAAAGTCTCGAAACAGAATTTAATTTTTCCAATCAAGAAGATTCTACAAGCAGTCGAATCGATTGCTAAAACTAAATAATTCGTTTATCGATGAATTTTCTGTTCAATAGCTGTATGACTAATTTTTGGTTCTATCATTTATGTAGGACATCCGCTATTCTAGATGAGGCATTAGTTTTAAAAATTTTCGGCAATAGATTGATAAGTTGTTTCATCTGTTGACTTTGAAGAATTGTGCAACATAGATGGATTTTGCTCATTAATGTCATAATTTTGTGTTTTAGGCCATTATTGGTGCTTCTGTGAATGAAATTTTGGTTTCATTATTTTCTTTGCAGTATTCGTAAAATAGCTTTATTTTCACATCATGATTGCTTTCGACAGTGTTTATGGAAGACAAAGTTCTCACTACAAAAGAGAGAGAGAACTGAGTTCTACAGATGATATTGATCCCGTTTCAAACAATCATCCTAAAGTCTGGTTTGTGCATGCTGATTATGCATCACGATAATGAGATATTTGAAAGACTTATCAAATACTTAGTATTAGTTTTTAGGAACCATTTATTCTCCTGTTGCGTTCTAGCAATACTGAAGAAGTCTCACCTCCAATTCCAATAAATTGTTTGTAAAATGTGTGCATTTTCAAACTAGCTCAAATCAGCAAGTTTACATAGTTAAAATAACGAAATTTAACTCCTGCAGCGTTTTATCGGGAAAAAACGTATTTTTTTGGAGTTTTACAATGCTTTTGATAGTTTGATTTGGCTTTATTGCAGATAATACGATAATTCTAACTCAATGATCATCTGGTTTTTCCTCCTGCCTCTTGTAACATTGGCAGTCAATCGAATTGTTGGAAAAAGTCGTTCACAGCCCTTCATTCAGCTTCCCGTCTTCAATGACCATAACCTTATGCACTATGTCCAAATATTCTTTGGTAAATTATAGTCATATACTGATCTCATGGAGATTTTCAGACACCGATTCTAAGATGACAAAAAGTGTGCTACTTGACACTGGCAGCAATGATCTCTGGGTTTATATGAATAAAACTGAAATTCAAAGCTGGGCAGAGCAAATAGCTGAGGAAAGTAACTCTTCAGTTGAGGAAGTACTGTCTCAGAGAGTAAATTGACAATATTTCTCTTCATAAAGCCTCCAGAATGAGATATTTGAAATCCGATATCAAAGCGCAAATGTGAAAGGTATAATCACGCCAAGGAGTGTCAACATGGATCGCTGCAATCTGAAAAATTCCAGAGTTGGCACTGTGTTTTATGATAAGACGACGATTCGAGCATTCGGCAATGTAAGCTTCATTCAATTCTTTATTTGAGCTGTTTTGTTCTCACTCATTTTTGGAACCGCAAAAAAAAAACCAACTTATTTCTTTTCGTAATAGAGTCCAATTGAAGGAGTATTTGGGCTGGGTCTTAGCGGATTAAATAATGAGGGAAACCCTACACCTTTCGAAGAGATATTCGACGCTAACTGCATAAAAGAGTTCGTGTTTTCACTTCTCCTGCCCAGTGTAATGAGCCATTCGCTTTCTTGGAAGCATATCTTATTTTATTTTTTTACAAAAAGAACCATATGGAAGAAGGTTTCTTAGTTATAGGCGGCGTTAATAAAAGATTCACTGAGGGAGAGTACTCAAATACCTACACCTTGACATCTCATTTTATAATTTACAATTTAGTGTGAAATTCTATCCATTGGTCAGTGGAAAATATTGGGAAATTGAATTGAGTGCAATAAAAGTAATAATGAATCGATTGACTTGTTAATCAGTCATTCATTGTTAAGGTGGCAGGAAAAGATATTGCAGACTGCCAAAGTAATTCGACTACAAAGTGCAGAGCGATTTTTGATTCTGGAACAACTGGGTTCGCAGGACCAACGAGGTAAATTTTTTTAAAAAATCTCGACTACAACGAACGACCTAACGCATTCTGATTAGAATTATTAGCCAACTTCGAGAGATTTTAACACTCGCCAGCCAAATTAGCTACTCATTGCTTCCAACTATTTCAATTACTTTTGGAGACACTGACTATGAGCTTGGTCCTGAGGACTATATGCTATATGTAAGAGGCGACTGCTAGTTTATGAGAGAGGTAACCGGATAAATAGGAGGGAGATGCGAAAGAAGAAAAAGAAATTTCATTAAAAGATAAGAAAGTTGCACTTATGCCAATTGATCTCTCCGAAGGTGACAATATTTTCATCCTTGGAGCGATATTTATGAAGAAATATATCACTGTGTATGACGGAGTTCGATCAGAAATTGGAATTGCAGAAATAAATCCTTTATGGTACGAGAGCGATGATGACTTAAAGATGATTTCAGAGTTAAACGAAATTCAAGACCTTGGCCAATGGAACAAAGTTTATGGAAAATGATTCTGGTCCATGTGACCGCTTCGTACCGACCACTTTCATTGCATTTTGTTTGCATACGTTTTCTCAAGCAATCGGTGGGCTTTCTCTCTGTTTTTACTAAAACTTCCTTGTAAGAAAGATTGACCATTTTACATCGTAATAATGATAATGTATACGCATGCTCAGTCTCTCTCTCTTATTCTGATTTCATTAGAAAAGTTGCTTTGCGTCAGTGTCAGTGTGATATCGAAAAGCATCTTACAAAAATATATTTCACCACACTGAGCACTGATTTCTATCTACCTACTAGCTGGCTAGCTGTTCTTGCTGTAAAATATGTTGATGGTAGAAAATTAGCACTCACAGAGCGTATCATTGAGCCGGAAGGCCATTGATCGAGAAAAACAGAGCTTTTCAGACTCCATAGAAAATTTCCCTCCGATTTCAAAGGCCGTCATATGATACTTTAGTAGCGGATATATATATATGTCTTTAAATTTCCTATTGCTTGCTCGAATCAATGATGATAGGTTTGAAACCATTTATTTTCTTGGTTGAGTCACTTGAATCCTCTAATCCATAATTTGTTGACAAATTCTGATAGAACATTTACTGTCAGAATGAACAGACTAACTCAATTAGAACATGAGTAATGACTCGATAAAAAATTAGATATTTGCTACAAAAAACGTTTCAATCTAGCCAAGTGTGCTGATAATGGAAAAGGCTCTCAGCCTCGGACTTGGAGATAATAGCCTCGATCTGATTATCGAAGGCCTGAAGAAACTTCCTCTCATCCCTAAAGAAGAGCGGGACTCCGCATGCAAAGAATATCTGAATGAAATGTTAGACAAAATTTTCACATCCTACGAGAGGATAGAAAAGGAGGAACAGAAAACTGAGCAACTTAAGAACTTCGACCTAAGCCTCAGCCATTTTATTGAAAAGAACAACTGTCCGATTCATCGTAAAATCCCTTACACTCAAACGTAAATTCTTTGTACCTTAGTTATAGTAATAACTTGATTTCAGTTCAACAGGACTAAGATTTGAACTAACCCATCTAAAGGTCCATCAACAATTTGTTGGCAACCTCTGTGGCTATTACGCGATATTTTATATCAAAGAGTCCGTAAAGCTGATTAAATCACAAAATCTTAAAGAATATTTCAATTTGCTGAATCCTGTGCACTTTTGGAGGTTCCATTTCAAATCAACAAGGTTTCTTCTCAACTACGCAAAAGAAATGAAATTAGACATGACGAAAACCCCGTGGACCCCAAATGAAATAATATGGGGTGATCTTGAAAGATCACACGTTGAACCACTTCTAACTCGCTTTCCAGAATTGAAAAACTTGCTTGCAGACACAAATCTATTTGAAATTAAGGTTTTCAATTATCAATTTCAATTCAAGAGATTCATGAACAATTCATTCCAAATGCAACAAATGCAAACACATATCGATAAACTCAGACTTTCAAGCGAGAAAAATAAGCATTACCTAACATTTTTCCTGATGGGTATATCTAAAATTATTACTAACTTTAACATTTTAATCCCTGATGTTTAGGCATTACCAATCACTGGGCAATGTTCTGTGCTCATAAATTCAATGACCGTTTTGAGTTTTGGTATATGGATTCGAGAAATCGAGACTACTTACTATGGACAGAAGAGGAAATTCAGAAATTCTTTCCTGAAGAGAATGAAAGAAGAAAGAAACATGAGAGGAGACCTTGGACTCCTTTCCAAATTTGGGTGCATTGTAGCAATGTAATGGACATTCAGATGTCTCTGAAGTTATTAATGGATTGCTTTTTGGGGAATACATCACTCTATCAATATTCGGCAGAAAGTGGCTACAAAATTATAAAATCTGAATTGACAGAGGCTTTGATGATACAAGGAATTGAATATCCAAAAACGGTAGAAGATTTTGAGGTGGCCATTGTCAGGTTGACAACAGAAAATTTCAAAGCACTACTGCTTCAATTTAAGCAGTTTATTAGTGCTTATGGACAGAATATTCGAGAGCTCATCGTGGTGCCAGAAAAATTTAATTATCTTACCGCATCGACCATCGAAGATATTCGCCTGATGCTGGCCTTGAGTCGAATTATTATTGAAGACAAAAGAAATACACTGGATAATAATTTGATTGCATCTTTTAAAGCAAACATTCTTGAGTTAAAATTCTAACTGCACTTAATTGTTATCTGAAGTATAAGGTGCCTTCAGCAATACCTGTTAAGGTTAATGATCGGGGAGTGTAAAACTAACTATTACTACATGGTGTGTGTGTGATTAATGCAATTTCTTCATCGAAATCAGTAAAAAAGAATTCTTGAAAAGGGAATTTCAGAGAAAAGAGAGCCCGATTCTTAATGTTAGTGGGCTTCTAATGGGATGAACATTTGTTACAATATGATAACAAAATTTAAAAATATTTGAATAATGAAAGCTGCTCCAATAATTTCGATTTCTTTTTCTCATACAACTTTCATTCGTTTTACAAAATCATATTCATCGTGACGATATTGAAAAGACATTTAGTTATGAGTCGTTAGGCGAAGCAGATCTATTTCTCAAGTTATCATTAATTGAGAATAAAACGAATCAGAGAAGATATAATTCATGAGCAATATCGCAAAATATTGGAATCCTCTAAGCCAGATTGTCATGATGGAGAGTATATTTTTACCAAATGAGAGAATGGGATCCTTACATTCTGAAAAGAAGATGTAATTCATGCAGATAGCCTTTGCAAGCATAAAATTCCAATATCAGTCGCTCACGTATTCGAATACCACAGAAAGTTTTCCATAGAAATCACCAGTCAGTCAGAATAACTTATCCTATAAAATACTATTGACTTGCTACTTCTTCATATGTAGCTCTGTCTGACGTGAGAGGATGGTCAGTATCTCCTCTTGTTGCACTCAATTGCTTTTTTCGTTTATACTCAAAATATAGATCTTTAATCTTCTTTGCTGCTTGATACTCCTATTTCGAATATAATTAGTAAACTTGGCAATTCAATGGATAGTTAACATTTTCGGTGATTATTGAGTTATGCACACGAATCAGCTGACTAATATTCTCCACGTGATACGTTACGGTAGTTCTATGCGAGCCCTCAAAGAGACTTTCGTTTTCGTTCAGCCAATAATTGCTTGCTGAATTCATCACCATGTTTAATTTGTTAGCTTTCTGCAATCTAACTTTAGCTCCTTGATTATACTTGGTTGCTCGGTTATTTTCGAGGAATTCGAACAAGCCTTTGTGCTTGTCAGGATTAGCGGCAGCTTCTCTAAAATTGCGAGAGACTTCATCCTCTTTTCGAGTACAAGCTGCGCACATAGAACCCATATCTCAGCAACTATTTTCAGAAATCTAATTGATTAATTCAATCGATTCGGGTAGTTAATTTCCAGAGGATTGAAAGGTAATGTAAATGCGTTAACAAATGTTAGTGTAAAAATAGTTTTAATAAGAACTACTAAGCAGTCGTTTTTCAGAGTTTGAATAATAGAAAAGAGGCGAAGATGCTAATGAAGAAAATCAATGCAGGCAGAGTCGATACTGGCTGCACAAATTTGTTTCAAATGATCAAGGTAAGATGAGAGACTAATTTTCAAAAATATCCGACATTCCTTCTTTTTTTTTTTGACAGCTCGCACGCAGTACTTTAATTTCGGTAAGAAGCGAGAGGATAAGTAGTAATCATAGACTTGTGCATTAAATGTTTATAATACTTCTTCACGCGTGTTGAGGTTTTTTTGTTAATCAAAATTTAATGTAGTTAATTAAGCTGATCAATATTGCGCTTCACCAACTTTTACTATTTTACTCAATACCTTCACCACCATGAAAATATCAGACGGCTTTCTCTTTGTTTGATCTCGAGATTTTAACATTATCTGAGAGTATGCTCCTGAAAGCTAAGTCGTAAGAGCGAGAAGGTCCTGACAAAATGAGATTGCATTCAGCAAAAGTGCTTTCGGTCTGGTAGTCCAAAGAATCTACTCTGATGTCGATTCTGATCGTAGCTTCCTTGGTTATCAAAAAGTGCATTTATTTTCATTTGAAATCTTTCGTATAGTTGACTATTATCCAAAAATTATATCAACACGTGCATCCATTAATTTCACACTTGAGAAGATTATCAAGCGATCTTTCAAGAAAATATAACATATTCAAAAAAGACAACATAAATCATCATCATAGCTATTGGCTAGTTCATCTGTTATTGACTTGAATTTTTCTTCCTAACAGCTCACATTTCCTGTAAAATGAAGTTATCATCAAGCTTTTGCAAGAAAGTTCACCAGTTTTCGCGAGAGTGGAAATTTTTCAGAGCTAAAAAGCAAACTATCTGCAAATCAGCTTTTACTTTTTTAGGCTGAAACCTTAACGAGATAATGAAAATGCTACCGTTGGCCTCTACATTAAAATCAGTTAAGTGCCATAAATGATAGAAAAAATGACAGAGATTTCTGAGGATTACACTATCGAAGTTAACTGCATCATACATGTAATTAGAAAATCGCTACTATAATTAAAAGCTTGACTTCAGCATCAGAAATAATTAACGCTTTTGTATGAAATCATGTTAGATTCAAAATGCAATTGAGTTATGCAAGCCTTATCACGTGAGTCAAAAGCACATGGTTGGCTTGCGTCAAATTGTGCATTGATTGAATCTGATATTTGGACTGGCGCAAGAAGCTCTGGCTCTCGATTGAATTAAACTTATATCGAAATAGATAATATCGATTAAATCTAAGGGACACGTAACAAGGAGCGTAATTCTAAAGCGATGGGAAGCGGAATATGCTGTGCAGCTCGTGATGATAACAAGAATAAAAATGATGACGTATTGGAAGGACAAGAAAAAACGACGGGAAGAGTTTACCAAGTCAAGCAAGAGCTCGTACATGAAACGAATGGAACTTTAGCTACCCAAAATGCTATACAAACAGAACGTTCACAAGCTTTAAGAACTAATCGAGAGCCTGGAAACCCTGAAGAAAATCTCTTTATCGATATTGATTCTGAACCTCCTCAAGGTTCCGATCTCACCGATCGATCGAAAGGAAAGACTCCATACTCTCAGAAAAATCCGAATCAAAAAATTTTGGACCACCTTCAACAAAATTCTCAGCTGAAGATCCTCCCAGAGAGAAACAAAGAGCCGAGGTTCCTGGATGACACTCCAAAGGAACAGCAAACTAATGAAACAAATCAGAAATATTTTAAAACTTCAAACAACTATCAAAATAGCCAGAATTTAGAAGATGGAAAGCCAACAGATCAGTTAATACAACAAATTTCGACGAAGGAAGATGATAAGAAGGCTAAAAACGATAATAGAGATGATAATAGAAAGACTCAAGAGTCGATTCACCTCGGAAAGGACCCTAAAACAGAAATCAAGTCCGAGATTGTTCATAGCACTAAACCTCATAATGAAACTCAACAATTTGAGCCAACTTCATCTAAACATGAAGAGACTGAAAAGAGAATTATTGATCTGATTCCTTCCCAGTCAAAAACAGAAGGTATTCGAGAAGAGCTGAATGAACCAACAACTCTAGTTCAAGCTGACAAGAAGGAAGTAAATGAGTCTGAAGAGGTTTTCAAGGCAGCTGCTTCTAACTTTGAAGAGAATTTGGTAAAGAACGAGCATGTTCAGGAAAATTTTGAAGGTGAAATATCCAATACAACCAACTCACAAGTGTATGAGAGGCAAGCTCAAAAAAAGTCCAAAGGCCAGGAAAAAGAGAAAAAGAGCGGGTACCTACACCATGAAAAAGAAGATGACGATAAACCGGAGCAAGAACAAGCCAGCCACATTTTTTCACAGGAAGCGGACAAGAAGGATAACGCTCTCCACAACCCCAAGGAAGAAAGTAAAGATGATCAGAGCATCTTAAAGGAAACTCCTAACGACGAAAAAGCTCCCGAAAAAGAGCAAATTACACTGGAATCAATTGCTCATTCCAATCAACAAGAACTGACTGTTGAAGTCAATCCAGTGCATGGTACTGCTGGCAACACTGAAGGTAAATTAAAACCTCCATTGAATCCTCATGCGCAAGAGAACCTCGGGACAACCACTTTTAATGAAACAAAAGTCGAATCAACAGTTCAAAGAATAGAACCCAAACTCGACACAGATTTCCAAGAAGGCTCAGATGCAAAACCTGAATCGCATCATGTCACTACAGACCATCACATCCATGAGGATAAAAGTCAAGACGGAGTCAGCACGTCTTCTGAAACAAAAGAAAACATTGACGTAAAACCATCTCAGCCAGGCAGAACGGAAGTCATCGTAAAGAGTGATTTAATTCAGAAAGAGGCTGCTAATGAGGAAGAAGAAGAAAAAAATTTAGAAAAAAAAGAAATTTACTCTTATTCTAAAGGCGATAATGACTCTCAAGGAACAAAATCACGAAAACATGACAAAAAATTGCAAACAATGCAGCCCAGATCGAAACCTGCGGCCGAATATACTCAAACTAATGAGAAGGCAGAAAAAAATTTACTAACCGAATCTCCTTCCATTTTGAACACCAAGGAAATTGATGCTGGCAATCAGTTCGAAATGGTTCAAGCAGGTCCGAAGTTTAGCAAGAAATGGATTGACGAAATGAATGATACAGTCCCTGACACTCTGGACACAAGTCCAAAGAAAGAAGAGAGTAATCAGCTTCAAATAGAAGAACGCAAATCAGAACCCATTCTTCACTTCGATACCAATCAATCTCTTACTAATGTCTCTACTCCTAGAAACTCTGAAGATCAAACTCCTCTTGGCTCGCAGTCACTCCCAAGTTTTACTCCAAGGTCGACCCAGCGTAAAACTACAAACTCATTAAAAGCGAACGATGAAGATGAAGAAAGACCTTCCAAGAAGTCAAGAAGGTTCCGAAAGTACCCAACTCTAAAAAAATAATAATGTACTCTCGACATCTGTTTTTAAAGCAGGAATATGAGAAACTTTGCTAATCGAATGTTGATTAATCCAAAAAATTTCAAGCAGGAAGTTTGTTTGCATTTAGAGCAAGTTCAAAAAAAAAATTTGTCGTAGATCTAAGTAATCTTTATAATGAGAATATTTAGTTGTTTAACGAATTGAATTTCCGTAGAATAACGAAGGTTTAGGAAACGGTCGTTTGTGATATTTTCAGCAAAAGCTCTCCTTTTTCTTCAATATTTCAATGGAAAAGTTTGAATCCAAAATGAGGTAGTCGCGCCTGTGAGATATTTAATATAGAAAATAAATGAATACATACAATAACTTTTAGTTGGCATTTCTTCTCATTTTGAACCCTTATTGAAATTCTTTCTAAATAAGGTGTTATGTCTCAAGCAGAATTAAAGTAAACAGGAATTATGAATTCATTATCGAACATGATGATTTAATAGCAATTGTTGATGAGCAACTCCCATTTCTAATGAATGATAATCTGAAAGACATATGCTCAACTTTTTGCTGGGTAAATAATGAACTGTGCCAGTGTGTGTGCCAGACACTTCACAGCAAGCGGCACTCCATTACTTAGTCGAATATAATAAGCATAACCATTAACAATCGGATCAATAATACTCTGAATCCTAATTACCTCATGCTTTGGATGTATCCGACTTGTTTTGGTGTAGAAACACTTGTAATAATGGCCGAGCCCGCGTGCTATTATCTGATTTGTTTTAGATTGAAATTTGAGATTCGATGGGTCCTAGATGCTATCGATAGGCACAGAAAACAAAACTCATCCACATCAACAATTGATAAAGCTACTGCATAAATGTTGGAGAATCGCCTTGCACACAGCATTTATAACGCTTATCTTTTGAAACAGCTTAAAGCAACGACCTCGGCGTTGAATTGCTTTCGCTATTCCAAATCCTAGGTCATGGACGAAGAAACTGTTGATATCACGGCCAATAATTAGGGCCCAATGACCTTCATGATAAACAGAAATAGTCAACATTCCTTTGGCCATTGATATCATTAGCGTTGGTGATTCTGTCGAGGTATGGAAACTGAATTGGACAAGGGAGCCTCCAAAAAAAAGATCGCCAGCTGCATATCCATCAATATGAGTGAGTCATTGATTGAATGTGAGTGCTTTCTACTCATCTAATTCTACATGTCCCACAAGCATCAGGTAGCCAAATTCATAAAGCACTTAGTGTGCAAATAGTCTTGCTGCTGCACCGAATCTGTTGCCATCTCATCTGCTCTTACTTTGTGTATGGGGTAAAAAGCTTAGGGAGAGATTGCAAGAGCACAGAAAATAAGGATCTTAAGAGACATCTAACAATAAAAGTGTTTTTGTTAAGATTTATCATTTTCAGTGCTCAAGCTGAATAATGTAGATATTCAATTTCATCACTCTTGAATTATTTAATTCTCTAATTTACCGCGCTTTGAAAACAAGCAATTTGTCTGTCATACTCCCTCCGATATTTCTTACTTCTTTTTCCCGTTGCATCTAAGTTCCTCCCTAAGCTAAAATATGTTTTGTCCAACATATCACCAAATACTATTTTTTTGGTTATATTAATTCGATAGTTTCTGTAAAATAGTAAGACTTTAGCGCAGGCAAGGTACATGAAATACAGGTCTTACATGTCGATTTTCATAAAGCTTATTTATGAAAGCTTATTTATGAAAGCTTGAATAAATATCTATTTCAATCTTGGTTCGCTGGATTTAGGCCAATTTTTGCAACTTATCGCTTGAAGCAGCCAGAACCAACAACATCACCGTTGGATTGTCTTGTCTTTCCGAATCCTGGAT
>ENA-UOTX01000046-UOTX01000046.1-compost-metagenome-genome-assembly--contig:-NODE-46-length-113278-cov-10.834745_pt1 | contig 113278 bp, 50 predicted proteins | sample MGYA00238143_ERZ746982 | MGnify/ENA primary metagenome ERZ746982 (study PRJEB28758, sample SAMN06268862) | compost metagenome | isolation source: single cell | place: USA: California, Emeryville, Joint... | reverse complement strand
AAATATTCAATAACTTAATAAATTTACCTTCTGGCCCTTCGTTTGAGCTGATGCTACTCAAGGTATCAAGGTTAGTATCTGGACCGGATCTTGGAGAAATAGGCACTGAACTGTAGAGGAGAGAAGTATATGCTATCGAAACGTTAGATGTAGTACCTGAGGTCAAGGCTAATTTCGCGATCTATATTGTGATATGAATTTTAAAAGAACTTTTTCGTTGCTTTATGAAAAATATAATGAAAATGCATGGTTTTCAGCTCATGTACCCGTAAATATAAAGCTAATAATCAAGCAAATTATCCTGTCGATGTCGATGGTAGGTAGGCAGTACTACCCATCAAGGTAATCTAAACGGGAAATGTCAATACAAACGGACGATAGTTGCTGCTGTCGTATTCAGCTTCAATCTGAGAGCATCTCAGCTTAACTCTAAGAATGAACTAATTTACTCTTATTTCAGAGTTTAGCAAATTGAATGTGCTAAATTAGAATCTAAAAATTTCTTCATCTTATTTCAAACCTCGAAATTTGAAATGAAAATGAAAAAATAAATGTGGAAAAGAATGAGATTTGAGTTGAAATAAGTAAAATAATGTGTGCGAAGGAAGTTCAATTCTTCACGAGAGAGCACTGAATAGTCACTCGTATTCTTCGGCAACAGTAGCTACTTGTTCTGTGACTTTTGCTTAACATAAATGAATATTCGATTATACTGTTCTTGAAAACATGTAGTATACTTGTAATTTACTTTAGCAGCACTTTTCTTTGGTACTGAGAATGAGTGAGCAGAGAATAAATCAGGTGTCTTGTTTAACAGTTTAATTAGCATTTTTGCTTGTGTAATATCTACACTGAATAGAATCTCGATTTTCCTCACAATGGCTACTTTTGCTTCTCAACTAAAATCATTATCTTTTAATTATCGAGCAAATCGTTGTTATAGATAACTATTGAAGTTGAACTGACAGAGGAAAAAGTTATGAGTGAAAGTAGTTGAGAAAACGGCATAGATATTGCAGTCGCGGCAGAACTCAACATTCAAATTCTGTAAGATAGAAGTAAAATATGTGAAAAATAAGTAAAGAAAATCGTATTATTTGAACCGTCATAGATGATTCAACAAGAAAGTTAATAAAACACGGAAAAAGTCCATTGGATTAAATTTGAATGCTTTTTGTCAAGAAATTGCTGGAGATCTGGTATCATCCAAGAAAATTAATTGTTTTCATCAACTGTCTCAGCAATTTTTTGGATAAACTTTTCTCATAGGTACTCGAGTATATTACTCCTAATTGAGATTATACTAAATTCTGTAGCATGTGTGTCAAAATTCTCGCAGAATAAATTTGCTAATGACCAGCAAAAAGCCTGGAACGGTGCAAACCGCTAACATCCTTGCTCCAGAACTCTCCCAGTTGAAAAATCTTTGACAAATCATTAGCCATACTTATGGAATCAATATATTTTCATCAAAGCATCATCCAATGCTTATGACTTAACCCATTTCTACCGATGGCTTGGGGAGTCGTCGTCTACAAATTGCTATCCTAATCAGTCGGATACAGCAACCCAACTGAAGTTAACTTTAATTTGAATCATCTTTGGTGTTTATCAAAGTCATCATTAGAAATAAAATTTAGTATTGAGAACAGAATGGAGCCACTTACAAAAGATTTTCCAAACGAAAGGCAGACTGATAAATTATCCGCAAAGGAAACCCCCAGTAAGGAAGCAGCAGCTTTATTTACTCATTAATTTATAGCCAAAACACGCCCCAACGTCGCTTGGTCTTCGGGAGACAGCCAGATAATACTGTGCGATTTGGAAAAGGGAAAGGAATCTGCTAAGGTTCAAGCGGCTTCACTCCCTTGTGAGAAGACCGGTAAATTCAACAGTCTCACAAAACCGGTAATCAGAGTCTATGTTAGAGATGTCAAACACTTTTGTCGATCCGCTTACCAATACGAACTACTTGTTGTATGTAACTCATTTCTAGACTCGGTTCGCGAAATTTGAACTTTATGATTCTTCAAATCTGAGAAAAATGTACACTTCACCTCTGTTTACAAAAGGTAGCCTTAAATGCCTGCAATCCATTCTCGTTTTACGAACTCTTCGTTAATACTGGACGATAGGAGTGAGTTTGGGAGGAGATTACTCTTTCAATTCAAGAAGAAACTTACTTGCACTTGTTTCGAAAAAGGATGAGTGGTCCTATCAATTGTTTGATTTATCTACCTTCCGAATCATAAGAAAAGCTGGATGTCAGCCAAATCATAAGGGTAGCAGATTTAGTGACAGCTCACATCCTTATAATGTTGCGCATTAGGAAAGATACCTGGACTCGATTTCGATCCAGAGGGGAAAATGATAACGACTATATATGACAATGGTGAATTTCTGGTGGCCACTGTGAATACAAACACTCCATTATTCTCGGGTAGTCCTATGTCAGGGAAAGCAATAGGTTTTTTGCTTTTGCTCAAAAGACTCCTGAAGCACTCACTGATAATGATATCTAGGATATCATAATAGAATCCGGTGGAATCCGATCATTGGAGATTCGACAATTGCAATGAAAATTGATCGTGCGAAATTGAACATTTATGATACAGAGAAAAAAGCTTTTTACCACAAAGACTTAATTAAACTCTCAGAAAACGGATGTACTTGAGAAATATTAAACAGCGAAGTGTTCTCATCTGACTTAGGGTCCATGTGGATAGAATGGAGGAGAGATGGCAATTTGTTGGCATGCGCAGCTGACCAAGAGGTCAAGATATATGACAAAAGAGAAGACAAGATTACTAGAATTATTAATGGCCCACGAAGTAATAGATCCCATGAAAAATCTATTTCAAGCACCGTATCTTAGATGAGAAAGTAAAAGTAAAAACCACCATGCAAAATGTGAAATGGAGTCCATACGGTGATCTCCTTGGAACTGCAGACGGTGGGGATGGGAGCGTCATCGATTTCGGAACTAGAAAAAAAATCCACACCATTAGCGGAAGGATGATCGGGGGTAATTTTTGCTGAAATCTCAAACACTTTACATTCTGGTTCCCTCTTTGGTAGACTGCGAAACAATTTGCTTCATAGAACCTGCGTGATTTGTTGGTATCTTGGGATTCTCTATACGTTCTCGATGATAACGATTCTTCCTATTCTCTCTCTTTCTCTAGAAAAATTTACATTCTCAATTGATAGTCTCAAACTTACACGAATTTCTTCTGTCTGGCTAAATGTAATTTATCCATCGGATAGTAGAGTGATCTGAAAGTCTACATTAGCGATGAATGTCAAAGTAAGTAAATATAAATATATATTCACATTTATAGGAGTTGTTTGCTGCAAAATGTATGAAATTTGAGCTTCGATAATGATATATTATAGAATGATGTTGCAAGGAAGATCCAAATTTCACGCGATTTAAGGAAGAATTAATTTCCAATCAGGCTGCTGTTAGCTGAGCTTTCTTTATCGAAACACTAGATAAAGAATCTACTATCGTTCAGGGATAAAATCGAGAAGTTGCTTCGAGCATAGGTTCACAAAATAAAAGCAGGCTTATCAATCTGATGCTAAGTAGCATATTTGCTATTTTACGAAATGAATGGATCGGTTCACATAACAAAAAGATAAAAAGAACTACTCATGCTCTACTACACTAAATATTCATACAGCTTCCAAGCCTTTTACTACCCTCATTAGCCTTTACTTTTTATCTAATGGCTTGAGTATTTGGAAACTGCAAAGCAGCGACTCATCAATGTTCATCACGCATGCGTTATTATCGAAATCTCCACAGTAGTTTGGCGCAGAAAAAATCGTAACTAGCTGTTTATCACCAAAAAACTCATAGCCATCCTCCACGACTTGATGAGCCCTGCACACCAGGTCCAGATCGTGCTTTTGTAAGAAACTACTAAGCACATCAGCACCAAACATGTACGAAACACCTCTGTCTCCTTCGGTCCAACCTTTAATGTCAGAGGACGGATCGGCCCACAGCAAGTCACAGAGGAGCCCGGTATCAGGGACCTCAGTAGGTCTCATAACACGTTGAATTTGATCAAGCTTTGTCAGCTCTGGGCTTAAGCCTCCATGCATACAGAAGATCTTGTCGTCGATGACGGCAGCGATTGGAAGACAATTGAAGACTTCAGTGAACACTTTCCAAAGTTTGATATTGTATCGTCTTTTGCATTCATCATAAAATCCATATAGTCGATTGATTGAGGAGCATTCGTGGTTACCACGAAGAATGAAAAAATTCTCTGGATACTTGACCTTGAAAGCCAGAAGCAAGCAGATAACTTCGAGGCTTTGGTTGCCGCGGTCGACGTAGTCTCCTAAGAAGAGATAATTTGACTCTGGAGGGTAACCTGCAAGGTCAAAAAGACGTAAAAGGTCAATGTATTGGCCATGGATATCGCCAGCGATCTTGAGAGGCGCCTCGAGCTCCAAGAGCATGGGCTGGGACATGAGGATGTCTTTGGCTTTGTAGCAGAGACTCTTTATTTCAGTTTCGGTGAGCTTGATGAGCTTTTCCTTTTTTGAGCCCTTGGCAGAAAGCAATTTTTCAATGATCTTGTCGAGGTCGGTGTCTTTAAGAGGGGAGACTGATTCCATCTATTGAATTGGGCTGTTCTTTAGATAGTGAGGTATTTGAGGTTTATTAGCTTGAAAGAGCTGGCGAATTATGCACTCAGCAGATTTTTAAAGTCTTACTTTAATTAAATCGGAACATATAAAAAAAGGAGCTCCAATAATAGTTTCTTGCCTCAGATAAAATGAGCAAAAGATTATAGAAGTCTTTAGAAAGGAAAGCAAGAGCCTCCTGATGACTAATTCTATGAATTTTTAATGTAGCGTGCAAGTGACAATGTCAAAAGTAAGAAAGTGTTCTGTCAATTTGCTTTTGAGTCTGAATTTTATTGATAAATAAAACTGGCAAAATTGAGCAAATCAATCAAAAATCAAGTCATCAACAAGTTAGTGACCAGCTCGTTTTTTTTCCTCAATGGTTAGAATGTTTGTAAGAAAATCCAGTCAAAATAACTAAAAACAAAGCGTGTTAAACCTTAGTAATAACTAATCAGACCGCAGCCCAGTTTGAGTGCAATGAAATTCAATAAATTTTCAAACAAATCTTTTTCAAAGAAATAAGGTCAAAAAAAGGCACGATGTTCATAACAACTATTGCTATATCTTAGGAACTGCGGAATTAGTAGAATTTGATCGTCTTACATGTAGTTTCTTGGTTTGTCACAAAAGGGCATTTTAAATAAAAGTTTAGAGCAGCGAGAACTTTGAGAAACTACATTTGAGACATACCCCTATCAACACCAGTTGGCTAATCCCATTGTTATAGAAACAGCTTTAGTTCTCTGTTGTAAATTTGAGGATCCGATCTACATGCATATTGCACAGCTATCAAAAGAGCTTACAATATTCAAATTTCTTTCAGATTAGCCGGCTATTCATTGTCTCTAATTAACCTCTGAGATCGTTATGCCGGCAATTTCAAATGGTGATTCTGATCTAAATTTTAATTGGCTCCAGTCGCCTGATAAAGTCATGCAACCTATATTAAAACAGAATATCTATCTAACTATCTCTTCAATGAAGAAAATTAACTTGAAAGACGCTTTTCTACCAGATCTTTTCAGCAATCCGGTCTATATCCCAGTAACACATATCTCTTTGGCAACTCATCCCTGATCTCATTTATAGGACGAGGTTATAGATCTCACTGAAAAGTACAAGGATTCTGATGTAACTAAAAAAGCAGCAGACTTTTACGCTGACACAAGGAAGCTCTTTGTGAAGACCTTACTACAAAAGGAAGTTGATTCCAAAGTTTGCTACAATTATTCGGTCGCTACGATGGACGGTCCGCTTGAATTCAGCCAAAAAATCTGGAAAACTCTCATCACCGAGTATTGCAACCGAAAAAATCTTTCTACACCGGTAGAATTGAAAGTTCTGGAGGAATACGATTCCATTATCAGTGATCATTTGCTGCTGATTAAACAGATCAATGAAATCGGGCGGTTTAATGATAACTTCAACTTTGCCTCTAACATTCATGCGGTTCTGATACCAGATGAGGATCTTGTGTTATACACGCATTCATACGTTAGCATTAGACTTCTTGTAAGTAACATTAACAGATTAAATGTGCAAGGAATCTCAGAGGAGCGCCAAAAAAGTTTGAGAAAAGACATTGATACTTTTCTGAGGGCTCTTCTAGGTTATTTAAAGCCGACTATTTCGTTCCTTAGAAAGATCGGTACAGACTTCACAGCGATCATTGCTCAGACTCTGGAGAGCAAGAACGAGCCTTCTCATTCGGCTAAGGTTTCCATCGATATTAATTCCATTGAATCGAAAATCTCTTCAAAAAATCTCGCTGCTCTTAAAGAGAGCATCTCACTTCCCATAGAGAAACCTGAACTTGTTAAGGAACTACTCAATCCAGAAAACAGATCTTGGGACGAGCAAATCAAAATACTTGATGGGCTCTCAGAGACCAAGAACCTTCACACCACCGCTGGTGAACTACTTCTGATCAAAATACTTCATGATTTATCTCATGGATCGAACGAAACACTGATATGCAGCTTGCTTATTGAGATTCTGCAGCTCGTTGATCACTTTGATCGAGAAAAGCTTTCTAACACCTTTAACATTGACTTTGGATTTCTCAGCTCGGAGTTATGGTATGCGAAAGCGATTTTCAACCTTGCTGATGAGCTCGCAATGAAACAAGGCACACAAGTCTTCCCTTTGATTGAAAGCTGCCTTGACTTTCTGTATTCATATTGGAAGAAAGGCGATATCAATCACCTTATAGACACAAGAAGGAAATTTTTAGATGTATTATTTGCTGAAGATAACTACAAATTTTTTGCTTTTTTGGATCGTGTTATCAAGCTATGGATAAAGAACGCCAAATACGATTTAAACAACTTAGAGACTGTCTTGGAAATGGAGTTCACGTATGCTTCCTCGACTGGAGCAGTACTGAATTGGCTTGAAATGCTTGGACATATATGCATTGCTTTTAATCAGACTAACGCGCTGCATCAAGCTGCACTTTATCAAGGGGCTAGCTGGTTATACTCTGAGATTCTGGCCCTAGATCTCGTAAATTATTTCATACCTTTGAGCATCTATAGAAAGATCAAAGACGTTTTTAAAATGATATTTGGATTCTCTGACATGTATGCTAATATATTCCAGCCGGAGAAGATCATGGAAAAAATCCGACAGCTTTGCAGTGCAGTGGATACAGGGATCTTAGACAATAGAGACCTCTCAATGACTGAGCAGCATGTTTTGTTGAACTATCTTCATCTTCTATTCGAGCTGTCCAAGATCAAAAAAGGGAGAGCGAATGTTATATTGAGAGATTTGGTTTTGAAGTCAAAAGAGTTTTCAGACCTCATGGAATTCAACTGGAAAAATGAAACGCGAGGCAATTATTTGAAAGCAGTCATCTATCGTCTCCTTCTCGATGCTTCTCAAGATATACGTTCCCAGAACCGACTGGGTGAACCTAATTTCCTGCCGACCGGATGGCCTTCACGATATTTTACTGCATTGAGCAATGCTGGTTCTCTAACTCTCCATGACTTGAATATGATAATGATCCTTCCGAAGTATGGCTTCGCGTGGATGAAAGAAATAATGAAATTCTCAAGCTCGCTTAAAAATTGGATTTTAAAGAGTTTTACAGATGACAACAATTGCTTTATCAGCCCATGGGATATGAAAAGGCTCTTTCACCAATATTTAGAACCCATACGATGGGAGAATGATCCCGATAAAGAGCCTTTTGCGAATGCTTTCAGTGACTATCTTATTGAAACTGCAAAAGCGATTGTTGAGTCATTGAATTCGAAAATAGAAGAGTGCTTGGCCGAGATGCACGGTGAGAAACGATCGGAAACGCGCGTGAGAAAACTGCAGAATAAACTTTTCCGAGCGTTTCACCTCGCGTGCTACTGGATTGAAGCCGTAGAAAATACCCAATCTCTCAATTATTATTTCAAGAAGATAGATGAAGTTGCCTTGCTTTCGCAGCCAATGATCGCGGTTATAAGAATACTCCTTCTAATTCCATGTCCTTTCTTTAACGAGAAAAAGATAGGAAGGATTTATAGCTCCAAAGCCACCTCTTGGAAAAATAAGCAGGAGTACCTCCTAAATATAGCAAGGTCATTCATCGTCTTGACGAATTCAATTGAAAGAGAGCATGAAATTGAGACGAAAGCTACAGGTTTCCCTTTTAAGGAAGAAAGAATCGGAAACGAGTTAGTCAACAAATTCTATGGGAACAAAACTGCTACAGTGAAGAGATTTGTTAGATTTCAAGCCTTTTTCAGCGATTTCGGACTTCACGTTAGCACCTCGTCTCCTGACAATCCAACTCTACAGAGTTTAGCTCAAACAGGAGATCTTATCAGCTATCTCGCAGATGGACTATCTCAAACTTGGAGGGTTTTCATGGGCTATTTAGCACAGCAGCCAAAGCCAGACGAAAAAGCGGAAGGGTATTTTAATGAGACACAAAAGCTTGAAAAAATAAAACAAACTTGGAGGGATATGTGCGAGTACGCTATCTCGATGGCTTTGAATGATCGAAGCCATACCATGAAATTGATAAAAGAGACATCCACAAGAATATCGAAGAATTTTGATGAGTTTAACATGCCTGATGATGCGAAACCCTACATGACTGCTTTGGATTTGTTCCTCGAAATATTTAGAATAAAAGGGGAGTATTGTGATGCATACAAAACATGCACTCAATTGAAGAGTCACTTTGCAGTGGACTTCATACAAAAGGTGACAAATTTCACAGAAAAAGTAGATGAGAAGTCCAACCATAAAGAAATTTCCTCGTGGTTCACGTCTTTTGTAGGAACTGCTTTGTTCCAATCGCTGGTTCCTGCTACCTTTATAGACGACAAAACTTTGGGAGATGCAAGTGAAAACGAGTTGGTTCTTGACTCGTTAATGAAATCATGGGAAGGGGCGTGGAAACGTGCCTGTATGAGTGAAAGCTGGAGAAGAGACCTGCTTCGTATGGTACTACAAAGAGCTTTATTCATTTTGATAGTCAAACACAACAAAGCGGTCTTACAAGTGTCCCCGCCTAATTCAAAAAGTTCAAATATGCTGAAAGAGATCCAATCACATTTGCAGAAATTTAAAGTTCAGGCGGCATCAACTGAAACCAACTTTTCAATAGAAGCCGGGGATGCAGCTGGAGATCTTCAACCTAAATTTGAAATCTCGAAACTGCTTGAGAACGCATTAGAGACCCTGGCATACACTGGAAATTTGAAGGTGTTAACAGAATTTGAATGGAAGCAAGATGAATATTTTATGCTGATTCCAACTCTTTTGAGGTTATTCAAGAAACAGAAGGATAGGCTTGTAAATCAAGTCAAACTGCTTATTGATCCGAATGGTGATTCTCAGCGTACAAGCAACGAATTTGGAGAGATCATTTACCAAATTTCGAATGATTTGGAAGCAATAGCATACCTCACTGAATGTCAGCTATTTTCGTATTTAGTGCTTCATTTCAATCCTGAAGTTTCAGATAAAATCTCCGCTCTTCCAATGAGTGAAGTTTGTGATTTTCTTCTATTCTTCGCCCAAAAAGCCATGGAGAATGAAGATTCTCAAACTGAGAAAATCTTCATCAATTCTCTCAAGAGCTTCGTTTTGTGGATAGATTGTATTAGATGGGCATTAGTCTGCTACTTTAATGACAAAACTTCCGGCTTAATTGCAGGTTCGCAGAAACTGCTGATTGCTATGGAAGAGCGTCTTGAAAAATTACTGCCAGTGCTCTGCAGTTTTTGTGTCAAAAATTCTAAAGCATTAACACCTGATGTGTTACAAGCTCTTTACGACCTGGTAACTACCTTCCTTCACGTGACTGAAGTCGAAAAGAGTGCGGTGAGATATGATCCAGCAGTCATTGAACTCTTGGTTATCGTTGGTCTCCGTTATCAAGACAAAATTTTACATGGAGCAAACTTGCTCCTTGATAGTTCATTTTCAGCGGCAGCTTATACCGAGGCGCTCATCAAATTCAGCATATATCACTCTGAGGACGGAATTGTGTCCGAGCAGCACAAACAAGGGCAGTCCATTGGATGCGACATTCTGCAAGATTCTCTTGAAAAAATTCCTGAGTTCGAGGGCATCTCAAGGATTACTGAAAGATTACTGCTTCCCATTGAGAATTTAGAGGGTTCGTTTAAAATCAGAGAAAATGTGAATCTTGCAACTGTTCAAGTTTCGCCTGATGCGCCTGAACAAGACTTTTTTGAGTTTATAATACGATTCGCTGACCATCCAGCTTCTAAGTTCATCGATTGTATTATTGATGTCATCGTCAAAGGGCTGACACCTGCTGCACTCACAAAAAAGCACTTTCACATTGAAGACGTTGATTCACTTGCTCCAGAAGGACTATTTGCTCTTGAAGAGCTCTATTCAATTCTGCTAAACTATCCATTCTTAGCCCCTTACCTCTTCTTCAAAGATCTCTCACAATTTTTCGAAAGCAACAATCCTCTGCTTGAAACATTGGAGCGCTCTCAAGTCACGGAAATGATCAACACACGAATTTTCAACAAGTCCAATAAAAAAACCAAGGCTCCATTTGGTGCATATCTGTTTGAAACACTCATCGTGCTCGCTTCTCCGGCAGTATTCCAACTCTTTGATATGTTATTGGGTCTTCCTATCCCATTGCTTTTCAAGGATGCGAACGAACACAAGGGCTATCTCTCTTTCAATTCATTCGTGAGGTCAGTTCTAGAAACCCGTGTGCTTGAAGGCTTGAAAAAACTCAACGAGAATTTGAGAAACAAAGACACCTCTCGTAATCAAGAGAAATTAAACTTTTTGGCATCGCGAGAGTTGCATTTATCAGCATATCTGCCTTTGAATGTCTGGCGTACTAAGGTACCTCTCGCTAGCAAAGAGCAGTTTACCAATGAGATCTTGCATGAGATGCTCACAGCATTTTTGCTTCATCAACAATACACTGAAAAATGCCTAAGGCTGGAAAAATTAATCGAAATGGTAGAAACTGGTGTATTAGCGAAAATAATGGATTGCCCTCGAGATGCGCTTATTAAACCGACAATTTTCGAAGAGCTTTGGGAAAAACAAAGCAAAGTCCTCATTAATGGCGATGAAAACGCGGGATGTGATACATATACGCTGTCATTGCGAAGCTTTTCGCAAGGGAAACTCTTTTTCTTGAAAGAAGCCAGGCTCTGCGGGCTTGAAGCAGCACCGATCCAACTTCAATTTAGTAAATTTTGTTGTTTTCTCTCTGACTTTAACTTTGGGATTAGTGAGTTTAGATTATTCCGTAGTGCAGGGTTTAACGCAAAGTCTTCATTATTGCCAAGCAAGGACACTAAGACCAGAGAGATACGAAGCGGATCTTAAAGCATTCAATTCTGACCATGTTTTCAAGATGCCAGAAGCAATAAATCGCTTTTTTGTAACGAAGCAAACCATCGCTACGAGGAAGATCGTTATTCAGGAAAGTGCGAAACAATTCGAAGCCTTGCTAGGTATCAACAAAAAACCCGCTTCAGAAGCATTCAAACCCGTCAAGGTAAAGTTAGTATATGGGATTACCGGTACATAACATCATTTTTAAGGTCTTGGGTACGTTGACAAGCGATTCCGCATTGAAAGAAAAAATACAAGATAAAGCAATTCAAGGGCAGAAAGAAATTTCTTATTCAATTGGTAAGCCAATTAATATCTCGGCAGGCCCTGCAGTAGAAGAAGAGAAGATGCCCATCGAGGAATATTTTTCCAATCCAACAATTGACGACATTGAAAACAATTATTCTTCTGAAATAGATGGTCTGGAACCGCCTACTTTATACGAAAAAATTAAAGAAGCCAAAGTGTCTCTCAAATTGTTTGAAGAAGAAGAGGCACTTGATAATTTCCACGCATTTGTTGAAAGCGAAGAGTTCCTTTACAAAGAAAATAAACAGGAGTATACAGAAAAGATTTTAACCTTCTTGGAAGGCCTCTCTACTGAATTGAAAGTCTTAGTCCTTGGTGTTTTAACGTATGAAGAGGTCTCAAAGCTGCCAAAAAGAGTCCGAGTACTCGCTGGGAATATCAGGTCTCAAGTGTTCGAAAAGAAAGGGAAACGAGAAACATTGTACGGTGACGAAAGCGCTGATAGTGACACCTCAGCTGTCTTTGACGAGGTGTACGATGATCCTGTCGAAAGGGCAAGAGAAGAAAGCACAAAGAGAGCAAACTCGAAAAATAAGCCCAAAACGGAGGAGACCAAAAAAGAAGCGATTACAAGCACCGAGAAAAGGACTGTTTCTTTAAAGACCTTGGAATCAACGCTTAAGCTGGATGATAGTTCTATCAATTTTCTCGCAGAGAGAATGCTGATGAAGTATCTTGAGTTAACGCGTATCAGATGCTTTTTGGTTGTACCGTCCAATTTCCTCAGATTAATGGAAAGCGTAATGACGCAAGTGGAAGCTTATTTCGAGCATCAAAAGGAGGAAGGAAAAGCTGGGTCTGAAAAGTTGCAGCTTTCAGCTTCAATCAAAGAAATAGCAGCTAAAGATTTACTTGATAATCTTTGGAAATTCCTCGGAAACATCGCTAAATTGTACCCAAAAGCCATGCTTATGAGAACTTTAAAGCCAAAAAAACAGTTGCTGATTGACAGAATTCTTGGACTTGCCCCTCTTGTGACATCCTCATCTCATCTCGGGTCTTCTGCTCTTGAAATTATTAAAGCGGTCATTACACAAACATTCAAAGACAGCACTCAAGCTCCTGTAACGCTCTCGCCGAAACCAGACAGCCAGGTGTTATCAAAAGTAGTTAAAATCGCCTTCGAGAGTGACTTCTTCAGCAAAAGCTCAGGCTATAGCTGGCTCGAGTATTCCATCAAAATCCCTGCTTTAGCCTCGGATATCCTTTTAGATATCAGCCAAATGTTAAATCAGGCCTTTGCAGCTCTCTTCCAAACAGTAGAGAAGAAATTGGCTTCGTTAAAGAGCAAAAGCGAGCCTAACGCTAAAGAATTGATCTCTCACGTACATCTCCAAGAACTAAAGCGCATTAGTTCATTGCTGTATATCGCTTCAGAAGCAGCATCTCAAGGGGGTCAGCAAGAATCGCTTTTGCAATTTGCTGAAGCACTCGTACAAAACGATGTGATCACTGAGTCTGTTCTCATTATGTCAGAAATTATAGAGAAACTGGCAGAGAATTTAACCGACAAAGATTTCCAGAAACAGCCGCTGTTGTTTTACCTCATTGCTATCGTGAGCTATCATTTCTACTTCTATAGAATTGATAACGATAGACACAATCCAGCAGCAAATCATCATCAAAAATCAGAGCTAGATGGTCTGGAACCTCTCGAGCCAACACTATCAAGATACTTTTCTAGAGGTACTGATATTGAGCCTTTCGATAGAATGCCTGGACTTAAGAAGAGCTATTCAGAGGTAAGAAGGACTAAGCTTGAAGGAGTGAACCTTGACGATATCTTCTCTCATCTGACATACAAAACGAAAGAATTATTCCAATTCTATTCGGCAGTTGAGCACAAAGTCATCCAAGTCGATAAAATCTTAAAAGAACTCTCGAAACAAAGACACTGGATGACCACTTTCCAGCAGAAATACGACTATCTATGGTACGAAATCATTCACGGCTAACTTAATTACCTAATCCTATATTTTTTTTAAAAAAAGGGTCAATATCGAAACCCATGACGGACACCCTTATACAGTGGGTTCATCGCCATATGACAGTCGACGTAAGTTGAAAACTTGAAATGTTTTCTAAACTGGGTTTTGGTTTAAAATAAGATATACGTATTCGAAGAAGATATCTATTTGAAGATTCGTTCAAAAGTTTCCAATTTGTGTCTGACGCAGACAAGAGAAAGACGGTATATGTTCATTTTTCAGGCGAAGATGGATATGATGCAGGTGATTTCATTTTATTACTCAATAATCTCATTACATCTTCAACACTAGGCGGGTTACGAAGAAGCTGGCTAACTGACCTCTGCAAAATCATCTTCGATCCAAACTTTGGTCTCTTCATGTTGTCTCTAAACAAACGAAGCATCCAACCCAGCCCATTGTCCAGACTTATCCCTAACCACCTTGAACTTTTTGAATTTGCAGGATTATTGGTCGCGAAGGTAAATACTTCAAGCAATGTGTTTTAAAACTCCGTGAATCTAGGCCATTCAGGAACAAATTACAGTTGATCACCATTTCACAAAATCATTTTATAAGCACCTAATCGGTAATTATTTTCATTCTGAGCTTATTTACTAAACTCTTTCTTTCCAGGGAGACACCTTTATCTTGCTGACCTCGAAGACGTAGAGGCACAATTACATAATAGTTTAAAATGGATACTCGAAAACGATGTCGAAGGTTTGGGACACAGCTTCACTTATGAGCTCCAAACCTTGGACGGAAGACAAACGATTCCATTGAAACCTCAAGGAGAAAACATTGAACTGACAAATGACAATAAACGAGAGTTTGTCAGATTGCTGTGCCAAAAGAAACTTATTGGAGAGATTGAAGAGCAGATAAAAGCATTCAAAAAAGGATTCCACTTGTTAATCCCAGAAAAAGCACTGCAATACATGAGTCCTGCTGATTTAGAACATTTAATCGCTGGAGATCAGACGTTCGATCTTGCTGAGTGGAAAGATTTTATGAGATATTCCAAATTGTCGTCGAAGGATGAACTCGCGGTTTGGCTGTGGGAGATCCTTGAGAGTTTTAGCAACGAAGAATTGGGACAGTTTCTCTATTTTGTCACAGGTAAAAGCACAGAGCGATGAAAAGTTAATTGAGATTATGCAAAATTAATTTAGGGAGCTCGAGAATGCCAGTGGATGGAATGAAATTAAACCCGCTTGAAATATCACTAGTGGCGTCTTCACCAGTTGATAGCTTCCCGATTGCGCACACTTGGTAAACTTTTTTTTATGAAAAAACCATATCTTATGGAAATTAATGTTCCCAAAGTTCTCGAACTTTAGAAATATCGAAATACACTGATAAGCAGGTGATGAGAGAGAAAATTGTAACAGCGATGTTTGAAGGGCCAGGAGGATTCTTTATTGCTTAGAAATTCTTGTCTATTAGGATCAGAAATGGAAATAGTTAGTTCACAAAAAATTATGAGTTGAATAAGTGATTACAAATTATAAGTTGAATAAGTCGTATTAAAGAGATATTTGCATAGGTAGTAGACTTCAAGAGATTTCTATAGCAAGGACAATTTATTTCCGCTAATGCTTAAGAACGTTTGGAGTTAATTAAATATTTGTCAGAATGAAAACTGACAAATAGATATCTTCGATGCATCATTTAAATGGGAAAATTATATCTCAGTAATGTACCTGAATATTACGGAAATACAATCGAAGAGATTCTTTAATTCAGAAATTTTCAAGTCATTTTCTTCTCTTTTTTTTCAAAAGTATTCAAGCATTTGATTACTATTTCGGTTTCACTCAATTTTTTGTTCTGCTGAAAGAAAATCCATTACTAAGTAAATTTACAGCTTCTTCTTTTCATTGAGACTTGCTGATGAGGCTACATAACCTGGATTAAAGAAGTTACGAATAACTATTCCAGCGCTATAAAATTGAGAAGTTCACACGTACCAAAGTTGCTTTTTATTTCTTGTAAAATAGAGATGAGTTGAAAATAATTTATCTGTATTTACAAACATCTTAGCACTTGAGGCAAGAGTTTTTTATGCTGCAACGGTCTTTTCATAGTAGCACTCGTTCAGATTTAGAAGAACCACTATTTGTGGGACTGCATTCAATAAATCTTATTGTATCCTCTAAAATATCCGCTATCTTTTTGTCTATAGCCCGTTTGAATCGACAGAAGCACCTTATCAAAGGGAGATGGGTGGGCTTTGATGATAACTCATAAACTTTCTACTAAATTTTAACGGCGACTCCTTACTTGCATTCGTTTGTTTTGGCAATAATGCTAAGAATCCAGCAACTCCATTGGAAGTGCCTATCAAACAGAATGGTTGAGACGGTTTACGATGCTTTATATAAAGTAAATCTCTAAAATACTCAGCGTCATCCAGCTGAAATCCCTCCTCTTCCTAATGCGTTATCGTCAATAAAACTTTAAAAAATTAAGCGGTTATTCAAACAACCTCTTTTTTTTGATTAATGCATTAAAAACCGAATCATTAGCGTACATCTGCGTTATTGGTAACCAGAAACGATAACTTTGATTTCCGGACTTAAGCTAGCGTGGCCAAACTTTATGAAATATATTCAAAACTTCACATTAATACAATCAGCAATGACGACAAAAAAGCTTCTTCTTTTTGCAGTTTTGGCTCTTCTCTTGGGTAAGCACCTTTTCTTCCTTAGCGCCTGACAACTCTTCAAAATTAGTTGCATCTGATGCCAAATTCCGAAAGAAAAGACACACTAAGCACCACGCAGCTCTTACTACACAAGATGATGATGACAGCTCAAGCAGTTCCACTCTTTTCAGCTGCAGCGGCCCAAAGAAATCATCTGCCTGGACCTACTATCCAAACTACACAACAATCGATTGCAACACTAGCAACACCTATTTGGGTCCTTACGGTCAAGACGGATATATCTCAACCACTCTCAACACCACATCCACCCATAACGGAATTATCGTTAGTTTCAATTTGGCTCTCCTCGACTCTTGGGATGGTGAAAATTTCAAAGTCTCTGCCGATGACACCGTTGTGTATGCTATTCTCTACACCGACAACGAAACCCTCTCTAACACCTGCGGTAACGATTGGAGTGACAACTATGTGCAGGTCAAGTTCGGTTTCAACCACAGTAACTCCTCTGTGACTCTCAAATTCTACTCCACACTTGATCAATCTTCTGACGATGAAGCCTGGGGTATTTGCGACCTCGCTATCACTACCAGCGAGACCTACGTGAACACCAACGGCGAAGAATTAGAAATCGAAGCCTCTGGTGATATCTCAGAATTGACCTTCAGCTGCACAGACCCTGAACAAGACGACGCCTGGACATATAATCCTGTCTACAGTACTTTCTACTGCAATAACAATTACTACTTGGGTCCTTACGGTTCCACGGATTCAATTAGCGCAGTCCTTTCTGTTTCTGAGACCCATAAAAACATCATCATGTCCTTCAAGTTGGCTTTAATCGACTCTTGGGACGCTGAAACACTCACCATCACCGCTGATGGCGCCACCGTCTACACTTTAACTCACAGTTCCTCTGAAGGTTCCACTAATACCTGCCAGAATGGATGGAAGGATATGTACCTTGATGTCCAATTTGGTTTCAGCCACAACGGCAAGTACCTTACTCTTGAATTCACTTCGAGTCTTGATCAAGGTGCCAACGACGAGGCTTGGGGTATCTGTAACCTTTCTATCGTTGCAACCACTGGCAACATCGACTCCGCCGGAGATTACATCGGAACTGGAACCGGTGACTCTGCTCCAGGCAGCTTTTTCAGTTGCAGCTCTCCAGCTTTGGATGAAGGCTGGAGCTACTCTCCATACTATACAACAATTACATGTGGAGACAACACTTATGTCGGTGGATATGGCACTGATGGTCAAATCAGCGCTGTTCTCGATATCTCTGATGACCACAAGGGAGTTATCGTCAGCTTCAAGCTCGCCCTTTTGGACTCGTGGGAAGGAGAAGAGTTTATTGTCACAGCTGACGGCGAAGAGGTCTACTCATACACTAATGATTACAACACTGATTCTTCTGAGAATACTTGCGGAGCTGCTTATAACGACAACTTCCAAGACGTTACATTCGGCTTCAACCACACTAATAGCACCTTAACTCTCGTTTTTACCTCGAATTTGGACCAAAGTGCTTCTGATGAATCTTGGGGTATCTGTGACCTGGAGATTGAAATTTCTGATGACCATGTAGATGCTGATGGAAATACTCTGTAAGTTTCATCGCTTTGAGTTAGGAAATGAATACAAAGAAAAAGACTGAATATTTCTACACAAGTTCACACGTATTTGTTACATGAAATTTTTATTGTGGAGAGGTTAGCAATCTAGTAAAAATTACATTTATTATGATTCAATGAGTAGAAATATTCAATCGAAATACGTCCAATGGATACATCTATCAAGTAGAAATCCACTTTGATTGGAAGTCTTGATTCTCCCATCTACTAGTGTAACAAGGTAAATCTAAGACCTACCTATACACCTAAGCATGCCGTTATCTTCCAGTTTTTAAGGGCTCTGTATTTGATTATCAAAAAGAATTTTCAAAGGAGTTCATGTGTTTTTTTGTTTTTTTTTTATTTAGAGGCTAAAATTATGCATTTGATGAGTTTTCAAAAGCAACAACTGAAATCTCTGATCTCACTCATACATTGTAACAATATAATCTTTTTTTGGTGATCGCTTAACTCAAAAAACACATGGCACTAACCCATTTGATTAAAGCTCATTACCTTCAGAGTCAACATAACTTGTGGATGTGGTAATCGAGAGGTCACAAATACCCCAGGACTGTTCATCAGCACTTCCAGTCAGCATTGATGAAAATTTCAAATAGACATATGGTCCAGTGTGGTTGAAGCCGATTTTTACATCAGTGAAAGCGTCGTTGGCGTCACCCTGGCAGCTGTCGGAAGTCGAATCACCCGAAGCATAGGTCGTAATGTAGACTGGTTTTCCGTCCGCGGTCACTATGAAAGCGCTGCCATCCCATGAATCGAGGTAAGCGAGCTTAAAACTAACAATAAGCGCAAGATGAGTCTCCGAGACTTCCAATAGCGAGGCTACGTAGCCACCTGTGCCGAAGCCACCGACGTATGTATCACCAGAGCACTCAACGACCTGGTAGTAAGGATAATAGCTCCAGTCGGTGTCGACAGCAGGTGAGCTGCATTCGAAAGTCAGTTCCTTAACCGCACCTCCGGCGCCAGTGCCGACTGTGTAACCGTTTGATGAGATGTAGTATGTACTTGGGGTGATCTGGAGGTCGCAAATACCCCAGGCTTCATCAGTCGAGACTTGATCGAGCGTGGAGCTGAATGTGAGGGTAAGTGAAGCAGAACTGTGGTTAAAACCGAAGGTAATCGTTGAAGTAGAATCGGCCCAAGAATTTTGGCAGATATTCTTTGCAGAATCATAGTCGGCATGAGTTAATGAATATACAACCGTGCCGTCAGCGGTGACCGTGAATGCTTCGCCATCCCACGAGTCGATTAATGCAAGCTTCAGACTCACAATGATACCGTTGTGAGCCTCGCCAATGTAAAAAGTAGAGCTGATGTATCCTTCTTTGCCGTACCCGCCGACATAAGTGTTACCATTATCACAGGTAATAGTCGTGTAGGCAGGAGCATAGGTCCAGGTGTCATCGTTTGCTGGTGATGAGCAGCTAAAGTAAAGGCTGCTAATAGTATTCAGGGAAGACGTGTCGACATCAAGAGCAGTTCCACTAGCGTCAACGTAGTAGTCAACGACAGTGATAGCAATACTACAGACACCCCAAGCCTCATCATCAGATGGAGACCCAAGAGTAGAGGTGAAAACAAGAGAAAGCATGTTTCCTGTATGATTGAACCCGAAAGTGGGCGTCAAGTAGGCGTCATAAAATCCATTCTGACAAGTGTTTGATGCATCATCAACGTAGATGTTTGTCGTCGAATAGACGACAGCTCCGTCAGCCATCACGTAAAAAGTCTCGCCATCCCAGGAGTCCATGTATGCGAGGTAGAAGGATATGATGATACCTTTATGCTCTTCGGTGATTGATAACTGAGTACTGAGAGAGCCACCACCTCCGAAATAGACGTATGTACTACCTGCGCAGCTCTGTGCCTGATAGTAAGGGTTATAGATCCAAGCACCATCCATCGCAGGAGCAGAGCAAGAGAACGTCAAGGATTGGACAGTATTTCCAGCTCCAATACCAATGAGATTTCCGTACTGGTCTGTATAGTTCGGATGGGCAGTAACGGAAAAGTTGCAGATACCCCAAGACGCGGTATCCACATCCTTCTCAAGTTGAGAGGAGATCACGAGGTTGAGTGTGGGTGCAGTGTGATTGAATCCGAATGTGAAATTTGTGTAAGCATCAGTCCATGCATTGAGACAGGTGTCGTAAGCTGCACGCTTGCCTGAGCTGCGTTCAGAGAAAACAACGTGATCATCGGCGAGGATGGTAAAAGCTTCGTAATCCCAAGCATCGATGAAAACGGCGTAAAACATAATAACGATGGAGTTGTGGGCTGCGCTAGTGTCGAGAGTAGCGGAGATGGATCCTCCAGTTGCAAATGGACCGAGGTAGTATCGACCTCTGCATTTGACAGTTTGAAATTCTGGAACGTAAGTCCAAGCTGAATTGTCGTCTTCATTCATGGACTCGCATTTGAAAAAAGTCACGTTGAGTAATGATGAAGAAGTATCTGCTGACGCGGCTAAGCTTTTTTTGTGGGTTTGACTCTTTCTGGCAGAAATTTGATGCGAGCCAACTAAGAAGTGACGGTAAGTCAAGTGGAATGTATAAAGGGTTTTTACCTAAAAGAATCAATAGAACGGTGAAAAGGATGAGTTTCTTGTTAAACATTTAGTCCCAAAGATAGAAGTCTATTACAAACGCTCTCGTCTTTGAATTTATATGAAAACTCACACATCTGTTTTGTTTTAATACGTTGTGAAGGTGATCGTTTTTAGCGATCTCGGTGGTGAAAACATTTTTAATTCTTGTTAAAAAATTAAAATTTGAATGTAATTCGGATGGCAATGATTGTTGACAGGAATAGAGAGAGGCATAGTTGAACAGCAAGAGGATCTTGGATGAGTTAAAAACAAATTGTTGGATCCCAGAGTTCAAGCGTTGATGCTATGGAGTGAAACAAATGCAAAATTTTGATTTGTTTGCGTTATTTTCAGAACCACTATTCGTTACACTCCGAAATAAAGTTGATGTAGGTATTTTAGCATTAAAAACGAGCATCCAGGGCACTCATTTCATGGAAATTATCCAAAACCTAAAGGGCCCATGCAAATTGATCTTTAGATGCTGATGAGACTGAAATTTTAGAAGTATAACGCACATTTTTTAAAATTTTTTTTTGCAAAGAGATATCGGTCTATGTGAAATTAGTTTATTTGATTCATCGGATATCGAGTCTATGGATCGAGTCTAAGGATGCGACATTAGACGCGAATGAATTAGGAAGCAGATAAAGCAAAGAATAATTAACGCTGCAGCCGCCTTAGGACTTAATTCTTATTTGCATGATAATTATACAGAAGAAAACAAAGTTTTCTTTGAAGCCGTGAATAAATGACTCTCAAGCTTGCAAGGCATGGCCCATTTGAATAATCCTGGTGAATGTTTATTGGAGATCTTCAAAATATGTAACGCGACATTCTTTGGATAGAGAAAGAAGAGTCCAGCTTTAAGTTTAGAAATTCAAATCATATCATCGAGTGTAGATCTCTGAATATTCTATCAAAGGAAAAGAGTTACACTGAGCAATTCCTTTTTTCTGTTTTCGTTCCTTAAGCTTTTGCTGATTCTCCAATAGATTTCCGAAAGCAAATTATTGAACTTAGTTTATTGTGAACGATCAGAAAATCTAATTTACCATATCAATCGCTTGAATGCAGGTCTCGCAATTATCTCCGCAAAACCTAGCTGATATCGAAGGCTTCTTGACAATGGGCAACTATCTCTCTCGAAAGTAACCGTTTTTATCGTCTACAACAACACCATTTCACACAATTACTCTGTAATCACATTAGAAATCAGCCTGGAGCTGAGGATGCAATTATCTACTCTGCACTTGAAGGTAATAAATCTTAATAATCTCACTCAATTGCTTGTAGACGTTCCAAATAGGAATTATTATCCAAACCTCTTTGCCTGGTACACCTTGCTTTCAGGAATCAGCGACGAGGTTAAGAATTCTTGGATTGATACTGTCCGCGACTTGAATGAGAGTCAAGAAATCAATCAATCTCATAATTCGCAAGAAGAAGTCAAAAAGGCAACAAACTTTTCTTATATCATATATTGAAGTTAACCGCAGGATGAAATTGATGATTTATTCAAGGATGATCCAGAAGACGAGAAAAGATTCAAAGAATTAGTGTTTCAAAGAAAAGCCGCATTGATGAAAAAAGAGAAAGTGAAGCCTCAAAAATCAGTTATGGTTTTTGTCGTTAAAGTAAATTTTTTTGGGTGTAGCAGTCTAGTTACTTCTCTATTCAAGATACTTGATCCTTGGGAAACAGATGTGAACGCTCTTGCCGGAAGGATAATGAAGATTCAAATGGATGGTTTCGAATTTGTGCAGTATCAAGTCATTCGGGATTACACTCAACGAATAAATATACAGTGTATTTTGGAAGATGGAAAGTGTCCTGATGACCTCTTTGATGAAATACTTGCAAGTGAAGACGACTATGTTCAGTCAATTGATATATTAGTTTTCAAGAAGCTCGAAGAGCCAATAAAATGAATATTTCTGATCTATTTTAACGCTGAGAGTATTAATAGAGCTCATCTGAATTTGTAATTCGTACTTCTTACCAATGAAAAAATCTCAAATGAGAGACTTAATAATCTCCATCTATTTTGTCGGCAGCAATAATTCGTTTGAGTTTAGCAAACTTAAAGAGAGATCTTTAATAATTTATATCTGACTTATTATATTGTGAATACTCTTTTTTCACGAAATCTGCAATGGGAGGAATACTCAAGAATACCACCCATACGATGCCAAATGTTTACAAAAGATTTCAAATTTCAGAATCGGACATTCATCGATAATTCATTTGTTCTCAAAAAAACATAACTTGATAATGTTCTGTTTCAACAACTAGTTCTTAATAGATTGAATACAAAAATAACTTTCATTTATTTCTTTATTCATATCTAAGCAACATTATCAACTAGTATCCAGATTCTAACTTCTCTGTAGCATATCATATCACGTAAAAAAGAACAGAAATGTTGCTGCGATTAAACAAACCAAGGTCTCATTCATCCAATACTTTAATTTTCGAACAGCATATAACACTTTCACATTATAATACATTTTGTATAATCATTTTCGCATCTTGGATACAAAAAAAAATTCATCTTGATACTGCAATTTACAACACTTATCAATTAAAGTTGTTCTATAGGTCACATCAATAACATCCAGGTAATTTATCGAATCCTGCTGTTTTTCGATTCATTGTTTCACTTTTTGAGCCTTTGTGACCAAATACAGCTGCAGATTTTGACCGCGAGTACGTTTTTTCCATGAGCAATTTGACATTCATCATTGCATTATCTGCAATCCTTTGCATCATTTTGGACACTGGGCTGAACTCTTCATCATCTAAATCACAATTTTCATCTTCTTTCTTATCCGCAACTTTATGTTGCTCTTGATATTTTTCATAAAATTCTTGGATCGGAAAGCAGTCTTCATCGGTCTATCACAAATACATTATGCTAAATTTATTGTCAATTCATACTTTGGTAACGAATTCAAAGAACGGAATCAGTCTTTCAAGTGCTTTTTCTTTTAGATCTCCAGTATAAGGAGCTATGAAAAATATGTTTGTATCTGAAAAAGGCAACTTGCATTTCTGAACGTTTGACTAAGCAATTGTAATTACATAAATACGAGTAAAGGAGCTGTACTGTGAGGAGTATTGTGTAATTCAAAGCTACATCGAGTGCGCGTTTCAATTCACCCTCAGTGACGACAATCAACTCATCGCTTATGGTGAGAATCGTAGTTATATGAGCAAGCAATCCAACTTTTTTAAGGTATTCTTTAACATCCTAACGAAAAAGGTTAGCGCAGATATAACACCTTTGTGCTACTTTAGTAGCGTATATGATGATATTGAAGAGCTCTGACAAGTATTTGATGAATTTAAACGTGCCAGGTCTAGGGATCCATCCAGCAATTTCATTAGTACCAGTCTATGTTGTTATATTATCGTTATGTCACTGTGATATAAAACAGGAAATGTGCTACTTTTAGTTCTCTGCCTCGCATGGGAGCTTCTAAGCAAATCAAACTCTCAAATTCCACGATTAAGTTCAGCTTCATCTGCGTTGGCTATTAGAGAAGCCTTTTTCGAAAGTTTGCTTACCAATTCTATCGTCTGCAGGTGTTCTACATCAATTGGCCTTTTTTTGGTTTCTGTACCTTGTGTTTTTTGTTGATTATTCTCTGCCATTGTGGAAACGCTAGTAAATATTAGTATTCTGCTTGCAGGAGAACGTTTACTCTCCTGATTGGTTTCGACTAAACGAATTGGAATAGGTTTCTTTTGGCTGCATGATCAATTTATTAATTTATCCAAAAACTCTCCTTGATTTCAGTTTATGCAACAAATTTCGGAATAAAACAAAACTTGACGAATGAAGCCATGTTAAAAATTTATATCAGATGTTAAATAAATAAAGTTTCGTTTTCTTCAAATGAGGACCAATATTTAAAGAAAATTGGTGATAATTAAGGTCCATCTCTACACTATCATCAGCGACAGGTTAAACAAGGAGACTCAGTGCTTTGATTCGTATGTACCTCCAAAATTCTACATATAGATATCATCAAAGGAAAAATTTTACGAATTAATTCATACAAAAATTAAGCCTCATATGGAGAGTCAACAACAATTTTTCAAACTAGGATGGGTTGGCATAAAGCTCAGCGACGATGTTTTGTTCATAAGAAATGAATGGAAATGCATTTCTTTATTTCGTTAATTAAAAATTGGGGTTGATCAAAAAGTTCACTTGGTCCGAAAAATTAGATTGCCCTTTTAATTTGATTGATGGATATGATTTAGTTTTATGATTTAACTTTTCTACTGTAGGATGCTACTTGGATTAGGCACAATGCTCAACAATCTGCCGTTTAGGTTCCAGATTTCAAGCTACGGTAGTCAATATATATTTTCTCCTTAACTGAGTTCTCTAAACGAAGACTACTTGATAATTGATAAAAATCATCAAGCAGTCTTATGTCTTCAGACTGTAATCCATATTTAAATCATCACCAGTCACAACAAGCAAGAGGCGTGAAAATTTCAGTTATATAATTGATAGCAGAATGAGCTTTAGATTAACAGAGGTATTTTCATCTAGTAATTATTTTGAAGAAATGATGACCGTCAAACGCTCGAATGAATCAGCTTTTTGTGTGCTATTATTTGTTTGATAAGCATAATAGGATTATAACCTCTCCATTATAATTAAGCCCCTTGGATATTAAGGCAGGTTTTTTGCGGACATATCCAAACCCCCCCAAAAAAAGGCAGATCGCTAGGTAATTAAGCTTCAAACAGTTTTCCGACTTGAGGTGATTAAAAGAAATAATTGAGAAAAGAAAAAAAGATAGTGAGTGGAATTTGAAGAAATTATTTATTGACTCTGAGTTAATGATTACATGACGTTTAAGCTACATTGAGTACCATTCATAGGTTCGCTGTTTTCTGGTATAACAAAATGCTTCTCGATGCTAAATGAATTCCACTCATTTTCTCTCGATGAAATTTTCGCAGGCACTTTAATCAAAAAATTGAATTTCTTTCGTTGATATTCATCGATATGCATTTAACTCTTTTTTTATGAGAACCTCCTATTTGTTGTAGTATAATGTCTTTTGGCACGATAGCCCATCTGAATACTCACATTCAGAATCAAGAATTACTTAATAGAACAGCATCAAACATTCCAGATAGATTCGAAATTTGGATTGCAAATTATTCCTACAGTGTTACTTTACAAAATTAAAACTCCTTATTCTAAGTTCGAGGATTAACCAAAATTAAACAAAAAAACAATAAAACGCTAAGTTCAGGGAGGTTTTACCGAGAAACATCTCTTCACCAAGGATGAATTCCACTATTATCTTAGCCCAGTTCCCTCCAGAATACATGGACACGTATCTTGCTGTTGAAGCAATTATTTCAATGCTTTCAATTGTTGGATGTGTATTCAATGTTATCGTTACTCTCGTCCTCCGCTCTTGGAAATACACAGGTCGGATGGTTATCGGCTTGAGCATTATGGATTTCCTAGCGTGTTTCTCAATGGTGGTCCAGCCAATACCAATCGAATCGGAATTCCTCTGCAGAATATTATCATTTACTCGATGCTTCGGATTTGGAGGCTCCTTTGCTTGGATTTGCTGCTTTGCGCATTCACTAATGATCATCTTGAAGGCAGATGGCGAAGTCAATGTAATTGACGCTTATTTGAACAGATATGCTCTAATAGCACTAATCTCTGGCTTGTTCAATGGAGTTCTCGCTTTTGTGTCACAATACAAGGCGATCGATGAATCAGGCTATTGTACCCATGCTGCCTCGAAATCCGGTGTTATGATAAATTTACTTATTGACACAATTCCTTCCTGGGTTACTATCTTCTACTGCATCTTTGTTTACGTGTACGTAGCAAAGAAACTCAAGCAATTATCGTCACAAAGCCACTCAGAGCTGCTGTTCTACCCATTGATACTCATTATCTGCACTATTCCGAAATCTACTCGAGAACTCTATATTCTGTTCACGGGAGAAACAGTCGAGGTTGGTTTATACATTGCGGCTAGCGCTTTCTTCCTGTCACAGGGACTTTGGAATGGACTTGCATATGGATTGACTCGAAGTATATTAGAAGGTTGCAAAAAAGATCCTAGCAGTGTTCGTAGCTCATTTCAGGAGGGTGAAATGGTGACAGATATGAGTTTGAACTCTATGAGCACAAATAGGTTCTAGAAAAGCTTGTTTTGCTAGTCTCTGAGTGCGGACTGACCTTGCATATGAAAAATTTCTCGCAGGATTGATTCGTAAATTTATGATTATGATATTCGATAGTTATAGAGTTCCCTGAGAGCTTCTCTTCTCTAGCTTAGAAAAGAAAAAGAGTTTTTGAGCTACAGTTTCGGATTTTATAGCTGACGGTATTATTTATATTGAAAAACAACAAACATCTTTTTTTGAATCATATTGGTTAGTTGGTAACGGATAAGGAAATTACAAATAAAGCACAAAAATTTAAAGAAAAAATGCGAGGTTGAAAAGGCATTTAATTAATTTGCAACGTATCTCTTGCAGCCTTGCATCCATTCTCTTGTGATATATTCAATTGCTTGGTATTTTAGTTCAGCGTCTGGATGAGAGATGAGACCCGCAACCAAGTCATTCGAAATTTTGGCGTGAGCACATTGCGACATTTGAGCAGCTATTGTTGAACACTTTGAGATGGTTACAACAGGCATGCTCAACTTGATCTCACAGTTAGCGTCCACCATCTCTTGCAATCCTGAAAAAATTATAGTTGTAAGCTCATTGTCATAAGTGATAGGACATACCTCTTAAATTTGAAGCTCGGATGACCGTGAAAAGAGCAATAAATATGAAAATGAGAAGCTTCATTGTAGGGTTCGGAGAGATATCTTGAAAGCTGCGTGCGGTTTTGTTTGTTAAATATTCTTTTCTTGAACCGATTATTTGAAGAGTCTTATCTAAAAAATTTGGCTCAAGACTGCCTATATTGCTTCTTGAGACAGATTCAAAACTATAGTTAAATTGAGTCGGGATCATAAAACTATAATTACTTCTTTAACAAATGAAGGCAGCGTTCCTTTTAGGGCTCATCCTGCTCGTTGTGACGATAAAAGCTCAAAGTAAGAATCATTTGTCATTAATTATGAGAACTAAAATCTGTTTTTAGCTGATGAAGATATTATGCTAGTCGGAGATGTAGATGCTGACTGCCGAGTCGCAGCTAATAAGAGAATAATCACGATAGCCCAATGTGCAGATATTGCGAACCAAATGCTGAGCTGTAGCTTGAATAAAATCGTGAATGGAGTTATCAATAACCAGATGAGGGTAGTTGATGCTCAAAGCGAATCGAAAAATCTGAGGACAGAAAGTGATAATTGGTTTAATGCTTGTTCAGCCAAAGTTATGGCGAAATAATCAATTTGAATTTTTGATAATTGCTATGCACTTTTGTAGACTTTTTGTAAATGTATTATATAAAGTGATAACTCAAATGTTGAGCATTATTTTGAATTGAAGCGAAGGACTACATAAATAGTATTAATAGATTTCTGGAGCTAATCGCATCTTACTATCATGCGTTTGCTCTCGTTTGAGAATTTGGCACAATTAAGTCTGTAAAGATAAACTCATTTTAAGGCGCATAAAATATTTCAAGAAGTCCTTGTTTAAGGATCAGGTTTTCATGAAAAGAAAGTGATTAATTGTTTGGAAAGACTAGCAGAATGAAATTTTCATTTGAACTGGCAACCAAATATATTTATTTCTGTTGAATCCAAGGTTAGTGCACAAGCATTCTTTGGTCTCTAAGCTTGCTTAGTAAATTAACTAAAGGATAGGTATGATGACGATGATTTCTTCTTCTACTACTACGAAAAACTATCAATATATATTGAGCTTATCCAGATTTTCATTAACTAATCAATAAGAAAATTTGAATCAAGCAAATTGAAGGTTTGAAATTAAAATTTTCTCCCTGCTGGTCGCTTGATGAAAAGAGTTTTTTAGATCAAAAAGACACAAAACTTTTTTCGGATTTGTAATATCATATATTATTTCACGAGCTAGCATTTCCTATTTCGATTTTCTAACCTGTTTTAGAGCGGAATTATGCTTCTTTGGGTCACATGTGGTATTTTCAAAAGAAGAGAAATATAATCCAAAAAAAATAAAAATAAAAAACAAGCTAAGTTATGAAAGCGAGAAAAATATTCAGGCAGCAGCTGATTCTAGAGCTCCTACCCCATTTGAATTCAGATTACCAATTAATGAAGGTCTTTTAGTTCAGCAGGCTTTGTGTTTTGCCATAATAGAATCTTTTCATTTATTCACCATAGATTCTAATGTATATTATCCCACTTCGGTGTCTGGCAAACTCTCAAAAGGCACTACTAAGGAACTTCAATACACTAAACTGTCTTTTAAGCATTATATTTTCCTCCAAGCCGTTTCAAAACCTAACTCCATAGTGAATTGATTGATTCAATACAAGATGCCGTGCTTTTAGCTGCTAGAATCACTTGAGGAAAATTTTTCAAATTTCCTTTATTTTCACTGAAAATCACGTTCCGCAATCAGACCAGCAGATAGAATTAATCACTTAAAATTCTCAAATAAACAAAAAATTCTATGCAGAATAAAATCCATAGAATTCGGAGAACAATGCACATAATTAATTAGTTTAAAAAAAAGCCTTAATTAAACGCTGCCGAGTTTAAGTCGCAGGGTGGTTCAGCAAACATCAAAAAGATAACCACAAACCTTCAAATCTAAACCATTTACACACTCTTATGGGTCAGTATTTAACCTGTACTAGCTATAACCCGCAGTCAGCGACTCGCGAAATAGATCTGAGATTCGTCATCCCGCAATCGAAGCCAAAACCAGCGGCGAAATCTCGACCAAAACTCCCTAAAGTCAAATCCGACAGCTCTTCTGAGGAGGATTTAGACAGCAGTGACGACGATGAGAAATCAGTTTCCTTAAGCACGCTCCTAAAATCTCTGAATTCCACAAAATATTCACGAGTTGGAAGTTTTACTGCCATAAAGTCAGCCTACTCGAACCTCTACACCTTCGACATAGAAAGTCGACGGTTCTACTACCTCAGATTCCTCGGCGAGACCAGTAAATGGATCATAAATGACTTATCTCAGGCTAAGTTGACTAACATTCCTGAAAATTCATGTGTGAGAAAATGGATCACAACGACAACCGAGCCACCACTCCTCAAATTCAATTATATCTCTATCAGTGACTCTTCAATCCTCTTGGTCGGAGGACAGCCAGAAGGAGAAGAATCCTGCAGTGAAACCATCCAATATAATTTTGCTAACAATGAATTCATCGGAAAAACCCCATTGCCACGAGCCCTTCGCTTCCCTAACCTCTGTATCGCAGAAGACAACATCTACAGCTGCTCTGGAATCGAAGACGCGAAGTTAAGTACTTACTTTGCTGCGTATAACATAGCGAAGGACTTCTGGGTCGAAGGTCCTGAATTACCCCTACCTCACGCTTTTGGCAACTGCATTCAGTACAGTGGGTCTACGTATAGCACTATGGCACTGAATCTCTCGAAGATAACCTCAAATATAGCGGTGATTGGAGGTCTGAGCTCGGTGTCACCAAAGATATTCAACTGTAGTGTGTCAGTTTATAGTTGCTCAGAGGAGAGCTGGACGACGTATCAACTTGAGGACTTTATTAGAACGGTTCCGAGGTTCATTAGGCCGCAGCTTTATATTAAATCCAATAATAAAATTGGAGTGATCGGTTGCAAAGATTGGAATGGAGTTTATGAATTGGATATGGAATTAAAGTCTTTGACCAAGAAAGGAGAGTTGCCGTATGAGCAAGATTTGTTTCTTTGGGGAAGCTCGATCGAGGTTGCTCAGTTGGACAGAGACCCTATATTTCTTTCCAGAAATATATCAGCTTCTCAGGAGTTTTCAGAATTTCAGCGTCTGACTGTGCTCAAGTATAACCATAAAAACAAAGAGTGGCAAGAAGTTTAGCATGGAGATGCGGAAATTGTGAAGTACCCGATTGTAATGCAAAGTAACTTTACTTATTCAAAATTTTCTGTGTATTTTGCCACTCTTAAAAATTTAGTAACTGCTTTGAAATTTTGTATTGCTTGATTGAGTTTAGAAAAAATAATGATGATTGTTTTTGTTTATATATAAACTATCTTTATTTTTCAAAAACTCCTCTATGAAATAATTGAAGTCGCTTGAAGTTCGTTAGTTTGTTGGTTAGCTTCTGGCTGAAAATTGAGTCGCATTGCTTCTGTTCTTGCAGTTAAAAACTGCAGAATTTTTCTTAGACTGATTGGAGAGTTAATGGCTGCTCTTATTTTTATCTTCAGGAATAGAGTCAACTCTTCACGGACGGTAGTCACCACTAAGACGCTCAATGAAAGGTGCAAGATCCATAGGGCAAATTATTTACAATTTCTAGTTGAATTATTTTAGATTCTCATCAATGGTGAACAAATCAGAGAAAACTTTCCAAATAATCAAAATTCATTGTGTTGAAAAACATTGAAAAAACAGAGAGATAATGTAAAAGTTGATATTGATTCGTTCCTTTAATGAGTGCTTTTCTCATGTTTTGGAAAAATATTAGCATATAATGTCATCTGAGGCTCATATACAAATCGTAAACTCATCTTAAGTTTGTAGTTTTCGGGAATCTGGACTTCAAAATTTGTCAGCAGTATACTAAGCAGAATTTTCACTTCAATCATTGCTAAATGCTGTCCAATGCAGTTTCTGGACCCAGCTGAAAAGGGTGTAAAAATAAACGGGTTTTTTGACACACTCTCTTCGAAAAGCAGGTCTCCTGGGATCCAGCGGTGGATATTAAACTCCTCAGGCTGTTTGAAATAATTCGGATTGAATTGATTCGCCATGAAAGAAACATTTATGACAGAACCCTTTTTTATTATGACATCCCCGATATAATGATCCTCCAAAGCCTGCCGGTCAAAAAAGACTGGAGCGGGAGTTGCGACTCTCAGCGTCTCCTTGAGTAACCCCACCAAATAAGGGCACTCATTCAATGAATTATGCGTAATTTCTGCCTTCAATCCCTCTATCTTTGAAGCCTCTTTTAAAATCACATTTTGGTCCTTCTTTGGGAGAGTACTAAAGAAATACAGTGACATTGTGAGCCATTGTGCTGTCGTATCCATCCCTGCGAGGAAAAAAGTGATAAACTCATGTAAAATCTCTTCATCAGTAAGTTTTTCTTCAGCTGAACCTTGCAAATTAGACGCAATTAACTTCATCAGCATGCATTTAGATTCCTTATTCACTGAGTTGCTGCTTGAACTTATCGCTAGAAATTCTTCAGTGCTTTTCTTTATAATCTCAAGGCAAAAGTGCTTGAACTTAGCTGACTCTGATAGAAGTCTTCTATTCCGTTTGAGAATCCCTCTAAACACAATTGAGGGTCCAAAGAATAAACTCTCAGGCGAAAACGTGTTTTCATCTAATGTGCTTAGGAAACGTGCTAAGTATAGAGTTGCTTTTTCACCTTCAATATTAGCTTCGTTGCCATTTCTACCGAAAAATAACCGGAAAACAAGTTGTCCTGCAATGTTTCGAGAAAGCCCCAAGAGGTCAATCTCTGTCTGGTATCTAGAAACCTCGTTCATAATAAGCTCTCGGCATAGTTGCGATAGTTCTGAGAGTTGTGAGGCTATTTGATCAAATCTAAACATTTCAGAGAGTATTTTGCGGTGCTTTTTCCAGACCAACCCTTCCGAAAAAAGGAGTCCTTTGCCCATTACTGTGACATAGATGCCCCACATTGGAGATTTAGTGTACTTTTGTTGATGTGAGAAGAATTCTTTGATGAGATCTGAATCTATTAATTGAATTGAAGGTGTGAGTGCGAAATGGGTGGCTACTAATCGAGCTTTTGAGTGAGTTTGGATCATTTTTTTGATCCAAAAGAAAGAATCTCCCTCTTTCTCTCCTGTTTGCAAACATTTTACGTATCCATGTGGGAAATCAAAATAAGTAAGCGCGCCGTTAGCTTTGAGGAGTCTGAGATATTTCCAGATAGCGATATATTTCAAGCCAATTGTAATTACGATCAATAGAAAAACGGTGACCAACAACTGTAATAAGGAACCTGAGAATCCAAAAAACATTTCCAAATTGGTAAGCCGAAAATCAATAATTTTTAATACAGAATTGTGAGTCGAAGGTGAGTTTAACCATGCTCAAAGATTGCGGGTTACAGAAGTCTCTTTTTCAAAATCTACTTTAAAATCAGATATTAATCTTTCTGAGTCCAGCTGATAAGAAAATAACAATTTTTACGTACCTGCTTTGCTGTAATGACTTTTCTGATTTAGTGCATTTTCTGATCCTCATCATTGGTGATAGAATCTGAGAAGAGAATGAATTAAAGGCTGGTGATATCATAAATATTGAACACAATTGAAATAGCCTAATTAGAATTTTGGAGACTATTTTCCCTCTGGAAGTCGTAAATATCTCCAAAGAATTGAAACACATCACATCATATTTCAGAAAAGTAATTATCAACTCTAAATCTCCAAATATTCTTATCAAGCCTCTTTTAAAAGACTGAATAAATATGATACTTGTAATTCACTCCGATTTTCTAGGCAAACTTATATCAATTTATCGTTTCGTAGGGGGAAGGATTCATTTAAGTGCTAATGTGGGTTAAGTTGTTTGCAAAGGCAAATGGCATCAAAATGGATTCTGTATATAACATATCGATTGGGATTGCCAATTACCTACAAAGAAACAAAAAAAGAATGGTATTTAATGAACTACAGCATGAATAACACAATACAATCGTATTCGAGCTTTTCATCACTTAATTTCATTTTTTATTTTTTGAAATCTTTCTGGAGCATTTATCAAATTATATATGCTAATAAAGCAAATGGTCAGGCCATTATGACTGAGCCGATCCTCTCATATTTTTTATGTATGAGTCACAAATCATTTTTCAGAAAATCTCATTTATAAACAGTTAAAGATTTAATTTTGTTTGAAGCTCATATCAAAAAAAATAAAATCAGGTTCTCCAGTCATAGGACGAATCTCTCTCGTGTTTCTATTTGTTTTCTTTCAACTTCTCAAAATATTGACAGGGCCTCTTGAGTTGGGTGCGAGTTACCAATCGGTGAGTGTGCTTGAGAAAATCATAATGAACTGATTCTCAAACTCCTCCAGATTGTCTTTAAACTGGAGCAGGTACGTGTATTTCTTCTTGCTCGTCGCAATATTCTCCCTGATTCTCGCTAACTGCTCCGAATAATCAACAGGAAGCGACGTCGCTCTACAAACTTTGCAACGATCACAGCATTCAAGCGCGAATTTTCCTTTGCAATGGTTGTAATGGCGGTAGAGCCAAGGGTGGTTTGCCAACATAACAAAATCTCCTGCGTTAGAGTTCCTTTCAAGGAAATCTGTGTCGTTGAGAAGCTCTTCGTAGATTACAACGTTCAGAAGGATTTTGTTGAGAGTGAACAAGATGTTTTTGTAAAATCCAATAAACAGTTGATAATCCAGCGGATTTTGGAACTCAATCGCTGAAGTGATCTCTCGCTTCGCGTTGGCACTCATATCAAATTGATCTTGAAAGCCTTCTTTTGAAAAAACTAACTGCCATTCACGGAAGGTCACAAGGCAAATTTTGTTGTTTTTGTAGTTGGAAAAAATGTTTTTGAACTGCAGCCAGATCTTCATCAGGAAACGTCTGTGTAGTTCAGCGGCAGCGTTGATATCGATTATTACCGCTTTTTGAGTGGCAATTTGAGTGTCGATTATCTTGGAGAAAATTGTAAAAATTGAAGCAAAAAGCAAGTTTTCTTCATTTTGCAATGAAAGAAGCATGCTTTTGCTCAGTCTTCGACAAAACTTCAAGGAGTTTTTTCTAAAAGACAGGCCTCTGTCTCTTGACTTGGAAGTATTTTCTGTGATGTTCTTTCTTCTTGGCGACATTATCTCTTCTTCGATGAGGTTTGAGTTGAGAACACCAGAATTTTCTGGGAATAAATTGTGAATTGATGAAGAAAGTCGCAGTTCATGAGGTCCTAAAATTTCGATGCAATCTTGCATATCGCCAAAACCTCGAGACGGTTCACTTTCCAGATGGACATGACCATCGGCCTTGGTGACAAAAGGAGAGTTGATCAAATTAGAGAATGAGATGGCAAATCGGTCCATCGACATTTCGAAGCCAGACGAAAACTAGAAAATTTCTGATTGTGAATGATTTGAAACTAAGCTGCTTAAATATGACCTTAGAACGAAATCAACGCTTTGAAACACTAATGAGTGCTTCAATTTTTGTAGATCCAGCGTTGTTCGCGAAAGAATTCTTTTTTAACGACGAAAATGCAGGGCATCACCCTTAAAGGGAAAAATATCAGCTCACTGACGAAGCTCTTTGAATATTAATTTCCAAAATACCTAGCAATCAAAAAGGAATACTGATGAAATCTCAAAGCTACGGTTATCAAAAACCTTATTGCAGAAACGAGACAGCTCGGGTCAGCCCTCTCAGAATTTCCTGAAAAGACACAGGGAAATGCCGACTACCATCTAAAATTAACTGAAAGTCGTGGGAGAACTTGCTTAGAAGGAATATTCATTAATCAAAAGCTGAGTGCAAAGCAAGCATCATTTCTGCTATTTTTTTACATATGAGCCTATCGTTCTGTATTGATACCTTCAAACTGTTACCAACCAAACATCCGGATCTAATGCGCATTTGCCTGCGCGTAGTTTTCTCAACTAGATTTAGCTATGGTCTTGATAACCTCAGACACAATCCTACCGCTATTCTCCTGACATGGTTGCTTAGGTGGTCTTAATCTATCTTCGATACGAAAAAAGTCTATCGTAAACTCCAAAAATTTCGAGAATAATCCAATGGAATTGGATTGAAAATCATCAAAACTACTGAGGGCAATTCAACAAATTAATCAAACTAGTTTCGCTAGAGTTAAAATTTTTTTCGGTATGATTAGAATTTAGCGCCATAAATTTATCATGATATCAAAAAAACATACTGCAGAGTCTCAAAGAGAAGAATCACGCCGCGAAATGGAATGGAACTGGCAAGAAAAGCAACCAATGAGAAATCTCCATCTAAACACAACTATCAGCTCGAAAAAAGCTTTCGTTATGTTCGTCAGAGCCTTTATCTTTGCAGAATCAGACTGAAATTTGGGAAAACAAGTCTTATCTGCGGGTGGAATGAAAATTTAACAAAATAAAGATATATTTGGTCTAACAGGTTGCGTTTCAGCGGAACGAAAACTTTTCAGCAACAATCATCATTGATTGGGGATGAAGGATGAAATAAAATGCCACAGCAACGATTTGAAAGGAGAAAGTGAGCGGAAGAGAATAGCTGGAATATCATTAGTTTGGAGGATTCTCTTTGAAGTATCAACTCCGCGGTTAAAAATCAGGAGTGATTAAGCTTTTCTTATCAGTGATGAGAATTTCGGCTCTTTATTAAAATTCACGAAAAGCTTCTTCCTCGTCATTCTTCTTCAGACGCGGCACTAATTATTTGTCGACTTCCCATGGCAATTAAAATGTTCATCCTATCGAATGAATATGTGGGAAAATTGGCGCCAATAACGTTTTAGTTGCTCATGACGATTAATTGCTGGAGACAGGATGGGAAAAATGGAAAATAACAAAATAACAAAATAGCTTAGAGAATATAATCTGGCTATTTTGGACTCATTTCTTTGAAATATTTATTATGCAATGAGGCTTTGCTTTCATCAAAGCAATTCTGGCTAATTTACTATCTGAGCTCCTGAACCTCCGATTATTCATACAATCACATAGGGAAGCAACAGATTATAAAGTGTTATGCAGAAAAAAGAATGTGGGAGATGGTGTTATCTATTGATTTCTACTACTTACAGCTAAGTAACAAAAACCTCTGTATTAAATCTCAGTTTATGTGCTTCAACACCCAAGCTATTATAAATTCCAATCCTACTGATGCATTTGCCGACTCTTGAAATTGAAGAGATCTACCTATGGACAATGAAACTAATTTTCTCAAATAGCAGCATAAGATTGGATCCGACTCTCCAGAATACTTCAAGACAATAAAATTATTTTGTTTAACAACAACGTTTTGATTAGATCAGATCTATCAAAAGCTGACTCGCTGACTCTTTTTTAACAGTTTATTTATTTAATAAATTTTTCCTCATCGAATCATATTTGAACCATTTTTCTGTAAGATCAGCTCTTCCTTGCTTTATTCTAGCAGTAGATTACTCAAGTCTCGAAATTTCATCAGTCAGGCTTATTGAAAGGTCATCTTTATTTGGTTTGTGTTGATATCGCAGCAAGTTACTGATGTTTAGAACAGAATTTTCACTGGATTAAACTTCGAAAATATAATTTGCCCAATTATAGTACTCATCTGCCCGGCTTGTTCTTGGACGAGAATCAAGGATATTGCATTTTCCCAGACCCTTAGTACTTATTATTAAGATGAGATTCCAGTGGAATAAACCCATGATCTAAACAGCACTCTGATGCCATTAATAAAATTACTTCTTTGTTAAATAGTTCATCCTTGTAATGTCTTTTTAGAACTGATTAAGAATTCATATGCCAAGAGCGAAAATGATGAGAACAAATGAAGTTAATATATTTTGATTGGATTTTGTCATAATGCTTGAAACTTTGAAGGAGAAATGATTCTTGTTCCTTTAAAACTATAGGACTACGAATTAGCTACAGCCTGATTGAAGAACCAACGAAGTTGATTCACATCCCTTGCGGAGTAAGAATCTTAAAATAGATTTATCATTCTTATCGATTCTTGAAATTTTTTTCAAGCATACACGTGCAAAAATAAGTTAAGTTCCAAATTCCTATATTTGAAATAATTTTTTCCCGATCTCCTTAGGTTGAGACTTTGAACGAGCCACCGTTGAGAATCGTGAAAGAGATCCGTTATTGAAGATAAATTCGATTAGTTTTGATGATAGAAGTGACGCTAATGCCTCAATCTTGTCTCCGTGATATTTCTATCCTTTGAACAATTGTAGATCCATTCTCATCATATAACATCTATAGATTAGCATTTCTTGAATCCAACTACTAAACTTCATTTTATGAGAGAGAGAAAAGATCAGATTCTGAAGTTGTTCAAATGAAAGGCAAGATATACGCTTCTCTTTTCTTTAATTCTAATCAAACAAGATTCTTCCCGATTCACTCAGAAGATTTCAATGGATTACTATGCAAGAACGGCCTCATACTCATTATAATTGCTAGTTTAACATTATCAGCAAAATCGAAGAAAGAATCAAGTATTCGCTAGATTAGCCTTTTCGAAAGTACTTATTGTTCTTCCTCGACTAGAAATTCATCCTTAGGGTGCTAGTGAGAACTTCAATGCATTAACTATGCGCTATCTTCCCAAAATCAATTTCGTTGAATGCTAATGATAGCTAAATAATTAAACAATCTAAGAGTAAATTTTTTAATAAATCATTATAAGCGAGCCAGGCAACTTCCTGCAGCCCCCTTTTCGTGTTTTCGAAAATTTATTGAAACATGGCACCTGTTAAATGCTTTGCTTAACACATCTTGACTCGGAGAAAGAGAAATTGAAGTTGCAGGGATTTAGAAAATGTTTTGTTTAGGAATTCTTATACTTCTGAATTAACGGCTTATAAGGCTTTTATAAGTTTTATAAAAGCGAACGTATTCTAAAAATTTTTCTTAGAACTGCAGCCGCTGTTCCGGCTTTCAGGAACTTCTTTCCTGATCCTAGAACCTATAAAATAGCTTTTTGGAGAGCTCAATAGCCTGATGAGCTAATTAACTTTCTAACCATTATTTCACAACCATGAGTGAGCTGAGTGAGCGGATAAGGCTTCATTAGCAATGTTTTAAGGAGAACAGCTGAAATATCTTCCATTGAGCCTCTTTTAAGTCTAATTAACACCAAAGTTAAAAGTTCGATGATGAGTTAGGCATATCATGAGATTTTTGAAAAGAAGTAAAATTTTACCGTCCCATAACAAAGTCTGGACCGCAAATGGCACGTTTTGTCGAAGACAAAGGCGTCATTTCGTCGATTTAAGATTCCAAGATGAGCGACGTTATTACTTTCATTTTCTTGGCATCTGCTTCATAACCGAAGTTTTTTTGAATTAAATAAAGATACCATTGCTAGAAATGTCCTGTCTTCCTTCTTTTAAGAGCCTTTCTTGAAGAGGAGCTAGCTCATCAAAATTTTTATAAAAAAATTAGAATTCTTCAGAATGTACATTTCAATGCAAAAACGTCATCCACTAATCGGTTTTTTAATTTCAATTCTTTCAACTTTATAAATTAAGGAAAATCACCTCGTAGGAATTTAAAAAGTCTCCTGTATCTATTTATCAGCTCTACACGACTACTGTGACAGCTATGAATGGTCTCAACGTTGACTTGATTGACAATGGCAGTCCTGATCCTTTCACGATCATATGTGATGAGCCAGAACTTAATGAGATGAATATCTCAAACATGCCTCAGACCGAAGCAAATGCCAGTTTGGATCGAATTAAATCGGCAGAAGAGACGTTTGCAGGGTTAGTTAACAAACAAAAGAATCAGCAAGCTCCTCTGAAACAGGGTCTCTCCTCCGCGACTCACACTGGAACTTCAAATTTGATAAATCCAAAAAATATAACACCAAAGAACCCACAAGAGATGAGCGGGAGAAACACCTCAGCGCCACTGAGCAGCAAAGATTCGTTGAATATACCCAATGAAATCAAAAAGAAAATGGCCCCGCAGAAGGTTATGGTTGATCAAGAACAATTGTATATTGACTCCACAAGGAAATTGTGGAGGATGGAAGAAAAACTTAAAAGGTATGACAAAAATGTTAAGAAAAATAATAAACCTGTGATTGTGATTGATGAGGAAGAAAATAAATTAAGCGATCATCAGCGAGTAAAGAACCGACCAAAGTTTGAACTTCCTCCAAAGAAAAATACAATGGAAGTAATTAGCCTCGATGATGAAGATGAAGTGACTACATCGAAAGTACCAGAAAAGCCAGCGAAAAATGCTGGAACAGGTTCGAATACTCTGAGTGCTCGACTCGAGGAATTTAAAAAAACTGCCACAGCTGCTGTAAGGAACGAAAGTGTGAAAGCAGCTCCTACTCAGGGACCGGAAGCTATAAAACACAGCGCTCCTCCACTCGAGCGACCTCAAGAATTTGATCCTACATTATTAACTCAGCGGTTCCCAGAAAATTTGAGAGGGCTACCACCAGACTCCTTGTATTCTCGAGGACTTTTTGGAGCTTCGCCCTACTCGAACCCCAATTCTCTGAACTTTTTCCAAGCTATGGCTATGGCTCGTATGTATCCGTTGGCACAAATGATGATGGATCCTTCTTTGTCGATGTTGAATGCCATGGGTATGAATCCACTGCTTCGCAGCTCACGGCCTATGATGAACCCAGCCGCCTTGAATCCTGAGTTCCTTGCTCTGAATTCTCAATTTCAAAGGAAATTTGACCTTCCAAACAACTTTTCATACAGGGATTTGCTCACTCAGAGAGCAGCCAATGCACAAGAACGAGAGAGGGAAGCAGAACTGGTATTTTCAAATCGAGTTGTAAGAGAAGAATCTTCAGAAGACTACAATAGAGCGATTTCCAAGGAAAGAAGCAAAGGGCCTGATTCTCTTGAAAAAGACAGCTCGGCCCATACTGTTCAACAGACCCCGACTCAGAAAAAGAGTAAAATTACCATTCCTAAAGTCACGATTGAAAAGCCAAAACCTCAACCTCAGCCTATCGCGAAACCTCAAATATTTCAGATAAAACGGAGGAAGAAACCCTCACCGATTCAAAACGATAGAATTGAAGTCGAGTCATCAGCAGAACCGAGTGGAATTGTTAAAGAAACAGAAGAAACGACTTCCACTAAAATCAGCCCAGAAGAGGCCACTTCACAGCTTGAGGAAAACCTTCCTAAAGAAGTAAGGAAAGGTGTCAGAGGGCGAAAACCTAAACAGCAACAGCAGCCAGCTCTGACTCCAGTGATGAGTTCGTTCTATAATGATAAGCTTTTTAAACCAAGGAGAAGGAATAAAATGCAGATAATTGCCGAAGAGAGAGATAAACTCCTTCAGCAATGGAAGGAACTCGGGAAAAAGATTGGCGAAGAAGAGGGAGTTGGAGGAGGTGCTGATGAGGTCGGTCTCATGTCTGATGGTGGGAAAACAAGCAAGCCAGCTTCAAGCAATAAAGTCAAAATTGGCAAAAATCACCAGGCGGTCGTTCCTGAGTTTAGACCGAGGAAGGCTGAGCCAACACGGAGATTTAAGAATGTGTGGAAACCGACCGATATTAAAGAAGAGGAATTTGAGAATTACGCAGAAGCAGTCGAGTTGGTGCTGGATACTGAGTGGTGCAGACAAGATTTTCTTGCGAGATTTTTGCGGTTAAATAAATTAGACTCCCAAATGGCTTTAGATGTTATTAACTCGAATAAAGAATACTTTTCAAATTTGGTTTCTTCAAAGCAGATAGCCTCTGTGTTCAGTCAGGTCACTGCGGAAAATGGGAAACGTTGATCCCAAAGTGGCTAGAAATTTTGAAGATAATTCAATTTTTAAGGTAGAAGTATAAATGTGTGTATTGATCATGTAGATATCTTTGATTATTTACTATTCGTGTCCATGCAGTATTCATTCTAAAAGTAATGATACAGTTCCTCAAAAGAGTAGAACGGTCAAAATGGTAGGCAAAGCTCTGATAGGTCTAACTCGTGTAAAGCTCTAAGCTCTCTTTGATGTAATCAAATAAGATTTAAAAAACAAAAAGAATAGGAAAGGCAAACTAACGTTGCTTACGATAAAGACCCCCCCCCCCAAAAGCCAAGCCATTGCTTATTTAGTATTGTTTATAAAAAACTAACCCTTACTCATAGTAAATTGCTTGGCCATTTCTGAAGACACTCTCAATGCAATCTACTTCTAAATTAATCTTGAAGGGAATTCAGCATTGCTGTTTCTTCCTGAGCAAGGCCGTAAGGTAGGAATGAGTGTTTCCTAAGGCACAATACTATTAGCTTTCAAACGTATGTTTTGCTTAAATTAGCTCTTTAATAAAAATTACCTATGTCCAGGAGTGCTAAATTTTATTCGGCCAAATTATCGAGATTTAATTTTTCACAAGTGACTCCTGAGAACTATTCTCCTTAATTTTATTGAAAGAATAAACCTCTTTCATTACATTAGAATGAGCAACGAAGACAAGAAATACACTAGGCCCGAAAAAAGTCAAAACGTCGGACTAAACATCCCCATCATAGAAAAGAAAGAAGAAGAAAATGAGAATCAAAAACTACAAACACCGAAGACAAATAATATTGACAGCGGCAAAGTCACTATTGAGCAAAGCTCTGCTTCATCGAGAACCGATGAAACTGATGGACTCAAGGCTGATAAAAATGGAGACCAATCGCCTCCTGATGACTCGATATTAAACCTGAGCATCTTTCGTCAGGCTTCGTCTCCGGTTCTTTATTCAATTGTCCCAGGATTTAGAAAAACGACCTCAAATCAACCCAATTCAAGGTACCCGAGAGAAAACATCCAGGGAAGAGCAAGAATGTCAACTATCGACCCCAACACTCTTGGTCGGCTGAAGACAATTCGCATAGAAGCTTTACATGAGGATCATCAAATTGAGGTAAAAAGAGTAATTGTCGTTCTGGTTTATAGCTTCTTTCATGAAATTAGCTCGCAATACTGATTTTACAAAAAGAGTTTGAAGACCGAACCGCTACCGACATAGATCTGCTTGTAAAATGTACTCAAAACGTGGCCTTCTTCAAGAAATATGATCAAGAGACCCACAGATTGTGCATGAATAAAGCCTCTCATGTGCATCTTAAGAAAGGAGACACTTGTGTTAACCATGGTATTTTGGTTCTCTTTTCAATTTGATATTTACCTGAGTTTTTCACAAAAAGGCGAATTTGGAGAAACGTTTTGGATCACCTTAAAAGGCAAAGTAGCCATCCTCATTCCTAAAGAGGTAGAGATCGTGAACAAGAAGGGTGAGGTCCGTAAGGAGAAAGTTCCTACAAAGGTTGCTACTGAAGGAGCTGGATATGCATTCGGCGAGCTTTCGCTTTTGGAACGCAAGCCCCGAGCAGCGACCATTGTTTGTGAGGAAGATTCTGACTTTGCGATCCTGGATAAGGAGCATTTCCAACAAATACTTCGTAAACTTTGGGTGTTTTTCATTTGTTTGCTTAAGAGTATAATTCAAGGTGATAAGGAAGAGCAGCGATTATTTACCGAAGTCAACTTTTTGAAGTCTCTCAAGATCTTTGAGCAATGGTCATATAATTCAATCAGAAGTCTTTTCATGTACTGCCATGTAAAAGATATCACTCGAAATCAGGTCGTATATGGCTTCGGCGAGCCTTCAGAGTATATGTACATTATTAAAAGCGGAGAATTCAAGGTATTAACACTGACTTCTTCTTCTTTGAAAAATGACTTTCTCGAATTTTTAATGAAAGATCTCAACGAGAATTTTTTATGAAGACGAGAGAGATCACGATGCGACTATTAAGAAATTTTTTAAGAAAGCACCAACAGCAAGAGAAGTTGAGGTAAAATAAAATAAATTTTTTTTGAGATTTTATGAAACAATAGTTAACAATATTGGGACCAGGGGAGATCTTTGGAGTTGAAGACATTATAAGCAACAAATGTAGGACAACATTAGTAACTTGTATTTCTCAGTCAGGGCAATACGTAGAGATTAGAAAGAAGGTATATCTAAGACATGGGATTTTGATAATCGTACTCATTGACTAGGAAGTGAAAGCGTTGATTTTGAACGAACATGCAGCTTCTAGTTGGCTGATGGACTATTTGAAATCACGAGAGAAAATTCATGCTGAACGAACCAAGACTATAACTGATTGCACAAAAAGCGCTCAAAATCTCCTCATGAGAATCAACCCCTCGAGAAGCTCAGCTATGCAGTCTCAACCCCTATTAAACCATCAGATTTCTCGATTTTCGGATGCCAAAGTGGAAAAAAGAATTAACAATTATAGGAAAAAATACCACAATAACACACTCTCAGAATCTGTAAATCTTAAACAAGAACCTTCTATCGACAACAGAGACAACGATCCACCCAAAACCAATAAAGCCGGCCAAAATGATGAAGAATCCAGTGTTGAAAAACAACGGAAATACCTCTCACAAGTTAGAAGTTTAGATTATCACTTTCTTCCTAGTAGAAGCAGCAGGTCCGACCTCATCAAAAGTAAGAAATCAGCTAATTTCTTATAGTTATCCACACTAATTAGATATCGCTCCCCTGAAGCTAAGCCTGAGCGATAAAAAGGGAACACATAAACTCATCAAGCTAACAAGACACCAGCGCAACAACACGATGAGTATTAGAACAACAGACTCAAAATTACACTCCGAAAATTGCTCTGACGATGACTCCAAGCTACCTCGCTCTCTTAAGCCTGGCTATGAAGAAACCGAATCAAATATCTTGCTCTCTCCTGAGAAATCAACAAGAGTTCCTAAAGAGATAAATTCCCTTCAAAAAACACTCCATCGAATCTCAGAGAGCATCAATGTTTCTCCTTTGAAACAACTCCCTTCGATCTCTGCAGTTCATCCTCATTCTCTCTTCGATACGGGTTATATGAACACTCAACTCTCCAGTCAACCGGATTTTACAGAAACTATGCAAAGGTGTTCTACGTTAGAAAATCAATTTGAAACCCCAGAAGTAGCAACTCGAAACAATATCCTCAAGAAAAACTTTGAAAGCGAAGCATCAGCAGCGATTCGAAGCGGATTGAACTTAGATCCTCTTCATTTGTCCGAAATGGGGAAGCAAGGTCTTGAAAAGAGGCAACAAGTCCTTTATAATCAAACGATCCACTCAGTGCTTCGGAATAATTTTGAGGGGTCAAGTGAAAAAACAGCTTCACCATTAATTGCGAAATTGAGAAAGCAATTGGCTGAACCTGGAGAACAGAAGAGTGAAAATAATTTATTGACAAAATTCAACCAAGCTGTTTCTCCGAGACAACAGAGTGGGTCTAATACTGGAGTCTTTCATAGAGACGATGTTGATTCAAGTAGGAGAACAACTAATGCGAATTTATTCACTCAACAACAAGAGTTCACCAGAAGACGGTTTGAGGACAGAATTCATTCGTTTAGGGGCTTTATGTCTTTGAAAAATTCAAACTTAAACTCACCCAAGCCATCACACAAGGCAGAAGGAAATGGGTCACTGCTTATAGCTTCTCCGCAATTAAAGGCCTTCACACCCTCAAATTACTTTGCAAGTGGAGATTTTTCAATGAATGCGTCATTGAAAAATTCACTTCATGAGATTCAATCTCGTCCGAATCGTCAGAGAGGATTCCAGTCGTTGAATGGAATCTCTCCTCGCGAGCAGCAAAAGTTCAAGAGTTTGAGTCCGACAATTTCTGTAATTGGAATAAATCAAAAATTGTATTAACTGTTTCAAAAATTTTTCATACTCAAAGGGAATTGTTCATATGTACTCAAAAACAGGGTTATCAAGATAATTCGTTCTGACTTGTGTATCAGGAGATGGATTTGTTTAATTTCTTTTGTCACATAAAAGCCTTTGTGCGTTTAACTTTGATTTTGATAGGAATCTATATGAAAGGACTACAACATTTTCTGGCTTACAGTTATTAATATTGTAACGACGGATCACTTCTGGATCTAAAATTACTGTTTGAAAGCTAAGAAAATGATAAAGGCTCCGGAAATTGTGATATTTTCTTGGATCGGGATGTCGGCTCGTTTCGGAAATTTTCGTTGAATTTGAGCTCCTTCGACTCAGAAGAATCCTTGATGAAATCTTAGTTAAATGGCAAAAAATAACGATGAAATTTATCACTTCGAATTTTTCAGTGGGAAGTGCCGGACTAAAATGCATGATAGTGAGTTTGAATTGAATATCTCACTATTATTCCAAAGCCAATTTACAAAATAGCCTAATCTTTCAATTTGATTCTTACCATGCTTCTCTTTGTATGGCTGAAATGTAAAGTTTTTGAAATATAGGTCGTTGAAGTCCTCATTTTATCAATTAGTTAGTCTCGAACTAAGAATCTTCTTTGAAATAAATTGAATATCTAGTATTAGAGTTTTGTTACCAGAAGCCACATGGCTGAGGAGTACTTACGCTGATTTCTACTAATCTTCTCATTTACTCGGTTAAACTCTCAAGATTTTGCTACATGAGACCAACAAACGAAACTTTTTGAAAAGCATGCGAACGCTTCTCACTCTTCTCAGTTGCAAGTGATGTTAATGACCAGTTCAAACTTTCGTTCAAATCTTTAAATTTGATAGAGGAGGTGGTTTACAGGACCCCAAAAATCACAAGACAGTTATATTTGCGAATAGATTTCAAGTTCTTCTGAAAATCTAACTTCGTCACTAGATTACTACAGAGGGAGAACTTTAAATCTTACTGTTTCACCAGCTTTCGAAGAGGAAACAATTAGAATAGTGACAATAGGAATGCTTGCTGGCATGATCCATGTTTCATTTTAAATGGAACTTTATATATATCTCTCTCATCACATGAGGACTCATAATGAAAGCGTAGTTGAGCTGGTTCAAACGTAATGATGGCTGGCAAATACTCAAGAAACAAGTTTAGTTGTACAAGATTTTAATTAATTAATTCTAATTAATTCCAAATTCGAGATCTTTTGCAAAATAAGGTTTTTGTTTTAAAGAGAACCATTTTGATAGTTTACGATCGAATATCGAAAATAAACTGAAACTAAAACTTGTTAACTAAGAACTCTCCAGATATATCTATGAGAGTAGAGGCCTCAGAGCATTAGAAAGATTAAGAATTTTTCGATAGAGTTATGGTAATGAAAATGCCAATTGAGGTTAGCACAATGTTTTGTTAATTTTTTAAAATCTCAGAACATGTAAATGCTTCGTATAATTAATAAAGACAATAAGATGTTATTAGCTCAATCTGTAGAGAATATTGGGACATCTAAAAGAATAAAAAAGGAAATTCATCAAATTGATAGAACTGACTCAGACAGATGGTGTTTCGTTTCTCTCTAGAAGAGAAACGAAGTTGAAGAGTTTCTTCATGAGAAAAAAAAATTATTTAAACTGATTTTGATTAAATAGAAATTATTCCAATCTGGAAAATCGAGAACATAAGTGGATGAAAAAATTTAATAGCTCTACTAACAATGCACTCATTTGCGACAATTTGTTGTTTTCAAATGTGCAGCCTCTCAATGTGGTAAACTTAGCTCTGTCTTGTGTTTACTTGGGTATGAATGATTATTGTAACTCGAAGAAAAAAGGAATTTGCATTTAAGTACCAACCATTTTATTAATCTCAATTTAAGTCGTGAGTCATAGGTTGCTTCGTTAATTAAAGAGAATCAAGCGTTCAAAATTAAAAAAAAGTGAAATAAAGCTATTATTCTTGAGAACCATAACGGAGATATGAAAACCCGAAATCATTTCATAAATTTGCTCATGGGATATAACCGAGCACTCTCGACTGAAGCTCCCAAAATTCCAACCTTCATCGTTGTACTTTCATTGGTCATCTATCATCTTCAAAGACTTGGAGTATTTTTGATCTCAAGACGAGGAAACATCGTGATGGGAACAACAGTGAATCTTGCTGTTTCTCAAATCATTAAAATGTTCCAAATTCAGTATTGGACTGTAATTACTCCATTGAAACCTGGAGGAATTGTCATCATGATATTTTCAATCATCATGACCGCAATATTTTTGAGGATATGGTTCTTCTCACTGGTCTTTATGAAAAGGCCGATTCCGAAAATCCTCCAAAAGATCGTCGTCTACTTGGATCTTATTTTTGATAAGCATTATCTCTTTATTCCTGTGTTGGAGAGTAGTTTCTACATATTCTCTTTGCCTGCACCCACGAAAGTTGCGCTTGTGCTGGCTTCTTTCAATTTAGGATGGTTTCTACTTTACAGAGCATGCGAAATGCTGTTTTCTTACCGCAATTACTACACAAATTTGAAGCCAATGGCAAGAACGTTCATTGGTGATATAATTGATATTATTGGATTCATCATCATGCTGAGTACTGCAACTCGTACCTTGAACAACAATATTCCTGCGGCTCTTGGAATCGCCCTCACATGTTTCCAGCTTCTCGCTCTGATTGTGAAACCCAAGTTTATAGGAGGAATTCAAAATCAAGTCGAGAATGTATCTCAATCTTTCTGCTTGGCTTTTGGAATCGATATCCTTCTACAAAACATGGTTTATCATAACAGTGACTTCCCTTTCTTCCTTATCTTTGCCTTCATCTACTGGACACTAAGATCCTTAATTCAATACCGATTTTGGTATTTAGTGAGACTATATGAAAACCCCACTTACACGAGTTCGATGATGAAGAATCTACCCTACATTTTTGATGAATATCAAAACCATAATGGCTTAGATGGCAAGTTCTTGGACACAATTTATCCGATTTTAGCTCACCAATCGAATCTTGCAGCCAGCAACCCAGACAAGAAAAAAGGCCTTGATGAGATGATTTTCACAGAGAAAGCCAATGCTTTCGAACATAACTCACACAAGAAGAAGACCTCACAGGCCTTTATCAATTTTCTGAACACCACTTACGAAGAATATTTACAATCTACAGATGTCACCAAGCAAGGAGTCCAGGCAATTATGGTCGCTTACCCCTTTTTCGTGAAGCTAATCGTGAAAGATCACCACAAGACCTTAGTTTTGATCCAAGATTTCAGAGTAAAACTTAAGAAGGCTCAATTGAGAATGGGCTTAAGAGAGAGAATCCAAACACTTCTAATTGAGGAAGAATGTGTGAAAGAAGCCATTACTTCCAAAGGAAAATCGACTCTTGATACAGACAAAGTTTTTTCAGTTCTAGACCAAACAGAAGAGCTCAAACGTCGAATGATTGATTTTATTGAAAAGAAAATAGCATTTTTGGAGTGCTTTAAAGCACCTTCTCTGGACTTGGCACTCATGAAATCACAAGGAATAACTCTGACCCAAGAGTCCCAGAATATTGTGAAGATAGCAACAAGCAATACAGAGCTTTCCCAATATATCCAATTCAAGAATTTGTTCCGATTTTTCGCCAAAGAGATTCTCCAAGATTCAAAGATTCTGGGAATCGAATTTAAAAATACCCTTTCCTATAGAGTTATTAAGCAAGGCCTGAAGGATATTTCTGCAACTGAACTTATTGAAAAAATTCAAAATAATTCAGCTTCACGAACTTTCATTCTTGCTATGGACGATTGCACAGTGAATCGAGGAAGAATCGTCCGTTATACAAAGGAGTTGCGGACTCAGTTGAATTATTCTCAGGAAGAAATTTCAGGATTGCATTTCAACGATATCGTCGCAATAGTAAATAATGAGACCTATCATACTTATGAAGGAGGTGGTACTACAATAGAAAGACCTCAAGATGATCCTGACCGCAAAATGCACCAAATTATATTAAAGAATCGCGATGGAGATCTAGTTTCTGCTCAAGGAGTCATTCAACACCAAATTTTCCAAGAAATACCTTGTCTGGTTTTATTCGGAGAAGAAGATAAAAGTACTCCAGAGTACTTCATGCTTTGTCAACGAGGAGGCATCATTCAAGGACTCAGTGCCAAGTTGGCGTCTTATATAAAAAATTACAATAAATGTAAAGGAAAACCTATTCATCAAGTTCTCTATGAAAGACATTCGACGATCACTCTTGAAGACGAACCTAAAAGGAGAAAAAATGGATATCTGAAACTGAAGAGCGCTAGCGATTTAAATGAAGAAATTATTGACACAGATTTCGCAATTTGTCCTTTAGGAAATGACAACACAGACTCTAAAACCTTTGATGGTTATCTCGTTTATCTCTATCCCATAAAGATGGAAGGAGGAATTAGAGGAGTAGAAAGAGGATCTTTAGATGTCGTAAAATTACCCTCATCGAAATCACCAACCAAAATCCAACGTTCTCCAACCGTGAAATTCAAAGATGACCTCCAAATATTCCAGATGGAATCTACAATCAGGCAAGACAGCGACAATACATTTGAGAAGAGGCTTGAGAGCGACTACATTTTTGAAAAGAGACAAGACTCTGACAATCTTCCAACTGAAAACGAAATGCAAGCTTGGAATACAAAAGGAATAGATACATTCAATGGAACTCAGGGACCAATGATCACATATAGTGTCTCTCTTACAAACAGACGTTCTATTACAAATAGACCGATTTTAACTTCATACACAAATAAATTGAAGACGATCACAACAGGAGTTAAGCCTTCTGAAGTCAAAAACGATACTTATTCTGAATTTACAATCACAGATAATCAAAGTGAAATCGAAAAAATTTCTGCAAAGAAGAACTTAGAAAGTGAATTTGAAGAGAAAGTAAAAATCGAAGAAAGTCCTTGGAAGAAAATAGAAAAAGAAAGAGGTGACACTGGGACATACGCCAGTAGCATCCATAGCGGCTCGAAGAAAAGGAGGAAACTGGAAGAGGCCAGACATATGCTGAATCGTCATTCATTGCCAGTCGCAATTGAATGGATGAGAATATTACAGATCTTGGCTTGCCTGACTATACTTGGATATTTGATTGGAGACTACCTAGATCTCAATAGAAGGTTCGAAATTCTTGCTCAGCTATCAGGAATTACTTCTTTCCCATCGAACCTGATCACGATTCTTTACGCTTATCTACATGTCGCTCAGACAGCATCAACTGTATTTCAAGGCCTATGGCCTGCTATATTTCTGCAGGCTTTACTCGTCATCATTCCCTACGAGGCGGCTGTCTACTACCTTTTGTTCATTGATCTTGATGAAAAATATGTCTTCCAAACCAACCCAAGTACATATTATTCCGATTTTTCATATAGCAATTATGCCATGAACCTGACTTTTGCGGAGTCATCGTACCTCAACCGAGTGGTACCATTCCATGAGTCTATTGGTGTGGTGAAAGGCTATATATCCAATTTTTTCTGGATCCTCTATACAAAGTCGAGAATCGACACAGATGCCTTGAATTTCTTCAGTGAACAGAAATTCAATTATGAAAATATACTAACTTCACTTAGCCACGATCTATTTAATCGGCTCACTGGAGAATTTGATAATTTACTTGAACTATTGAAGTCTAGGGTCCTTGTCGGATTAGCTGCTGCACTCACCATCGGATCTACAACACTCTTCATCTTCCAAAAACTCCATCGTTCCACTGAGAATCTCCTCTCTAAGTTCGCCAAAATCCCCGAATCAGACCTAGCTGACGAACTGGCTTCTCTCAGGGAAAAGTTGGCTTACCTCAAGGAGCAATCTGGTGAAAAAGCAACAGAGAGGAAAGCTGAAAGTGTTTCGAAACCTCTTGTCAAGAAGAAAGCGAGTTCTTATACAACGACATCCAAAAAATATAAACCTTTACCGCGAAGAGTTGGACTACAAGTATGCCTGGCATTTTTGTATTCTGTCCTCTTTATGATTCCATTCATCGTTGGATTTTTTATCAAGAAAGCACCAGTCAGCAGCTGCATTCCCCTGATTAGCCAGTATAAATTATTAACTGAGGCCGGAGCGACTGCCGCTACGATAAATGCTCATCTCATGGAAGCGGTAGCTGTAGCAGGAAAGGGGAATTCAACAGAAGTCTTGAAAATACTTAATGAAACAGAATCTTACATTGAAGAAGCAAAAGCGTACTCAAATCAACTCTATGATATGCTAAATAACATAGATTCTCTATCAACAGACCCTTTTGTCTCACAGAATCTTTCCTCAATGCTGCTACACTTGAGAAATGAGACGTTTTGCTCTACGTTTCCAGATGTTCTAGGCCAATTTCTTTGCCTTTTGTTTAATGCGACTACACCCGCTCAATTGGAGCTCGGAATTTCAGCAATGTTTCAGACTGGAATTCAATGGATTTCAACTTATCGACAGCAACTTCTCGAGTCTCCAACGAGGGCTAGAGTTATTAACATAACAAATCTTGACCTCTACTTCTTTTTCTACATTTTCATTCCCACTTTAGTCCATTCTGCACTTGGCAATGTTGCGGCAAGCTATCAAAGGAATTTTGAAGATGTTGCAGCTAAGACACATGGACAATTCAAAACTCTCCTCATAGTGAGCATTGTTTACTACTGTATTCTGGTATTAGTGGTACTAGTTCCATTAGTGCCATGGGCTCGAAGACAATACAACAAGGTGAAAAACATTTACTCATTATTGCCAGTAGATGTTCTCATCACCAACCCTTATATCAAAACCGTTCTCAAATCTCCCTAAGTCTCTGTTATCCGCAGAACACAGAAATGAGCACACTTTGGCTGAAAAGAATGAACTTTATCTCTTTAACCATCCGTTAGAATTTGGATTTCTTTGTTGATCTCTCTTGACTCCCTGCTCCACTTCTGAAAACCATTTTCCTGATTATTATTGAGTTTGAATTGAAGACTTGACTTTTGTAACCGATTCCAGCTTACTTTTGAAAGGCAATTTGTATAAACATAATCCCCATTTTGCTTTTTGCCCTGCATAATTTGTGTGTTCATAGATGAAATTTCCAAAAAGAAGGGAATTGAAGTGCTATTTTTACCAATTCAAATATCTCGTTGCTCAAATCTTGTGTTACAAATCTTGAGAGTAGCTCATATTAGAATTTTTTAGCCTAAAAGCCTTTGTGCTCGATACAGAGCATTTTCACAAGGCACAAAACAAATGAATTGCCTTGGAAAATGCTCTGATTCTCCTGAGCTACAAATCAATTTATCCTCTCTGCTATTCAAACATTAATGCAGATAGACGTCAATACACGAAATTTTACAGGTCCAAGAACAGTTTCCCGAAAGAAATGTACTTGTTAATAATACAAAAACTCTTATGCTTTATTTACCTTTCATAAGGTGAACTTTAATTTCCAAAGTTTAACCAGCTATTATAATTTTGGCAACCGGATGCGTGCTGCATTTCCTTCCTCTCATTATGCAAATTAAAGTTCTCTTTCATAACATAAACATTCTCGTAACTCAAACTTAACTGGGCTACATCCTATGTGTCTTTGGCTAGATGTCTGTATCTGTTTCATCTTTTCAAGAATTCTTGTATGATTCTCTTTAATATCAAATTTGAAAGCTTTATCTCCAGTTCTAAAAGCAGGTTTTTTGTTTTAAATGAATCATTTTGATCATTGTTGACCAGAATACTGTATATGATTATGATTAGGTTCCATTAAAGGCGTCTCTTTTAACTTCTTTCGTTTCTGTTCATAAAATAGGCATGAATCTCTCGAAAGTCTCTTGTTTAAAAATGCTTAGAGAGAATATTGTTGAAAGTGGCTTTCTCAGTTATTTCGAAGGATTAAGAATTTTCAAAGGTTTTTAGTTAATAAAGATGCTAATTTAGGTGAGCGCAATCTGCTGTTAATGCTTTATAATTCGGAACATGCGAACTTTTCATAAAATTAAAACAAGATCGCGAAAATTTAATAATTCATTGTTTAGAATATTAGGACAACTAAAGAAAAAAGACACAGTAATTTCTGTCAGATTAACGTACCTGACACCATAATAGAGTCTGTAATCTCTTTTCCGAAGTGAAACGAATGCTTTGAATCTCCTTCATTAAAAGCAGAAATTGTTTACCTTATTTTGATTAATTCTTCTATTTAATCAAAAGAAGAAATTAATCGAATTTTTGATAGAAATTATTGGAATCGAGAATAAATGGATGTAAAAACTTAATACCTGTAGTTAGGGAAGCCGCTTGGAGCAAATCTCGTTGTTTCCAAATGTGCAGTATTTAATCGAGACACATTCAACACCAACTTACGAATTATATTGCAGGAAAGATTATTTTACCGGGAAAGAAAGAAGAAAAAAGGAATTTGCATTTAAGTACCAACCATTTTATTAATCTCAATTTAGGTCGTGAGTCATAGGTTGCTTCGTTAATTAAAGAGAATCAAGCGTTCAAAATTAAAAAAAGTGAAATAAAGCTATTATTCTTGAAAACCATAACGGAGATATGAAAACTCGAAATCATTTCATAAATTTGCTCATGGGATATAACCGAGCACTCTCGACTGAAGCTCCCAAAATTCCAACCTTCATCGTTGTACTTTCATTGGTCATCTATCATCTTCAAAGACTTGGAGTATTTTTGATCTCAAGACGAGGAAACATCGTGATGGGAACAACAGTGAATCTTGCTGTTTCTCAAATCATTAAAATGTTCCAAATTCAGTATTGGACTGTAATTACTCCATTGAAACCTGGAGGAATTGTCATCATGATATTTTCAATCATCATGACCGCAATATTTTTGAGGATATGGTTCTTCTCACTGGTCTTTATGAAAAGGCCGATTCCGAAAATCCTCCAAAAGATCGTCGTCTACTTGGATCTTATTTTTGATAAGCATTATCTCTTTATTCCTGTGTTGGAGAGTAGTTTCTACATATTCTCTTTGCCTGCACCCACGAAAGTTGCGCTTGTGCTGGCTTCTTTCAATTTAGGATGGTTTCTACTTTACAGAGCATGCGAAATGCTGTTTTCTTACCGCAATTACTACACAAATTTGAAGCCAATGGCAAGAACGTTCATTGGTGATATAATTGATATTATTGGATTCATCATCATGCTGAGTACTGCAACTCGTACCTTGAACAACAATATTCCTGCGGCTCTTGGAATCGCCCTCACATGTTTCCAGCTTCTCGCTCTGATTGTGAAACCCAAGTTTATAGGAGGAATTCAAAATCAAGTCGAGAATGTATCTCAATCTTTCTGCTTGGCTTTTGGAATCGATATCCTTCTACAAAACATGGTTTATCATAACAGTGACTTCCCTTTCTTCCTTATCTTTGCCTTCATCTACTGGACACTAAGATCCTTAATTCAATACCGATTTTGGTATTTAGTGAGACTATATGAAAACCCCACTTACACGAGTTCGATGATGAAGAATCTACCCTACATTTTTGATGAATATCAAAACCATAATGGCTTAGATGGCAAGTTCTTGGACACAATTTATCCGATTTTAGCTCACCAATCGAATCTTGCAGCCAGCAACCCAGACAAGAAAAAAGGCCTTGATGAGATGATTTTCACAGAGAAAGCCAATGCTTTCGAACATAACTCACACAAGAAGAAGACCTCACAGGCCTTTATCAATTTTCTGAACACCACTTACGAAGAATATTTACAATCTACAGATGTCACCAAGCAAGGAGTCCAGGCAATTATGGTCGCTTACCCCTTTTTCGTGAAGCTAATCGTGAAAGATCACCACAAGACCTTAGTTTTGATCCAAGATTTCAGAGTAAAACTTAAGAAGGCTCAATTGAGAATGGGCTTAAGAGAGAGAATCCAAACACTTCTAATTGAGGAAGAATGTGTGAAAGAAGCCATTACTTCCAAAGGAAAATCGACTCTTGATACAGACAAAGTTTTTTCAGTTCTAGACCAAACAGAAGAGCTCAAACGTCGAATGATTGATTTTATTGAAAAGAAAATAGCATTTTTGGAGTGCTTTAAAGCACCTTCTCTGGACTTGGCACTCATGAAATCACAAGGAATAACTCTGACCCAAGAGTCCCAGAATATTGTGAAGATAGCAACAAGCAATACAGAGCTTTCCCAATATATCCAATTCAAGAATTTGTTCCGATTTTTCGCCAAAGAGATTCTCCAAGATTCAAAGATTCTGGGAATCGAATTTAAAAATACCCTTTCCTATAGAGTTATTAAGCAAGGCCTGAAGGATATTTCTGCAACTGAACTTATTGAAAAAATTCAAAATAATTCAGCTTCACGAACTTTCATTCTTGCTATGGACGATTGCACAGTGAATCGAGGAAGAATCGTCCGTTATACAAAGGAGTTGCGGACTCAGTTGAATTATTCTCAGGAAGAAATTTCAGGATTGCATTTCAACGATATCGTCGCAATAGTAAATAATGAGACCTATCATACTTATGAAGGAGGTGGTACTACAATAGAAAGACCTCAAGATGATCCTGACCGCAAAATGCACCAAATTATATTAAAGAATCGCGATGGAGATCTAGTTTCTGCTCAAGGAGTCATTCAACACCAAATTTTCCAAGAAATACCTTGTCTGGTTTTATTCGGAGAAGAAGATAAAAGTACTCCAGAGTACTTCATGCTTTGTCAACGAGGAGGCATCATTCAAGGACTCAGTGCCAAGTTGGCGTCTTATATAAAAAATTACAATAAATGTAAAGGAAAACCTATTCATCAAGTTCTCTATGAAAGACATTCGACGATCACTCTTGAAGACGAACCTAAAAGGAGAAAAAATGGATATCTGAAACTGAAGAGCGCTAGCGATTTAAATGAAGAAATTATTGACACAGATTTCGCAATTTGTCCTTTAGGAAATGACAACACAGACTCTAAAACCTTTGATGGTTATCTCGTTTATCTCTATCCCATAAAGATGGAAGGAGGAATTAGAGGAGTAGAAAGAGGATCTTTAGATGTCGTAAAATTACCCTCATCGAAATCACCAACCAAAATCCAACGTTCTCCAACCGTGAAATTCAAAGATGACCTCCAAATATTCCAGATGGAATCTACAATCAGGCAAGACAGCGACAATACATTTGAGAAGAGGCTTGAGAGCGACTACATTTTTGAAAAGAGACAAGACTCTGACAATCTTCCAACTGAAAACGAAGTGCAAGCTTTTCATACTAAAAGCATAGATACATACAATGGGACTCAGGGACCGATGATTACATATAGTGTCTCTCTTACAAACAGACCGTCTATCACAAATAGACAGTCAATAACAAATAGACCAATGTTGTCTTCATATACAAATAAACTCAAGCCAATTACAACCGGGGTTAAGCCTTCTGAAGCCAGAAACGATACTTATCCTGATTTTACAATTACAGATAACCAAAGCGAAATCGAAAACACTCCTCCAAAGAACTCAGTAAGCGAATTTGAAGAGAAAGTAAAAATTGAAGAAAGACCATGGAAGAAAAAAGAAAAAGTCGGAGATACCGGCACATACGCCAGTAGCATCCACAGCAACTCGAGGCGCAGAAGAAAACTGGAAGAGGCCAGACATATGTTGAGTCGTCATTCATTGCCAATCATAATCCAATGGATGAGAATATTACAAATTCTGGCTTGCCTCACCATTCTTGGGTACTTAATTGGTGATTACCTAGACCTCAATAGAAGGTTTGAAATTCTTGCTCATCTATCAGGAATTACCGCCTTCCCATCGAATTTGGTGATGATTCTTTACGCTTATGCATACACTGCTCACACAGTGTCAACTATATTTCAAGGTCTTTGGCCAGCTAATCTTCTTGGGATTTTACTCGGGCTCGTGGCCTACGACTCGATCCTCTTCTTCGTTTTGTTTATCGTGCTGGATCGACAATATGTCTTTCAAACCCACCCAAGCACGTATTATTCCGATTTTTCATATAGCAATTATGCGATGAACCTTACTTTTGCGGAGTCACCATACCTCAACAGAGTGGTACCATTTCATGAGGCTATAAATGCGTTGAGAGGCTATTTTTCTAATTTTTTCTATTCCCTCTTTACAAAACTCACAGTCAACACAGATGCCTTGAATTTCTTCAGCGAACAGAAACTAAATTTTGAAACCATCTTCACTGCACTTAGCGACGATCTATTTACTCGGCTCACTGGAGAATTTGATAATTTACTTGAACTATTGAAGTCTAGGGTCCTTGTCGGATTAGCGGCTGCACTCACCATCGGATCTACAACACTCTTCATCTTCCAGAAACTCCACCGTTCCACTGAGAATCTCCTCTCTAAGTTCGCCAAAATCCCCGAATCAGACTTAGCTGACGAACTGACTTCTCTCAGAGAAAAGTTGGCTTACCTCAAGGAGCAATCTGGTGAGACAGCAACAGAGAGGAAAGCTGAAACAGTTCCCAAACCTCTTGTCAAGAAGAAAACAAGTTCTTACACAGCAACATCCAAAAAATATAAACCTTTACCGCGAAGAGTTGGATTGCAAGTATGCCTGGCGTTTTTGTATTCTGTCCTCTTTATGATTCCATTCATCGTTGGATTTTTTATCAAGAAAGCACCAGTCAGCAGCTGTATTCCCCTGATTAGCCAGTATAAATTAATAACAGAGATGGGAGCGAGTGCGGCGGCTATAAACGCGCATTTCATGGAAGCCGTAGCTACAGCAGGAACGGGGAATTCAACAGGAGTCTTGAAAATACTTAATGAAACAGAAGCTTACATTGAAGAAGCAAAGGCGTACTCAAATCAACTCTATGATATGCTAAATAACATAGATTCTCTATCAACTGACCCTTTTGTCTCACAGAATCTTTCCTCAATGTTATTACACTTGAGAAACGCAACATTTTGCTCTACGTTTCCAGACGCTCTTGGCCAATTTCTTTGCCAAGCTTATAATACTACCATGTCCGCTCAATTGGGACTTGGAGTTACCGCGATGTTTCAGACAGGAATTCAGTATCTTTCAATGTATCGAGGGCAACTACGAACGTCTCCAACAAGAACTAGTGTCCTTCTCATGACATATCTTGATCCTGCCTTCGCCTATAATATTTTTATCCCGACTTTAGTCCATTCTGCGCTAACCAGTGTTATGTTAAGCTATCAAAGGAATTTTGAAGATGTTGCAGCTAAGACACATCGTCAATTCGAAATCCTCCTCATAGTGAGCATTGTCTACTACTGCATTTTGGCATTCGTAGTACTGGTTCCATTAGTGCCATGGGCTCGAAGACAATACAACAAGGCGAAAAATATTTACACATTATTGCCAGCAGACGTTCTAATCACCAACCCATATATCAAAACCGTTCTCAAATCTCGCTAAGCCTCTAGTGGAAAAAACACAGAATTAAACACACTAGTACGCATTCTACAGAATTTTTATTAGTTTGATTGACTATCAAATCGACTTCAGAAACCTTGTAACCTCTCCAAAATCTTTATTTTTTCATATAATCCTTCTTATCAATTTACATGAAAAGGTGCCCAGAAATCAGAAATGAAATTATTGAATGTCTAACACAAACCTCCTATTTGTTGTTGTTGCAAATTCGTAAAAATCGTAAAAAAGCTATCAATTTGCTTATCATTGAATCTATGAGAGCGAGCTAAAAGCTTTCCTTGTCAACCTGCAGAGGGTTGCGATATTTGAAATTTACAAAGTCAAGAACGTGGCTACAATTTCCATCGATTGGTTCATCGCTCACCGTACTCAACTTGATACCTCTGCGACATCCGCCACAGCTGTTAACATCACGAATGATCCAACTTTATTTTCCTATATTTTCATTCCTACGCTATTGTGTGCTATCAAAGGGCATGTGATGAAGCTGCTGTAAAGGCATAGAGACAACTCAAGCTCGTAAACGAATTTTTTTTTGTGTTAGTGACACTGATTTCATTGATACTTTGGGCTCAAAAAGAATATTTCAAGTTTATTGTCAGCAACTGTCTTTCTAACCAATCCTTATATAAACCTATTCTCAATTAGCACCAGGATCGTTTCAGCGATTATAATGAGAATAAGACTAAGAATGGCCTATATTTTTCATTAAAAGATTCATTTCGCTATTTTTGATAAAAACTCTTAAACTGTTAAATTTTTTCTGACCAAAGTTTTCAAGATAATGCTTTTCGTGACTTTGGGTCTTAGTTAAATTGAAACTTTTTGAAAGCGAAATCCAATTTGTGTTTTGAACAGGATATTTAAATTTCGTATGATATTAACTCTTTTCGTCACTTTCATTAGATAAACAAAGAGGGCTGTCCTATATTTCTAATAGAACAGTTCAAATGTTAAGGCAGCAGAGAATCAAATAAGAAAGGCCTTTGAATGCTATAGTGTTTTTTTTTGTGTTTTTTTGGTTTTATTTCTGATCTTTCACACCATGACTATATAGTGAGTAGACAGGTACTTTCTCATAGGCATGAATATATAACACCTTTTTCAAAATCTTTTTCACAGCACAGTGTTAATCACTTCTTCTGGTCAGGCACTAAATCTCTGAATCATTATGATTCCTGGATTTAACAGCTTAATAAAATGCCTTTTCCAGCAGATCAAATCCTCTTGCAATGTTTACTACCCGTTCTATTGTTGCTTTTTTCGAAGCTCCGAATATCAAATCACCGTTTGTTACGTCGCATCATTCACTGGCACATCCAGAAAGAGATTTTATCTTGTAATCTGCAGTTTGAAAAAATCAATTGGAAATTTAAACTCAAATTCCTTATTCCCAATTTTAGTAGTTTATCTTTTTTAATTGACTTCTTTGGTAATTGAGTCTGATTTAAAAGTAAATGCGAGAGAGAGTTCTCATCATCGCCTGCTTACTCTCATGTATTGTCTTCATCATCACTAACTTCTTCTTCTGGACTGAAGAATTCAATTCAAGCCTAGAATTCGCGAAATCTTTACAAAAAGGTGGAGGAAAACCCTTGGCATACGTTTTCCTACTCATCACATACCTTGGTTTTCCAATCATTCCATGCTTCCCTCTCATTCCTATCATATTTTCACGAGAAAAATGGCTGGCTTATAAATGTGCCGTCCATATCTCAATAAGTGGATACCTCATCGGGATTCTGAAGATAATTTATGCTTCTCCTCGACCGTGGTGGGTGGACCCTGAACTCGGAATACTCGACCCTTGTCAAGCTACCGACTTCGGCCGACCATCAGGTCACGCTTTTATAAGCTTATTTGCGATACTCTTCCTCTATAAATGCTACATCTACGATCATGAAATCAATAGATACAGCGCAAGAATCAAAATAAATCCCAGTGATTCAGAAGATTCGAATAATGCTAATAGGCTTTCAGCAGAATTATTAGACAGAGAGATTGGCCCTGCAGAAATCGCTATCAAAACGAATAAAACTCCTCCTTCAGTTGAATATCCTGAGAGCAGAATGGACACCAAAAAAGCGATTTGGCTTGCAGTTGGAATCGTTTTGATAATATTAGTTGGACTCTCTAGGATCTACCTCGGAGCTCACAGCTACGAGCAGATTTTGCTTGGATGGTCTTATGGAATGATTTTCTACTTAGGCACGGTGTATATCTGGAATGAGAGAGTGGAAACCATGTTTAATTATTTCATCGATGGGCATCACAGGCAAAATTTCGCAAAAACCTTCTTATTTGCCCTGGTGATTTATATCTCTTGCCTTATCCTTCCGGTCGTTTTAATGGTTATTGATAAGGCAAATGGAGATATTAAGCAGGCCTGGGTAGATACTATCGCAAAAACTTGCGGTGGATATCCGGAGTTGAGGGGAATAGAAGCAATGTCGCTCTATCTCTGTGTGTCAATTGCGATAACGTTCGGAATTATTTTCGGGTTGATGTTTGCAACGACGAATGTGATGAGAACTCCGGAAGGGTTGAATCGAAAGCAATGGGTCTTGAGAAAATTACTGGCAATAGTCGTCTATGCGCTGATAGCCCTAGTTTTTCTCAAATTAATCCCAATCGCAAGTTACTACAGCTTCTTCCTGGTGAATGCGAATATGTGCTTGCTTCTGTTGTTGTTCTCGGCGTGTGTCTTTGTTCCAATGCTATACAAGAAAATGATGCTTGATGTGGGAGAGAATTACCTCAAGATTGAGAGCCAGCCAATTATGGAGACGCGAACGCCTTAGAGGGAATGGCGTTGAGTATTTGCGGTTTTTTTTTATTAATGTAGTTTATAAAAGAGCAGCAACAGAGACTTCTCATTGCTAGGGCTCGGTTCTGCAAAACAACATTTGGATTATAATGATGATTGTGATTGAATGCTTATTTAACTATTGTCGATCTTGAATTTCAGTGTGAGTCGCTATCGAAAGATTGGTTTCATTATTCTTTCTGGTAAAAAATATGGCACCTCTAAATCAGTCTTTATGAAAAGATTTCTTGATGGCTTATGTATTTGGAAATATGCTATTAAATGAAATCTGCAATAGAATTCGTGAGGAAGAACAAGAGCATTATTATGATAATGACTTTGATGGAAATAGGAAACGGCCAGTTATACAGTATCTAAGACCCCTTTCTGTTTTAAACATTTTATTAATAAGGACACGCGTTTGTCTTGTGTAGGAGATAGTGTCAATAGGATCAAGCTCTCACAAGAAGAATCATAAACCTTTGCTCAGTAGATCATCGACACTCACCAAAAGTGCTTTTTACCAACGAATTTTCTTTTGATGTTTGGAGTAATTTCCATTGGAAAATTTTCAAAGAAACTTTTTATGTTATTGAACACTAAGAGAGTATCCATAAGGGGGTAAACTTTTCAAAACATCGAGAAAATCAAGTCAGCCAAATGTTGCTTCTTGTTTAGCATCTTTTCAATAAAATTATGAAATAGTTTCCTTATTCTCTCCTATTGTTCACTATCATCATCTGTTTAGGCACAAATAGTTAGAGAACTCTCCGAGCAAAGCGTAGGCCCAAGTATGCCATCGAGTTTCCAGCAAAATCTTGCTCACATGCTGACTTTTATTCAAACTCACTCAAATTTGAATTTTTTTGCAAAGAAAATAGCAACTCCAAGCGTTAGCCATAATAATTTCGATACTTGCTCTCCTTCAAGTCATTATTTTCTGTATTTCTGATGAATCAGCGTTGAAAAGCAACTGACTAACTCAAATAACTTCAAAATAGAAGCTGGCCGAGGTAAAATAAACGGGCAGCAGCTAACGACTCATTACACTAAATAAAAAACGTACAGTCATAGTAGTATATTTAAGCAGCCAAATCAAATTGAAAACTATTTACTTATTAAACAAAATGAAAACTCTCTTCTTGCTTACCGCTTTTCTCCTCTTTGCTTCCTCCTGGGCACAAGAAGGATCACCAAACAGCAGCGTTATCCATCTTAACGAAGACAACTTTAAAGAACAAGTCTATAACAATTCTTTCGTGGTTCTGTTCTTCGCACCATGGTGCCCTCACTGCCAACGATTTAGACCTGCCTACGAAGATTTTGCCGGACAGGCTCCAAGTAAAATCAAGGTCGGAGATGTCAACTGGTAAACCAATCACTGCTTCCTCATCTCTTATTCCATTGTAACAGCGATGTCGAGACTTACCTTGCAAACTCTTTTGGCGTTCAAGGCTTTCCAACTGTCTTTTTCTTTACCGATGGTAAATATTACGGATACAGTGGAGCAAGAACAGTTGAGGCCTTGAATGAATTTATTAATGGAGGATATCAATCTGCTGAAAGCCATGAGCTTCCTCAGATCTCTTCGGTCGCTGCTGCCCAATTCCACCAGACTGAAAAACTTCACAATATATATTACGGAGTACTCATAGGTTTAATCGTTTCTGCTGTCTTTGCAGTAGTCGTTTATGGAGTCTACTGGGTCAGCCAGAAAATCAGAGCTAAAGGGCTGAGCTTAGGTAAAGGCCTTAAGAATGGAAAGTCGGATATCCCGACATTAGAAAGAGTAGACACAGGAGTCTCAAGTGAGAGTGACTCTTTGCTTGAAGCTAATACTGCATAAATTCTGCTATTTGTTTAGTCAAATCATTCATCTAAGAAAGTACGAATTGATGTTTTTGGTGTGCTGAATATTACATAATTACATCAGTACCTATTGTATCAAAGAAAAAAAATGAAAATTTTCTTTTGCTTTCGCTGCTAGAGAGTTTAAAGTCTTCCACAGACGATTTCTCTTTAGTAGTTATAATCTATTTGATGAAATTCGATGATGTAATGTGCTTCTAACTGAGAGGGTAAGATTGCTTAGATCTTTTTGATAGATTGAGCGCTTTTCAAAATTATGTGCACTTTTTGATAATAATACATGAATTTTATTGGAAAAGGGTGAACTCTACACTGGCCAAGTAAGTGACAGCTTCAAGAAGTAGTTTGTTCAATATGAATTCGAAGCACCTCTTCAAGTTCCGGTGTGAAGAGTCGATGAATTTCAGCAATAGTTGTTATTTCTTCTTCGAGTATTTTCGCTCCTACTTCCGCCGACATCTCGCTCGCGTACGAGAGCTTAGTGACCTGAGACTGTATAAATAATGCCTCATCAGCTAATTTATCTAAAAATTTAGCGATTTCATGTCTCTTTGAAAGAGTCATCTGATAATTCTCATTCGTATTGGAAATTGCTCGAATTCTAGTTCCAACCTTTAGACAATGAAAATCCAAGTAAATTACAATAGCAATTGATCTAAATTGCTCGCAGTGGCCTCTTCCTTTACCTTCTCGGCTTTTTCTTCACAAATAATCAAATATTACAACGACCAACATATGATTAGAAGGTTACTCTCAACTCCTTTCAAATATTCATCAAGTCTGTTCAGCACTTTCTTCAACTCAGTTCTTCCAGTAGTTATAGTTTGGACATAAGTTTGGAATTTAGCATTAAATGTTTTCAGATCTTTGATATCTGGACCTTTATCCTTATCATCCTTCATCTTGGACTCTTCTTTGCTCTTTGGTTCCTCTGAAATAAATACTTTAATGTATGGGGGCTTCTCCGAGATCGTAACATCTGGTTTTTTATCATGTGAGATCTGTTTAGCTGCCAGAGCCCATATGAAACATGCCATAACTTCGATTAACGCATTCTCGCCAGAATTCTGCGCGCCTCCAGTAATGATTATGTACTTTACAGCGTCGTTCATCACACGCCGAAAACGTTCGGCTTCGAATAAAAGAGATAGGCCTTCATTGAATGTCTATTTTGAAAAGGGTGTTCTGAATTTGGATATGATAGAGCAATACTTGATTATAAGAGTCTAAGTGGGTGTCTAAGTAATCGACGAGGAAAGTCTCTGAGTGGAATGTGACTTTTTTATCGTAGGTTCTCGCAGCATAGCATGAGTTTCCCATTCTTGATAAATTTATTTTATCTTCCGAGCTCGAATCCGTTTTTCACTTCAATTTCTTTTAATTTTTTTTATTGAAGCTTCGAAATATGAGTTAGTTTCGGTAAAAAGCTAATTTTTGTGAAGCGCCTTTAAAACAGATTGGAATTGGATATGAATTAAATTTTTGTGAACAGTAAATAGCCTTTTCTTACATGATGAAATGGTATTCTGTAGGAGAAATCCTAGAAGGCCAACTTATCCATCGTTACATTTCTGAGTTCGAAAGCCTAAGTAGATATGTAAGTGTGAAAGAAGAGAAGCGAATATAGTGTAATGAACAAGATCAACTAAGATTTATGAGATAAAGTCAATCAATTGTTATTGGTTGGAAAGCAAATGCTTTATTCTCACTATTTGACTGGGATTTCTGCTTAATATGATTTCATTATAATTTTAGTGTATGAATCTTATGCATTTAGTGTCATATGTACATAACAAGAGTTTGAGTTCAAAGAATGGAAATACGTTTGGACTTCAAATCAATTTACCCACAAGAGTTGTTTCATCAAAGGGGGAAAAATGAAAGAAAAAACGACTAAAAAATTCTAACACTTTACGATTCCAATTCTATAAGTATTTAATCAAGAAAAGAACCTCTTTGGAGTCATTATGTACGTCCTTAAATGATTGAAAGCCTTTATTACAAATCCTCTTAGTCTCTCTTCACAATTGTGCTTAAAATGGATGATGTTTAGTATATGTGACTTAGTGAGACTCATTCCTTAGGAATCACTCTAATTCAAACAAAGTATCAACGTACTCAGAACGCAATTCTGTTCTAACTCAAGATTCACTCGCACAAACCATATCAATAATCCTTTGTATATATATAGATAGCTGAGATCTTCTCGTGTGAAACATTATAAAAATCCAAATAATTTAGTTCATGGTGGAATCTGCAATAGATTGATGACATGCTAATCTCCTTTCACACGGTTAAATTTGATTAGGTTGCCAGCCTGAATGGTTCCAGATTTCGACAATCATGAGCATTACACAAAATTCAAGCTAATATTTTCTGCATCTTCATTTGCAAGTAATAAATACTTTTCCACAATTTCTAATCTGCATCGTTCCAGTAGAAGGACTAAAAACATACACTAACTACTATATTATCAGCTTTTCAGATTGGATTCTTAGTCCAAGCTAATCCCATTCCCAAGAGGATCTCTCTGCATGCTAAGAAGTAAGACGGTGTTCACAATTATTTTTGGAAATATTAAGTTTTATGTGTATAACCAAGGATTACAAGTCATACGCATATAAAGATAAAGCATGGTAAGTCATCGAATCAAACTCAAATGAACCTGAAAAGACTCCTTACACAAGCACAATCATTTAGTTACAAGGGGACCTACCTGTTTCTTTAATTGCAATTGTGGAATTAAAAATCCATATCTATTGATGGGAAACTAGTGCCTTCAAGGAACTTTTTTAATTTCTTGACCATGACGGGCTCCATCATGGCGGTACTGTCATCTTCTGTGGTTGTGACAGCCACAGGTGACATAGTCGACATTGACATACTCTCTTGAGCAGTTAAAGGATAAAATATAGTAGAAGAATTCCTTGAGACAAGTGAAGAGAAGTCGCTGATGTTATCGGACTTTGAACAATGGCATTTTCCTTTTTCGTGTTGCTTGAGCTGTCCCAGAGTAAGGAAAGCCTTTCCGCATTGAGGAACGTCGCATGTGAACAATTTATCGTCAGAATGCTTTAAGCTGTGGTATCTTAAAGCAGCTTTCGTAGCAAAACCTAATCCGCATGCTGGGAAATTGCAGATGAATGGTTTTTCGCCGGTGTGTAGACGGTAATGAGATTGTAGAGTGTCAAAACGCTTGAACCCCTTTCCACAGCCAGGGTGAGGGCAAACATGAGGACGTGAGGTAGAATGGGTTTGAATGTGCCTCTTTAACTCGGACTGGTAGAGGAAGGTTTTCTTGCAGTCCTGGTTCGTGCATCTGAATAACCTTTTGGATGAATTTGTCGGCTGAGCTTTTAAAGACATTAATTGTGCAGACTCCATCGAAATGAGAGGAAATTCATTGGAAATCTGACATGTAGGTTCAGAAGCTCTGAAAAGATTATCCATCAATGAGAAAAGGGGTTGTTTTGACGGCAAAACTGGATTTGTTAGAATTAAATTGAGGTTTTACCTCTCTAACAGTATCTATATAAACTATCCAGGAACGAAAGACTGGAAAATTTTGTTTAAATCTAAAAACCAGTTCACTGATTGCTTTTGAGTAGGATTTTCTGGATTTCAGATCGAATTAATTCAGTTGAACTGGAACGAATTTTTGAGCTGCACCTGTCAATTCTGATCAAATTCCGTCCAGAAAATGAACTCCTTATGCATTTTCTCTCTTTTCCTCCATCTTTGAATTCAATAGCGAGAGCCATCAACAAGAAAGTCAAATCCCAAGAAATCACTTAGGAATGGCTGAAAAAAAACTAAGCCAACCTCTTTTTGTGAGATTGTGCCATTTTTCAAATCTCAATAATAGGATCACACGTTTTCAGAATTTCCTCCCGCCCTGTCTGCAAGTTGCAAAGGCTGGAAAATTTAGATTTTGACGAAACTGATTGAAGTGCAGCTTCCGAAGTCAATCGAATGTGTGATAAAGTGGTCTGATCGTTTGTATATATGCAGTTAGATTCACATTTGAATGATGCCTAAGTTCCATTCACAAAATCTAGATATCATTCTTTGCTGATTGAAAGAAAATTATTGAGAAATTATCTCAGAAAAGCAACTTTCGAAGCTTCAGGGCAAGAAAATGAGCCCGAGTTGGTTTGGGATGGTTGTGACGGATTTTCATTAAAAGACGAACAATTTTGAATTAACGAAAAGAAGGATAACAAAAACTCCATTCATTTCAAACGAAAGCGGTAGAGAAATTGGTCTATCGATGTCTATAACAAAAGACGCGATGGGGTGATATCATCTAACATCGCTGAGAAATTAGCCAAAATCAGACATAATAACTACAGAGAGTGATAATTATACTCTTATATTGAAGATTTAAAATTTTCAGGGAGTAAATCCAAATCGTAGATGTGCAATACATAGCTGAATTTCAGCATCCCCAATGATAATTCAAGTAATCAACTTAATAGTAGCAAAATAAGTACAAAAGCTAAGAGAGGTTGATAACATCGAAATCTGCTACAAACTGGCCCTCAGCTCGTGCTTGCGAAAAGTATCTAAATCATCTTGTTTGCATTTTAATTGTTGGGGAGGATTTCTGGAAAATAGTATTGCAAAGGAGAGTATTCAAACCTAAAGAGAGTGTCGATGTTTGTCTCTCTGATAGAGTTTTTTTTCTCTCTCTTCAGCACGAAAATAAGAAATTAACTCTGTATTATAGTTCGGTTTCTTATGACATCTTAGCTGAGAGCCTTGCTGTTCATAAGATAGAAACGTACAAGCTGCTAGCATGCCGGCAAGATATGAGTATTTAAAATTTAAAACCCGATGCGTGTTTATTTCTCGAATAGCCCAACACCGCCTTTGTGTCATGAAGGCGTGACAGCGTATAAAGATTAGTTTCTTTCATCCATGTGAATTAAGCAATTTATCGAATTCCAAGAGAAGACTTGTGTTTTCGAGAAAAAATGCGATGATGATAGTATGAAAAAGCAGGGAACTGTGAACAATTTGCTGACTTATCTTTGATGAACGTTGCACAGCTAGGGTTTCGTAAACTCATTTCAATGGGTCCAGCTGATAGGAGGGAAAACACAAAGTAGGAGAACTTCTTGAACATTGAGCTTGCCCAAAATTTTCCACCGGTAATTAACCCGTAGTGCGGCATCAATTTCTGTGATTCTTTAAAAGCTAAATAAAGGGTCTAATCACAGAAACTTCTGTGTAGCAAAATTCAAAAAAGAAACTTGCGATACTACTCAAGTCAGAATTTCCAACATGCGTAGAATTGAGTCCTCCGATCTAAATGCGATGGGTAGGTTTCTGATTCAGGAAGAAAGTTCCTCGAAAGATGTGGTGATTATGTGTGAATTGATAATTAATGCGATAAGGCTAATGAATGAATGATTTTTCTCTCTGAGAATCTGCACGAGCCTGAAAAAATAATTGTGCAGGAGTATTTAACTTATTTTGAAAGTAGAAGTTTAAGAGGACGTAAATATCTTCACCATTAATGGGAGATATTCTCCATGGAGAGTTGCGAGGAGCGATGAACTTATAGGAAGATTACGAAATTGACATATGAAAGTTTTTATCCCAATAACAAAATTTTTTTCAAAAAAGTTTACCATTGTTGAAGCTACAAATGAAAGACTTCGATGTTGCCATTTATTTTGAATTACTTTAAAGTGATATCACAATCCATGCTAGTTGCAATTGCGCTACTAGACGCTCTTATGTACCAAGAAATGATTGAAATTTATCTCTCAGCATAGAGTTATCACTTTCGATAATTAATTTGATCCATCTAAGCAAGCATGGGAAAACAGACGCAATATAATCTTTTTTGCGTGGTGTAAAGTTCTACCGAAATTTCTTGAAGAAATAACACCTTCATTTTACAAGAATTAAACTATTTATTCAGCCTTCTATCCAGCTGGTGTCTGGTTTTGATATTCAAATTCATTTCAACTAGAAGTTATGGCAGCTTTCTTCTTCTTATTATGAATTTAGAGGTAACCTCTTATTTTAACATCTAAAACAAGTTGACAATCATCACTGTATTACTTAGACTGCTCCAATTTTATTTAATTGTATTCGGGAAAATTGTTATCTCCTCTTTTATCACTCACAAATATTCGCTAATTCTACTCTATGCGAGGAGTGTAGATAAAACTCGAACTCGCAATACTTCGTGAGACACTCGGTAATTTCAAAAAAATCTAAGTTCTCAAAATTGATGCTCTAACACGGATAACCCTATCAATTTTTATTTATTTAAATAATGCAGATGATAGTCTTTTCTCTCTTTTTCATGGTCCTCTGGGCCGTCTCATCAAGCACAAAGAACTACCATCTTCAATCGTCATCCATTAACGACACAATTAAATTCCCAGAGCTATCCAACTGCAGACACTACAGCGACTCCCATATCCTGATAAGAAATTGTCCAACAACAGCAACCTTCTATCTTCATCCATTCCATCAGCTCTACGAGATACAATTCAGCTCTTCAATCAATACAGAATTAGCAAGTGCCACAGGTATCTACAATCGCACCACAAAAATTTCCACAATCATCATACAAAGAAACGATACAATTCATTTGTTTCTTATAACTCAACGAAAACACCAGGAATGTTCCCTCACCATAAAAAACTTTGGAAAAACTGAACTTGCTTCATTACATATTATTCTGGACCATCTCGTCGTCCGTCAATCTGGTCAAAAATACATCTCGAAGTCCCTCGCACAGCTCAATCAGTTTTGCTCGAGTGCATCTTCCTCCATCGCAAATGGTTCATTAGAGATAGAGTTTAATGAATTGGCTGACGTGGTCGAGCATATGTACTATTATACGAACCTAAGTACAGTTTATCGAGCCAGTTTCAGCAGGAAAGACGCGATATTTTTCGATAAAACAAATCATTTCATCATCATAAATCGCTTTGGAGAGCATCCTTCTAACGGAAGTCTCACGGTTTCTGAGCAGGAGTTTATTTCGATTGACCCTAGTATCTTCCCAAAACCTTGTTGGTCCCAGCTCGGTGTGACTCACGATTCTGAGTCATCTTTTGTAGTTATTCATTGTCGATTTATCCAGACTGTGTATATTCTTAGCCTGAGTCCTTTGATGGTTGTGGACTCTTATGAAGGACCCAACTACGGAGAGTTCGCATTTTTTCACTCGCTTTCAAATCAAAACCAGCTTATGGACAACTTTAGCTCGACTCTACTTTGCTTTCAGTATGACGAGTATCTGGGGGTTAGACAGTATGCGAGATTAGCAAATCCGCTGAGGTTGAATATCTCAGAGATCGTTCTCTACAAGCTTGAAGGAAGAATTCTTAACGTATTTGTTAACGAGGACAACAACAACTCTAATCTCACCATTTCGCTTTTAATCTCGAAGCCTGGTGAGAGCCATGCAATCTACTTGAAAGGAGAGACTGTGTCTTCAGGTTTTTTGCTCAATGAACATGAAAAATTTATTAAGCTTGCAGACCAGAATATTTGCACTCAACACCAAGAACTATGCTTCAGCGACCAAGCCAGCAAACTGATAAAAACGTTTGGAAGTGATTTTCCACAATGCAAGTGGGATGAAATTAAAGAATGCTCATTTAACAAGAGTTTTGTCAAGCAAGGCTGCTTTGACAGCCATTTAAAGATCATTTGTGGATTGAATAAGCGAACGAATCCCTTTGAGGAGCTTTGTGAAATATGCAAGCAGGGTCCAGAGAGTTGCTATCATTATAATCAAATCTTTTTCGCATTAATACAAAACTCCTGTAAAATCTTCCAAGGAAATATCTTCGTTGGCTCCACGACTAAAGGATGCATCCCTCACACCTGGACTATTGGCGATGAGAACTCTATGCACGGAAAGAGGGTCGTATTTCAGGCATCAAATCCACAAGGAGTGCACTGTGGCTTTAACTTTGTCCTTCAGAAGAGTGAACCGACTATTATTAACCTTAATTTGGCCACCCAAGGCCAACAAGCGAATACCCCTCCTCAAATTTCTTTCGTATTCTATAAAGTAACTGCCGATGGGCTTCGAAATCATACTTTTGCATGCAACAAATCATGTCTTATTTTCCAAGATGATTTCTTTGAACATATCGAGATCGAAGTCAGCGGATTCGACTATCTGCAATTTGATCTTCTCCAGTCCTCTCGGAGGGATTGGGTCGCTATAAAAAGTCAATTTTCTTGTGCTGTCTGCCAATTGAATTCTTTGCCTCGCAAGAAACCCAATACTCGTACGCTAGTAGAGTATCCTCCGCCCACTGATGATTGCTTGCTGACAGGGAATAAAAATTTATTAGGATATTGTCCCCAAGCAATCGATAGCAGATTCTGCGTTGAGGAAAATGACTTGGAGACAAATACAACCAGGATCGTCCTTAATAAATCATTTATACTGCCAATCTGCAAGATCCATTTACAAATAAACAGCAGTCGAATGTTCTTGGGGTTCCAGATTGGTGATGGAGAGTACATCAGTTTCGCGGATTCTGATAAACTAGTCGAGTTCTTCCCACGTGATGAAAGATACGAATTTCCTCTGGTAAGAAAGAGAATGTCTAATCCTGGACTCTGGGACATAACGATCGTGTATTTAAACAATAAACCATATCCCCAGTTCCTTAGAGACCACAGCAATTCAGATTTGATTATGAGGATCGAATATGGTAACAAGGTAGGAAATAGACTCATTGGGATAGTGATTATGGTGCTAGCAATGCTGTTTGCAGCGGGTATTGTAGTTAATGTAATACTTTTCTACACGAGATATACGATGCGTGCGAGAGGAGGCCCATCGCCTTCATCAGAAGACCAGCTGATAAACCCATACCAGATTGTAAATAAGCCAAATTCGTCTTTATTTCAACTAGTGCTGACGGATGAAGATATTCAAAATCTCAGCGAGGCAGGGTTTGCGATAACTGATGTAGGAAATCCTGTCAGCACAGAGCATCTAGATTGCGTGGTGTGTTTAGATCCTCTAACGGATAAACAGCATCAGTTATTCCTTTGCGGAAGGCACTATATTCATTCAGATTGTTTCCAGGAATGGCTGGGCAAGGTCATTGAACTCGGAAGATCTGATCTCTGTCCGATGAGGTGCCAAGATATTCTTTACAAAAGAAAAGAAACGGGAAGTAAGGCTTCTGAAGCGAAATCTGAAGAGTCAATTGAATTGATCAGTAAAATAATTTAAATTTCTGCTTTTCTCTAAACATTATTTAGATATTAGCGTGAATTCTGAATCGACGGACCAAACCCATGAGTAATGATCGAGATTATACATTCAAATTTTTTTCAGCAAGATAATTGATTTGATAGTGTACAGTATCAAGAAAATTCCGGCAATGTGATTTGAATTTACTCTTGGCTGCATTAAATATCTATTTCGATTAGAGCTAACTGTATTGAGAAGAATTAAAATTCTCTCAAGTTAAATTGTAAATTGTTGATTCTCTATTAATACCTCTGCAGACTCCCAACCGAGCCATCTCCTTTGAGAATTTCAAAAGAAAACATTTCAGTATCAAAGCTGATTATCAAGATTTTAGATAGACTTCCTCTTCTTATTTTGGTTTGTCTATATACAATCCTATGCGTTAGAAAGTTACTTGAGAGAATTTCTTCCTAGTTGGGACTCTAGCTTCTATTTTCTTGGGAAACATATATTAATTATTTTCAAAGTAAATCAATAGTCATTGATGGACGTTTTGAAGAGAATTTTCCAAAAGTATAATCTATGATGAAGGCATATATATTATTTTCAAATCAGTCTCTTAATTCGGACCCCTATACAGTAGTGATATCGAGTTACCTAAGCTCTTTCGGTCATCGGATTAGCGTTTATGCCTTCCTGGTTCTGATGTTGCTGCTGTTCTTTTTGCTGCACTTGCGTTCCACCTTGATTATTCAGCATATGCGTTAGGATTTCTTTCGTATACTTCAACCGCTTCGCCATCTCAGTATTGCTGCTTTCCAGCGCGCTTGCCAAAGGATAATTCGATCTTTCTCCTTTCTTATTAACATAAGTAACCGTTTTATTCTCCGAGCTGAGAATAATCTCTGTTTTATCTGTGAAATTCACTTGAACGATCTTGTTGCTCAACCTAAACATAATCGCATGCTTCGTTTTCATCCATTTCTTAACATAGACCGTTCCGATTTTATTAAGTTCTTCCTCTGTAAACTGATTCGCGTCAGACTCACCCTTTCCATCGTTTTCTAAGTAGCTTCTGAAATGTTGCAATAATGTTACTTTCTTTTGCAATTCCTTTGGGTAATCCGTCAGCGTATGACTGGTAACAACATCCTGCTTATCAGAGGCTCTTCGCTCCATGTATTCGAATACTTGACCTCGAGGGTCTAACACAATCTTGGACGAATCATTAAAGAACACGCCTGTGGAGCCATTAGAAAGGAGGTATCCGAGACCGTACTTAGAGGAGTAGTCAACCCATTTCTTTACCCAGATTTCCGAGGTTTTGCTCACTTTTTGAGAGTTGACCATTCCCGTGCTCATTGTATTCGTCATTTTCATATTCTGCGTGGATCTAAAGTCTTTCGTCGTGGTTCCAAACTTCGGATTTAGATCTTTTGCTGACGCGTTGCTGCTCATGAAATTGCCGCCAGTTTGCGTCGGATTCCAATTCGTGGTGGTTTTCATGTTCTGTTGTTTGTTTTCTTCGCCTCCAGTAAAACCCACTCCTTGTGTGCTCACCAAATTGCTTCTTTGATTAGAAGGCATTTTGCTCAGTCCATCAGTTGGAGTCGTATCGCCGAATTTTTGATGTTCTAAGCCTTTGCCAGAGCTGCCGCCTGGGAGAAATTGTTTTAAGTAACTGGCAGAAGGAGGACATGCCAGTGTTGACGCAGGGAGAAGCTTTGGGATGGTGCCTCCGTGGTTCATAAAAGGGTGCTGCATGATCTCATCCAAGGTTGGACGGCGCGCTGGGTCCAGGTTAAGAATGCGAGTGATAAGTCCCTTCGCTGAATCAGAAATAGTGACGTGGTCAGGGAAGGAATAAGAACCCATTTTAATTTTCTTGTAAGTAGTTTTCACATCAGGAGTCTCGAATGGCGGTTTGCCAATGAGTAGCGTATAGATGATAACTCCGAGGGACCAGACATCGACTTCGTACGAATGACCAACCTTGCCATCCAAGATTTCTGGTGCGATGTAGTTCGGAGTACCGCAGATAGTTCGCTTCTTCTCGCCATCGAATTCGAGCTTTGTTGCCAGGCCGAAGTCACCGATCTTTATTTCCATTTTTTCCGACAAAAATAAATTACCCAGCTTCAGATCTCTGTGAATAACTCGATTACTGTGCAGATACTTCAAGGCAGAGATTATTTGGGCGACATAGCATTGCACCTCCAGCTCTGTAAGACGCTTTCTTCGTTTGAGAAGCTCATTGAGAGTTTGATTGGTACACAGCTCCAGTAAAATATACACGGACTCGTGGTCTTCAAAAACATGCTCAAAATTTACAATATGCTGGTGATGAAGAGATTTATGGATCTTGATTTCAGAAATGAGCTTTTGACGAGCTCTGGATTTAGTGAGAGAGGCTTTAGTGATGATCTTTGCGGCCTGGTTTCGTTTTGTCTCCTGATTGGTGACGAGGAAGCATTTTGCGAAACCTCCTTTGCCTAGTAACTGTCCACGAAGGTAGCGCTTAACAGCAACATCTCCATTGACTTTTGTGATCTTTTCTTCGATTATTACCGGTTCAGAGCTGTCCGGTGCTTTAGTTTGGTCTTTGTTGGCGTCCATTATGTTCGAATTTGTCTTTAAGTGTTGTTTTTGTTTTAACTGCGAATTTTAAGTTAATACGGTTGTGTTAATCAAAATAATTAAGTTCCTTATGAACTAATTAATTCAAACTATTTTTGAAAAACTTCCACAGAAATTTTTTCAAAGCATACGACAGTTTTTGCAGTCAGTGGCCTATACCGTGTCTAATAAGACAATATTATGAGAAATGATGAGAGCTGACCTTTTGTTTCGCTGAAAATACCAAATGTGGATTAAATTAGGATGGATCGGCTGGGCCCATTTGAGTCGTTATCAAGACAAAGAAGGAACAATACAAAATTCGAGTATTATTAATTCAAAGCCACGGGATTTGGCAGCTTTGGGTTTTGTAATTGGATATTTCGGATGGTTTTCAAAAAGCTTTTATAAGCTTAGAGAAGGAGACAATTTCGTAGCCGTTCAAAGCTTTCAATCCAACCAGTGATCTTGAAAATTTAAAGAACTATGAACTTGAATGTGCTCCAAACTAAAAAATCGAAAAATGTGTTAATTTATCTTTATTGGCTTAATACTGTTATTCTGCGCCGTGAATCCTAGTTGAGTGCTGTTTTAAACAGCCTTGAAATTTTGTTAAATGACTAATATCTTAATAGAAAATGTATGAATAGGAATGGACTGAAACTCAATATGTTTTGTTGCCAATTGAACTTAGCCTAACAGCCTAATAAAAAATTTTCAGAGCATATTTTGTTACTTTATGGGTCTCATAAAAGATTAACAAGTAAAGCCCTTTAACACAATTTTCATTGAACTCTTCATTTGTAAAGATTTTTACCCAATAGAAGAGAACTCGTTTGCAAGAAGTAGGTCCTAAAAATTTCTGGAAATGGTTTCCTAAAGGAGGTTCCAATTTGAGCATCTAAATTACAACGAGCATTTCGGGTATTGACAGAAAAAGGAATATATTGTATTACAATGAGAGTTCCATCCCCTTTTTGGTGTGATGGCTTCAGCCTACCCTCTTTCACTTCATTTTATAAAATCGAAATGTATTTTCAAATTTAAGTCATAATCCTTTCAGCTTATTTGATGACATAAAGTCAAAATCAGCAAACTATATGCGTTCTTTTACATGACAGAAAACCATATACCGTGATCATTTCAATACTTCCGCTGCATTTGCCTCTATCAAGCACAATTTTCATCATCAGATTGAACCTTAAATTCATTCATTCTATATGCAACTATCTTTCACAGATTCTAAAGCTTCCTTTTTTGTCATCTTTTGCTTAGATTATTAATTTACAAGCCTACCTCTTATTTGTAGACCCAACTAATTGTTTAAGCAATCCGCGAGCAAAATTTTTTTTCCAAAATAAGGAATACAATTGAACATGGGCTGTTTAAATTAATTATACAATTTAGGCAAATACTTTTGTATTTTGAAAGTATTGATGCGAAGAGACCATATAAATGGAATTTATGGTTTACCCTAGGTATAATTTTCTAAGTTGATTTTTATTCCACTAGACGTACTTGTTTTTAGATATATGGCAGCTCAACTAAGATGCAGAGGTAACTTTTTTTGATGTCCATACCACTGTGGATTTTTATCAATAAATAGATTGTGCCCGTATGCGACAATGAGTTAACGCAAGTGCGATCTGATATTAAAGTACACCTCTCTTGATAACATTCTTATTAATTGTTAGCTCTTAGAATTCTCTGCTTCGAAGTTCTCAGAACAACACCCGTCTTATCTCTCTAAAGACGCCAAAAGATGCCATAGCGACGGTTCTGTCACTCGGCAAGACGCCTGCTCCTAGTGGCGACTTGGAGAGTACCATTCATCTTCCATCTTCACTGAATTTACAGAAAATCCAATTGATATGGAATCTTTCTCAAGATCTTATCTCTGATACAAGAAACTGTGGATACCCCAGAACGAGAATAAAGGCCATATTCTTCAAGACGACTTCGAGTTTAAACTTTCAAGACTTGATTGAAGATATAATAAACAAAGAACATAAAGATCAATTGATTATGAATCAGAAAACAATGGGGTGATCTTGGTGAGTGAAACAAGTCCGAAATCTTTTTACCTTCTCGCTATCTAACTGGTTTAATATTTTTTTGTTTCCAGCTCAAATCTCACCCTACCTTGCCTTACATGCCTTCTGTGGTTCAAATCGCTAAATATCCTCTCTGTGGCTCCAGATATTAGGTAAATTCATGTAAGACAATTCGTTGGTAGTCTTCATTGAGTTAGCTCTTTGTGTAAATAGAATGGGGTCCATTGATGATTTCTGCGTTCAGAAAGGACCGGTTTGTGTCGATGTTGCTTTTCACAAAAAAATAGTCGGTAGGCTGATTTTGAGTTCTTTCTGCTTCTGCTAATTCCTAGATCTCTCAACAAGTTTCCAACCTACAGCTATTTCTAACGTGTTTGGATTAGCTAAAACTTGGATTCTTCTCGGCGCTCAAGAATGGCATTCCATATTATTCTCATTGTGGGGTTTTTTCAATACCCCCAAGGCTTTTTCTAGGATGATAAAATTATGGGTGTATATCTTCACCTCGATTTTCTATCAATTTAATGATTTTCATTTGTTACATTTCTACATGTCAATCATCGACTACTATATAGTAGGAGGTTCAAAGTGAGAAACAGTCAAAATTGGATTGCGCGCTTGAGGAGTTTGCGAGTATTTAAGGGTAGGAAGCTTCCGTGGCAATTTGACAGCCTAAGCGGCTTCGATAATAGAAATTAAAATGATTTGGGCATTTAATCTATGCTAATTATCATGAATGAAAAGAATAAATTCAGTCCGTTTCTTCAATCCTCTGTAGAATCCCTTCACAACTACGAGTTTTATATTTCAAAACATTCATTTCAGTCAGTGGCTCACTCATTTTGTCATTTCTGAAAGGACCATGAGTTCTACTTTGAAAAAGAAGGTGAATGCTAACTCATCGAATTGAGAACTCGCAACGATTCCTTTACTCGAAGTAGGAAGCAAAATCACTTTTCATTTTGATTAATTTTGGGAGATATTCTTACAATGATGACCACGACCTTATCTATGTATGCGGTGATAAGGACTGCTCTATATTTTAGCTGGAATCTAATCCTTTTGCTTGCTACTTTTTTTGAAATAGAACCGAGATATCAATAAATACTAACTGAATTTAATCCCTTTTCGAAATATCATACTATATGTTTTTGATTTTTCCATTGATTCGATGTCTGAACTTCTTGCTTTTCAGATTTCCCGCTTCGGTTCCTTGAAAATGAAGTTGCATTAAAACTTAACGATTAAATTGAGGCTATTACTCAACAATGGGTTGGCCTCTGATTACGTTTGGCACTGCTTCAGGTTTTTCTCCTTTGCTCCAGCTAATCTTCTACCATTTTGCCTCTGTAGCGTCCTGTGGGTTCAAATTCATAATCTTTTCTCCGTGCTCTTTCGGGCTTCTTCTTTTTTGATAATTTTTAAAGAATTTCGAAAATTATTAATTATTTTGGAAGTCGATCCATAATATAATTTTTACATCATTAGGTTAGAGCTTCTCCAATTGGAATATCTAAATCTATTTGAAAATAAATGGTCAAATAACTCTCTTGGGGCAGTTTTCATTGGCTACTGGTTGCTCTTCTTTCAAGAATCAGAGAAATTAGCCGTTATGTAATTTATTACGGACAGCCAGGCAAGTTTGAAAATATTGTAGTGCAAAGAGGTCACTTAATATCCTCCCAGATGAATTCTCTGTGGATGTCGACACAATAGAGTCTATTTGCATCTTGTGCCATTTATCGGAAGGAATTGTGATCATAATTATCCAAATTAAAGCGAGATACCGCCTAATGAAATAACATTTTGAGTTTGTTCTCGGAGTATCATCACAGTTTTTGTCGGTTGGTGTTGGTCCTCCATTGAAACAGCGACTTTTCCGTAACTTCCAAATATACATACAAGTTTTTCAAAACTTGGGATGCATGAACTCAACTATTCACTAATATTCACGAAGAGCTTCCTGAAAATTTTGTTGCTTGGTTCTTTATCGGATGTTGTTTCATAGGCTAATCAAAAGAAAATACATTTTCATGGGTATATTCTGAGAGAGCAATCTCAATTTTAAGTGACTTCAAATAAATCCTTCTTGACAGCATGCAGCAAGAACGCGCTTTTGAAGAAATAAAGATTATTGGCAATGACTGTTTTCAACTAATTAAGATCATGTGAATTAGACTGTGTGCTTCAATATTTACAAAGCCTCATCCAACAAAAGAATGAAGATACACAGAGGCAAAATTCACTCACATATAGACAATTTCAACAATGAAGGGAGAAAATTTGTAATTTTAAAAACCTATGAAAATACAAAAAAAACATCAGGCAAGGCTCTAAGGCAATAAAAAAAGCTCTAAAAACATGGCTATTTGGATCTGACTAATTTTGAATTTGGTGTGCGTTTACATCTGGATCTGTTGGTGGCGGAATCCCTTGTTCTTTTGGTCCTTCGGCATGATTTTCGTCCTCTCTAGAAACGACTATAATCTGAATTTGAGGTATAACCGCTATAGGCGCCACCTGTCCAGTTCCTCTCCTATTTTCAGACGGCTCATTGACAGCAGCAGCCTGAATAGGCCTGAGTCTCCTTCTTTTCGTGCAACAACCGCAGACAGAAAGCAATACAAAAGTAACAAAAATTGCCGTGACAGTTATCCCCACCATCCCAAAATAATCAACTCCCGCTACCATCACTTTGATTGTCGTTTGAAGGCAATTGCCTTGGGTATCATATGTACAAAGAGGATTTGTATTATTTGTCTGATTTTGATGGCCTTGAAGTGAAGTTTCCAATAACAGTTGAGAAAAAACTCGTAAGTAGAAAGCCATTGATGATCAAGTAATTATTGATTTGGTAGTGGTCTATGTCAAGCAAGTAAAATCCAAGGAGGTTTTGTCCGCTATAAGAATTGCAAAACAAAGAAAGATTAAACCCTTTTATTGCCATAACCAATTTGTGTCGTAGATAGCTCTCTAAAAAGAGTCATTCGAATGGAACCTTAGATATATTTCGACTTCCAATTCGAATTATTTTCGACAGAAGTTTTTTCATTTTTCGGAGTTAATTTTAAGTTATCGAATTTTATTTCAGAAGGCCTTCTCTTTGTTGGCATTATTGAGTATACTCGTCCAGTTTTGTTTCCATCAGATTCTAAGAGAGACATTTTTCTTTCGAAAAATGCATATCTGTTGTGGGAATTCACTGTTTTCAGCTGGTTACTAGTGAAATCTCATGAATTTTAAGTACTTGCACTTTAATCGATAAATTTATGTGTTATGAATTTAGTCATCAAAAACTGTTTGGAGGGCGATTGCTTGGAAGCTGTGTTGAAATGTTGTAAGGTAATCCTGCCTCATCTCTTAAGTTGCTGTTGTCATTTGCAAAAACTCACAGCCAAAGCTTGAATTAATATATGGTGAATTGTGTGTTCTGAGAGGAAACATTGAAAATCAGCTTAATTTAGGGTAAGAGCTACTTCTAAGAAGCTTGTAAAGCAAAAGATTTATGAAATCGGAACTTTTATTTTTCTTGTTGAAGAAAATAAGAAAGTTTCGATGCTTTATCATTTGGTAGCCAATCAAATTCGATGTTCGAAGGAAATATTACATTTTAGGGCAAGAACTCCAAAATGCATAGATATCGAAAGAGAGATAGCGCATGACGTAGTTTAATAGGCAAGTCAATGTGATTGGGAAAGCCTGAGAAAGGTAAACTAGAAACACAGCAAATTAAATAGAATTCTCGTTCAATTCTCGCAACCAGAGAACGGATTCAAATAATGAACTAATTGGCTATTTCTTAGTTCTTAAATCTATTCTCTATGTTGATTTGTTTTGAGGTTTGAATTGTAACAATCAAGATGAAAGAATATATCTGTTTGTTTTACGAATCAAGGGACTGAAACGTGCAACTCAAATGAAAAGAACACATTTTTCCTTATTTATGTAAATCTATATAAAAGGGAAATAAGGCCCTCTACATCACTTAGGATTTGTATATGAATATGTATTCTTTTTGTAAATTGCACAACTTAAGCACAAAATGCTGGCTCTTCTTCAACTTCTGGAATCTCGGGGACTTCTTCAGGAATTGCAGTAACAATCTCAGCAACTTCCTCAACGGTGATCACAGTAGTCTCACCGTTTCCAGTAGGAACGACAACAACGGTTTCTCCTGCTGGGGTAGTTAAGACTTCTTCGACTGCAAGAACAGTAACTTCTCCCTCAACAACAACAGGAGTTATTGGAGTGGCGACATTAATAACCTCAGCCTCAATAGTAACAGCTTCTCCTCCGATGTTGGCAACAACAACGGACTCTCCAGACTCGGTTTCGTAGGTTTCGAGGACTTGGACAACGTATTCGTCTTCTTCGCTATCGATGATTGGCAGTAAAGGTGCCTCCTCAACATAGGTCTCTTCACTTGGAAGGATGACGGTGTATTCTTCATTATCGATGATAGTGGTGGTATAGATAATTTCTTCTTCATCGATGTTCTCTGATTCTTCTGAGATCACAGCTGGGAGTGTCTCTCCAGCAGGGACGAGTTCAGTAGGGATTTCAGTCACGACTTCAACAGCAGTTTCAGCAGCGACTGTAACTGTCTCACCTTCGGCGTCGGTAGTGACAACAGCAGTTTCTCCTCCTGCGATGGTTTGGATGTCTGAGGTGGCAACAACGGTGACTTCTCCCTCGATAACAACAGGAGTGGCAGTGGATTCGGTTGAGATAATCTCGGCTTCAATGGTAACGGCTTCACCTCCGATGTTAGCAACAACAACAGATTCTCCAGAGTCGGTTTCATAGCTCTCGAGGACTTGGACAACGTATTCGTCTCCTTCGCTGTCAGTGATTGCGACTAAAGGAGCCTCCTCAGCGTATGTGTCTTCACTTGGAAGGAGGACAGTGTATTCTTCGCTATCGATGGTAGTGGTGGTATAGATGATTTCCTCATCATCGACTTCTTCGGCATCAGTAATAGCTTCTGGGAGTGTGTCTCCAGCAGGGACGAACTCAGTTGGAATTTCAGTGACAGGCTCGACATAACCCTCAACATCAATCACAGTTGTTTCGCCTTCTCCAGTAGGAACAACAACAACGGTTGCTCCGCCTGCAATAGTCGTGACTTCTGAGACTTCGACAACAGCAACCTCTCCATCAGTCACGATTGGAGTGATTGGAGTAGTAGTAGACTCGATTTCAGCTTCAATGGTAACAGCTTCACCTCCGATGTTGGCAACAACAACGGACTCTCCAGAATCGGTTTCGTAGCTCTCGAGAACTTGAACAACGTAAGTATCTCCTTCGCTATCAGTGATAATTTCAAGAGGAGCATCCTCGGCGTAATCTTCTTCGTTTGGAAGGAAGACATCGTATTCTTCGGTATCGATAGTAACGGTTGTGTAGATAACATCAGTTTCTTCTTCTACCTCAGCAGCAATAGTAGCTGGAAGTTCTTCTGGAACTTCGATAACTTCTTCAGGGACTTCAGTAGCGATCTCAACGACTTCCTCAACAGTAATTGTCGTTGTTTCACCGTTTCCAGTAGGAACAACAACAACGGTTTCACCTTCGTCATTAGTGGTGACTTCTTGGACCTCAACAACAGTAACTTCTCCCTCAACAACAACAGGGGCGAGAGGAGTGACGACATCAGTGATCTCAGCTTCAATGGTGACGGCTTCACCTCCGATGTTAGCAACAACAACGGACTCTCCAGTTTCGGTTTCGTAGCTCTCGAGGACTTGGACAACGTATGACTCTCCTTCGCTATCGGTGATTGGCAGTAAAGGTGCGTTTTCAACGTAGTTCTCTTCACTTGGGAGGTAAACAGTTAATTCTTCACCACCAACGGTTGTTGTTGTGGTGATAACCTCAGAGGTAGTAGCTTCAGTTTCAGTGGCAATGACAGCAGGGAGCTCTTCTGGGACAGAGACGAGCTCTGTTGGAATTTCAGTCGTAGTTTCAACAACCAATTCAGCAGCCACTGTGGTTGTCTCACCGCTTTCTCCGGTAGGTACGACAATAACTGTCTCACCTCCAGCGATAGTCTTGACTTCGGTGATCTCAACAACGGAGATTTCTCCCTCGATAACAACAGGAGCGATAGGTGCTTCAATATCAGTGATCTCAGCTTCAATGGTGACGGCTTCACCTCCGATGTTAGCAACAACAACGGACTCACCAGTTTCGGTTTCATAGCTCTCGAGGACTTGGACAACGTATGACTCTCCTTCACTGTCGGTAATTGGCACCAAAGGTGCATCCTCAACGTAGGTATCTTCACTTGGAAGGATGACGGTGTATTCTTCGTTATCGACGATTGTAGTGGTATAGATAATTTCTTCTTCATTGATGTTCTCTGATTCTTCTGAGATCACAGCTGGGAGGACTTCTTCTTCAACGATCTCTGTTGGAATTTCAGTGACGACTTCAGAGGTGACTTCAGCACCAATTTGTTCAACCTCACCACTTTCGGTTGGAACGAGAACAACGGTTTCACCTAAATCAGTAGTGACAACGTCAACTTCCTCAACGACGTAGGTCTCTTCATTTGCAACAACAGTGACAATAGGGCTGACGAGAGTGTCGATTTCAGCCTCAATGGTAACGGTTTCTCCTCCGATGTTGGCAACAACGACGGATTCTCCAGATTCAGTCTCGTAGTTTTCGACAACTTGAACGACGTAGGTTTCTCCTTCGCTATCAGTGACTGGCACTAACGGAGCCTGGTCAACATAGGTTTCGTCGCTTGGGAGGTAAACAGTGTATTCTTCACCGCCAATAGTTGTTGTGGTGATGGTGGTATCGGAATCGGTAACATCGACTTCCTCAATGATGGCAGCAGGATACTCATCTGGGGAAACAATAAGAGTCTCGGTCACCTCAGCCTCAGTAGAGACGAGAACTTCTTCAGTAACGATAGTGGTGGTCTCGCCTTCTCCAGTTGAGACAACAATGACGGTTTCACCTTCGTCGTTAGTGATGACTTCAGTAGCTTCGACGACAACGACTTCTCCCTCAACAACAACAGGAGCGATAGGTGTTTCGATGGTAGTAATCTCAGCTTCAATGGTGACAGTTTCTCCTCCGATGTTAGCAACGACAACGTTCTCTCCGGAGTCGGTTTCATAGCTTTCGACGACTTGAACGACCATTGATTCACCCTCGCTATCAGTGATAATTTCGAGAGGCGCAGCCTCGACAATGTCTTCGGTGCTTGGGAGCACAACTGTGTATTCCTCACCGCCAATGGTTGTTGTGGTGATTGTGGAGTCATAAGTGAGTTCGCCAGATTCGACAATGCTTTCTGGGACTTCAGGAACAGTGAGAAGCTCTGTTGGGACTTCTGCAACTGGCTCGACAACAACTTCAACAGGGACGGTGACAATTGAACCACTCTCATCGATAGTGACGGCGGAGGTTGAGCATTCGACCACTGTCTGGGTTTCTCCAGTGATCTCGGTCACAACGGTCGCTTCGATGGTTTCGACGTAGCCGTCTTCAGTGAGATAAGAGACCGTGTTTTCACCAGTAGTGCTGGTGGTAACCTCGACAACTTCTACAACAGAAACTTCTCCATCATCAGTGACGACAGCGACAATAGGAACTTCAGTTGGGACGACTTCTCCTTCGATGGTGACTTCTTCACCTCCGATATTAGCGACAACAACGTTTTCTCCAGATTCGGTTTCATAGGTCTCAACGACTTGGACAATAACGGCTTCTCCTTCGCCTGTGGTCACGATTTCCAAAGGAGCTTCGGTTTCTGTTTCTGATGGAAGGATGACTGTGAATCCTTCTCCATCTAATTCGACGGTTGTGGTTTCGACTTCAGTGGTGGTTTCTCCGATAGTTTCAGTGACAACCTCAGGAACCTCAGCAACTTCGACTTCAGTGGATCTCTCGGTGATAAGCTCAGCTTCAGCGACAGCAATGTCTCCTGTTTCAGTGATATAGGAGATAATAGTCTCACCAGTCACGGTGGTGGTGGTTTCAACCACTTCCACAATGGAGGTCTCTCCGTCGCTCTCGACAATGGCAAGTGGAGCTTCAGTAACGACGACTTCTCCTTCGATGGTGACTGTTTCACCGCCAATATCGGCAACAACGACGTTTTCTCCGGATTCGGTTTCATAGGTATCAACGACCTGGACAATAACGGCTTCTCCGTCTCCGGTGGTGACGACTTCCAAAGGAGCATCGCTATCGCCTGAAGGAACGATGACTGTGATTTCTTCTCCACCGATAACAACGGTTGTGGTTTCAACGTTAGTTTCAGTTTCTTCGAGATAAGTTGTAACTGCTTCAGAAACTTCAACAACTTCAGGGGCTTCAATGATTTCAGATGGGATTTCAGTGACTGGCTCGATTGTGAGTTCACCTGCAATGGTTTCAATATCACCTGTTTCAGTGAGATAGGAGACAATGGTCTCGCCAGTTTCGGTGGTGGTGGTTTCAACCACTTCGACAATGGATGTCTCTCCTTCAGAAACAATAGCGGCAAGAGGAAGTTCAGTTGGGACAATTTCACCAACAAAGGTAACACTTTCTCCCTCTCCAACATTTGCAACAACAACGCTCTCTCCGTTAGCAGCTTCATATGACTCAACGACCTGAACAACAACAGACTCTCCAGTTCCAGTGGTTACGATTTCCAAAGGTGCGCCGACTTCTGATTCAGATGGAAGGATAACAGTGTATTCTTCGCCTCCAATTGTGGTTGTAGTGATGGTGGTGTCGTAAGTAATCTCTCCGGAGTCAGCGATGACAGATGGGATCTCAGTGGCGGTTTCAACGAGGGTTTCAGGGACCTCGGTGACGATTTCAGTGACGACTTCAGCAGTAATAGCTTCGGTTTCACCATCGCCGGTTGGAACGAAGACGTAGGTTTCACCGCCGATTTCGGCGACGCTAGACACTTCAACAACCGAAACTTCTCCTTCGCTAACAATAGGAGCCAATGGAAGGGTGACAGGTGTGATTTCGGCTTCAATGGTGATAGCTTCTCCTCCGATGTTGGCAACAACGACGGATTCTCCGGTTGCAGTTTCATATGATTCAAGGACTTGAACAACGTAGGTCTCTCCTTCGCTATCAGTGACGACTTCAAGAGGAGCCTCTTCAGCGTAGGTGTCTGGTGATGGGAGAATGACTGTAAGTTCTTCTCCACCGACTTCAGTGGTGGTGACAATAACGTCAGTGACAGTTTCAGTTTCGCTGGCGATGGCTGCAGGGACCTCAACAGATTCCTCAACTGTTGTGACACCTGGTACTGCAGCACATGTGGCTTGTGGGATATCGAAAACGCCCATCGACTGGCTTCTCAAGTTGGTGCGGAGGGCGGAAGCGCCAAGAATTAGAAGCAGGAAAATGGATAGTGTGGCAATTCTCATAATTGACAAATTTGTAAGTCTCTTTTCGATTTGAAAGAATTTAGTTTATAAACTCGTTCTCTCGAAAGGCCTTTAAACGATCTCAATTTGATAGTTTTAAAAACCGAAATTTGGTAACTTTCAAAGCGCACATGGGTTTTCAGTAACCGACACGAAAAACGGACAATAAAAGTATTTTTGAAGTTTAGAGTTAGAGGATAAGAACCCACACATCCTTATCCTATCCTAACGATGCTGAAAAGCTTAAAGAAGACCACTCTCATTATCCCTAAAGCAAATAGGAGATAAGTAACTCATTAGAGGAGAGATACAATTTGAATGCAAGAAAAATTCTCTTGGGAAATTCGAATTAGGACACCCAATACGGAATAATTAACGAAAATTGAATCTGCTAGTTTCACTTCTTAAAGGTATCTCAAAGAAGTTGGAAATGACTTGATTTCAATATAATTGGTTAGAATTCAAATATAAGAGCGTCAGGAATGTGGTTTTAGTGAGGAAATAGTTTAACTACGCTTAGCAAAAGTCACAAATGAATTTTCAAGATTTTCTTTTGCAGATTTTTGATCTTAAGGACTTCAATGATCAGTTTTTCCAGCAATAGATAAGCAGTTAGTTTATTCGGGTCACACTTAACCGTTTACGGGATTTGTGACTGGTTTTTTAATTCGTTTCTGAGAATTTTAATTCGGCGTTCAGATACAGATTTAATCGGAACCTGCTGAAAGAAAATGCCACTTTTTGGAAGGCTATAGAGAGATTTTACAAATGAGAAGCACTTAACAAGAGGCAGGACAAACAGTGTTTCATTCGGTCAGAGAATTTTAAACTGTTGAACTAGAGCAGTCTACTGTTCAATTAGTGAATTGTGAGCGTTCAAATAACAAGCAACTTCTATTCGACACCAATCAGATTTCAGAGAGATCCAAAGGCGATATTTTGCGGTTCTTCTCAGAGAATAAGTGGACTGATATTGAATTGATCCCCATCCCCAACAAGAGAATAAAAAGTGATTAGAATTAGAGTGCAAAAGAAAATCAAATCTGAAATTGAAATTATTTGGAGAGTTTTGTTAATTTTCCTTGACAATATCAGTCTAATTGCTGGTTTCCTCCTCTTTTGTGCGGTTCTCAACATTTAAATCGATAGTAGAGAAGCATTAGGTTATTGTTGCTCTTATCCTTAGAAATTTCAAATGGATTCGATTTTCAGCAAAAGAAATCAACTTCAATAGACTTTCATTTTTCATGGTTTCTTAGTTTATTGGAGAGTCCCGTTAAAGAGAAGGGAAATGGATGATAATTCTTATGAAATAAAAAAAAGTTCCCATGAGCTTACTTTCCTTAAGTACTCGATCTATCCTGAGAAAAAGCCCAATTTCAGAAATATCACAATTTTAGTCTTTCTATACCCGAACATTGAACTGATCAATGAACCGTCCCTTTTTTGTAAAAGATTTGAGTTGGATTTAAGTAATTTTGAAATAGTCTGTTTAGTGAAATTAATCGGCTTTTCTTCAAAGATAATCTTGAAAAAATTAGAAATTTCATATCATTCAAAGTTGCATTCCTTAGCACATAATTGTGCCTACTGTCCTTCGAAAGAAGTTCCAACGCGCAGCGGCTTTCCTATGGTAAAGGGGACTTTCCATACCAAATTTTCTTGGTATTTTGTAAGAAAAGAAAATCAAGTTAGGAGCTGGCGTAATTGAAACCTATTCCACCTCGTAATGAAGTCGAAATAACTCTCATATTGTTAGTCAAATCGTGGTTTTATTGGAAAGCAACAGTCTACCAGAGATGAGATATCTTGAATGTATTAATTAGAGGAATAAACCAAATAAATCGAGTATCACCCGAATTAGACAATGCCAATCTACGACGAAACCTGGGAAGAAGGAAGTAAATACCTACCGATTAGAGCTCACCACATCTAATCATTATCGTCCAACCTGCTCTAACTGCGTCTTTTTCAACAGCATATGCCTTCAGCAAATTCCAAAACTTAAAGACCCTTACCAAGAATCACGTTGGTAGACTCTCAACCCTTAAATTCGACTTCGTTGAGTACAAAGTAACCTTTGGAAGACTATTTCTTAGAGGCTGACCCAAAAATTTTAGACTAATCACCAAGTCGCCTGCCATCTTTACGAAAGAATGACAATTTTGTGCAGAAACCAATATGGTTTGTTCCAGGACTCCCAAATCAAGGAATGTTTGGTAATAAATGATTTCATTAAGTGTTAATAAGTGCCTCTTTCCTCATTAGGATGCTCAATACATGTTCAAGCAGTGCGTCAAGCTCCATACTGCTGTTGGATTACAGAAAAAATACTGGCCTGAGCTGTTCGCTGCCAGCCCATACTCTAGACCAGCTCTCCAGCCTTCTGAGCTGTATCTTGGACCTGCACTGTAGAATACATAAGTATTCATCTCGAATTGAGAGAAAATATACTCTCTTTTTGATACGATTTCTCATTTGTGTACATTCGTTGTGATACAAAACATATCAAAGGCATAGAGACAAAAACCAAGAAATAATTAACTTTTCGCACTTCTAATAGCGGTGGGTGGCTTTTGATGGTTTGTAAAGACAGTAAATACTTTGAAGGATTACTTTATACATGATAAAACGAGCATGCTATCCGAGATAAAACGAGTGAAACCACAGCTAATGCGAATGCTATAAGCTTTTTCATTTATTGTGAAGCTCTATTAGATGAGAGCTAGGCTAATATCCATAACTCTCAAAGAAAATTCATCAAAATATTTCCAATTGAATAGTGTTAAAAATGCTAGAATTGAATCGAATGTTTCTTTAGATCTTTCACTTCCTTAGCCCTGTGTTGAACGTAGGAGTTTTGATTATCTTTGGTAAGCAGATAATCTGGTAGGTACATCATCGTCGCCTTCAATATAAGATAAACTGCGTTTAAGCTCTGATGGATTTCTCCCTGTTCAGATGTGGTGAGGCTATGTTATCTATTCCCAATACTTGCTAACGCTGATAAGTAGATTTTTTTTACCATATTTTTTTTTAACTAAAGTAGTCCAAAGTGATATTTCTTTCTCTGAGCTGCTTAAGACTAAATATTAACTCAAACCCAGACTTCACTCTTGTCTCTTAGCAATACTTATATATCCTCTGGTTTTAACGAGTTTCGATATCGCAAATTTGATCCTATTCAAGCTCGCTTTCTTAATGAATTTTATTTATAAAATTATCCTCAAGCATTCGGAAACGCACTTCTGAATTTTCACAAAATGATGAAAAACATGCAAAAAGCAGAACATATGTACCAAACTTCACATTCCCACTACTTCCATGCCGAAGAAGATTTCTCCAACAATAATGAGCGTTTTTCGGGATTGTTAGATTAGCCTTACCAGCCTCCTGGAAAAAATTAAACTATATATAGTTATACATTATTTTTGATAAAAAATAAACGCTTAAATACCAGGAAGAAATGGGAAATCAGTGCGGATGCTACCGTAACAATGCTGATGCAAGACACGAGCTTGAAGGCCAGCTAGACGCCCCTGAATATCACGCTTCAGCGACAAAAATCCAAGCCCATTATAGAGGAAAAAAAGTCCGCCAGCAGCTCAAAGAAACCGCAGATGGGCAAGACCCGCTCAAAAAGCTGAATGACATCGAGAATGCGACTACCGGTGAAACCGTTTTTAGTCCATCATCGTTGGAGAAAAGAAATCCTAAGGTTGCTGCTATTCTGAATCAACTTGGACCGTTTAAATATGAAGGAAGCTTGAAGACTTTTGACAGTTTTCCCACAAAATCTCCAAGAAAACTCGAAAATGGAGCGATTTATGTAGGCCAATGGGATGGAGACTTGCGCCATGGAAAGGGTAAACAGTATTGGCCTGATGGAGCAGTGTACGAGGGTTATTGGGCTGATGGCAAGGCAAACGGACGAGGAAGACTGATTCATGCCGATGGAGACTACTATGAAGGAAATTGGGTCAACGATAAAGTTTCAGGCTACGGAAAATATGTCCATCCAGATGGAAGGTACTATGAAGGTGAGTGGATCAACGAGAAGCAGCACGGAAGGGGAAAAGAACGCTACAGCGACGGCTCGGTTTACGAAGGAATGTTTGTCGATGGAAAGAAGCAAGGACTCGGTACGATGAGATGGATTGATCACTCAATTTATACCGGTGAATTCCATAACAACGTTATCAACGGAAAAGGCAGATACTGCTGGGCTGATGGCAGGGTTTATGAAGGAGAGTGGAAGGACAACAAAATGCATGGAGAAGGCCTCTTTACTTGGCCTGATGGACGAAGATATGAGGGTTCTTACCGAAATGATAAGAAAGAAGGATTCGGAATTTATATTCTTCAAGATGGGAAAAGATACGAAGGACAATGGGCTGACGGAAAGCAGCATGGTACTGGAAAATATATTAATCTTAATGGCCAAGTGAAGAGAGGAGAGTGGAAGGAAGGCAAGAGAGTCAAATGGATTGGTGACACTCAAAACGACACGACATTTGAGATAAAGGAGAGCGCAATCAGCTCAAAACTATAGTTTTTGGTTCTAGAATTTTTAGATTGGCTGTAAGATGCATACTCCAAGCGTTGCGTTTCATTCTTGAGAAACATAGAGCGATTGTAATGTACATCCCTGATTGCAGTTGTCGTGCATAACGGCGGGAGAGAACTGATTTCGTTTCTTTTCTGCATTCAGATTGTCAAGGATAACAAAAAGTTCTATAAATAATAGTCCCAACAGATTTTCAAATAGAAAAAATAGATAAACTACTTTCTAAGTGCTATATTAAGCAATCACAAACAAATTATGAAAATCGAAACCTCACAACGCTAACACTGCACTATCCTTAATCAAATCGCTTAAATGAAGGTTCGGAAAATCATTGGGAGAAAAATAGATGACGTTTGTTAAAACAGAAGAACATATTCTAATTTGTTGAGACAAGTTCTTTCTTAACAGAGGTAATATGTATATCTAACGAATATAAATCTATCTAAACTTGAATATTAAAGTTAATATCTATCTAACGTCTTGAAAATTCATTTCTTTAAGTTTTTTCTCGAACTCTCCTTTGAAATTTCAGTCTTCAGAGAATTCGTTGATTTTGAGACATTTGCAGACACAGGTCTCGACATTGACCTAGCACCTGGTTTAGGTGTAGTTCCTGACCCTGCTCCTGGCATGTTTGATGAACTTCTTCTCTCATCAACGGTAAGTTTCCTCGCGCTTTTACTCTCGTAGAGTTTTGAAATATCCTTCTGGTCCTGGCTGCTTTGTAGTTTTGCCAGCAGTTGTCCTTCAAGATAAGAAAGCCGAGCAATCTCAGCCTAACACACCATTTATATCCATATCACTTAACTAATATAATTTACCTTATTTTTCATACTTTGCTCACTTTCAAGGCGAATTTTCTCATCATACACGTTGTGAGAACGATTCAACTTCTCCTCCTTGAAATCGAGTGTTATTTTAGCTATTGCGGTAGTTCGATTACTATAAATTGAATTCGATGTATGAGTCCTTCTCTTTGCTGGTCTTTAACCTTACTCACTAATTCGCCCTTCTTCTGAATTTCGCTTTCGCGTAGCTTCGATTGTTTTTCTCTCAATGCCTATAAAACAACACATTATCAGTCCCTCGAACCAGAATGTTGTTAAACCTGCTTTTCGTTACGGATTTCTTCAGCGGTTTTTTTAATTGTCTTTTGAAGTTTGGCTCTTGCTTTTTGTTGAGAAAACGAAATTTTCTCGCGTAATTTGCGGGCTTTTTCCTGTTGCTCAAGAGTATCTTTCAACTGCTTCAATTTCGCCTGATAAAAGTCATGAAACCACTCAATTGAATCCAGTCAGTTATTTTACTTCTTCTTTTTCGATAATGTGCTGTTGAGTTTCAAGTTTAATATCTTCTAATGCCTTTGTTTTCTTTTTTGCTTCCTCAAACTTCCTCTGTGCTTTTTTCTCCTCGTTCATCAACAAATTGATTCGGTTTTTCAGCGCACGGACTTCTTCTTCTGTTTTCAACCGCTCCTTTTTTGTCTCAACAAGAGCCTCATGCATATTCTCTTTGCCAGCATGTGCCACAGGGGTTTTGTTGCTCACAATGGGAGTTTTCTGCATGAGTACGGTCTTGAACAATCTCAATGTTTTGATTTTAAATTATGAAATTTGAACGCAATAACAGAAACAAATCTCAATATACCACAATAAAATTGTTATTTCAAGCAAGAGAGAGATGATGATAAAGAGTCCATAAGCTAAAGTCTCAAATGTGGGCCCTGTTCTTAATTTGACTTCAAGGTCATCGAGGAGAAAAAGCCTGCTTTTCCTGTATTCGGAAATTAATTTCTCTTCGCTCGCTCAAAATTAGCATTTACCAATTAGACATTTGCCAATACGTCAATTGCTGTCCTGATATTGCATTAACTTGATTATGATGGTATTTTGTTTTTTGAGGTTATATGTTCACTGCTCGCGACCATATTCCAGCAAAAATTATATCATGTAGTCCAACAGTTCTTGGCTTTCGTAACGAACGGAAGGAGATTTTCCCAAACAAACGAAAATCACAAATTTCTGCATCTCAAGAAATAATACTCTTTTTTCAGAGTTTTGCTTAATTTTTTTTTTCTGATAAAATAAGAACTCAAGCTTTATTTACAATGAATCAAAGCAACGTACATCTCAACTTCGCTAAGCTTCCTCAAGAAGAGCAACTTCCCAACTATGCGCCTAAACTCTCCGACTTACCAAATCCGGATATTCAGGAGCAGCTACAACTGTCAGGTGAAAGCCACAACAATTCTACGATCATTAAGAAATCAGCTGAGCCCATTAGGGCTACCGATGTGCGCAAGACCATTATTTGCAGTAATTGTAACTATAAAGGAGAAGCGTCGAGTTATTATGCTAACGGAAGGGCAGTGGTCGCGAGTTCATTGGTTCTGATGTTTGCATGCTGTCCTTTGATTTGGCTGCCTTGGGTGCTAAAGGGATTTAAAGACATCGTATTTGAGTGTCCTGAGTGTGGGAGACAGCATTCGAGGAGAAGAGTGATTTAATTGATTGCTTTGGGACAAAGAGTCAATGGATATCAATTGATAATTTGTATATTCATGAAATATTTTTTATTTCGTTTTGAGAAGATGTTTCTTCCCCTTTTTCTGTATTGATGGTATTAAGTAATATTTTAAATTGTGCAAGTTGTATGTTGGAAAAGTTCTTCAAAATTTTGTTTGAAATTCTATTGATGCCTACTACTAAAATCGGAGAATGAATCAACCTTACAGCTGCAAGTTTGGTGGAAAGCTGAAGAGAAGTAAGTGCAAAGCGTGTACTAATGGGATGATGGACAAATTACCCTAAATAATTCTTCTCCTATTCAGATAGAGTCAAAAAGAAGATTTTTCAAAACTATTTCCTATTTACATGAATAGCTCCTCATGATGGGATAAGTAAATTCATAGGGTGAAGGAAGCAAATGGTACATTTGAGCGCTGCTATCATATCATGCCTCAGAGAGAATTATGCAGTCCATTAAGCTTCCAAATTATTCGGAGACAGGCTGCGGTGAAAGACCAATTAGTCAATTTCGAGTTAAAACGGCAATAGAATTTTCTTTGTCTTTTGCCATATCAAAGTAAAGCAGTCAGCTTTGTTGAAATGTAACAGGCATCCATTGAAATCCATTGATGAGAGAAATCATGAACACTCTAGATTCACAAATGGATTAAAATGAGAGATAATTCTTCAATGACAGAGATTTGGCAGATACATATCTATTAAATTAATGGGTATACTACGAATATGTATTCAAAGTTCAATTACAGATAATTAGATAGTGCTAATATTAATGACAAATGTACTGATATTTCATCTTCAAATCTCTCAACGAGCCAACTAGTATGGATATTGGGAGTATGCCAAGGCGAATGACCAATCTAGTAGTTCGTTTAATGTGTGCTTCTTATTGCACGATGAACTTGAGTGGTAATATGAATATGTCACCACGACAGACCAGTCCAATAGGTTCTTCATATCGAAAGGTGATAACTGTTGCTCGATCCAATCATAGTAGCAATCGAGATAGTATTTATAGTATTCTTCGGGAAATTCCTTGAATTCCTTGTCAACTTGATCCATTGATGGTTCATTTGCGAGCCTCTCTTGAACCATTTTCATTTTTTCTACCAACGGAAGTGACTTTCGTAGTGCTGGTTTGACGATCTGGTTTTCGGTCTTCTCCTCTTTAAGAATGTTATTCTCTTCTTTAGGAATAGTTTGCTCCCCGTCTTTATGAACACTCTTCACCTCTCCGTTAGGAATCAAAAGACCCGCGTTTAGACGAAGTTGTTTCGGAGCAGACAATCTGATCTTCGTTTTAGAAGAACAATTTTCTCTATTCTGCTGTTCTTGAGAATCAGTTTCTGCTTGGTCTAAGAGTGCAGAATCTTTAAAACAAAAATTGTTATTGATCCGCTTGGAACGCGTTTGAGTACTTGTAACATTAGACACATTCAGGCTCGATCTATCCTGAGAAGCTTCTTTTATTCCGAAAAAGCCTTGAGATTGGTTTGTTTCTTGTACACCAGGCTTGAAAAGCTCAGACACATTCGCGGCAAACGTCTTATTATTATGAGAGATGCCGTTGAACTCTGCCTCATCATTATCGTTGGAATAGATATGTGGGAATCCTGTATAGCTTCTTGGACCTACTAAAATCCCATCATCAGAAATAATAGCCTTCGTGGTTCTTACCGAACGTGTTTGATGGCTGCATATTCACAAAATTGGTCTTGAACTCATTTTCTTGTTTAACAGGAAAACCAAACAAAGCTCTCTGCTGAGTCTCGAACCTGCTTTCTTTAATTAGATCTTCGTTTGTATTCTTCGACGGAGTCGAATTAAAGCTCTCAAAGCTGCGCTGGCTATTAAAGCCAGATGAATTGGAAAATTTGTTCCCCAACACCAGATTCGTGATCAAATTTTTATGAAGCATCGTTTCCAATTTTCTCTCAGATTCATCAGAGTTAATTTTCTCAGAGGTTTGATTGTCTGGTTCGATTTGTTCTAAGAGCATTTAAAAGTTAGGCTTCATTTCCAAGTAGTTTTACTTTCTGTTTTCTGAGACTCCTGATACTCTGGTCGCGCCGTGAACTCCATAATAACTTCTTTAATCTTTTCACTAGAAAGTGGAGGGAAAACTGTTTTGACTTTCGTGCTCTTTGATTTCTTTCCGAGTGCTTTTTGTATTGCTTCCAATGTTGACAAAGTCACGTATTGCATGTAGTTGCGAGAGTTCATGGGATCATCCTATCAATCAGTTTCCAATCAACAACAACATTGAAATAAGAATTACTATAATGATTTCTTGGTTCGGATTAACTTCATGCTCATTATGACAGCCTTTTTTACAAGGTCTGCCTTGCAGGAACTTGGGACAGTATCTAGCAAATTAATTTAGCAAGATTCAGAAGGTCATTGGCTACTTCTTCGTCCCGAAGCAAGCTAATAGTGTCCTGCCTTCATAAGAGAAACGATGAACTGCCTGTGTTGATATTTTGAGTTAGAGCTCTTTGGCACATGAAATAATTTTTTACTATTATTGCCATTAAAGCTTCCTTTTCAGTTGAATAAGTAACATAAGCAGAATGACAAGGACCCATGGAAGTTTCTTTAGGCTTCTGATTTATTATTATCGACATTATTTTTCCGTATTGCCCGAAGTATTCATTGCTTTCTAGTAGCTACGCCGATATTTTGATGAAATTAATTCTGACAAAAATAATTTCAAGTACATTTTCTTTGGCAATTTTAGGAGGAATTCCCTCAATACAGACAAGATTCTTCGACATCACTCTGAGCTTTGTAGGATCATCCACTCCATTAAAGTATTTTTCGAGAATCGACTCTGGTGTCTCTCCAATAATGTGTTTATTTATTAGGCCATCAGTTTTGCTGCTGAAGAATAGCCTTTGAAAATCCAAGTTAATCTCGTGTTTTGAAGCTTAAGATTACCCGATTCGATGTATGTTAATTCGGGACTTACAAGTTGGACAAGCAGGCTTTTCTTGTTTTATGCTTTTTAAGCAGGATTCACATAGCTATGAGGGTTTTTAATGGTAAGTTTATGAGTTTCATCGGCAATTACTTGAACTGTGCAAGACTTACAAGGGAAAAAGTCTTTTAGTGATGTATGGATATCAGATTTGCAGATTTCGCATTCTATGTAGAGTCAAGTTAGTACAAAGGAAGCCAAAAGCCTTTAAACTTACTATTTTGCTGGGTAGTTTTCAAGGTCGATTGTGCCATATCTTTAGATCTATTGGTTGTGTGTTTTTTGATAAAAATTAAATTGTTAAAAGTTGGTTTGGATTCGTTTTAATACTCTGCGTCCAATGCCTAGAGATTTTTCATATCGATTTGGAAGTAGTTAAATTGCTCGAATGCTATTTTAAACTCTCTACTACTCTGAATCGGTAAACGAATCAAAAAATTTAACCGCTCTCTCGCCTAGAAGCTCCACTTTTGTTTGAATTCGATTCATAAGTTGGCTGTTCTGTCTTTGGTATAGATCAGAACTACAGGCAAAAGGGTTCTAGCCTGATTTCTGCACGGGGTCCATCGTGTTAGGTTTATCTTCCTTGTGATTTTTTAGGATTTTGGATTAAGCGAGTGCTGATTGAATTAATTACAAAGAAGGTTTTGAAAAGTAGCATCATCGTCAAAATTCTGCATTTTCATTCAGCCAAAACAGTAAGAGTAGTCGCTTCTTCATTAACTCGTCGTCAGGAAGACCACAGAGCATGTTAGGGCTGAAGACAGTGCCAACAAATCACAATTGCCCTAATCCTCTACTCACTAGAAATACGCATGGTGGAATATTCAGATACTGTTATTGAAACTTTAGTCATATTACTCGTAAATGTAAGACTTAAACCTTTAAAGAATCAAATGAGCTACTCATGAGATCAAAAGCTAGTTATCTTCCCACAATTTTCCTGGATTATTAAGATTATTATGGAAGTTAGCTTTTTTTTTTGTGTTACTTAACCAACGATTAACTGATGGTTAATTCAAACATCTCAGTAATATCTGAGAGCCAAGAGTCAGAACAACAAGGCAGTTGATTCGAAAGATTTTTACCTGGGCTAATTGAGAATTGTCTCGATTAAAATAAGGCTACCAAACTTGCTACAGTGCTAATAGAAAATTGATTAAAGCAAAACTTTCATGAAAGAAGGCAAAGTTGCTAATTAAGCGTCCAAACGACAAGAAACAGAAAAAGATCGTTAAGCTAACCAGCAAACTTGAAGCTCTCTTTTTTATCTCTTGCTCTGCTATGTTATGTTATTCTATTTTTCAACGTGCGTTTTGTAAAGTAATATGAATAGCTGCGGATAACATCGTCACCAGTCTTGATGCGCTTTCTTACGATGCAAATGCACGATTTGAGAAATCCAAATAAGAACGTATTACATTCCAAAGCAAAGAAAATTTTTTGCAACGAATCTATATCAAAAAAAAAAAGAGAAGTAAGACTCATTTCTGGAGAAGTTGCTATACTTCCTTCCCAATGTCCATTTTTATTGTTATTGTAGGCTATCAGATGTTTACTTTAAGATAAGTTATTCGTTGCGAAAAGAATTCATTTGGAGTTAGAACTTATTAATGGTTCTGGATCTACATAACGTTTTCGAAATGAGAGAGGCAAATTTTCTGACTGCTTCTTTTGAAAACCAACATAATGGTTCAATAGATATTTACTATGAAAGTATTAAACGCCAAAAATATTGGAATCCTAGCTTGCATCCTAGTCCCTGATCTTCTTGCCCAGAATACCCATGAATATAAGGAATTTAGAATTTTCTGTATATACTTCTCATCATCTTTGCTTCGCTCCTGTATTTTCTGAAAATGAACGAAAATACATCAGTTTTCTCAACTTGAAGGAATTCTAGTTAGGAAAGGAAGTTTTTTCATATATATATATCCAATATTTATATACATGTTATCACAGATATATTCTAAAAATTTATTTATCTAAGATTGCCGGAAAAAGCATGGAAGCTGAAAGTAACCAACCGCTCTTCTCATTTTCAGACGTTTTCGCTCCTACAACCTACAACGTCGAGATTTTCTCTTTCAAGGACCTGGAAGCTTGCAAAGCCGAGTATGACATCCCAAAATTTAACACTGAGAAAAAAGATATTTCCTATTTTGATCAAAAGCTCACACCATTGGACATATTTAAGATCTCTACAAAGGACAATGAGGATGAGGTCTATATTTGCGAGGAATTCGCTTACTCAGATAAAGACGATCCGGAGAAACTCAGAAAACTGCTTAGAACCGTCCGCAAACACCCAAATCTGTTTGAATTTGTGCGGATCCTCGTGCTCGAGCGCGAGAAGCGACTGTGGCTGCTGAGTTTGGAGGAAGACCTGACTTTCATTAAGAGGAGACTGAATAGAGAAACGAAAAATCCTTTTTCTCTTTGCACGATCATGAACTTTTGCCATGATCTCGAATCAGCTCTTGACCACTTATCAAAAATTCGCGACAATAACCTCAACGTTTTTGAGGATATCTTGACACCTTTTATAACAACAACCGGGATTTTACACTCTCAGTTCGATAACACATTCAAAATTGGACTATCGCTGTCATATGCAAACCATTTTGATATAGAAAAGAGATATGCGCCGAACATCTCTCCTAAAAAAACGCTGAAAGGGAAAGAGAAACAAACTTCAATCATTGAATCGCTTGGGAGGGTCATGCTTGAGGTAGTTATTGGGTACTTTACAAAGATCGAAGACGGAAAGAAACTCGAGATACTTGACTCGCCGTTAGTCATGGAAGGCACTCCTCCGACAGTCGACAAAATAAAGGATATTCTTACTGAAATCCGCAAAGAGCACCTGTTTAGCTTAAACGTCTCTCAACTCGCCTTCCTTGATTCTAATCACGTTCAGAAGATCGTCCAGATGATAACGAAGAATCTTTCATGGAAAGACGCAATAGAGGAAAAGTACTTCAGGACGAGGGTATGGTCATATCGAGTTGATCCTGTGCAGGTGCTGAGTTCTTCGTCAGATCCAGACTGGATTTATACTTTTGTCCCTGATCCCAAAGATTTTAAAAGATACTTGCTTAACGATGGTATCAATTGCACCTTCTTTTTAGATTATTACTATCAGGAGAAAGTTCCTTTAACAGTAAAACAAGCCTTTGTTAAGAGAATGCTAATTTATTGATAATTAATAGAATGAAAATTGGAAAGATTATCTCGAAGATGAGCAAAAAGTGAATAGGTTCATTGATGACATTACCTCGAGATCCAAAACGAAACTGATCCAGAATAAGAAAGATGACGCTGTAACCTTCACTTTCGATAAGAGTTTGGATATTATGCCAGAAGAAAGCCGAAAAGGATTTGCAAAAATAGAGCTTATTGCGCTTTGGAGCAAAAATTGCATTGTAATTCATTTTTTCGCTTTTTCGATGAAAACATAACTCATGTTTTTTTTAAAAAAATAGGTACACAAGTGCTCACTGGACATCCTCACATTGTCCGTTGAATTTGGTGATGATCTGAATCATCTTTCAAGCGTTATTGCATCGACGTTCCCTTACATGAGCACTGAGATTGATGAACACAGGAGAATTGTCTTTAGAATCGCGAACACGCTGAGTCCTGGTGACCGAGTGATTGATATGATGATCGATACGCTGGATCAAATGTTGATTACGATCAACACTGTGAGACTCAAATTCGATGATTGCATCAAAGGAGAAAAATTCGGACGATTGGCAAAAGCGGCAACTTTCATTGCTGAAGAAATCGTTGAAAAGATTCGAGAGTATCAAGAATTCAAAAGAAGAGTCATTATTGATTATAACAAGAAGAAAAGCACTCAGTAATTCGCTGTTCTTACAAGAGACTTATCGCTGAATCATTTAAAATAGGTTCTAGTGTGGATGTTCCGTAAAATCAGAGAGGCAGGAGCGATTACTCCACGTGTATTCTTCTTCTTCCTTCTTGTTGACTTACGTATGGAGTTATTATCAATGGAGTAACTATGAATTAATAGCATTATGAACATTGTTTTGAAAATTCCATTGAAACTCAGAATGAACTAAGAATATTCCAGATAACTCTTCAAATCTAAACTTCATGTGGATTCCAGTGGTTTTTCTGATAACTTGATAACACAACAATTTCGGAGAGGAGGAACAATTAAACTATTGGTACCTGACAGCATAAAATTTAATTGTGAATATGACAGTGAATCAGTAGTATGAAGGATAAGTAGTCTCTAATTATTTAGTTTTAATTATCAAGTATGTAATTACAGGAAATCTCCCGCATTAGAAATATAACTTAGTTTTGAAATTTAATATAGGAGAACGCTAAATTTTACTGATTAGCACTCCTTCGATCGATTCTACAACTTTTAAAGCGAACTGGGGTCTTCATTTAGCGCGTTAAGAGTATTAAGAGCTTTTCTAATACATCTAAGAGAGAGAAAAAAAAAGAGAATCACACTCTGCTGTATTTCAAATAAATTACTTTCCGAGCCGTATGTCTGACTCTAGGAGCAACATCTGCTGCGAAACCAAATAAATGGATTCATGGACTTTCCTCTCCAAAAGCTCCTGATAACGGAGCAGATAGGGGAGAGCAAACTCATCATTTTTTTACATTATTAAACGGAAAGAATGAGCAATTCATACCTCTGATGCAGTCTTAGTGGGTTTCCTGGGTTGCTCATATGTTTGAAAGTTCTGATCTTCCCTACCTAAAGAATTTGCTGTTTTCGTTTTCTTATCCGGCTTATATCTTTCATCAGGGAGTCTGTCACGAGTATAATTGGGATTCATAAATCCTACCTCCTTCACAGCACTCCCTTCCAACATGACCTTCCTAAAGCCACAGTCTTGAAGCTGAGAGTATTGTTAATATTTAATTAAGATTATAAATTTCTTTACTTTTTTGTAAAATACTTCAACCCCTGACATATTCAAGTATCCCCTTAGCGCTTGGGAAAGCAATTCCTCCTGCTTTCCTTCGATTATGAGAATCTTGCCCTGAGAGTCCCACCTAATATATTGTGGGCGATTAGAGTCCTTGGATATTTATGCATAAGAAATTGTGAATCCTAAAACACTCTTACTAAGAGAAGTTGAGTTAATGCATCTAAGAAAGACTTTTTTGAGATGTGATGGTAGATTATTTGGCTTTTGTTAAGTTTGTCACGGATCGACATGACATCTTTTGTGTTCATTTTGAATTGAGAGCTATTTGGCCTTGAGAATTGAAATTGTAAAATTTTTTTTGAGCGGAGCAGGTATGTATCTTGCGCTTATAAGTGCATCGAAATAGAACATTCTTGCCGCTCATAACTGCAAATGTGACCAGTAAGTTCACGATGTGTTAGCGGATCGAATTTCAAAGCACGTGAACAACTAATGTAATCTATATTTTGATAAAACTCTTGATTTTCATCGCGTTCAGTATGTTTTAATCACCTTGATTAAACCCCATATTAACACTACCAGAGTTTTTCAAAGAGATATACTCTAAGCAGGACTAAACATCAATTGAAGGATGTGAATATTCATTTCGCTCTATCTGTCCCCCAAGGCTGTATTGCTATCAAAGTGCAGATGGGAAGGATATAGGTTGTTTTGTTAGAAGAGAGGAAATAAATAAAACTCACATTTTAAGACCAAAATATTCGAACAATTCGAGAATAATAAGATCAAAAAAAGTGCAGTCATATTTCAGGGTTGGACTGAACGCGATCATTATATGCGTCCCTCTGGAACGTCGTTACTAACGAAAAGAATTTGACAATAAAATAGATTTATGACACAAAGTTAGTCGAATTCGGGAAGTTCAAACGAAAAATTTACTGCATAAGTTAGTCGCTGATGAATTATTACGCGCTTTTTCTTCGGTTTCTAGCGTGATTATATGGCTGTAGAAGCCTAAGTTTCGAAGTGACTTACTGTACTATAAACTTTTGATTGATATTTCGCTCAGCACTCAGCCCTAACGGTTTTTCAAGAGCATATTTTGGAAAATTTTCCCACTTCTTTATTAGAAGAGACAAGATAGCTGTTCTTTAATGATAAAACGAAGCTCACAGATAGCCTTATCCCCTGAAGTAGCAGTAATAGCATCTAAAAATGCTGAATGATTACTACAAAACTTTTTTGACATTGAAAATGATACGCGAATGCATGTTGTGAAAACAAATCTAGTCGTTTTGATTAGCTAGGATACACTTCAAAATGGCAATGCATTTCATATTATGCGCTCGGCCTCACCGCAGACTTATTTAATAATATGATAAATATATCTCTTAATAATTTTAAGTTTAGAAATTAGTATAGCAAGTAAAGTATTTTCGTTTCGAGATGTTCGACCTGACCGTCAGTAACTCTCTCTCTAAAAAAACGGTAAATTACTTACCGTGAAAGACTTGCCTACTGTATTTTCAGAACATTTTAACATCACTAGTGAATTTGCTAAAATAATTGTTATGTTGAAGGCTAAAAGGTCAATCAAAACAAAATAAAGAGATAGTGCCCTTAGAAATGCTATCGATCCAAAATTAGAAACTATTCTTTGAGATTCCTGCTTCAGTTCGTTTAGCGAAGCGAAAATCTTCACGGTTCACAATAATAGATGGAGTCAAAATCACTAAAGACAAAAAAACTTTTTGGTCTCTCAATTTAGGAAGGAACAACTTTTTTATAAAACTTCTAAAGGGGCAAACCTCCTTTGGAGGAATGAATGATAACATAGGCCTTGAGTACAATTTGGATGTGAGAGCTCAAAGTAAGATTATTTATACATGTTATCGTCGAAATTTTAGTGGTTATTGATTCATTCGATTGGCTAGGGTGACAGAATCGTAGTAATTTTCTTTCAAAAGTTGGAAACCGATTCGCTATTCACTAATTAACTCTCTTTTGCAGATGTGAGTGAAACGGTTCTCCTTTTTTGTTCTGTTCGTGTGGAAAAGCGATTTTACACTAATATTCGAAAAGAGGTTAAGTTTTAGGGACAAAAAAAAAATTGAAAGTGTTCTTTCGTCACAATCGAACTCATATCACGCTTGATGATCAAAGCTCAGGCCACTTCAAATTCTTAGTTGGAAACAAAATTGAAGTTGGCATGAGAATATTTTAGAAATTGTAAAGAGAATTTATTCTCTTGGAAACTCCTCAAAATTTTTTCACAAACTCAGTTCAGCGACTAAACAAACTAAATGCATAAGCATTGTGTGCAAATTTTACTGCTGCCTCAAATAGCTATTATCATCATCAGAAAGAATTGTCACAACTAACCCTAGTTTCACGTTAACCCCACTGTAAAAAATTAGAATAAATCCTTCGAAAAGAAGCAAATTATTCTTCACCATTTAAAAAGCAAAGGCCTGCTTGAATTTGCTTCTTAACTTTAAATGTTCTAAGTATCACAATTCTACTCCCAGTGCTCCATATTCCATTGCTTTGTTTTTATTTTCCTCAATAAGTTAATATTATGTGGTCAGCTTAGAAATGCCTTAATTCTGATTCACGATGTAAAGTGGACTGAGTGACATGGAGCAGTATGTGAAGAGAGAAGATTTTCAATGTTTTCAACGATATCGAGAAAAGAAGTTTTTTTCCCTAATAATTTCAATAGGATTCCACTCTCCTCACTCCAATAGGGAAATAAAATCATCGCTGAGTCAATCTTAACATAGACTGAATAAAATCTAACTTAACATAACTCTCTTAGAGGTTGATTTGAAGCTACTAAAATCGCCTGATGATGAAACTCAATCGACCAGGGTCAAAAACCTTAGGAAAAAGCCCCATTGCGAACCCAATTCCAAAGCAAGACTCTCCTAAAAAAGCTTTTCTCAATGAAACGGACAATGACCGCAGCAACTCCCCCAAAAAATTTGCCAATTCATCTCGCACAGCCACATATGCTTATGGCCAGCGTAAAGAATCTCAGGACAATTCAAAGCCTCATTCAAACTATTCAGAAAAGACAACAATATCCAAAGTTCAGCCGACTCCAAAATCTCCTAAAAAATCGATATCTCAAAATCCAAAAGAATCACATCTGGCAGGTCTTTTACTCCGCAAAGCTTCTATTGATAATAAAAGTCCATCACCCTCATCATACCGCCCATCTCATAAGCAGAGCCTTAACGATATCTATTCCGAAACAAACACAAATATTAGTCCTGTTTCCACCTACAACCGCTACGACTTTCCTACCGGCCCAGACGGAGACCAGTCCTCCCGGATAACATCATTATTTACGGAAGGTACACAAGCTGCTAAGCTTCGCGCAGATGCCCAATCAATAAGAGAAAAACAGCGAGGGCATATAAAAGCTAGCCATTCTTTGTCACTAAAGCAGTCACCAACCAAAGCCGCAAGTGGCAACAAGATTTCTGCTTGCCCAGCGTGCGAGTCCATGAAGGACGAGATGGAAAAGCAGAGACTGTATTATCAGCAAGAAATTCGGGAATTAGAAGTTAAACTCGAAGACTCAATATCAAATTATCATGTTCTTCAAGCAGAAATGCAAAGGTTGGACTCTAAAACGAAAGCAATAATAAAAGACGCAGCGGTTTTGATTGAGAAGAAAAATAAAGAAATCGCGGAGTTGATTAAGCAAAGAGAAGAATCCAATAAATTCAATCTGTGTGGTCCAGATACCTCTCAAGTTCATCCTGGTCTTCTTCTGAATACTCCTGAGAGCACTCAAAACCATCAATTAAGTCATTCAGTTTTGAAAAATGTCAGCGAGTCCTCATTTGTAAAAGAATCCATCACTTCCGATGTGAATCAGAGGAGAGATTTTTTCCCTCGAGCTAATGAAGAAAGTATCGTGAATGAAGCGATCTTAAAGGATTTTTATGCTCAAATACTTCAAGAGAAAAGGAATAATGCAGAACTTAAAGGAATAATCAGCAAACTTAAAGCTCGAGTCAAAGAACTAAGCGAAGAGAGCGGGAAAATAGCGACAAATTACAGCTCACATAGTGAACTTCCATTATCTCAAAAACCCAGCCAGTCACTTTTACGCATCCAGATTGACTCGCAAAACGAAATAACAGAGTTGAAAGAAGCCTATCAGCAGACAGTACAATCAGTTTTTGAGATGTACAAACGAGAAAAATCAAAAAATCAAAATTTAGAATTGAAAATGCAACAACTTACAAAGGAATCTATATGTATCTCCCTTGCGAGTGAACCTGTGGCAGAAAGAACTGTTGATAATATCTTTGAGGCAGGTAGCCACAGAAGGAATTATTCATTGGATAAACAGCCTAAATACGAACAAGATAGGCCAAATAGCGAAATTAAGTACGAAAAGGAGGCTAAGCATACAAAAAGCAAATCTATGGAATTCACGAGTCGTCAGAGCAACAATATAGCCATAAGAGCAGTAAATGCTGATTTTACGGGTTGTCTAGTCGTAGAAGATTCAACAGTAAATGACAGTCATAAAAACACTCTGGAAACGGGAACTCTTCGAGAACCTGATGAAATTACAGACTTTAATAGCCAAATAGTCATCAATGAACAGATGATGAAAGACAATAAAGAACTGAAATTATCAATAGAGCGACTGAACAATGAGATCTTTGGCTTAAAGGCTCAGTGTGAAAACTATTTGACAGAAATTTCAAAACTGAAGAAAGAATCCGAAAATCAAATACAACTCGCGGCTGGCTTGACTGAAAGGATAGAACTGTTGTCACAAGAGAATCTTGAACTTAAAGAGAAGCTGGAAGCTCTACAAGCTCTTAGAGACGGAACCACTCACCACCAACAGCTCGATAACAGACCATCTGATAATTCTGAGGAGGAGATTAACAAATTACAAGAATCACTACAAAACCAAAAAGAACTTCATGCCGATGAGATCCAAAACCTTTCGACTCAGATAAACACCTTAAAGGCGCGAGCAGAAACTTTCGAATCGATGACAAATGACCTTCAACTCAAGTTGGCTGCGAAAGAAGCCAGTCTAGTTAAGGGAAGACTTGCCAATGAGCTGAAGGAAAAAGAGCTTGAGCGCTTACAAGGAGAGATGGATGATCTGGAACTTAAAATAGGAGACAAGGAGAAAAGAATAAACGAACTCACCTTAGAACTTGAAGAACTCGAAAAAGTATTAGCTTTACGAGAAGACGTTATCGCTCAATATTCTAAAGAGCGTGATGAGTTGAGAAAGGAGTTGCAGTCTATCAAGGAAGCAGTTTCCGAATGCGATTCATCAAACAAAGATCTTGAGAAGAGATATCACGAGCCACAGCAATCCTTGGATGGAAAAAATGAAAACATTTCAAAAGAAAAACATTCAAAGTCTGCTTTAACTTTAACAGCAATTGAAGATGAATGTAAATGATATCTCCACCCTTCTTGGTGCAAGATCTGATGGAGAGAACGAAATTTTCAAAGTTGAACAATTGTAAATAGTGTTTTCGAAAAGGGAAACCACATGACCAACAAAATTGTATTACCTTTTTCATTTAAATGAAAAATTTCTTTTCGCTTAGTTTGCAAGGAAACAACAATTTAGGGTTGTGATTCAAATGAATTGTATAATGTTATTGGATCTAAGATCAACTTCAGATAGTAAACTTGGTTGTAATATCTATAGATATCATTAGAAGACTATCCTGATAGGGTTTTGAAGCAAAGGTATTTTCAACAAATTTCAATTAGCTTCCTCTTCTATTTAAAATCCCTCCTTTTCAGACGCAGCTGAGATAAGATGGTAACAAACTTATCAATATAACATCTACAAATTAATAACTACAAAGGCAGGGAGTTATATGGAATTTTTTTTTAAAAAAATATCACATGACATAATCTTGCAATGATTTACAATTCCAACTTAATAATACATCTAAAATTCCTTCAAACAATGAAAAAAAACGATTACGAAATATTACCAATAATCGATAGGTTATTGAAGCTGGAAAAAAAAGGTGCTGTTAAGCCATTGTTTACAGGTTAAGGCTTCATTTCTCTAGGGGTTGAATCTTGGAAATCGTACAATATTCGAAAGATTCGGATCCATAGATTGAAAATTTATAAAATTTTGAGTTATCGTCAAATTTGGAACCACTGAATGAACCATCGGCAGCATCAAGTTGCTCTGGCCTAGATTCGGCGGACGCTGGTTAGCATTCAAAAGCGTTGATATCACCTGCATGCGATCTCGCATGACAGCTGCCTGATTTAACAGTTCGCGCTCTCTTTGCATCTGAATCAACCTTGAAAGGTCTATAGCGCGAGGACCGTTCAGATTGGTGTTAAACTCAACAAAACTGTCCTTTTGTAAGATATACCCAGAAAAACTCGTATTGATCGTTTTGCTGACATTTTCTCCAAGAGAATCGATCGTGCCGTTACTATCGGTTTTCTTCGGCAAACTGATCACAGGATCTGAGGGAATGGCTAGGGTAGTTAGCGGATTCTTCTCCTGAAATAGCTTTCTATACGTTGGTAATCTCTTATGCATCTTTCTCAATTTATGAGGTATTTTCTCGAATCTCCCATATTTCCGATAAATTCTGAGAATGGATTTTGCGCTGGAATAATTCACTTTGAGATCTCTTGACACCTGATGATATTCATTAAACTTAAGGAAGCTACTCTAATGTTACATCAGCAAGTTTCTCTTTCTTGACTAAAACTCTCTGAAGCAGCTCTCCTCTCGTCTCATTGGAGATCTGATTGTAAGCAAATGTGCCCTTTTTTTTAATCCCGGGACAAGGTGAGGATTGCCCATTTCCTTCTTCTCTTCTCTCTGGTAACTCTTGTTCAATCTTTACTGCCGGTTCAAGTGGCCGGTAAGTTTCCTTCTCCATAGTGAATGAATGATTTGAACGATATAATTAATTGTTTATATAAAAAGTTCTGGTATTTGCATTTTATAACTAAATCGTCGCAAAATGGGTTAATTGGTATTTATAAAATGTTCGTAAAGCATGCGATTAATTGAAAAGATTTTATTTTGTTATCCAATATAAGTATAGCCTTTAGTTTTAGAAAAAAGAATTTTATAGAAATTAAGATCGAATTTATAACGAAACCCTCAGCAATCTATGCTTATCTAGTTAAAACATTTGGTATTTAATGTTTGTTGTCAGAGGCAAGAAATATTTTAAATAAAATTACGCTCCAAAACTCAAAGGAACTTGTTTGAGTAATAAGGTTATTGTGATGGGTATCCTTGGATTAATATCTATCTTGTTCGAATCTGAGTCTTTCGTTGCAAGTATGTGCTATTAAAGTCAGTAAATTGAAGAGCGAAAATTTATAGTTATCATTTTTGGAAGAAATTCTGTTTTGTGTGTTTTATTTCTTTCAGTTATTCTCTCTGTAAATAAATTTAATAATTTCCGTTCTATTGGTTAGAAAAAAATCAACCGATTTATTCGACAAGTCCTCAACTCATTCCGAGTCTGCAATTGATGGACTTCAAATCAGCTGCAAATTCCTCAACTACTGAAAAATTATATTTGGTACTTTATATTAACTTCTCTGTGAAGCGCTTTTCAAATTCAAGCTGATGTCTATCCTCTTGGAGTGGATTTCAGATGCATGCCTGTGTGCCAAGTGCCTTTATTTTCTCAGTATAGAGTCAAACTGCTTTGACAGCAGACTGCGAAGAACATAGGAGGACATCTAAGAAATCGTGGGGACAACAGCACCAAGAAAAATAGTGCTAACCATTTTTCAGACTCATATTGTTCTTGGAGTGTTGTCTAACAATTGTCTTGCATAAGTTCAATTAATAGAGAGAAATCCATATTGTTTTTGAACCATACATTTTAGGTGTATTGACTCTATCCTACGAAAATTATCGAGTCTTGTGACTCAGCGATTAAGGAGTACTTGAACTCTCTCTGCCTTATCTACTGATGTTTTCTGTATTTAATTCGTTCGATACGCAGAGAAATTATCACTTTGCGAAATTAAACTCCAACGCACAAAAATTCAAGCTTTCAATTTGCTAAATTGCAATTGACTCCAAAGTCAGTTAGAACCACGAATTTTAACATAAGTAATGAACTAAGAGCCGTGGACACAGGAGAAATAATGAACTCGTTGATGATTTTTCTCTTCTCTCTTCCTCTGAAGCCTAATTAATACCTACGAAGGATTATTGAATCCATAAACAGACATTGTTAACCAAAATCTGATTCCTTCGGTCAATAATGGTCAATAATGCGTTCAACAGAGGTCTTTCCGAGGGATCTAATAACTTTCATTGCCAAATTCATATATACTAAACTAATGTGCTTGAAATTAAGTATACATGAATGAACATAACTCTACCTACGAGTAAAATCTCTAATTGGTGGCTGATATTGCGGTTTCTTAAATCTCCTAATGAATTAGACCAAGGTTACTAAGGCTACTGGAGTTTGTTCGTTAAATTTTACTGTTTATGAAAAACGAGACTGAATACTTTGTACTTCGTGAAAGAATGATGAGCGAAGTATCCTGATTCTTACATGGAATAACGTTACAAGTGCAGAAACGTAGCAAAGTTGTTATATGAGAAATTCTCGCAATTTCATATTTCTCAATCACAAAAAAAGTACTTTCATTTATATAAGTCTTTTGGAATCCAATTCATGAAAATATTCGTTAATATGTTGTGATTAATCATAATAGGAAGAAATTTGGGAGAAAAAGACCATGAAGGATAAGCTGAGCTCGTTAGCTCAAAGAATGTGAATATCGGGCTGATAATATATATATTGATCCAAACAGATCTATATATATCTGTTTCACCTATATTCAGAGCAAGAATCGTGCTATAGCAACCTTCTGTCATCATCAGTTGCACTCACAGGAAAATCGGCCTGCAAGAGCCTAATCTTCTCCATTGCTAATCTCAAGCGGCTATTATTTCATCGAAGAAGATTACAACAACTCTTCCAACAAACTTACTTCAATACTCCTTGGTCATTTTCAAGCATGCGTATCTGCAGCTCAATTTCTCGAGTTCTGATGGCAACTAACTGCTGTAAATTGCTTTCGAAGGCTTTCAAACTCAAAATAACCCCCTATGGAATGAAACGCTGATAAAGAACAGTATGATCATTTCCAAGATACATCTTGCATATCTTTAACTCTCTTTGACGAACAATGGTGGAAATCCATGAGATTGGATGGGTCCGCCAACGAGCCTCTCGAAGATTGCTTTTTAATAGAGAAAGGAGTCTTGTCTCTCGTATATTCTGCATGCTTGAAAATATAGTCTACCTTCCCTTTCTTCTTAGGAAAATGCTGAAAAAATTGACAATCTTCAAGCTAAATCATCGTTCATATTTAAATTAAGTCATGAAATAAAGTTGCTACTCGTTGAATAAACCCAACAAAGGATGGACAGCGATCAAAAGATAGCAAGATCTCTGCATTGAATCTCTCAACGTCTTTAACGAGGATCATCGTGCCTTTAGGACTCCAACATATTATTGGTTGGATCTTCTTCTTCTAAAAATAAGAAACCAAAACAAAGTCAACGGATCGCTATGTGATGAAAGGTACTGAGAGAACTCTATAGAGAGTCTTTAAGAAACTTTCATTGGAAAGATCTGAAAAAACCAACCGACTTTTGGCCAGCTTTTGCTTCAAGCTCATCGTATCTTTCGCTTCCATCAAGTTTTAAATTTCGTTTATTTAAATAAATTGCAGGCAGATATTTTAGAATGATTCTAACCTTCTAACCAAATTTAGGAGATCTGGAATATTTCATAGGTAATGAATAATATTCTAATTGCAATTTATAGTCGCGTTCTTCAAGATTCGTTAGAGTTCCTCAGTTATATCAAATCTTTTTCGATTAAAAAATATTGAGACTAAAGAATTTTTTCAGATTGTAGAACTGATTGGCTAGAGAGAGTTTTCATTTCTAAGTTATCATAGCCGTCATAAATCGGAAGCCTTTCAAGGATAATCCACTCTGGCCCAGAAGATGACTAAGAAAGCCGAGGTGTAAGATTCCCGCGACGTTTGAAAAATCTAAGATGGGAGTTTTAGAACGCAAGCAACAATTAATCCGAACATGCAGATTCTTCTGATAAAATCAAATAAAAAATCTCAAATGTTATACATCAATAATTGAGAAAATTAAAACAAATAAATTTTTGTAAAAATTTGAATTCTTTTGACTCTACTCGCGCTTATCCTGAGTTAAGGCATTCTCATAAGGGTTTTCCGTAGGGAATAAATAGGTTTATATCCTCTAGAAATGTTCAGGTTTTAGTAAGATTTCAATTTAAGATGCGCCGCTCTTGGCAGATATCTATCTATACGTAGCAAAATGAGAAAGCTAAGACCTGAAAAATCGGTAAAAAACGCGAAAATAGTTTTCAATGGTTTTGTATTATTATCAACACTAGATCAGTTAGAGGCGATGCCATTGGAAATATGTAATGGAGGAGGAAATAAAAAAATTACAAAGTTAAGGTTCAAATTAGATGAAATGTTTCTTTCAAGCGTAGAGGTTCTGCTTTTGAGGAAATCCAGCATATCCAGCATGCTAAGGAGATTTTTGAAGAGTATCCCGTTCGTTTCCTGTACTGCAATTACTGCCAAAAATAGCAAAAGAGTCAACGAGTTTGTATGAATTGTTTCGTGCTATACTAGCACAACAAGATGCCGGCTGTCCCCGGGGGGGGGGGGAATGTCAAGGTGTTTAGCGCGCAGAGAAGACGTTTCGTTTTAGTTAACAAGAGAATTTTAGCGATTTCTTTGAGTACGGGAAGGAGCAGTGGGATAAGGTCCACGCTCACAGATTTAGGCAGAGATAATCCAGATATAACGACGGAAACTCCAATTTATTCCTATCAACATTTTTATTACAATTAGTCAGGTAAACTCTTGGAAAAGAAATCCAAAAATGTTCTTTCCTAAGCTCAGAAAATTTCTAAAGATGAATGATCAAGATTCTTGAGAATCGAATTAAACTCCTTAATTTCTGATATATCTGACTTCCAAGAAAGTTTTTCCATAAGTTCGTTTAACAGAGAAAATAAAATTCACTAGCGGGACTAACTCCTGAGAGAAAAATAATGACTCTTTGAAGAAACAAGCGAAAAATTAAATTGTTCATATACACAAAACTGTTTTTCATGAAAATACGAGAAAGGCGCATCCTGGGGTTAGAAAAGACCCAGAGGGTTATAAATTATTGCTTTGAGAACAGTCTGAGGTTTTGAATTAAAAATTATCATGTTTTGCTTCCTTTATGAACCAAAATAATTTGCTGCCGTATTATCGAAGTCTTGTGAAAGGAAGATAAACCTCTCAAAATAACTACACAGAGAATGGCTATTTTCAGTCTAAATCTGTTCCTCTAACGGCTTAACTAATTCGGATTTGTTTGATGAAATCAGATATGTAAATTTTCAAATTGCCAGAGTCAAAATAAATCTGCTTCAGTATTTTATTGTTGCGAAGAAAAATCACAATGATAAAATTTTCGAAGAAATTTACATCTTTCAGTTGATAAATCTCTTGCTGCTAAATGTGTTTTTAGAGCA
>ENA-UOTX01000045-UOTX01000045.1-compost-metagenome-genome-assembly--contig:-NODE-45-length-113347-cov-18.253271_pt1 | contig 113347 bp, 77 predicted proteins | sample MGYA00238143_ERZ746982 | MGnify/ENA primary metagenome ERZ746982 (study PRJEB28758, sample SAMN06268862) | compost metagenome | isolation source: single cell | place: USA: California, Emeryville, Joint... | reverse complement strand
ACAAAATCTGGACTTTTCGAACGATATTTCTCAGAAGAGAAAGCAAGTCTTCTTTTCACATCTGAAGTTACTTTATACTTTATTGTAATCTGACGTTCTTTTTCCTTCCAGGTGTTTTCAAAACTTCTCAAATTTCCTGCTTTCTCAAGAACCTCCTTGGTATTTTGCTTCAACAAAAGCTCTTTCTCTAGTGTATGTTTCGGCTGGAACATGTCTCTTACAGCCTTCGAATACTGCGCCCTTGTGTCATACCGAGCTTTCTTTTCCTGCTGTTTTTTGAGTTCTTCAAGTTTCTGTTGATTCTCAATTTCCACTAGCAATTTAGCTGTTTTAGATTGGTATGTTTTCACTGGAGGAGCATTCATTCTGAGCTGCTCCTGAAATATTTTCCTTCTCATTTCTGCCTTTATCTTCGCTTCTTTATATTTTTCTTCAAACAGATGAAACATTTGATGGTCAAGTGGTTTGAAAGCCTCCTTCCGAGCTGCTAGTATTTGTTTTCTATGCTCTATTTCAGGAAGCAAGATTTCTTTCTCATATCGCTTTTCCAATTGCTGAAAGAGGGGTAGACTTCTCTCCTCTGATGATTGAAAATGAGAATAATTTGGTTCTTCGCGACTCTTCTCCAGTTTTTTTTCATCTATTCTTCTTCTTCGCTCAACAGCCAAACGAAATTCACGCTCTTCGATATATATACGACGGTTTTGAAGCAATTCTAGTTCTTGCTCTAGTCTAAGTTCAAGTTTCCTCCTTTTTTGTTCTTCACGAAGCTCTTTTTGTTGTCTCTCCCAATTCATGCGCCGAACAAGGCTTTCAGCTTTTCTCTTCAGGAGTATTTCTTCTTCTTTTGAGGGAGGACTCTTTCGGGCTCCTTGTGGAGATGTTCGGTTACTAACTGCTTTCTGATGCTTCAATTCGTAAATTTTCCTTTCGACTCCTTTGAGCTTCCCCTCGAGCTCATCTTTTTCTTGTTGTGCAGCCAGGAGTTGTTGTCGAATTCTTTCTTTCTCGTCTTCTTGTGCTGGGTTTTCCTGACTCCGCGGAGAAATTTTCTAAGAACCTCACTGAATGTTTCAAAAAAGAAATAAAAGCTACATTTGAATTCAGAGGATTTATTCCAGATGAGCTCTGGTTATGACTTCCCATTTTCTATAAAATTGCAAAGAGTAAAATAAAAGATGAGAAAAATTTGAAGTAACCTCATAAATTTCAAGCTCCTGTTTCTGTGGAGACAAACTCTCTTCTGAATGTACTCCTGCATGCGTGAGATGATAAATTTCTTTCCCAGGTTGACGTTGTGTTGAGATGTCAATTCCATCGGTATTTCCGCTTGCCACTTCTGAAGTTTCCTTTTTTTCAAAATTGGAGTCAGCAGCGGACTCATCGTGTTCATGGGCATTATCTTTTTCTTCTATTTTGGATTCTTCTTCTTCGGGCTCATGGTCTTTCTCTAGAATGTTCGCATCGTCAGAGTTATGCTCAGCTCTGGAAACTTCTCCAGATTTATTTAAGGTAGCATTGTGCTCATGAATCATGCTATGGTCTTGAATTACACTTTGATTTAGCATCGTTTCATTAGGGTTTTGAGCTTTTTCAGCATATAACTCTGATTTTTCTTGGATATCTTCGGAATCATTCTCGGGCAGGTTCACGCCTTGTTAAATACAGCAATCAGAATGGATTATTAAAAAAAAATTAACTTTTTTCGACGACTGACACCTCATCATCCTGCTGTTGTTGTTCCGGTTGTTGTTGTTCCTCTTGTTGGATATTATTTTTATCCTGCTCGACACCAGATTTTGCAACGTTCTCGTTATATTCACTAGCTGCTTCGTTCAGTTTTGTCTTCATGGTCTTTTATGAACAACAATAAATTCCCAATTGAAATAAATCAGTCAGTACCAAGTAAGATTCTTTCAAGTGTTCATGGGCAGATCCAAAAGATCCCATGAGTATTTTCCCAATCTCAGCAAGTGGTTGCTTCAGGGTCAGCTTTGATGTGTCGAATTTGAGATTGAATCGTTTGATATTAATAGGTTCTTCATAATCTGGTCTTGTGAGGAATGTACTATCCTCAGTACCATGGATCTTATCTGGATTAGAATGAAGGGAAGTTCAGTGTAATTTCAACAAATGTTTACTTTTTGAACCTGTTCTATGCGACGGTAAATTCTGCGGGTCACTGTTCAATCTTGCATTTCCTTGCTCTTCTTCGTCGCTTAATTGATGCTGTTGAGAATGAGATTCCATATTTTCAAGCTCGTTGTCATTATTTTGTGACATCGGCGTGCCATCTTCATGGTCTATTTCAGCATTGCTTCTGGAGGAAACATGCGCAATATCTAGGCCTCTGGCGTCACGCAAACCTATAATAACTTCTGAAAAATATTCCTTGAGTAGAGAATGAACCTTCAGTTGGTGTTCTGTGCAATCTATCATTCTTTTTAAGCTTTGATTCCTGTTAAATCAAACTATAGTAAAGTTATTTCAATGATAGCTACCTCGCCTAGCAGAATATGATGTTTCGAACGAACTTCAGTTGTTGGTTCTTTCAAGTTTTCCATGCTTTGAAGAATAAAAAATTAAAACTGACCAATCCTCAATCATAGCACATGAAAAAGAGAATAATACATTACTAAGTGAGTTTACGACTTTCTTCTCCAATGCAATCCGAAAACTTCATCTTGGATGATGTTTGCCCTTCAAAGACACGTGATCTGCAGATATTTCATTCATTATCATGAGATAATTCAGAATCATACAAAAACAATCAACATTCCCTCAATGTGCGATTGTTTTTATAATCTTTTCTAAAATCTTTTAGTAGGAAGATAAGACTCATCAAGTGACTCACGTTGACAGAATTTCTATCGAACAATTAATCCTGATAAAAGACGCGTGTAAATCGGTGATAACACGCTTTGATTTCGAAGATTTTATTTAATCTTTGCAATAAACAGAATTTAAAACATTCAAAATAAAACATGAAAAATTTACTGCTTTTAGCACTGATAGGCAGTTACCTCCTTGGAGGAGTGATTGCATTCGATTTTCATCAAACTTGCTCTGAGAAAATCACTGTCCTGAAAGATGATGCGGAAATCACCCAACTAATAAAAGAGCAATCCTTGAAAAACAAAAATGTACAAGAAATTCTAGAGGGATCTGGAAAAAGCAGAAGTGAACTCTCAAGCGGCTTACTGAAATGTCTCGAGGTCCTTATGAAGAAGGGATTCTTCAAAGTCGGTCATACCTTCATTGATGAGATATTAGACCCACTGGAAATAGGTTTGGATAATTTCAAAGAAGTTATCAGAATGATCCATTTTTTCCAGAATCAGGTGATTTCATTAAGAAGGTGGGAAATCTCATAAAAAGAGATATTGATGTCCTTGCTGTCTCTTCTAGAAGATCTATTCAAGAGTAAATAGCCATAATCACATTAGATTTTATCATATGCATGGATCTTAGGACTATCCCTGTTTTTCAGTGGGGACAAAGCAACACAAGCATCTTGATCCAGGTAAAGTTTGCGCATCGATTCGACAGTCCAGGTAAAATGTTGTTTTGGGATGACTGACTCTCATTATCATTATCTATAAAGGATGCGTCGACATTAGAGATGAAGTCGTTAGGATAGAGCCTAAGAGCTTGTATCTAAGTTCTTACTGTGTGCAGGCCAGCAATCCAATAAAATTCGTGTTGAATATCTCCCTTTTCGATGAAATAGATGCTGAAAAGGCAACATGGAAAATGGAATCAGTAGGTAATCTACTTAATAACTTGTTGGCATGAAGGAATCTAACCGACTTTTGCTATGAAAGGGAGACTGTCAATGGAGCTGCCCAAAAAAGAGCAAAAAATTTGGATTCGGCTTCTTGAAGGCACTGAAAAGATGAGCCAGATGCAGATTTGGTGGGATCTAAAGGAACAACATGCTGAAGCGATGGATGCATATTCTAAATTACTCGATGAAATGGACGAGCAAAAATTAGTAAGAATCCTCTAACTCCCAGTGTTCGCTTATAAATTTCTCATTTACAGACTGAAAAAGAGAAGAAGAAACAAAAAAAGAGCAAGAAATCGAAAAAGGTGACTTTTTTTGAGAGCAACCCCTTTTCTTACTTCTCTTTTAGAAAAAAGACGACTCTGGAATGGACACAATGGACGAACTGTAGAATAATTTTCGTTCCGGTTACGATAACAAATATACTTTTACAAAACCGCTGAATTTTATTTGTCGCGCTGGATTTCATTAAGAATAATAGCTTATTGATTGTTGAACAAACGCAGTAAAGAGTTCGCCTGAATTTATCAAACACATCACAATTAAAAAACCAATTATGCGTAGTCTTTTTGAGTTGGTCCTCCTCCATTCTTCACCTCAATTGGACTCATGCTCATATCATCATCCCTTCTTCGATAGAATAAAACATATGCAGCTGATGTAACAAGTTCATCAGGATTTTGTCTCGAAACCATTGAGTCATTGAAATCATACCAGGCGTTCTTTTTCGGATTCTTTGCATAGGCCGTATAGTGACCACCTCCCATTCCGCCATAGTGATTAGATATCGCAAAAAGATCGTAGATGGGCTCCTTTTCATACTTTCCTAGAACATAATTTCTTAAATCGAGGCCAACGACAGGATATTCGATAAGGGAAGTTATTTTAGAGCTTGAACTAGTATAGAAGAAAGACCCAATAGAGCTGACCCTATTCGTTCTGAAGCGCTTTAGGTGGATTATCAGTATCTTAGGAGTAGTGTAAATTTCCATAGTTTTCGTTGCCTGTTTATGGTCTTTGCAATTTGAGCAGTACCATGTGTTATCCTTGTCCAGAACCTCTGGAGTGATGAACAAGTTGAAGCAGTCATAAATATTGTAGCTTTTTGGCTCGCTCATCATTTGAGGCAAAGAATCAGCCTCTTTACACTTATTTAATTTCAAATACTCTGATCGAATTCTTGGGTTTATTGTTAGCTCTAGAACGATCTCTCTGTTGGAATCAAGAGTAAACGTGTCAGAAATCTTTTTGTCTGCACTATATGGAATTAATACTCGTCCCTCGTCGCCGCCATCAGGATTCGTGACAAAATAAATGTTGTATGGCAAAAGGTCCACCTGTGAAAGCGATAAAACGTCTTCGTACTGCTTCTCTAAAATGGAATGTGTCATCCCTTCGATCGATATGTCGATTTTTTTCCTCAGCTCCTCTTCGTTGTTAACAAAATTTGCCACGTGCACGCGCATTATGGTAAAGGCTTGGAGATGCAAATGTTTCAGCGTCTGCTCTTGGCTGATGTAAAACATTCTATGAAATGATTTTGGTTCGGAGTAAGCATTCTTTTTCAGTTTTTGATTGATTATGAGCTCTACTCTCACGAGCTTGCGAACGTTGAATTTGTCAAGAGGAGGATCAATATATGGAGTGTGAATTTGGTACACAAATGGAATGCCCTCATGCTCTTTTAAACTCTTTACATCATATCGAGAAGTATCATGTTCGATTATTTGATGATCGCGAAGAATCTTGAGTTCCAGAGCTTCCACGGGAAGCTTCAACATTCTGCTCAATTGCTGGAGTATTTCCGAGACAGGAGCATTCGGCATAAGGTTTAGATTGATTTTCAAGTGAGAATGTAGTGATGAGTCTTTGAAGATGAAGTAGAGCGGCAGAGTAATCATTCTTTGGATAGGGATTGGGAGAGATAGTGTTGAGAATGGATCGAAAGTAATTGAAACCTTTTGACAGTCTGGACAAATGAGTTTTGATTTGTACTGTCCATGCATCAAATCGACAATTATCGAGCGATTCCTCTTAAGATGGTTCGTCCAACTCTCCATTGCGAATACTTCGTCAGGTCTTCCTTCAGCCTCTTTTACTTCCACATAGGGCTTGTGTTTCACTCGATTTAAATCTTCGTGAATCCCATCTAACAGATAAGAAAGAAACTCTTGTGTGTCTTGTTGGTTGTATCCCATAAACTAATTCAGAAAGAAATCTTCATTAGAAAAAAAACAAAGGAAATGAAAAATATCCACCTGAGGAGCAACTTCTCCAATGATCTTTTTCACTTCCCAAGGAGAAATTGACTGCTCTGATCCACACCACATCTCTTTCATCAACTCAGCGTAAGCTGCTGCCAATCTTCCACCTATGACATACAATGTAATCAGGCATCACTTTTCTGGGTGTGCTCAAATTACCTGTGCCAAGTTTATTTTCTCGGTTGATGTCTTTGATGAACTCATTTTTAATAAAATAATTCGAAAGTTCCCAAACATTGCTCAAGCATTGCAAACAAGTATTCATAAAGCAAGTGTTTCCGAAATTTTGTAGACCGACAAGCCCGTACCGAGAAGTCGAGGTAAACTTGGAATCCCTTGAGATTTTGAAATGCGAGTAGATTTCATTTGTCCTGTTGACTTCTCCCTTAATTTGTACGCATTTTTCTCGATGATATGGACGGTGGTTTTTCTGACAGATTTGATTACAGTACTTCACCTATTCCATAGTTGCCATGTTAAGCCATGTATCAATATTTCTTACTGTGCGACATTCGCAGTAAAAAAGGTCTTTCCGGGAAGATCCACAACAAGCGCATCGATCTGAAACTATAGTCTGATATTCTTCTTCTGAAATAAACACCCATTCATCATTTATTTTGTATTCGCAGATAATAACGTCATCATCTCCTAATTCTGCATCCTTGCGTGTTTAACAACAAATTATTTTCGAGAACGTTTCTAGCATTATACTTCGAGCACTGTCTGCTCATTTAGCTTGACCGCTTTAATGATGACTCTTCCCTGTGGATTTCGGATTTTTGACAGGGCTTCATTATAATCGTATCTTGGGTTGACTTTCCACAACTTACACGTGTTAAGCTGGACCTTAGGATGAATTTTCATTTCTTTTTGATATATTCTCGTGAGCTTTTCTCTCAAGTCTTTCACGGTTTCTTTTCTGCTTAAGAAGACTGTGCTTAGTTGGCAATATGCAAGGTCCTGATCAGCCGAAATGGTAGGCATCTGTATCACATTTATCTTACAATTAAGATTAACAAACTACTCAAATGGACTTCCACTTACTCGTTTAAGCCAAACTTCTACTGCAGTCACTTGGGTTTCATCGTTGAGGCAAATAGTATAGCGTTTGATATCTGTTCCTCCATATATTCCATTCAAATATTTCCAGAGCCGATGCGAAACTATTATAAAGTCTTTATTTTCCTGTAATCCCAGCTCGAGCTGATAATTCGTGTAATCTTTCACCTTGTCGGGGTCAGTTAAGAACGTTGAATGATCCAATATATCATGAGAGTCGATGGGCCCAGGATGTTCACCTTTTCCGTTTGCATAGTCTTTTGTTTCATCATTCACAAGATCTAGATGGTATTCTGGTTTTTCTCCAGTAAGTTGGTAGAAACCGGAATATTGTTTCCACTTCTCAAACCATCTAGTTGATATGATATGCACTAAACTACACTCTCTTCTTAGATAAGAGTTCTCCTCTTCATCTTGGAGCAATTCTAGTACAGTTTTAGCTTCTTGTAGATGCTCTGTTTTCTCACTGTTTCGTGACTAGTTGTATTGAAGTTTTTTTGAGTATAACGTTTATACAGAAGTTTACCTTTGGTTCTGAGACAGCAAGTTTGATTATTTTTGTTTCTTGACTAAATTTGTTTGACAACTCTTTGTATTCATCATAGCTGATCTTATGCTCTTCGAATGCTTTTTTTAGAACTGATTCTATTTTGTCCATTTCCTTCAGAGCTTTGTCGAAGATTTGCATTTCATGATATATCTTGGATTTTGAATGCAGCAGGTCGAGACGATGGGCCAGGCTGTCGCGTATGTGACACTTGGGGTCGTCTAAGATTTCGATGGCTTGGTTGCAATAACCAAGAGCTTGCTTTAGGTTTTTCAATCGAAGATCACATTCAATTTTGAGAAGATACAGCTGCAAATAAGGAACCCTCATATCAACAGCTTTTTGAAGATAAGTGTCAGCTTCATGAATTTTGTCTTGTCTGAATAAAACTTCTCCCTTCTGGTAGAGATCCTTAGCTTCCTCATAGGCTGGCTCGTAATAATTTTCGCCACTCATTCACACGTGATAAAAGCAAATAAACCCTCTTTTAATCAAATTGACGTTTTGCATCTTTAATTTGAGAAATTAATAACGTAAAAATCACTTTTTGCCATGCACGTTTTTATTTTGTCGAACATTATTCTCTCAATCATGAAGTTCATTGAATCACGCTAAATTTTTCAATCACACCTAGGTTGAACAAGACAGTCGTAATCCATCTATAAGATTGGTTTTCTAACTCTGAAGAGGTAATGACTTAAGATTTCTCTGCTGAGTTTAACTGATGACGAGGTAGATTGCTATGGCCACAACATCAGTGTAACTGTGATTGTTAGACGACAGCTCTGTATGAAAACCAAAAAAAGTAGACGGAGAGTTGTGCACTTATGCTTTTGCAACAGCATGAAGGATTACAGTATCCTCTATTGAAGATTTCTGATTTTCTTGCTGTAGATTAGCAGCACCAAAGTTTTTTTGACGTTTTTTGTACAGACAGGATTTTAAAACACAAACTCATAAAAAAGTTAGAGAATTCGCAAATTTAAAAAAAAAAACCTCGTTGCATTATGATCAAGAGAAAATAATTTTTAATCATTAGAAAGCCTTCCAAAATAACATCTTTTTTATCGTCGCCTTTCACCTAACTGAAGATTAAGAAACACCGTCTATTGCTTTAACTACCTTTATTGTATGACCTTCAATAAAATTGGAATTTAAGCGACGCGCACAATCTCATTTTGTTTTTAAAAAAAATATTGGAAGCAATATCAGAATTATTATTAGCATTATTACAAAAGTCATGGTTATTGTTTATAGGTTTATGAAGCAATCATTCGCAAGTAATCGATCAAAATCTATGGAACTGCTATTTCCATTTATCCAAACTATGAAGTCTGCAGACGATAAAAATCTGAAGTAAAATTCGGTCATTTCCCTTCATAATCCATATCAATGCGGTGCAGACTAATCTCATCTCTGGTATTTTTAGCAATTATTGCAAAATTATGAAAATCACATTCTCTAATTTGGATAGCTCCTAATCAATCACCCACTTAGCCTATAATTGTCAAAATTTTTCATTACATTAGCGATTACTTCAAGGGAGGAGATTTTTGTAGCTTTTTTCAGGAAGATTTTTCTCTAATTTAGGATGAAACATTGGTTAGACCGTAATATAGTTCTAATCTATGAATAACAGGCTCAAGTAGAAGAATTAAAAAGTATAATTCTTGAATAAACTTATTGCTTTCCATCGTTTTAATCTCGTTGCATATTTGCCTGCTTATGGAAGCTTTAGAGACGCGTAAAAAGAGCAAAAGTCAAGGAGATGGCACGTCATCAGTGAAAAAAGACAAGCAACCTGATCCAACCAGCTCAACGCCAAAACCAGAGGAAAAGATTCTTGAGTTCAAACAGCATGACAATCATTTGCAACCACACAAGGAGTCTGAAGGTGGTATTGTGAAAGGTAGTTCACGTATAACCTCTATTTCTCGGACAGAGCAATCAGAAAATCTGTCAACACGAAGTGAATTTGAAGGAAAATTCGTGAACCACTCTCGGCTTTCTTTATCGGAGAAAGATGGGGATTTAAGCACAAAATTTACCGATCGTCGCAGCTCAAACACAAATACTATAATGCAACCAGGCACTCAACACAACTTAGATATATCTGGAGACTTGGATACGTCCCAGGCCAATTTAATTTCAGAAAAACCGCAATCATTTCTTGATTTCTTGCAAACAAATCTTAAAAGTACCGAATCCTCGATCAATAGAGACTTCAAAAAAGTCTTAGAACCATTAGTTAGCCAGCAGCTGCCAGATATCAACGAAGAAGAAGAACATGAAGAAATTAAACCTCGATCAGGCTCAGATACTTCAATCGATGGGCTGAAATCTCTTTGGGTGCGCCAGCCGTCAAGAACGGTACCTGAATCGAGCCCTGTACCAGAACCAAAAGATCAAAATCCTATTCAGCCCCGTTCAAGAAGGCTGTGCCAGTGGAATCAAATAGTGTATATTTTCACATTGGCAGTGCTAAACGCAGGACTTTCCATTCCTTTTACAACTATTACGTTTTCGTATGGGAATATTTACGTGCAGAGTCTGCTCAATCAAGGGATAGTGGGAATAGGTTTTGGATCTTTATGCGCATACTATCTGTGGTTTATGCTGAAACAGGCAGCAGAAAAATATGATTTGTCATATTATAATTTTAAAGGTATCTATACAATCACAATATTGCAATCAGGGCTTGTGGCAGGGCTGCTCGGCTATCTCATTCAAGATGGGCCGTCAACTGAGATATTTTTTATTTGCTTTGGCAACTTTGCTATTGGGGTGTTGAATATGTTCATACAGCTGATGTTTAACTTTTTCATCGTGAAAACCATCGAGGAAGAAGCTCAAGAGCAAAGAACGATGCGAGAAAAGGCTCATTTGGCAATTACTGAAGAGATTCCATCTCATCACGAATCTAGGTCTCCTCAAGAGTTCAAGCCTCATCTGGAGCTCAAAATTGAAGCTCTTGATGGTAGAAACTCAAGCAGACAGCAATCTGACAAACAGACAAACACTCCGGCAGCAGGAGAATCAAAAACCGGAAATTCTTCTCAAGCGCAAGAAAGAATTTCGCAACTTGATGAGCAAAAAAGAAGTTCAGCTTTGGGACAGCTACATCACACAAAATCTGAGGGTTCAGAACCCAGGTCAACATTTTCACAACCAGGCAGTCTTAACCTCCCCCCAATTCAAAGAGACCTGCAACCTAAGAGAGTTTCTTTCCAAGGCATTAGCAGTCTAAAAGAACTCAAAAGTCAGTCTAGCCATCAGAACTTCGAACAAGGCGCTTTTGGTGAGCAAAACCAGGAAGAAGTTCAGGTTGCTAGAAAAAGATCCAAGACAGTCCAACTTGATACCTCAATTAAATCACCTAAAAAGATTCGCATGGAACGTCGCTCATTGGACTTGTCAAAAAAAGGCAAGATTATTTCCATTGAAGATTTGATTTCGATTTACAAGACCGGAAAACCAGAAACCCGTCCAAGGAAAGTGTCCTTCAATGATTCTGACCAAATCCTCGGGATATCTACACTAACACGGCGCAATTCAGAATCAGCTCTACAGACGAATGAGGATCTCGCTAGTCCAACTCGACCTAGGAAGGCAAGTAACTCGATATTAAAAAAGAAATCTTTGATAAAACAAAAGGCAAGTCTTGAAAAAGAACCATCTGTGGGAAATGAAGGGAGTGTTGAAAGTGAAAATAAAACTAAAGTCATTTTTGAAAAGAAACCAATGGAAGTGTCCTCAAGTCCCAACCCCAATCGCATGATCGTAAGCCTTGAGGAAGAGAGCCCCACGCTTACTCCGGTACAACCCAAGCCTAAAAAACTCGAATACAAATTCTTTTTCAAAATAAATGCGATTCTCTTGACTTTGGTTCTTCAAAATACGGTGTCCTTTGCTTATGGATACATTGTTACCTTTCTCGTTTCCAATAAAAATATCCTAATCTACGTAGTATACGCGTCATATCCTCCTTGTATGGGGTTGTTTCAAATTTTCTCAAAGAAGATAGCGAGATCAGTTGGCAACGGTATAGGTACAATAACCGAAATCTCCGGTCTCGCTTTTACTTCCTTGGCAACAAGAGTAATTATTCTTCAAATCAAACCTCAGTCAGCTCTATGGATTATCATTTGCCTGAAAGCTATTTACAAGCTTATTTGTTACGTCGGAAGTGGATTACTAATTCTGAAAGGCGCGAATTTGAATAGGCATGGATTCGGAAAGAATAAGAACCAGACAAGTGAGGATCCAGAAAAATTGGATTCACTGAAAAATTTGCTCGTTAAATTTGGAACCTTGCAATTTATGGATCTTTCTTTCTTAGGGGGTGTCCTCTTGGTCGTGGTATTTATTCATTTGGCGGGTTCGAAGTTTCAGTGGCAGACATATGCCTCCTTCTCTGATAGCAGTGTAATTTTGATTACAGAAGTCTTCGCTACTGACCTCTTGATCGATATGGTCTTAATATTTGCAATTCCTGCATTTTTTAGTTGGAGAATGCGGGAGCTTGAATTTCAAGGTCTATTTCGAGAAATAAAATGCCATTTCAAGCAATATTTAGCTGGCATATTTTTATCCTCAACATTTATGTACTCAATGACTATGATGATTGTAAACAACTTTTTTGATAAGAATAGTGTAGATTACTCCAATTAATGGAAGATTGATTGTTATTTAGGTTGTTTTCTTACAGAAAAGGCCTTTTCAATGGAGTATATCTGAAAGCTTGGAGATACTCCTTGCTTTAATGTCATCAAAATACAAAACTCTTAATTTTTTGCTCTACATATGCTGACAACCTTTACAATTGGCCTTCCTCAAGGGCTATGACTGGATATATACTTCCCAGAAGGGGAAATATAAGCTATGTTTGAAAAGTAGGGTCGTCCTACAAAAATAAGAATTGAGTCTTCAGCTGAGGCTCATTTACTTTTTTTAATGAGCCAAAAACTAAAAAGAGAATCGATAATGCCAATGTTCCAATTTTTCTTTGAAGAAAGAGGAGTATGAACGAGTTTTCAACGTAACATCAAGAGTCTTTTGCTGAATTAGCTAGAATAAGATTAATACTTAACTAATCAGCAGCCTTAATTCAGTCAGCAAAGCATTGTAACCTCATATTTTAATTTTGTAAACGTCAATTTCTTTGGTAAAAGACTCAATAAGCCTAGAAACAGGACATAATGCTTATTCCTTCATTCAGAGAACTGATAAGAGGAGGTAAATTAAAAAAAAAAAACTTTGGTAAAAAAGTAAATTAAAAAATACAAAATTCTATTATCCTAAATAATTTTCTCACCTTCTCTAATATAAGGGAAAAAAAAACCAGGTAAACTTCGAAGAGAATATTTTTCATGACTTAACATAGAAAGTCAGTTTCGAACCAATAGGAGTCAGCTGAGAATAGTTCGAAATAGATAAAATTTTAGGAATAGTATAATCCAAAATGTATTTGGCCCGAAGCCATTGAGTTTAGGATTTTTAAGCAGAAATTTTCGACATTTTTTCTGTCGACGTTGCTGATATCATGTCATTACTCAACCCTGACTTTGAAATTATTTAGATTTTCTCTTCTTAAATATGATAATTGCCTATCAAGTTTTTCGAAAAATGCTGAGTGGATGACATTATTCAAATTAATATGTAGTATGGCATATCAAATTTCATTAATAAGGCAGCATTTGTGGCAAAATGGAAAAGTTGAGAGGGGAAATATTGACGCGTGCTGAATAATTAATCACCTACTTTTGTAGCAACTGTCACTATTTCTGCATTAAAAATTTTTAAAATTTTATAATTCATTTGGCTTGTTTAATATGGGTTGCGTGCAATCATCTACTACCAAAAACTCGAAAAATGATCCTTTCATGAAACGTAATGACTTATACTTGCCTATTTCTGACCTTTAGAAGGCGGTATTTCGACTGCTGATTTGATTGGAGAAAAAACGTCGAAAATAACAGATGATTACACATTGCTCAATCCGCCTCTGGGAAAAGGTAGCATACTACACTGGTCTAGGCTAAATGGTTTTAGGCGCATTCGGAGAGGTCAGAAAGGCTCTTCACAAAGCTTCCGGGCTCCTCAGAGCAGTGAAGATTATCAATAAAAACTCCACTAGTGAAGAAGAAAAAACCAGGCTTGTGAACGAAGTTACCATCATGAAGAATCTGGTAAATATTGACAGATAGATTACATTCCTCATCAATTTTGAAGGATCATCCCAACATTTTAAGAGTCTTCGAGTTTTATGCATGCGCAAAGGCATTCTATATCGTCACAGAGCTCTGCAGTGGTGGAGAGCTATTTGATAAGATCGCTGAAGCCACGAACTTCGATGAAAACGTTGCTGCTGAATACATGAAGCAAATCCTTTCTGCAGTCACCTATTGCCATGCTCACAAAATTGTCCACAGGTAAGAGATCCATGCTTTAATAATTAGTATCATATGGTATCTAGAGACCTAAAACCTGAAAATGTTCTCTTAGAATCAAAGAAACCAGGCGCTGCGCTCAAGATCATTGACTTCGGAACATCTCAAAATTTCGACAGCAAAACCAAGATGAAAACAAGAACTGGAACTGTAATATTTTCTCTTCTCCTTGTTGTCAATTTTCAAATCAACATTAATTTAGCCATATTACGTTGCTCCTGAAGTCGTTCAAAGAAATTATGACGAAAAATGTGACGTTTGGTCTTGCGGAGTTATTCTTTACATTATGCTTTGCGGATATCCTCCATTCAAAGGAAAAAGTGAAAAAGAAATCTTCGAAAAAGCGGCCTCAGGAAAAATTGATTTCCCCAAAGCAGAATGGGATCATATTTCTGAAGCAGCAAAGAATTTGGTGAAGAAGATGCTTACCGTTGACCCCAAAAAAAGAGTATCGGCAGCTGATGCCCTTAATGATGCTTGGATCAAAAGTTCAGTTGCCCGAGCCACAATTGACCCAGAAGTTGCGAAAACCACTTTGGGCAGATTGAAAAATTTCAGAGTCTGCTTCCTTATCAATAGACAGAAATTAATTACTTTTATCACTGGTAGTCAGGTGAAAAACTGCAGAATGCGACCTGGGTGTTCATGGTGAACACCATGGCAACACAAGCTGAGAAAGAAGAACTGTTGAATACTTTTAAATCACTCGACGCAAACGGCGATGGGCAGCTGTCAAGAAAAGAATTAATTGATGGTCTGAACCACCATGCGGTGTTTGTCCTAACGATTGTTCTTATATAGGATACAAAAAGATTATGGGAGAGGCAAAAGCCATTCTCGAAGTCGACGAGCTCATGAGAAATATCGATACAAATAACAGTGGGTCAATAGATTACTCTGAGTTCGTGATAGCGACTATGAACAAAAATGCACTCTTATCCAAACAGAGACTAGAGGCTGCATTCAAAATGTTCGACAAGGTATGAAGCAGATATTTTGAATTAGCAGCAATCATCATTTAACAATACTAAATCTAGGATGGCAGTGGTGAGATCTCTATTGAAGAACTGAAAACATATTTTGGAAACAACCCCCATTTCACCGAGGGAGTTTGGAAAGATCTCGTCAAAGAGGCTGACAAAAATGGTGACGGACAGGTTTGAAATTGCTGCTTTTCACTCTAATCATTGCATTTTATTATACTTAGATCTCTCTGAATGAGTTCAAGGATATGATGCTGAAGTTAACCCAATAACAGGTTTAATATTGAGATTGTTTCAAAAAACAAATTAAAAATACAATAGCAATATGAAATCAAACCTTAAAATGAATTATAAATTGTGAGTTTAAATCAAAGAAGTTACTAGCATAAAATTCTTATTCTGCCAAAGAAACAAATCTTTTAACTAGAAAATGCTGAGACATAAATACTTAACACCTGAAAAGATCATAGTAATCAATGGAGTTGATACGCATAATAATATCTTTGACGATTCATTCAATTACATTTGGTTCCAATAGTGGCTCTAGACTGTCCAACTTTTGGTGTTCTCATAAGGTGCTCTAATAATATTTATCAATCCTGGTTCTCTACTGACTGAGGGTATTTCTCCGAATTTTTCTCCATAAGATAAAAGGCAAATCTATTTTTTCAAATTGAGTCTCATCCAATTAAAATTTAACAGGCAAAGAGGAGTTACTTTTTGAGAATTATTCCGAATGGATATCAAGAAACAGAGAAAAGAATACACCAAACAAAAGTTGAATCCGATCCTTGAACGATTGGTTGTTGACCTTCTGGTCGAGAGACCAACAGACATCGTAACTTATCAATTTACCCTAGATTCACAAATCTAATTTTCCATGATAAGATTGGCTTCATGGAGAAATGGATTGATACAAAAGGGCGTATGTTGTTTTCAGTGTAGTTAAAATATTTTATTATTTTTAGCCCAGTACGCAGGCCCCAGTTCGCCCCACAAATCTCCTGGAAAGAGAAACAGAGAAAAAGAAAAGCATGATGAATCTGAGGAAGATGACGAATCCGAAGAAGAAGAGGTTCACGAGCTCGAAGCACAATTAGCTAAGAAAACTCAAGCAAGAGGAATGAGAACCTCTGTGAGCGCTGAGGCTTACGGAGCATGGAATCAAAAAAGTGTTTACGTTCCAAAGGTTGTGAAGAAAGATAAAGAACAAATAGAGCGAATTAAAAAGAGACTCTCCCAAGCATTTATGTTCCAAGCTCTTGATGAGAAAGAACAAAAAATTGTAGTGGACGCGATGGAAGAAGTCAAATTTAAGTAATACGAATAGTTGATAGACATTAATCTCATGCTTAATTTCTTGATTGTAAAGAGCGGGAGATCAGGTGATTCAACAAGGAGATGCTGGAGAAGTGTTATATGTTTTGGATTCAGGAGCATTAGACTGCTTTAAGCGTTTTAAAAAGGATGAAGAGCCGAAATATCTTAAAACATATCAGCCAGGAGAATCTTTCGGTGAGCTAGCTTTGCTCTACAACGCTCCTAGAGCAGCCACGATCGTGGCAAAGGAGGATTCAGTTTGCTTCTCTTTGGATAGAGAGTGTTTCAATGGCATAGTGAAAGAGGCCGCAATTAAAAAGAGAGAAAGATATGAGGAATTCTTGAGCAAAATCGATCTCTTATCTGAGATGGATGCTTATGAGAGATCCAAGATCGCTGATGCGCTTAAGCCCGTTAAAGTGAAAGCCGGAGAATACATTGTAAAAGAGGTAATTAATTAAGGTCGAAAATCGCTCTCAAGATTCTTTAGGGAGAGAGTGGAGACACTTTCTATTTCATAGAAGAAGGAGAAGCCATAGCGACCAAAATACCGAAAAATGGTAACTCTTGACTCTAAAATTAAATGAACTATCCCATTTAATCTCATACGAAGGTGGACATCCAGAAGTGGTCTATGAATACAAAGCAGGAGATTACTTTGGTGAACTTGCGCTTCTAAAAGATATTCCTCGACAAGCTAGTGTCCTTGCACAGGTACGACAAAATTGCTTCTAATTATCTCTCAACAACACTTAATAGACTGATGCAAGTTTGGTTTATATGGATAGATATAGCTTTAAGAGACTGTTAGGTCCTTTGGAAGACTTACTCAAGAGGAATTTCTCAAAATATGAGAAATTTGCTCATATTTAGGATCTCATCAATAAATTTTTCTGTTTTGTATTGTTTCGTTCTGCTAGTTCAGCGCGAATTCATATGAAAAATATAGGATAAAAAAATAAGAGAGAAAATAAAGTTTTCTGGATGAAAAAAATAACTAGAATTTTTCCTCTTAAAATCTGAAAGTCTCGTCTAACTCATTTTGTAGAATCCTGTACTTCCCTTTTGGTTGTAAAGAGCTGCTATTGGCTCTGACATTGAATCGTTTTGGTTAGTTAGCTTGTTTTTAGACTTGTTCATTTTATTCCATTCAGAAAGCTCAGCAAGAAATCTTAATTGAAAATGTTAGTGGAATTTGCTAATAAGTTGGAGTCCTACGTTTTCGAGTTGAGGATTGTTGTTCCTCCAAGAGTAATATTGACATGATATTCCTTGCTCAACTGATTGATAAATCGTGCTTCTTCGTATGTAACCCCTCCAACGACAAATACAATTATCTCATCCGGTCTACAAAATCATTCATAAGTCCTAACAAACTTGATAACAAGGAACTTTTACTTTTCATTGAAAGAATGCAAGCTAGTCGTTTTATAATCAGCTTCTTTCAGTTTTGATTGGAGGTAATTTGACAAAATATTCACGATGTAAGGTTGATGCTGAGTGTAAACGTTCGGGACATTCTTCATCTAATTTGTTTTGGATCAATAGAAAATTTTAAATGAGGGTGAAGCTGAATTAGCAGTTACCGTTAGCATACTTTTCATTTTGCTCGTAAACTTCAGAATATTAGTGTCTTTGGTTCCAAAAAGATCTCCAATTCGTTCTTTCCTTCCAGCATACTCAAGAATCTCTCCGACAAAGTTTGTATATTCCTCCGGAATATCTGACTCTTTGAGCTTCTTGACTAAAGCAGCAATGCTAGCAGCGTCTGTTTCGTATCGAAGAGCGAACAGAAGCACTAATCGGAGTTTATCAACCTTATCGAAATTTTTACCAAGCATTCCATTGACGATCTATAATTGACTCAGTTCAACCCACAAAAAATAAATCCTTTACGTTGAAATGCTCGCTTTTATTCTCTTTGCAAGATAGTTCCTGCTCCACTCTTGAAATTTCCATCAAATCACGCTCTTCTACCAGTCTTGAAAGCTCACAAGTAAGAGTCACATGCTTCGAGATATTTCCGCTCTTTTGGCGCAACTCAGGAATTGAATCCAGTACCTTTTGCATTTCCTCTGATTGCAAAGAAATTGTAAGCAAACAGGGATGAGTTTTTGAGTATTTACCCAGAGTTTCAACTTTTTCGTGCTTCTTTTTAAACTCAGAGTATTCGTTCAGAGCAGTGTTCGTATTGTTTGCTAAGACTCCAAAATCAACAAACATATTTTCTCGAAAGAATTTGTCATCATGGCTCGAAACCACGTACTCTGGCTCTCCCTCTTTCGGCTGCTTATCTTTGGCAAGTTCGACTCTGTTATTATTCACCCCAATTAGCTCATGCAGCATTGCCTATAGTAATGTGAAGCAGAAAGAATTAGTTCTCTTCTGTTGGAAGAACGCTATTACCTGATAAGTCCATTGGTTTAGTAATGGAGTAACCGGGTCCTCGCGTCTATCAGTTATAATAACTGCTAGTTTTGCTTCTTTGTCTTTGTTAAAGGAAGTTGCGTTTTCGGCATATTCTTTCGTAAATTCATCCTATATAGATGTAGGGCGACTCCAATACACCTTCAACGGGGAAAAATGGCATTACATTCAATTTTCGGGCCAGTTCGAAACATGGTTCAGAGGTTGCATGATATCGTATCATTGGTACCATCCTCTTCGAATAGATGGCTGCGAGAAGACCGCTTGCCATTCTATTGAACATCTTTTCCTCAACGGGTGTCCAGTACTCTTTTGGAACACTAAAGGCTGAAACGGAGAGTTAATTCAAAACCAGGTCAGGTCCGCTTACCCAAAGACCGAGGTATGTTTAACGAAAACAGGTCATCATTGACTGCGTAGTAATCCACATACACTTCCTATATTTTGTTAAAAAGTTTGGAACAAACCAGCATCTAAAAAAAGGCCTACCACACATTTTTTCACAAGATTGTTCACGTCTTGTTCAGCCAATTGTTCTAGCTGAGTCTTGAGAAGTGAATTGCTAAAAACTGATGGAGAGTTTTGTCAATCGAGAAGCAACAACAGCAATTACAGAGGTTGTATTCGTTGAACCGTCTATTGTCTAAAGATTTAATCTGTTCAATAATCTGGGAGACGTTTTCTTCGGTCGGTCGAACAAAGAACATAGCATTTAAATGCAATAACTTTTCTGAGGACTGCTTTTCCATGGTTTCAATGAGATAAACGTTCTTTTTCAATATTTGAGACTGAGATATTATCAACGAGATTATGCCTGGCAGATTAACAGTTTGAAATCAGCGTGAATTTCTAAGATAAATTCCATTACCCTTGGTCTCGTTGTCCAAAATCAAGCATTTCATCCCTGAAACCTCTTCCAGCATCCGCCCGAAGTAGTCTTCAATAACATTAAACAATCCTCTTGGGTTTTTGTTTGCTACTTTCGATTCCATTTATATATATTCAAAGTTTCACGATAATTCTTTTTTAAATCGTTTATCAGCTGGAGTTCCTTCTGAATTAATCACTATATCATCACTATGATATTGTTTTATGGTAATTCTAACATTTCCAGTCAAACCAAAGCTTGCTTTATACCACTACCTGAACTTACAGACAAAAGACAATCAGAGGTAGTAAGAGTAAATTAGATAATAAATAACTTCAGTCAGCAATTTTTCAGCGGTTCGAAGCGATGTTTGATGAAATATGCAGCATTACAAAGGAAAAGTACTACATTTGTTGCTCACTAATAATAATCCCATAGAGTTCGTTTCAAATTACTTGAAAATGTCACTATTCCTTTTCAGCGTTGGCCTTTGCTTGTTTTGCTCTCATTATTTCAGCATCTCTATTTCCAGAAAAGTTCGATTATATTTTCAGCAGGATAATGACGACTACCTTTCTTTAGTCTTGCTGTACTCCGATTTTCCGGCGCCCTTTTTGCCGTTTGCTTGCTTTCCTTCGTTTCTCTTGGCAGCTCTTGCTCTGTCTCTATCTCTTTGATCTCCTCTTGACATTTTTTTAAGTTTTTTGAAAAATTCTAATTACAATAAAATTAGGACTCTCTCCTTAAATAAATTTGTGCGTTTTAATTTTGTTCAACTTTAATTGGTTCTGATGATCGCTTCTGACAAGTTAAAACTTTCAAAACCCTTCTTTCCATCTCAAATATTTCTCAGAGCTTGTCCTAGGTCTAATAGGTTCTGCTTAATGGGGTTTTCTTTTATTAGCGGGAATAAATTAATAATTTACCCAATGCAACTACCCAGAGTTTTTCAGATCACTATGCTACACTGAAAAATATAGTTACAAGTTGTATTTTCTACTAGATAGTGGTGTTTATCATCTCAGATTTGTCTTCCACCAGAATTTTGACATTGTTAAATGGGGATTTCTCCTCTTGATGTGTTGGCGCTGCTGCAAGCGATCATAAGGAGGGTGATTTTTCACTCAGGGAACGTCCAGCCACCAATATCATTCACATAGAATGTGTTGAACTGAGCTTCCATAGAACTGGATTACTTCGCTAATTTCTGATCTTCTTCTGTATGTTGATAGTTAACAATGGTTAAGTTGACATTACTATCATGCTCCATCTTTATCATTGCTTTATTTAAGTAATTTTGTTCCTTTAACTATTTCCTATGTTGCATCTCTTGTCTACACTCACTTGTAGTATATGTTAATTATTTTTCAATCTATTGTGTATCAAATAAGTTTGAATTTAGTCTTTATCAACTTAAAAATCTAATAGTGTTAACATTCTTTGCGAATAAGAGTTTGATTTCGATTTAAACAGTTACCAATGTAGCTTCAGCACACGTTAATATAATCAATTGAACCTAAGTTAATTTTTATCAAAAGATCAATACAAGTCCCATTTTTTATTTTTCAACACGTTGTAACCCTTATAATATTTGTGGTAGTACTATCAGAGATCGCAGATATTACCGGTACAGCAATATACCTTATGTAAAACATAATGCAAGTCTAATTACCTTTGATAATCATTTCGTTATCGACTACGTTTTCAGCAGAATTTCCATTACCAAAACATATTGAACTAAAAAAGAAGGTCTGCATTTTTGCTCTCAAGGGAAATCTCAGGTGAAACCTGAGGAAACCTCATAATCTTTCGCCTTAAGATTATGAAAATATGGTAGGAAAAGAGCGCATCAATGCAAATTTCATATCATCCTGTAAAGTCGGAATCGAAGTGCCCTTTGAAAGGCAAACCTCGATAAAATTCACAGTAATCACGCTCTCCCAAAGACTTTCCCTTAAGTCTCCTTTTGTTAAAAGGAGATCTCGAATTGCAGCAATGCCCTCTCTGTCTTGACAATTCGATTTATTTACAATTACCAAAATCAAATTATTAATTTATTTATCAGCTGAGTTTGAATTCAAGTAAATAAAAGCTAATTCAAAAATTGAATATTTTGATTCATTATCGAGTATCGGAGAAGGATTCACCATGCACTCAGAGATCGTTGATCAAAATTTCAAATAACTCTTAGCGAATTGCATTTTTTTGTATATTATTTGTGTCAGAAGTTGGAAATTAATTCATTTGGAATAAAGAAAGATAGTCAAAATATATGAGCCTATCTCCAAAAATAAGAAAGTCTATCAAGTTATTCCTTCTAACAGTTAGCGAGAGCATTAAATAATTGTTAACAATGATTTGAGTAAAACTTAAGAGAAAGAGAAATCAAAGTTAAGGATTGAGCGAATGAGAAGCTAAATGCTGTCATTACTTTTTTTAAAAAAGTAGTCGGTATTGAACAATAAGTTGCCTTGTTTTTTTACGTGATCAATTAAAACTTTTACAAAGAGAAGTCATTATCTATTCAGAGCAAATAAAAAAAAAGAGAAGTCATTAGTGCCAATTAACCATCAAAAGTGCCAACAAGAGCAATACAAAAATATTGGCATTATCTCAAATTCCAAAAGCATGAAAATCAGCAGCAGTCCCCCACAACTAGAATATCCAGTTCGCTAAAATGTCCGTCCATATCCTTACTTTTGCTCTTATAGAAATGCTCTAAGTAAAAGAATTGGTTTTTGATTTGAGTTCTCTAAGAATTCAGGATACAACATAGAACAACTTCAGCTTACTTTTTTTTTTTCACACCTAATAAGAATTATCGATACTAAAATTCGAGATCCTATAATTCACTATTCTCTCAACCAAAAACCTGAGAACGTTCAAAACCGACTACTTTCCTACTACTTGGGAGCCTTTTTCTCGGCTTTTTGTTTCTTTCTATTCAATTCCATTTTGATTTTTCTTCGTTTCTAACAATTAAATTAGACTTCGAACAAATAGCATAATCTTACTCTTCTTTTTTCCATTTCATCGACATCGTTAAGAACTTCTTTTCTCATCTTTTTTCTATGGTTCCTCTTCAGATGCATAGCAGCTGCGAGTGGATTTTCGTCCTAAAAGAAAGCAGTTTCAATACTATAATGACTTATGAAGATAATACCGTTTCTTTCGCTCTCTTGATTTTCTTTCTTAGAATACGAGGAGCAATTGAAATTTCTCTTTTATGACGGAGTTCCTAAGCACATTCATTACAATTAAAAAGGAGGATATTAGTGGGAAGGATTACATTAACATCGAGCTGTCCGATATCACCGGTACCCATGTATTTTTCGATGTGCTCTTTACCAATTGCTTCATCTTCTTCCTCTTCTTCACTGTCGTTTCCGGCGTCTTTACCAGTTCTCTCAGCATTTCTTTTGGTCAGCTTCTCTTGCTTCTTCTTTTTCTTTTTTTCGAGTCTTTCGGGTTTGACAGCTTTTTTGATCCTCATTGGTCTTTCCTGTATTCGAGATATTAATTCAATACCTTTAGTCAATGATTTGTTACTTTGAACATTTTGTTGTTCTTCTTCAAACCCTTCTCGTATCCAGCCTCAGATTTGAAAGTAATGTATCCAATTCCTTTCCCAATATGAGTCGCAGGGTCTCTAATTACTCTGATATTCTCAATATCCCCACAGCTCTGGAACTCCTTTCTCAACTCCTCTTCGGTTACGTTGAACGCGAGATTTCCAATGAAAATCGTTTTTGTGTAATCAAGTTCTTTCTTAGTGGCCCAGTCGACTCTAATGTGATTTTCCTTAATCACTGAGCCATTAAGAGAAAGAGCTTTTTCGGCTTCCTATTATATCTAAGTATTTGGGAAAGACTAATGAAGCATTACATCTTTTGTAGAAAAGATCACGTAAGCGTTCTTGCTTGAGGCATCTGGGACATACTATCCAAAAAAGTTTTTCACTGAAAAAAGAAAATCAACTATTACCTTTTTGAGGATAACTGAAGCCCTAACTGGCATTTTGTTATCTTGGACAGGAACCGATCGGAACCTCACATTCTCTACCTATTATAGAAATTGTAAACCTCACAAAAATATTGACAATTAGAACTACCTTTCCGACTTTCTTGAAAAATTTAATTATATCCTTTGGCTTCAAATCGAGTTCAACGTTTCCAACAAAGACTGTTCTTTCATTGCGTTCCTGCAAATTAATCACATTAGAAAACATGCCAAATTAGAAATTTTGAACTTTAATTTGGAAAGCTGAGAGGCCCTCATTCTCTTTTTCATCTTCTTCATCTTCTACATCCATAGTATCATTCAGGTTCTTCTCAATTTCTTCTTCAATTGCATCATCTTTCTGTTTTGTGGTCTTTTTGGAAGGTTCTTCTTTGGGTTTCTCCTCAAAGACGATCTCTTTGATTGGTCGGGAGAAGAGTTCGTCGACTTCTTGAGATTTGGCGTTCTTTCCTTTTTTACTAAGAGCTTGACTGATCATTGTAGCTGTAAAGCAAGAATCTCTTTTTGTGCTTTTTAAACTTATTGCTATCTAAAATCAAAAATAACACTCCTAAAGGTCAAAAAAGTCGCTGACTTTCCGACGAAAGAATATTTTTAGATTCTATTTTTCTTCGCTCTCTCTATCGAAGAAATCTAAGTAGATCATAACCTGTCTTATGTATACCGTCTTCTGTATAGATATATTACAGGGCGAATCCAGCAGATTGAGAATTTTCGATGTTTTATGCACGAACACGAACAGCTAAAGTTATTTCTGGAATAAAATTGGGGAATAATCTGTCGAAATGATTCATAATATCCATGGTGTTGCTTTTTACCCATGGAATTCGATTGAACCAAACTTTAGAACAAAAATTTCTGCAAGTGAGCAAGCTCACTCAAGTCAAGTAACGAAATTACCCTTGCAGCAACAAATGAAGAATAGCTAGAGGCAAGATTCTTTGCTCCTTGAATATTTTCTGTGTCTCACATTTATTTTGTTGTAACTATGAAATATCCATTACCTCAACGTAAAAGTAGTCAAGCCAAATTAGTTTTTGAAGGTCCGTTTGATGGCCATAGAGCCGTTAACAAAGAAACAACAATCGACAGCGACGTAGAAGACAACATATTTACACATACAATTTACCACCTCTGTAAAAAATGTAAGCATCATTTATTCCAATTTAATCTTTTCAAGATATATCTTTCTCATCTCTTCATAAATCTGACGCTCGCGATACTCCTGACATCTCTTCCAGACTTTTTTATAAGTTGAGCATTTCGAAATCAAGCTTGAAAAAGGAATGGAATGCATGAACGAATTTTCTATGATTCTTGGATTCTCTCGCATGCACTTCACAAAATCCACCTCCTCATTTACGCAGAAATCTTGATAGATGTAGGGGATGTCATAGCTTTCGATGATTTCCTGTGAATATTTCGTCGAAGGAATATAGTCTTTATCCATCTTCAAAAATTACCTTATTTATTTTTATTGAGAGAAACAGTGCACAAATGAGAAATAGGAAAAACTCATTCTCAAGATAGTTGCTGCAATATTAGAGAACAAAACAAATTGCTTATCATGAATTGAAGAAACACTGATGATCTTTATTCATTGTTTGAGTTTGATATTAGGAGAAAAATCCAGAATGCTAAATATGTATAAATTTTTTTGTTTTCCTATCGTCACTGGGTTTTTTTTAGATTTGCTGAAATAATACTCATATAAACACTACTTATACTCGAAACAGCGAATATTTGGCTTGCTTCGAGTCCTTTATCTACACCTAACTCAATCTAAAATGTTCAATTTTGGTAAGTTGCTGGTATCTTCATCGTCCTCAGCCTCACTTTTATTGTCATTATTCGTCTCAAGGGGTAACTCTGAGACAATTTTTGTGGCCTGAATCTCTGTTTCTTTCGTAAGATTAAGGTTGATGAGTCCACCCACTGGTGTTGATTGAACTGGGTTTTGGGTTGTTGAGCTAGGAGTGTCTTCCTTAGGAACAGAGAGAGTTAAATTGAGGTTCATCGGTGCTGGCTGAATCTTTGTTTCTGATCCCTCAATATTCGATTCTTTTTGTGTAGTTTCTTTCAATGGGAAGGCTGTTTCTGTTTCAATTGCCTAAAATATAAATTAGTTATAGATCTTTGAGGCTAACTCACCATTTTTGTTTGAGGTGTTGTGAGAGTAGGGTCCTTTTGTGAAATTGTTGACTCTTCCGTAGGTTTTTCGATGACAAGGGAGGGTTCGGTAATCGATAATGTTTTAGCATTTTCGATATCCATGATTTCATCATTGATTCTTTTAAATTTCGTATCGAAATAATTATGGATTGCGATTGTGCTATCATCTTCGATAATCGTCCTTCCTCTAGAGCAGAGAGCTGCCAATATATCAGAAACTACAAAGAATGGTAAAATAAATAAATCAAGTAGCGTATATAGACTCACTTTCTTTGCATAAAATTTGTATCTGTGGAACTTCCTCTCCTTTTTGTACATTTTGGAGGAAAATCTGTGCGCTATTTGCCAGAGGATACTCATTTATTTTGATTTGATTCATTTGAATCGTGTGTCTTATAATTTCCAAAATTTCTTTTCGGAATGCTGCCTTCAAACTCAAAAATTTGCGTGGCTGCAAAACCAAGAAGAATTCAACGAATTTATCGACTTCTGTGATTCTGTTAGTGTCACTTTCAAGCTTGCCACAATCGGCTAAGAATGCTGAAATAACTAATTCAATGAGAATTGTTAAGAACCCAGCAGAAGGTAAAGAGATCAATAACCTGCTAAGCTACTCTCCACATACATGTTAAAGTGTGGGTTCTTGACTAAATCCAGGTCGAATTCTCTGTCCTGTTTGGTTTCTTTGCTGATATTTAATCTAAGCTCTTTCTCGAGCTGTTTTCCTTTGCCCTTGGTCTTGGGGACTATTGTTGCATCCTATATTTATGTAATTAACGAATTAAAATTCATTTTCAAAAGAGCTACACGTTACTTCTTTTCTATTAAATTCAAGTCTGTCGATGTAGATAAGCCCATGGAAAAGATTGTCAAGTTTCTTCAGAAGACCCAACTTCCTGAAAATCATGAATGACGCAAACTCGTAAACTTTCGTTCCGTATTTCTTCATGAGTCCTATAAAGTGCTTGTTCAAGACCGTGATCTGAGAGAGATCTCTATTTTATTAAATATTTTAGCCGACAACACATGGAAAGAAGTTATTACTTAAGATTCTCGTAGCTAACGTTAATCGAATCCACAAAGAGGCTTAGATGTCTGGAAAGATAATCTCCAAACCTATCATTATTTAAGAGATCAGAACAAATGTGCTGATAAGAGATATCTTTACCGATATTGAAGTTTTTCCCAGATTGCAAGAACCTGAAGCTTAGATTGCTTCGATACAGATCGATACACTTGAATGTCCATTCCGTACCGAAGAACATTCGAGACAGGTTTCAAATTTGGGTTATAGACATTCAAATCGATATGAACAGCCGCTCTTAAGACCTCGAGATAGTAAACAAATTCGTATTGATATGGCTTTTGATCTTCTAAGTGATCTAAGGAGGTCTCTATCAGATTGGCTAACTTTTGGAGTTTGTTTAAAGCTTGAGATTCTTTAACCGTTGAAGGATCTTCTTCAAGCGGAAAAATAAGATTCAGGTGAGGTCCTTTGGTGGCTTCTTTGTCGGCGCCCTCTTCCTTTGGGCTTGTCAGAAATCCATTATCGAAGCGGAATTTTGCGAGAATTTCCTCTTGTGGGATGAGTGGGTTGATATACATTAAATAGTAGAGGTAGTTGGAGAGGTAGTGCTTCAGCTTCGTGTTTACTATCGTCGGTCGAAATGCTGCTTGCGCAGTGTTCGACACCCCGCTGATGATCGCCATGCTGACCTGTAAAGCTAGTTAATATTTTTTCGCACTTTGTAAACTTACTTCTGTAGTTTCTTTTTGCAGAGAAGATCTTGCAATGAATTTTGTAAGGGATTTGACTACCAACTTTGCTATATTTTTGAAAAATTGCTCATCTTGCTTATGTAACTCGAGGATGCTCCTCAAAATTGAAGTGATTAGTCTTTCCTCTTGAATTGATAAGCATGGTTCATCTGTAAGAGTGTCAGAAAATTATTAACCCTCTAAGTCTAAATATTACCTTTTTTCGCAGTCAGAACGGCATCTAAATACTTGAAGATATTGTTTGCGTCTTCAAATATCCTCTGTTTGATGGTCAAATTTTTTTCTTTGTTTTCTTCATATCTCACGAGGAACGCTTTGGTAGTTTGCTGGAACAGCTTCACATAACCAGAGTTAACAGCCAAACGAGTGATTTCAGTTTGCTATGAGTTAGTTATTAAAGACGATTAGCACACAGTTCTCTCAGTTCATAAATACCCTAATCTTCTTCAATACAGTATTGAGTATAGGTATCATATCTGGGTCTTGAACGGTGAACCCTGATTTTTCGAGCGATTTTAGGACGAGAGCTAGCAAAACCCATTCTGTTTTTCCAGATCCCGTGAATCCAGCTAAAAATTTGATAACTTGCACACATTTTTCAGTGCTTATGATTTTGTCCTTCTCTTCTATTAATGGGAGCAAATATTCACGTAGTTTCGCTTCGTTTTTGCTGATATCTTTTCCTTCAAGTACACGATTAATGAAGTCTTCCATTGAAACCTGTTTTGTCTAAGCCTATTCTATTGATAAATCTATTTCTAGACACCGAATAAATATCTCAATCAAAAACTCACACATTACAATTCTCTGTAGTAATGAGAGAGCAATTTCAGCTGCGTTTTATAATCAATGCATTTGCTAGCATAAAAAGAGAGATCTAATGATTTGAATACTGAGTGAAACTTGAATAACCTATTTATTTGTCTGTTTCATTCGTTTTATAATTCATATGATATAAAGCTATTGTCATTGATACAAGAGCTTAAGCGTGCTTTACGAATATTACGATTACTATTTCTTCAAAGAGAGTTGGGAAATTATTGGATAATTAAAACTTCTCAAATCATAGGACTGACGTCTGAATTCACCATTGTAGGATTTCTGCGTGCTTTATTTCTTTCTCCAACTTTTCTTTGAAGCTTCTGTTCGCTCATCAGCGACTCTTGTATTATATTGAAATTAGTATTGATTGTTTCACAGATCTTTTTCGAGTCAAGCATCTATAACGAAATTTATTGTTAGTTTTTTATTCAAAAACTCGTCCATGTACTTGAGATTGGATAGTCATTATCTGATTCTTCTGCTCTTCTTCCTCCTGTGCCAGATGTTGTAAGGCAATTGCTCTAAAATGATAATATAATGTTTCGAAAGTTCGCAGGTTTTTTTCTTTTTACTTATGCATAGGGAACCAAGAGAAGTCATTCTCCTTATACTTTTGAGCAATATAACTTTCGATACCCGTGTAGTCAGTCACTTCTTTTTGTAAGAGATAGGCAATATAATAGACATAGTTCCACATGTAGTGGTCCATCTAAGTATAATACCGGTAATTAGTTATCATTAAACTGACTCATAAAGATCAACCTTTATATGGCCTTCGAATCCTTTTTTGTCATTTGCTCTTCTATCAAAGGTTTCTCGGTCAAAGCCACAAATGAAGCAGAAATCTTGGATATCTTTGTTCTTTTCGATTTCGTCCTCTCTCAAAGCACCAAAGGTATCGATAATAATACCTATAGAACAGAAAAGGGAACAAATTGTCACTCACTAGCAACTCAAGTTTGATTGTTACCTGCGACGATACTGGTGATGACAATTACCAAGAACAGGTTGAACATATTGGTATAAATGAAGAGACCTCCAGTATATTCTCCCGGTGTGAACGTGTAGACACTCTCAAATTGTCCTCCAATACCACCATCCGCCTACATGGAGTTAGTTCATTAGATAAATTGTATTTAGAGAGAGAGAATGTATTTACCTTGAAAGTCCAATCGATACACCATAAGAAGCAATCGATCGTGGATTGACAGTTTCCGGCGAAATAGTCATTGAAAAAAGTGAATCCAATCAGCATGAACAAGTATTCGATGATCAAGAACAGAATGAGAGTCAAGAACAGTGCTTGCTTCGGTTTCCAGAACGATTTTATAACATTCTTCAAAGTTGGGTATCTATTATTAGATGATGAATAATTTGTAAGTTAACAAAGCTTCGCCAACAAAGTTACCTCAGAATGACCTCAGAGAGACCGAAGGCGTAAAAGAATGGATGAAGGATCAATCCCAGGAAAGCAAAGAACCCATATGCGATGTAATAAATGACTTCGGGCTCTTTCAGCATTTCGAGAAGGACTTTAAGGACTTTGCCAACCAGGACGAACAATTTGCTGACAAGTCCTTTATTCTTGAAATCTTGTCGACTTCCCCACCCTCTTTTGATGATCAGAGGAGCTCTCTTAATCAAGAAGAAGACGACAACACAGGCTGTGCAAGACACAATAATTGCTCCCAAAATATAGAACAGGTTCAACGTTCGATCGGTGTCAAATTGACCAAACAATGAGGGATAGCTGATTCGCTCCGAGATAGAAGACGAATCATCTTGTAGTCTCCTCCGTGAGGCTGAATCGCTCGATGCTTCCGAGTCACCCGATGCATTTGACTCTTCTTCTGCTGTCGTAACAGAATAAGAGCCAAGGATGAAAATATTCATAACAATTGTCAGTATGAATCCAATGTCTCTCCATAAGCTGACATAATTGACGAAGATGGCAATCAATTTTTGTTTTCCAAAGAAGAGTTTCAGAGAATGCTCATGTTTAGCAACTTTGATGAAAATAGGTATCTCAGTAGCTAGGTCCTTCACTTTAGATTTGACACTAGTTCTGTTGCAGTTCTCATTAAACGAGACCTTCCTTTCTTTTGGGAAATCGTGACAGAAAGGCAACACAATAAATTGCAGACTCTCAAGCTGCTCATTTCTGACCACTTCAATCTGCGCGGAGTTTTTCGCAAAAAATTGGAGGGCTTCTCTTGCCAAGAGTTTAAGCTCCAATTTCTTTTCAAATTCTTTTTGTTCTTCTGCGGTTTGGAGCTTGAAGAGGTCGGTTCCAACTTTCTTTGTGAGGGCAGAAGCTGTACTTACACCTGCTTTCACAAAAGTCAGAGCGAAATTTCCCAATTGCCCCACAACGTTGTCCTTCAATAGATTTTTGGTTAGGCTACCCTTCTTATTTTCCACCATAGACTGCTTATATTGCTCCACCACCTGCTTGTCATCATCAATATCTGTAATCTCATAATAACTTGAAAGTAAGAAGTAGATCGCGAAGCCGGATTCGATGATCACTTCATACTTGAGCTTCTCTTTCTTGTCAGCTTTAGAATTGTATTTGCTTGCGTCAAGATCAAACTAGAGTAGTAATTATCTTTTTCAGATTGATTGGGTAAAATATTATTTTACATGTCCAAAGGCTTCTAGAGGATAAGTATTCTTATACAGCTCTTTGTATTTCTTGAAGAATTTTGCTAGGTTCTTCTTTAAAATTTCAATGGGAAGTGCTCTCATGATTCTTTTGACGGTCTGAGGCCCAGTACGAGCCTCAAGTAAGCTGAGCGTGAGAACGAGCGTCTTGAAAGATGAGATATTAGACATTCAGACTTCAAAATGAAAGATTACCTTATACTTGAGCCTAGCGATCATCCATTTGGTGACGTCAAGTCTCAAGGTCAATTTGGCAGACTGCCTTCGAGTGCCATAAGCTCTCTTAGATGAACTCCTTCGAGATTTGTTTCCATCATACTATGAGTTAAAATGAATAAAGTAAGATTCATAAGAAAATGAGTTTTACGTTCAGAATGAAGTTAGCAATTTCGAAGAATTTACCGTCGATCAATGTTGACTGATTTTCAGGACAAGGACCCTAAATAATACATGTTTATTAGATTTTCGGTGCTTATAGTTTGTCTAACCTGGACGAATTCTGCCAAAGTATCGAGACAACCCATAATATTCTCATAATTGGCTTGAGAAAGATTGTTCAAGTAAGATCTCAGCAAGTCAACCACTGCAGAAACCAAATCATAATTGTTTCTGCTGTTTGTTTGGTCTCTAATATAATTTTGCAAGTCTAGATAATGCCCTTCAGTGAAGAGTTGCAGCACTCTCAGCGTCTTTTCCAAAATCACCAACTCACTCGCTCCTGATTCAAGGAGATTTTCTAATATTTGCTCCTTTGAAGCGCGATTCTGCTTGCTTGTTTGACTGGCGATGATACTGTGGAACTTGGCGAAAATAACTTCCGATCGACTGAATGTTTGGAAGTAATTGAAAATAGTTTTCTGCACCTTATTGTTTCCGCCCTCCAGCAGAGCAACGAGTAGGTTCAAATAGGCCAGCAGGATTTCGGAATCAATTGAAACGCTGGAAGAAAGCACTGTCAGGACCATTCTCGTGGCGTCGTGCTTGTCCAAAAGGTTCTGCATTTCCACTTTCTCAGCCTTATTCTCCTTTTTCATCATACAACTGTGAATACAGAAATCGTTAAGTTAAAAGAAATATAACAAAAAAAAGATACATGAGTGTTTCGATGGTTGCAATGATTGTTCTTTTGTTCGAATTTCTGGAGATTCCAAAGCGTAAGAACGAGACCAATTTGTCAATGATGTCAGAAGATTCGTATTCAATTTTAAGTTTTTCTTTCAAGTCTTTATTTAACATTTTTTCGAAGTTCATTATTCCATCACCAAGGGCAAGTTTCTCGAGCTCAATACTCTTTTCGGAAAAGAAAAAATATTACGATCAGCAAGATTAGCAGAAGAAAGATTCTTACTTTTTTGACGTCTTCAGCTTCACTAAACATGCCAAGGAATTGTCGCCAAGCTTGCTTTGTTGTCCACTTCTCGCTTTTAATTTCGTCTTCTTCGGAGTCCAGGAAAGTTTCCGCTAGGGATTTGAAAGGACTGGCTGTACCATCATTCTCTTTCCCACTTTCCTCCTTCTTAAGTTGGAGTGGTCGGAAATTCACGGGTTCATTTTTCTCTTCCGAATTTGGCTGCAGAGTTGCAACCAATTTGTCTCTGATTTGGTCGAAGTCAGACACGTACGTATTCAACAACTTTTTAAGATTATAATATTGAGTTTCATCAAGCTTCTTTTCAAACAGATGAAGGTTCTTTGAGAGAGCTTCTGCAAGAAGGAACAGAGCCGTGTTGTCTGCTCTGTGGCCTGTTTCATTCAACGTTGGATCATTCAAGAACTTCGAGATATAGGCTGTTATGAACTCAAGGAATGACCCAAAGAAGTAGCTGTAATACTTCTCATCCACCTTGACGCCGTCTGCTATATCTTTGACTCTCTTTCTTTCCATCTCGACAATCCTCATTAAACTATCGTGATTTACGCTTTGGAGGAACGCATCAGAGATCTTTTTATCGCATTGCAGATAAAGTTGTGTAATGAATTCCACAACTTTTGGCTTGAGAATCGAATATCCTCGCTTTCTTTCTTTGTCTTCAGTATGGACTTTTATCGGGGAGGTAAGGTTGGCATTAAATTGTCCAGTTGGTCCAACATCCAGGGAGATTAAGTTTTCTACTACCTTATTTGCAGCTTGTCTCTGCTCAAAAGTTTCTTGGTTCATTTTATGTAAATCAACATCTTGCATCTCTTGTAGTTTGCTCTGACCGTCAGTAAAGTTATCGCTTTCTAATACGAGAGCGAGTAGATAGTTTAGCGAGAACACATTTCTCATCTTGGCTTTCGCAACGCTAAAGAATTCATCACCCTTCACAATGAGTAGCAGGATCTATAATTATTAGTAGTTTTAGTTCAAGTCTTAATAATTAAGTGTAATTTACTTCCAGAAGTTTAGCATGATAAATGAAAGGTTCATCACGGTAGGTATCCTGGAACTGCTGCTTCTCTAGTCTTCCAATAAAGGATTCCTCCAGAATGCTAACTAAGGTTTCGTCCAGCTGGAAGCGATGCTCTCCACTCTTAGTGATTGTGGTATAAAGAACCTTGGCTTGGGCTTCCTTATCATTGTCTAGGTAATCAATGAGCATTTTTAACGTCAGCATCTGCTGCTCTGGGTTATAAAATCCGTTTCGCATTTGTATCACCTACATTAATAATGTAGATCAGCATACAACAATTCGCTGATTATGTGTATACCTCAAAGATATCAAGGAATTTCTCCTGTCGGCCTTCAGTTTGGATCACATCCAAGAACTTCTGTAAGAAAGTTTTATCGGCTTCCTCGCAAAGTTTCTTATTGTTGCGGTGAATCTCGGATAATAATTTAAATTGTCCAACTTCCAATCCACTGTAAGACAAGAACAATTCTTTGTATTTTGCAAGGATGACTTGATTGTTTTCGTTTTGGTAGCAGAAATTCGACAAGCAGGTATGGCACTCTCGGAATAGCTTTACAAGTAATCTTTTTCTCTTCGAAGGAAGCTTAGTGTCCAGAATTGCATTAGAGAGATGGTGGATTCCATCCTTGATCATTGATACTATAGGAGCATATCCCTTCAAAAATCTCATGATATTTTGTCTTGAGACTGAAATCTCAGCCCTAGATAATTTTAACAAGATGTTAGTTAAACAACAACTTAACAAGAATTTCTTACGGTTCCTCTTGGGCTTTGTCATGGTGCTTTTCTTCTTCGGGAGTCTTATCACTCTGTCCAGCACTATGATCTTGTTCGAAAAGAGTTTCGTTCATTTTCTGAATAAGTCTAATAACTGTCTGAATTTCTTGCTCTCCTGGGACTTCGGCAGGAACGTCTTTTTTTGATTTGATCTTTGTAGCGCTTTCTTTTTTCTCTTCTTCATCATCAGAACCATCCAAATCAATATCTCCAAGCTCTCTTGTATACTTCGTAAGCCAAACCTCACTCTTTTCAACCAGATATTTCAATGAAGAAATTGAGTTCTTGAGTCTATTATAGAACTTCTTTTGATCCTCGTCAAATAGTAGTTCAAGATCTTGCAACGCGTCAAGTAGCTCTTGTCTTTGGTTGTAGAGTCGCATGGCTACATCCAGGATCCTTCCTTCTAGCACGGAGCTATTTGCAGTGATGAAAGTCAAGAGCAGACTAGGAAGGACTTCAATTTCGTCGGTATTCCCAAGTCCAGCGAACAATTCATCGAGATTGGGAATGAGATCATCCTTGTTGAGAGTGTATATTTTAAATTGTCGCTGATTAGCCTTCTCATCCCCAGTTTTAAAAGTATTGATGAGTTTATTATTGAAGAGGATGTTCGATTTGGATCTCCCATATTTGAGATCTAAGTCCAAAACTCCAAGCCGGGCAATATTTGGCATTATTGTGGAGACTTTGCTCGCAATCAAGTCATTTAGAATTTCAATTGTCTTAGCTTGGATGTTTGCGCCTTCTGCCTTCTCTAGCTGCTTTTGATCGAGAACCTTCTTACTCTTCTTCCAATTGATTTTGTTCAATGGATTTAACAAACTCTTTGCATTTATCTTCTTTTTGAGTTTGATTCCTAGTTTATCGTACCAAGCGACAAAGTTGGAAATTAAGAAATCTTTTCTAAGGTCAAGAATAAACTCCAAGACATCGCAGATCTCAATCTTGATTTTGATATCGTTTTGGCTTTCAAGTCCATCACTATCAAATTGTAGTCGTTGCATGGAGTTTGTAAGAGCGAGCATTGATCTCATTATCGGATTGTTAAACATGACTTTATCATCCAACTGCTCTTTCAAGTCACCTTTCTTCGACTGATGCGAGAGCGATGATTCACCAATTCCAAACATACTGCCGATTTGAGTCACGTTTGACACGACAGACCCTACCGCGCCTTTAAGCTGTTTTCCAATTCCCTTGAATATGTTAGTTTTATTGGCTTCTTCAGCTTTTCTGGCTCTCAAGTTTTCATCTAATTCACCACATGATCTCAGGATTAGAAACTATTTTTTGATAAGTACTTCGCGAATAGGAGAGCAAGTAGCAGTGCTCTTCGTGTTCATGGTCATGTTCGAGAAGCCTGAAGAAGATATTGACGACGCTTCCGTACAGTTCTTTCTTCTCAAGTGTCTTGAAGATGTCGAATTTGATCAGCTTGCTCAGAAGCTTCATGACGTTGAGGAGGAATGGATCGTTCAAAAGATCTTTTGTTGAATTGGCCTGATCTGGTGATACCTTTCTGCCTCTCGACTCAAATTGCTGGATGTAGCTTTTCTCTAGGGTTTCGACCTATGCTGGATTCAATACATGGCATTCCTGTAAAAATTACCTGAGCTTTAAGATATTCGATCAGATGTTTCACAAGCCCTCCAAGGAGTTCGACATTGATCAATTCGCCTTGATCAACGACAGTTGTTCCATCCATGAGCCAGGTGCGATGCTTCGTGTTGGACGCAGTGCTAAATCTATATTCGTAAGTTCGACACATCGCAGGAACATTCAAGATATTGAAAGGTTCGTGGTCAATATAGACCGTCAGTGCAAGCATGCACATCGCCGACCGGATGTCTAAGGAAAATAAATGAAACTGTCCAGAAAGAGAGACGTACCTTTCGGCAAATCTTGGTTCCAAATGGCGGTGAAAAGATAGTTTGAAGGTAATATCTTCTCAAGGAAGGTTTTCCAGAGGTAGTTTCGGTCAAGAGATAAATCTGAGAAGAATTTCAGCTGCTCCTCCAAGTATTGAATGGTATATTTATCAATCTTCTTCCCACCACCGAGGTAGATATCTTCCAAGTATTCAACATCTCCCTCGCCCTCAGATAAGTATTTTGGGCTAGAGTTAATCAGCTTTAATTTGCCTTTATCCCTAAAAAGTTTATCGTTTCAAAATGATTGAAGAAAATGACGCAAGGATACTCGAGTAATTTGATAAAGCAGATGTCTATGTAGTTTTTGTTATTTTGCATCAGTTTGTAGAGAATCTCTTGGTTGGTAGACATCGCACGATCATCTGCGGCACATATCGCTCTTAAGAATCGAAGATAGTTGATCGTTTTTTCTCGCAATGATGATTGCTCTCTTATCAAATTAATGAAGAAGTTGATCAAATTTGTTGGTCGAGAGATCTATTTGATAGAGTATTTGAGTTCGAGGACAATTTATAAAAGAATGATGTATACTCTATTATTGTGTTTTTGGGAAGATTCGATGTCTTTCGCTGCGTTTCGAAGGGAATGTGTTGAGTCTCTGATATTAATAACGATGTTAATGATGTTCTGACTCTCCATTAGTTTCTGATTTGTTGTCAGGAAATCGATGTCGGTCTTCAAGTTTTCACCCAAGTCCTGAAGAATTTTGCTGTTTGTGGATACAATGGAAATCAAGAAATTGACAGCCTCTCGTAAGTATTTGCACTAACAAATTTGGCGGAGATTAAGCTCGAGTTAAATTAAATATATCATACGTGAAGTAGAAACAGATGGCATTTCCCGTAGACATACACCTCATTTTCTGCGTTAGATTTGCAGATCTGAGTGAGAAGCGAATAGATGTTGATGCAGAGCTGGACTTTCTTCTCGATGAATCTATGCATCTCAGCCTCTCTCCGATTCGACATAAGTTGATTATCGTCAAGGCCTAGCAAAGAAAAAAGTTATATCTCTAAGTCTTTGAAAAAGGAAAATACTATTTTGATTTAAGGCTTTCTTGGCCAGTTCTATTAAAATTTGCGCCTGAATGGCTTCTTTGTCGTGCTTTTTCTTAAATTCATCCGAATTGATGTATCTTTCATACAAATCGAGGTGTGCCTTCGGAAGGGCTTCTTTAAGAATCAAAACGAATAGATCCAAAAAGTATTGCTCTTGGAGTAGTTTCTGACGGAAACGATTGGTTTCACCATACTTTTGATCAGGAGATGTGTTGAACAGTTTATTTGTAACAAACAGCCCGAGATCACGAATGCAGACCTTTACTGTTTTCATCTTTCTTGAAATTTTCGCGATGAGTGCAGGATCAGGTGTGGGTTTCTAATAGCAATGAAAATGAGATTAGCAAAATGATCAATAAGAGGAATTATTACTAGGTTTGACTCAATCAAGTCATCAAGGAAATCCCTGAGTTTTGGGAAACATGAGATGAGGAAGTTGGTCTCCCAAACTTCATTAAAGTTAGCTTTGATAACCCTAAAAGCATCTTCCTCGGTCCATCTTTTGCTCAGAGTTGGCTTCCAGAACGAGCTGCTACTCCCTTGCTTTCCAATGGTTAAATGCAAAATACTCTTCGACTCGCAGTGTTGGAACATAGCAAAAGAGTCCTTTAGTACGTATTGCTGAGCTCTTGGCTCTCCTTTTGGAAGAGTGGATTCTATATAGTTTAACTCAAACAGACAATCTTGATCAGGCTCTGGACTCAAACTAATTCTCAGATCTTTAGACTTGCTTTTATCGTCTTTCGTGACCGATTTGACACATAAATACTGACCTGAGCTGAAATGTCGGAATCTAGCAGGAGTATTCCAAGGCAAAAATCCGCCCTTCTGATAGTTCTCGCTCTCAATGATCCACATTCCATTAGTATTTCCTACAAATTGTTTGAAATTGTCGCTCTTGACAGTGTTGTCAAAATCGACTTTCATTGACGACGTGGATGACTTGCTATCCAGTTGTTTCGTCACCACCAAAGAGGCTCTATATTCTGAATGGTTGAGCCATACAGTATCTCCATAGCAAAGGAAATTATTTTCATCGGGGATATATTGCGAGAATTGATTTAACATCAGCTTTACCGGAGTCTCGATAGATCCATTCACCTCTATCTTGTATTTTTGTAATTTCTTGGTCTCTACGTAGCTCTTCGAAGCCGTCGTCTGTGAGCCAGTACCTCTGTACACAGCGTTGGATAACGATTTTCCTACACTCTTTGCTGTTTTTATCTCTGGTTCAATCGATTTAAGTTCCTCTTGTCCTCCTGCTGGGCGGGATATCTCTGTGAAATGGACATAAGGTACTCTATTCAAGATAAGGATTGCGCTTGTGAGGTAAATGTGATCATTAATGAAGATCAAGCCTTCGCTGTCCTTTTGGTGACGATAGCACGGCATGAACTTGAAAACGGTATAATCGCTGGTGATGTCCTCCAAAAAGAGCTTATAGTTCTCACGCTCCATGTCAGCTTCCACCGGTCTCAGCGCAAGAAACTTATTCGATGATATATGCAGCAATTGGATTGGCTGGCCGAAACTCACGGGATTGTTGGTGACTTTCTTAAAGGCTTCCTGGTTGAATCTAAATTCAATCATGAGCTTTTCTTGTAGCTCATGGATTTCTTTTTGCGATTTTGTTCCAACTTTACCCTGAGGTTTGTCTTCTCCATGATGATGTGACTTGCTCTCATCCAACAAATTTTGAGCTTCTTTTTTATGTGTATTGGTAAAGAAGGGATATATTTGAAACAGACACTTTGAAAAGACGTTTTTTGCGTCTGGTCGAGCGAAATTACGAAGAGTGATACGATCTTTAACAAAGCCATCTGTGTAGATGAACGATTCAGGATTTTGCACAGAAGAAAACGAGACAAAGGACCCAATTTCTAAAACTTTAGATTTTTCTTCCTCCATACTGTTTCAAACTAGTTTATTTTCAATTCGATTAAGAGTTTTACAACACGCTTTCACAAAATAATTTTCAAAGTCGGTTTCATGTTTTATTCAGCGTATTAATTCCTCGAGAACTGTATTTTTTTTTTTCTTTGAAGCACATAGAAGGGTACCAAGGACTTGTCTGACCAATAAAAAAAATTGGTCAAATTACATTGCTTTCGTCATTGAACACTGAGACGTTTTTAATTCAATTTTTTATTTGATTCTTTGATCAGATAGAAGCATCTTCCTACCAAAGCTCGAAATCGATAATTTTCGATGAGAAGAAATTGACCAAAATTACATCACATCCACTTTTTAGCCAATTTTATTCACTAATGTTGCTTTACAGAAATGAAATCCCTCCACAAAGTTATTAAATTATTCTCTTTTTTTTAGCAATTAACATGTTGATACAGAATTTTATTTTCTTCCTCTTATCGTTTCACAGAGAGACTAATTCTCACTAGAAAGTACATTAAAAAAGGACACAAAACCACAATAACTCACATTTTTAGGTTTTTAATAATGAACTCGTTTCTGATTAGGCATAGCAGAACCAGGACGACTGGCTGAAAAAACTCTTCTCTTACCTTTATTGCTTGTCCCAGACGAAGAGTCCCCTCGTCCTATCTCTATAAGCTTTTTGAATCTCAGGTCAGGACCGGTGAACTGGTATCCGCTTTCATCTATTTCCAATGATGTTTTATTCGACTCTCCTCCAGCTAACTTTCCAGGCACCTTTGCGCTCAATGAACTATCTCTTTTTCCTCGACGGTCCTGAGACCAGCTTGTTCCAGCTCGCGGAGCATTTACAACGAAGTCTTTGACATGGAAAATTGCACCTCCTTCAGTTGTACCCTCTTCTTCCAACATAGATAAAATTTTTGAGCTTTCAATGTTGACACTATCTCCTTCAGGATGATTGGAAGTGTTCACATGAGGAGTGTCGTTTGAGAATGGCTTCTTTTTATTCCGAGAAAAAATACCCTCGTAAACATAGTAAAGCACATCTTGGTTTGTGAGGAACATTTCAATCAGCTTCTGCTTGTCGTTTGTCAAAAATTTATCATAATCAATGTTCTTTTTCACCACTCCTTGAGCGAGTGTCTGAGAATTGCCTATCACTACTGACCCATCAACGCTTTTGGTATTGTTGAAAGTTTGCTGAGAAAGTACTTTTCGCTTAAAAATCTCTTTTCTGACTTGCTCCACACAGTCAATGAATATGGCTTCTAACTCTCCTGTTGGGTTCTCAGCTTGCTTCCGAAGGAGTTCGTTTTTTTGTTTGATTTCCCTCTCGAGCGTTTTCTTCAACTGTCCGAGTTTCTTTTCCAATTCGTTAATAATCCCATATCCTACCTGCTCGAATTTATCAACAATAGCTTGAGGATCATGAATTTGTCTCATCTCATTAACCAACTTTTCAAACTTTTCTGTTGGAGTTAAGTTTTCAATATCTACCTTTGACAACTGGAATATTTCGTCATTAGATTGCGAACCAGTAGCTCTGAGTCCTCTTTTAGGAGTCGCCGTCTTTGATAAATTCCTACTCACAGTAAACGACTCATTCGGTGTTGATTTTCCAAACGCGAAGCTCCTGTTTGGCTTTTTCAAGTGAATTGCATCAAGGCTTTCTTCGATTTGTTGCTGCAATTTGCTTGATTTAGTAGCTGTTGTTTTGATGTAGCGCGCCAGAAAATCCTTCTCATCAGTTAGAAGAGCAATCTTGGATTTCAGTGAGTCTATCTCTTTTTTGAGTTTGATGTTGTCATCCGTAAGTTTGAGGGATTCGTCTCTGAAGAACATCATTTTGGTTTGTAACTCCGAATAACGTTCATTTTGGTTAAGTTTAAGATCTTGGTCTTCGAACTTTTTCTTTAGTTCTTTGAGTTCGTATTGAGTTTTGGACATGAACCCGCGATACGCATCGATAAAATTTTTTTCATGACTGTTGATTATCACATCTATTTTCTTGTTCATAACTTCGACTTGATTGTTGAGTTCTTTATTCAGCTCTTTAACTTTGTTGAAAGTAGGATCTTGTACCGGTGCATGTTGTACATTGTCAGTTGCAATTGGATTTTTATCCGTGCTGCCTCTTACAGTTGATCGATATGACGGAATAATGCGTGGGTTTAGAAGTGACTTTCGTACATGAGTGTGATCATTGTCAGGAGTCTTTGCTCTAATGCGGGAATGCTCGGAAGCTTCTTCTAGTACTATTTCCATTTCTTGATAGTCTTTTAATAAAAACTGAATAATTATTCACTGTATATTACAATTATTCGTAATATCAAATTAATAATATCACTATGTTGCGCTTGGAATATGTTGTGAGAGTATGCTTGAAAAAAAGAAAAATATCTGTAACAAAACTCTTTTAGTGCAGATAGAGCTTTAAGTAATTCTAATCATGTTTACTCAAAATTAAATACAAGTTTTGTAATCGCGGCATAATCAATCTATTATTCATGCAATGCTGTCAGCTTCCATGGAATATTGATGTTAAAGAATTCTTTTTTGTTATCAGAAGTTGAAATTGTGCTTTCTCACTGTCTTGATTATATGTATTCGTTACTAATATACATGAGAAATTTTATGTCAGTTACAAGACTGGAATAATTGGAGAAAATAAATTGTTTTTTCCTCCATCCAAAAACACCACTTCTATCAAGTTCGAAAACACTTTAGCTCAGCAATTTATTTTCCAGCACAATTATATGAATCAGAAGGCCGTTGCGAAGTACTCTGATGCTAGTTGCATTGATATCGAAGCAATGAGAAATTGGAAAATGATAACGGATGTAATTATATATTTAATTAAGCTCAAAAATCTCATGCAGAATCTTGATTTTGTGAACATTTTAGCCATCCATTTGAAAGCAGAACCTAAACTTCTCATTTCTCAGTTCATTACTTGAACTTGACTGAAGAGAGGAATTGTTACTTTTGCTGCTCATCTGAGACCAAAGAACCGACGATTCTAAGAATTATCATTCCATTGAGTCTCCTTAATCAGCTTCTTTAATTCTTTAATAACTTTATTTCTACCCATAGGAGCTTAGTTTTCTAACCGAAAACTCATTACTAATTATTAGTGGCACTGCTCTTTCAAAAGTTTGAACTCATATTCAACTGAATGAGTGCTTGTCAACCATTGAAGCATTGTAATCTGAGTTCTCAGACGCTCATTGTTGTGATTCCAACTATCAAAATGAGACAGACTAACTTAGCGTCAGATAATTTTGATATTTCTTTTTTCTCCGTTATTTCAAAAACTTGATCATATATAATACTCATTCAAACGCACAAAATGATGCTTGATTTAATGAGTCACAAATAGACACAATGGACTTGAGTTACAGGTTATATTTCAGATAACAATCAACAATATGAGTAACTTTATTTCAAATAGAATAGGGAAGAAGCCCACATGGAGCTGGCCTCAATCTCTCATGTGTATCATATATTTGGGAGCACAATGATCCCCTTGATAGAACCAAAGATAGTCGCGAATATCAAGATACAAAGATATATTCGAGCAATTTATCAATTATTGTTGTTTCTTTTTTTTATTATAAAAAAACAATCAAATATAAAATTGCAGAGAGAAGAAAACCTATGTTTTTGGGAGTTAAACCCTCAAGAAAAGGGATATTATATTGGTTTGACATTAATAGAGCTATATTCTAGTGTTTTTATTTTCTGTTAAAATTTCATAGCAATTTCATATTATGGATACCTTGTTTATCTTAAAGACAACATATAATTGGCTGATATGTTAGTAGAGATTCTCTTTAGATCGTGTGTAAACAATTATATATTCTTAGTATTCAAAACAAAAATTTCTCTTCAATAATAAAGGCGCCAAAATAGAGATAAAATCAATAACGAACTATGAAAAACTACTTTCAAAAAACTATCATCATCACAAGTAAATCCTGAATAGCTATCTGAGAGCTCCAAAAATTCTTCTTTCTATCCTCGAAAGCATTATGAGATTTTGCTAACTTTTTGAAATGATATCGACTCATAAATCAAATTCCAAAAAAAGCGTGGATGGAGATACTATAGGGAGTATGAAGAATTAAATCATGAATTTCAAAGGAGATTTTGTGATCTTTTGGAGAGTTTTGTCAGATCAATATGTGACTCTTGACATTTGATGCGGATTAACTCAATCTGCAATAATAAATATAGATGGACCTTTCATTATCAGCAAATTTGTTTAAAGCATTCGGTAATACAGCGAAAATCCAACAAACAAATTAAATAATACTAGAATTACATTCTTCATTCTCGATTTGGACAAAGAGAAATTTCTGAATTTTTTCGGATGTTACTTTCCATAGGTGAAATTAAATGCTAAATTGAACTTTGATGCCTCCGCTTGAAATGGCTAAATTTTGACTAGCGAGTGTCATTTCATGTTTTTCATAATAAACATGCTTTCTATAGCCTCTTTAGTGCGAGATAGCAAACGCTAATTTACAATCCTCTTTTCAAGGTGCATCTATGCTATCATGTATGTATCCCCATATGTTTACAGGGTTTTCATTTCGCATCTTTTCAAGTGCAAAAAGAGCGAATGAACTGTCTGCCTTCACGTGCTTTTTTTTTTTTCCCTTCTCTCTCTCCCCCTTACAAATTACCTGAATGACACCTATTGCTGTTAATCTCTGATTAAACTATCAAACTATCAAAAAAAGCTAAATATATTTTGTGCAAATAATGATGAATACTGAGTATGAAGAAGGAGAGCTTGTCAGCGAAAGACCCCAAGAGACCGTTGAAAAAATAGACACTATAGTCTCTGAGAAGCCAAAAATCGAAGTAATCACAGCTACCACCGTGGAACAGGCTCAAAATGAAGATGAAGAAGAAAAATCTCTTCGACCTCCTCCACCATCCTGTCAAATTTGCAATCAAGAAGCTGCCAAATACAAATGTCCTGCCTGCCTACTCCGCACATGCAGTCTTAAATGCGTAAACCTCCACAAAACGCAAATGAACTGCTGCGGTAAATTCAAATACGAGAAATTTTACCCTCCATCCCAACTCGATGAAAACTTTGCGAAGAAAGATATCAACTATCTTAGCGAAATGCTTCAGCGTACTGAAAATTCGAAGAAGAGATTGAACGTCATTAACAAAAATTGGGAAATACTCCGATACAAGCTATTAAAAGTATACGCTCAGAAAAACGCAGGGGTTATTTTCAGGTCAGCCCCTCCAGTGATGTCCAGACACAGAGAAAATATTTCTTTCTGGCATTCGAAGTCCAAAACGTTATATTGGACATGCGAGTTCTCCTTTGTGAAAGAACTCGTTCCAGGCAAAGATGGAGCAGTCAAAATGGATCTGATTACCATGGTTGTCCCTCCCGCTGCTGAATCAAAGACGATGATGGAGATCCTTGAGCAGATAAAGATTGAGGATATGAAAATTTCTCTGTTATTGCAAGAAAGATTACACTCACAAAAGCTTGCTGAGGGTGTGAAAAAGGGAATTGCGGAAGTCTATTTCGTAGATATGGAGAAGACTAGAGATAAAATCGTCTACAAAGTGGATCCTGAGGCAACTCTCAGTAGCGTTGTAAATGAAAAGTACATTTTAGAGTACCCTTCATTTAGAATCGTTTTTGAGCCGGATATAACCACATTCAATGAGAAATTTGTCCGTGAGTTCGTTCCTACATCAAATAAGCAAACACAAGAAGGAGGAAGGCAAAAGGACACTCAAAAAGAGTCGCCAAAGACAGGCAATTAGATTTTCAATATCAATAACATTGTTGGCTTGAAATAGCTTCACGGCAAACCGAATATCTGTAAATTTCATCTTCATTTTTTTTGGTTCAGTGGAAAGTTGTCAGAAAAAATATACTTAGATTGTTGTAATACATAGAGAGCTGTATAAATGCGATTATGAAGCTAAATGAATGAATGCTAAAATTTAACGATCTCACTCATATTCGACAGCCTCGTATATTGTTCTCTATAATTCAGTGTAGCGTATATTTAAGCAGATGCATTGTCAAGTTGTTAGATTGAAGGTAACTCAACTCAGAGGAAATGTTCACCGATCTTGGGTTTGTGAAGTCCACAGCGTCAAATTATCACGAATCATCTGTAGAATTACGGTTGTCTCTTGATATTGGTCTTCAGGGATGCTGTCCAGTTCAGCAATAGCATCATCAAACGCTCGTTTAGCAAGTTCGCAGGCTTTTACAGGATCATTGAGTATTTCATAGTAAAACACTGAATAAGAGAGTGCCAGCCCTAATCTGATGGGATTTGTTGGTGGAAGCTCTTTTTCTAAAATCTCTTGGGCTTTCTGATAGCTTTCTGATGACAGATCTGAAACTCTTTTCTTATTTTCTTCGGAAGAATATTCAGCTATATACCGATAGTAGTCCCCTGCCATCTTATAAAAGAAGATTTTTGCTTCGGAATTGCTGGCGTTTGGCATCAATGTCTTGTCGAGGAGCTCAATAATTTCATTACAATGTGAATCTAACTCTGTTTCGATCTTCTTCTTGAGCTGCCTGAGTATGGATAGATTTGCGCTTCCTTTAGCTCCTTCTTTTTGTTCTATTGAAGAGATCGTTCTCCAAGCGGCTCTGCGATTCCCAACACAATTTTTGTAGGCTACCGAAAGCAGATTTCTCTCTTCTACATTGAGCTCTTGTTTAAGTGCTATCGACTTTCTCATGGTATCCGCCATATCTTCATATCTCTCTGTCTGCTCATATATCTTTGCTATATATAGGAGCTCATCCGTTGTAAGAGACACTGTTATGGGTTCCATTGCCAAATTTTGATTTATGTTTTTAAATTTTCATCATTTAAGGACTCAATAAAACTTATTATGATCAGATAAAACTGATTTCTATGGGAAAAAGAATGCAAAAAGCATACAAGTTAAAGTACAACTTTCCATATAATTTTTGTAGTTGTAGCAAGCTCTCTACTGATAAAAGGCATTTAATAATCCTAATGGAAGTTTGGTTCTGGATAAAGTCGTATTGTCGTTTATGAAAGATCAGAGAGAACAGTAAATTTGCTGTTTGTTCTGACATTTGCGATCTGATCAGATACGTTATTTTTTTATTTCTTTTGGTTGTTGTCATGTTTTTAATAAATTCAATACAAAATTCAGAATATCAGAAACTGATTAATAATAAAAAAAGAGACATTCTCTTTCTTTGAGTAGACTGCTGATTTCAATTCTTAAAGTCGAAAAGAATAATATTCTCCCTTGGATTTATTATTTTAAGGCACACTTTCAACGAATAGAGAGAGAGACAAGAAGCCGACAAAAAAAGCATATCAAATCAATTCTTATGCATGAAGAAAGATATCCAACACTATCTATTTTCGGAACGTATTAATTGGTGGAGGTATTAATTTTCGAAAGTATTTACTTTTTATCGATCCTGCTGCACTTCAGCCGCCCACAAAGTCAAATACTCTCTAATGAGCCCAATTTCCATTATAGAATCTTTGAAAAGGTCATCATGTATTTCATCTATTTTTGCGATAGCTTCGTCAAACGCTCTTTGAGCAAGGTCACGAGCTTTGTGAGGATCATTCAATATATCATGATAAAATACTGAAAAATTTAATGCGAGCTTTAATCGAGTTGGATGTGTTGAGACCAGTTCTTTTTCCGAAATTTCAAGGCCATGTTGATAGCTTTCTAATACTTGCTGCTTAGCTTTATTACGGCCTGCTTTTGAGGTATATTCAGCAATAAACCGATAATAGTCTCCTTTCATCAGATAGAAAAAGACTCTTCCTTCAGCATCGTTGGTGTTTTTTATCAATATTTCATCTAGAAGCTCGAGTACTTCATTGCAGTACGATTCTAGCTCGGACTCTATCTTTTTCTTGAGCTGATCAAGTACAGCGAGGTGTTTGCTTCTATTGAAGAGATTGTTCTCCAAGCGGCTCTGCAAGGACCTACACATTTTTTGTAGGCCACAAAGAACAAGTTTCTTTCTTCTACATTAAGATCCTGTTTGAAAGTAATAAACTTTCTCATGGTATCCGCCATATCTTCATATCTCTCTGTCTGCTCATATATCTTTGCTTATATATAGGAGTTCATCCGTTGTAAGAGACACTGTTATGGGTTCCATCTCTAAATCTAATGTATTATTAAAAACCTCTTGGTTTATCGCGTAGCCTGGAATAAAACTTGTATTATTTTCAGAAAACTATTCTCTCTGATTCTGATTGATACTTACTTAAGAAGTTACAATGAGCTCGACTAACAGTCTGATCTATCGCAGATGAATTTCCCAAAATGTAAAACGTGGAGTGAGTTAGATTCTCGCTGCAGTCAAATTGAGTTCACAGTTTGACGCTTGGAGATTTAGGCTCCAGCAAATCTGCTGAACAGAGATGTCCGATAATTTTTTGCCTGACCAGAAAGATTACGATATTTACTGGAAAATCTTTTTGACAAAATTCAAAGAAGATGAATTCATTCCTTAACTCTCATCTAATATGAGAGACAACAATATAATATAAATCTACAACTTAGAGATGCTCGATGTGGCACATGCTTTGAGCTCTTTCGTTGTTGAGTTTATTTCAACGTTATTAGAAGAATTGTTAACCGCATACCACTAAAGTGAATCATCATAACTTGATTTTCTTGATCAAGAATGGATTGAGTAAAATTGAAGAGACATTTTTTTCATCAGTTTACAATGTATGAAATGAGGCAGAAAACTAGTATTTGGCTTGAAGCAGTTTCAGTAAGAATTATTACACTATATCGGCCTTGAATTCGCACTATTTCTTCGTCTCTAGGATAGTCAGCTGCAAGCGCCTTCTGGTTAGTTTCATTTTATTTATTTTTTTTGCAAATTGTTACAAAATAATTCATTTATCCTCCGTCACTCTGATTCAGGATATCACATTTGTAGGATCTACATGTCCAAGCAATTATGAAACTGCTGAAAATTTATTGTTAAAGTGTTCACATTTACCATCTCCAAAGGGCTACAAATTTCAAGGAACTTATTTGTTATAAATATGAAATTCAAGGGCAAACCACATTGTACGCTGCTGCTACTTCTACAGATAGACAAAAAGATCGTTGAAAAGCAAGCTTTAATTACTAAGAGATACTTTCGATTCAGAAGCGCAGAAGGATCCTTCGTTGCATTTTTATTTTCAGAGATTAGTATAGAAATAGCTCAAGCAAATATAAAAATCCACTCATTATTGTCGAAAAATATCGAAAGGCTCAACTTAACCTAATCGATTTATACTTTCTGAACGATTCTCAGGATCGCTATAATAAGGAGCCTCAATGGCTTGAGGATAATCGAGAGTATCCCTTTCAAGCAATCTTTTATTCGTTCGGGCCGATTTAATGCATCTCTTGCGGCAAATCGTGTTTATTGTGCCTGACAACCCATAAGCAATCGAATTTAGGAATCCTTGTAAATATAATAAGAGATTGACAATAAGATTCCAAGGATAGGGGACTCGTTGATACATAATTAGGGAGGTAATTCCTCCCAGAGCATAAGGCAGGTAACAAACTATCAAGATCAAAGGGTAAAAAATTAACTCGTAGTGGGCTTCCAGCGTTGATTTTTTCAATTCTTTGAAGGAGGATATGTAGCAATATGCGCAAACGCCTATTGCTATAAAGCACGACACACCAAACATTACTCCTCCTGTAATATTCTTCCAACTATGAACGTCTTCTACAACATGCCAGCACATACCGTTCTTTGAATCTACTGATAAATAACCAATTGCAGTAGTTGTTATCGATATTGGGAGGCTCCAAAGCACGGATAAGATTACATATTTTTTGAATGCTTTGTCAATTACATTAATGTCTCCATATTTCACTGATAATATAAGGGAGTGAGCGAAGCAGCAGGTCCAAAAAGCCGATCCTGAGTATCCGACTCCCACGAAAAAACTCATGACTCGACACTGTAAGGGGCCAGCTGCCTTAAGTACTATAGCAGCATGCTTGTAATGTTAGCAATAAGGTCCATGGTAGAGAGTATCAGCACCATTTTCCCAATAGTCATTCTCTGAGCTTGAAAAGTCAATGTAGCAACAATGTTGAACAAACTTCCAAGGATTGAAAGAGCATCTCCTATAATGATAATTGGGTGGTCTGGACCCATAGGGTCTGGCTCCTGGTTGGCGTCAAGATATTGCCCAATGAACATATTTTCTTTCGTTGTTGCAATTATATTGTGCTAAATTGACTCACCAACCTAAATCAAATGAATAATTTATATCTCCTGTCTTGAATTTGCTGTTTACAAAGAGAACCTCTTTTTTCAAACACTAAAGCAAGATTAGAATTACATAAAAATTTAATCTGCGATGAAGAAGTTCAATCCTGAAAAAATAGCTAAGATGGCAGCAGACAGATTCTCCGAAGGAGTCTCTTCGGGAATCATTGTGGTATGATGCGCACATTTCCTCCAACAATACAATTGATATTTAACGCAGGATCACTTTGAGTTTGCAAACAAAAATTTGATCGCTCGCATCAAAAACTCAATCAAGACAAGACACTCTCTCAATCTCGCTGAAGGTTGCTTCGTTGACTTTCGTCGCAAAGATTTCCCAGCCCAGGCAGCTGAATTTTACCTTACGCTCAATAAAGCAGTCCATCGCAAAGATAAGGTCGAGCTCATGAAAAGACTCTCAGTCCCTCTCTACGACGTAAAAGTCATTCCTCGTGCTCACTTACAGTTTTTTGTTTATATACTCAGCTTTTTAAACCTGGATTGAAGAACCCTAAAGAACTTCCATTTGATTTATATGATGAAGTTATTGATGCCCTGATTGTGCAAGGTAATTCCATCAGATCATTGAATTTGTTTTAATAGCACTTTCACGCAGCGAGAGTTTACAAACCACCATCAATAAACTTGGCTAGTCAAACGTGGCACCAGATTACTCTTAAATTCAATCTAAGAGGCAAAGATGGAAAAGACGAAATTATCCGATACCCAGTTTTCGAGCGTAGAGAGAGTGACTCCTCGGCTCAAGATTGGAGAATTTGCTTTTTAGAATAGATATGACTACGATTTTGTGCAGTGTATAAGAACAACCTTTCAAATCCCCCCAAAAAATCGTTCAATATCAGTTAGTATCCTTCCGTAGATTAATGTTAGGATCTCAATAAACTATCTGACAGAAAAAATAATTGCAGAAATATCTGAGATATTCTTTGAAAGCACCTGACCAGGGCTACAAAATATTTTTTTCCTTTCCTAAATTACTGTAAATTTCCATTCAGTTTCGAGAATTTCAACCACCTTTCTATAAAAGACTCCTAAAGGCAGGGTAGATAGCTCTATAGCACCGAAAACATTGTGTTATTGGCCATGATGAAGCGAAAATAATCCAATTTTTAGGATATGAATCAAACGTCGGAAAAGCTTAATGGGCTTTCTTTACTTTAAGAAGTATTTGGGAAGAACTATGTAGATTAATCATGTCAACCTCCTCTAAACGTTCTTTTTATCTTCTTTAATCTTTCCGACAATTGGGTATCTTCGTTTCATCTGGTAAAACCATCCTATCATATTATCGAATTCTGCGCCTGTAAGTTTGGTCGAGCTGAAAACGTTCATGTATTTCTCATCGAAAGACAACTTGGCAAGAGCTACTGAGCAATCCTTTCCTGCGAAGCAATGATACGTGGAGCCTGGCTTATAGCTGTCTGTAATATATTGAGAATTGTTAATATGTCTGCTGTCAAGAAAACAGAAAAGTACCTGATTCTGTCACATCGAAGACTATATTTTGCACAGCGAGATAGATTTTTGGGTCATCTTTGCCATTGAAGCGAGCAAGCTCTTCGAAGGTAAATTCTAGAATGCACAGAGGGATATTAGTTCTGCAAATGGAGGAGAAGAAGAAAGACCTTTATCTGGTATCACTTCATTTCTCTCTTCAATCGTAGGTTCTCTGGGTCCCTCTGGTTTTGGAGGCATTTTTGTTGCGCGGAATGTGTCCCAGACCAGATAGAGAGTGTATAAGACTATGATGACTCCAACTATTATCCAGAATTCCATTGATGCGAGTAATTTAATCGAATTTCTTAAGAATTAATAAACTTCTGATATCAAATCCAAATTCTCACTCCGGCATTTAAGGAGCTGTGTGTAATTAATATGATATCTAACCCGATAGTTGTCTCTTTTTTTTTGGACAAAATTTAGCCCGGTTGAGAATCACTGCTAAAATCATTAAGATTTGTAGCAGCCTTCTACACGAACAGTTTAGTTGCTGCAACCAGGACGTCCATGATAAATAAACAAGTGAAGTTCTATTGCGTTCTCTTCTACAAACATTCCCCACAAACCGCTCATTGGCGCTCTGAGTTCAGAAGATGATGTTTCGATCAGCTGAGAAAGTGTTAGCTGAATTTCATAAAATAAGCATCAAGAGCAGTATCGCAACCGTCGTTGCAGCGATTCAATTCTATGGAACTGTTCCCTAAAGTTTTATATAAATTGGACTTTTTCCACGTTAGCTGAGCCTCATGAAAAATAAATTTCAGATTTAAAAAAAAGTTAATAAAACTCTCACACAAAGTCGGTTATCAATAAAGGTTTTTATGAAATCATTTTCTCAACAAGCTTTGGTACTATTGCTTCTGTACCTCCTCATGGAGAATATCTGGGGAAAACGTAACCATCATTCAAGATAGCCCAATTTGTGTGAATAACTCTCCTATTTGTTTAGTTGGATGCATAGATCAAGCATTATCCGATGCAGCAAATTGTCTCGAGTGTGAGGCAGGGACTGATACATGCAATAAGTGCTTTGTTCCCGCTCTTATACATACTTCGAGTAATGAATGTGTGAAGAAAATAACAATAAATTCTTATGCCTCCACTACCGTTTATATTGATGGTAAAAATTCCGGCTTCCTCGACTTTTGCTAAACATGCTTGCAGTATGCCACTTTAGATGCAAATCGGGAAGCTGCAGCTATACTAACACAGCGGATTTAAGTCAAGGAGTCACCTGCAGCCAATGTTACTCAGGCGCTTTTCTCTACAGTCCGAATACATGTACGTGGAATTGCGCTGATTTCGTCGGAACTTATGCTGACACAACCACCAATACCTGCAAAGCTTGCTCTACGTCATGCCTCTCGTGCACTGCCAGCGCAACAGGCTGCCAAGAATGCAGTTACACTACTCAAAGGTTCGGAGATCTCGCACTAAACACCAATTTCCCCACTTCGTACTCCTCTTCCTCGATCGTATGTAATGGACAAGGTATTGAACTGCTTATTTCCTTTTGAAACATTCATCTTTTTAGCTGTAAGGTCGAGTACGCCATTAGTAAAGACATATTTCGTGAGTCCAACGTTTAACTCAAATTGTCCTGGGTCATGCGATGGTACCTACGACAATCCTTTTGATGATATCACACAAGTCTTTGTTGACGTAATTTTTGCCATAATTGAAAATTGTGTTAATAGATTTATTCTCAGCTTTACCAGCAGAATATTGTTAAAGTGTCCGAGGCGACGATAAAAATTATTTTGTTGAAAGGCACGCATTATTGGGTCGATAGCGATGCATCTGATACGAACAAGCATAATTTCGATTTTACTGCAGGCACGTCTGCTTTCATGTTGAGAGCCTTCGAAAGAACCTCTGCTGTTGTCACTCTCAGGTAATATTGTCAAATCTTTTCTCCTGATCTGAGTTAAACTCCATCTAGTGCTCTGATCTGCGATTCAGTTCATGATTCAGTCACTTATTCAGATCCAGCTACATGTGTCAACTCTGATTCAAAAGTTACAGTAATGTTAAAATCGGACCTAATATTCCTCTACGCCACAAACTCGTTGACAATATCCAACATCATATTTGACGCAAGCCAGCTCGTAAAATATTCGGACACGACCTGCAAAACTTCTAAGCAAGACTGCTGTCAGTACGACCCAGACACCATGGAATACTCCTCAACATCATCAGATGTCCTTTGTTCTATGAACAACGGGTCACCAACTTCAACATCCGACCGATATTTGCCCTCAACTTACAATGACACTACATACCAAACGACATATAAGCTTCCCAAACCCAATGGATTTATCAACATTGATTATCTCAAGGATTATTCATCCGCAGTTATCCCCTCAGTAAGCATCATCAACTGTGAAATCCGGAACTTATTCTACCATAAATATGCAGCTTCGTTCATTGCAATCAATAGATTTGGAGGAAAAGTTACCATTCAAAACAGCATTTTTGATAACTTCATGTTCCCATATGGGCTTATTTCAAATGGATTTACAAAACAAGATCGTGACACACCTTATCAAACAAGCTACTCAGGAACCCACTGCAAAATTATAAATCCCTCTGCAAATTATGACTACTGTCATTCTATCACAATAGAGGGGTCCACTTTCACGAACTACAACAAGCAACGATTTTTGCTAAATGTTGTTAGTGGAACTCCAGAAATTCTGAACGAAGGAATGGTTTTACATATTTCGGATGTTTTCGGACCGATAACAGTCAAGAATAACGTCTTTAAGAACATGGTTTCTGTCCTTCAGATACCAAACAGCAATCAGGTTAGTTATCAATGTGCAGAAATGTACAGCAGTAACAAAGGGACTACTTCTAATGGACTCGGAGCTCGACGAGGCAGTAGCATTTATAAACTTGACATCGATCGCCACATTGATTTGTACGTCTCTTCAGGCATACACTCGACTGGTGCTGTCTTTAATATCAGAAACGTCACTCAAGGGATGGTATTTTACCAGAATACCTTTGATTCTATTATCGGAATGACAGGGTCAGCGCTGTATTTAGCAGGGTTCAATAACACACTCGCAGCCCCTATTATTATTAAAAATAACACGTTTTCTAACAGCTTCGCTTACGCGTTCGGCCTTACGATGGTAATTTGGTCATTGAAAGAAAATTATGCTCTCTCAACTTGCAATGGAATCGCTCTGCATAACAATCTATTCAACAATAATTTTGGCTGCGCTGGAGCCTACGGCAACGTGATTATTTCTTGCTTGAACATTAACAAAAGAGTTGCAAGTTATGGGATGAGCGGCATTACAGAAGACACTTACTACAAAAAAATCAATACGGCGTATGATGATTTGGATTCAGATAGAACTAAGATTTACTGGGTGATGTTCCGATACTCTTGGTACAATTACACCTCTGGAGCAGTTTCCTATGACGTCACAGACTCTACTGATGATTCCACTGTTAACACATATCAAATTTCCATCATCAACAACACCTTCACAAACAATTTTGCAATTATTAGCAGCGGTGTTGCTGTGATCGGAGCGAAGGATCTCTATATATTCGGAAATAACTTTGCCGACAATTCTATCCCCATCCTCGAAAACTACCAGCAAACCGATCTATTTCAAAACAATGGTTTTTATAGGCTCCTTGGGGAAATACCTCAAATTCCAAGCGAATTGTCCTACACTTTCCCTAGAGAAAACTCTCCTTTGCTCACTAAGCTAACATGGAGAATTCAGGTCCTGAACACGAATTTCATAAATAACTATGCTGGGAGAGGCTTCGATTTCTATATGGGTGCTGCTATGACTCTTGATCGCAACTTAGCAGTGTTTGACGTCGTCGTCAGCAATTGCACTTTTGCTAACCACTCAGGCTTTCCGACCTCTATGGAAGACACAAGCAGAGGACTGTACACTTCTAATTTGTACCCCTTAGTTTCCATTAACTTCGCAACCAGCGCCACCACCTTCGATCACCAGCGCTATGCTTGGGATCCCTTGCCGAGTATAACCTATATCAACTTTACTAACTGCACCATCGAGAATAATTCATTCCAGTTTGTCGCTACAGACAGCTATTACGTGTCAGATTCTGAGCATCCTGACAAGATATTGTGGATCGTGAATTACTATTCTGACAGCGTCAGATATAAAACTTCCATTGCAGGTGATGTCGAACCATCGTCTGCATATACAAGCCTGCTCTCCAGCCTCGGTGTCCTCATTAGCAATGTGATTTTTATAAACAATACGGATGTCAGTGGGTTATGTTGGTTCCACCCGCTTCTTGCGAAGAATTACTTCCTCTTGGATTCATCTTTTGAAAAAACCAGCCAAACGGTGGACGTGAATGCTGCAAATGGAAATCCAGCTTCGATCTTTTGCTATAACCTTGTTCCGGTTATGGAAGGATTTGCAACGGACCGGAATTTAACGATATCAGGTTTGAATCTAACCGGACTCAATGCTACTCTGATCACGGTTATCAATAGATTAATATCGAGTGAGACTGCATCTCCCATCACATTCAGCAAAATTCAGGTCAAAGAGACTTACAATAATATGAGTGCTCTCGTTTCTGTAATGGATGTCGACGTGGCTGTGACTATCAGTCATTTTACTGTCGATACAGCACTCACGAATAACGGACTCTTCCAATTTATAAACGCAAAAGGCCTCTCATTGTCCGATATTCAGGTTGCAAACGTCCAATCTGTAAGTGCCGCGATAATACAGGCAAGCAGCTCGGTGTTCAATCCTATTAAGAGGCTAAGAGTGAAAGGATGCTCTCAAATGGACTATATTCTTGCAGAAAATCGAACTCAGGATCCTCTTACCCCGTCGACTATGTACGCTCTGATCAACATTACCTATTCAACTTTCCCAATCCAAGATTTTGTCCTCATGGACATGAAGTCGATTAACCTTTTCTACGCTTTGGAATCTACACTATATCTTCATGGAGGCTTAATTAGCAATTCTTCATCTACATATGATATGTTGAATTCGAGAAAGAGCCAAATTATAGCACAAAGCGTGTTCTTCAACCAAATTCACTGCGATGCTGAGAATTGTAGCGCAGGGATATTTTTGAGCTTCAATGATACAATTGATATCCATGGATCCACTCTTTACGATAGCTCTGCGTATACATCTTTACTGTCGTACAATAGGGCCAGTACATTCTCCCTTCAAGACTCCGTAATTGCCAATAACACCGTTAATGAATCTGCCAGCGCTCTCACTATCAGTGTCGGCACATCTGCTATTTCAAACGTGATTTTTGTCGGCAACAAAGCATCAAAATACGCAATGATTGTGGGCATTCGGTCCACAATAGGAATTGAAAATGCTGTTTTTCTTCAGAATGATGCAGGAACGCTGAGCAAGAACATCTACGTCAGAGGTGGAGATATGGTGTTAAGCAATTCTCTGTTTGTGAACTATATTAAATCATCAGCGACTACTACAGATTTTATCAACTCACTGGAAGGGGCTGTTACTGCAGAAAACATCAGTTTTATAGGAGGTATTGGAAATGCTGGCGCGGTCAGCTTTACAGCAGATATTGCTGTATTGAATTTCACAAACTGCTTATTTAAAGATAACATTGGTTATCAGAAAGGAGGCGCAATCTATCAAGAAGGGAAACTGTACCTCACGAACACTACATTCGTAAACAATACCGCTTATATAAACGGTAGCAATATACACGGCGAGGCCTATTCAGTTCTCAAGGCAAGTCAAATCACATTTAGGAATGTGTCAAACACATCAATTCATCTCGTTCAGATGAAAAGCCTAGAACTCGACTCCTGCACTCTGGTTGGAGAAAGCAAAGCGCAGGCAATCTATTGTGAAAGCTGTACTAACGTCACGATCACGAACTCCAACTTTGCGAATTTCCGAGGCAGTGCTTGCGGATCTGTGCTGCAAGCTTATTTTCCACCAGTTATGGTCTCCACTTCGGGCTATACGACCGTATATGTCACGATTGCTAACACCACATTTCAGAATAATCAAGTGAATATTCCCTCAAATAACTCTCTTGGCGGTGCAATTTGCTTGGCTTCTGGAAATCCAGCAATTATCTATCAAGGGACGTTTACCAAAACAAACTTCATTTCTAATTCAGTTGGTGGAAAGGGCGGAGCTATATACTACAAATGCTCTCCAATGGCATGTAGCATGGCAATATCCAGCAGTAGTTTTACGGGTAATACGGCTGGTGTGGCCGGAGGAGCTCTCTATTTTGACCAGCAACCATTAACTTACTCGAGCGACAACATTTTTAGTGGAAACACAGCGCCGTATGGTCCGAACACGGGAGCCTACCCCATTCAATTATCAGTTCTTCCCAGCGATAGTAGTAATCGAAGAAGGAATCTAGATGATCTGAGTGGCTATGACTTTGTAAGTGGCCAAGAAATCGATCCACCACTAAGAATCGCTCTCGTAGATGAATATGGTCAGGTTTATACTCTCGACAACAGCAGTGTCTTGACTGTGACAGCAACCGACTCATCCGTACAATATCTAAGTGTGAGAACCTTCACAGCAGAAGCTGGAGTCTACACACTTACAGAATTCAAAGTGGAAACAGGCCTAAACACACGTGTTTCACTGGAATTTTCCACGACTGGTATTACTCAATTGAATCGGTCTCTCTCTGCGTCACCCGTTCTTACAATTAACCCGTTGTTTAGAGATTGCAAAAGAGGAGAACGAATTTCAGACGACAGACGTCAGTGTATAAGTTGTTCCGATGGCACCTACACATTATCCCAATACTTCAATTCATCATGTAAATCTTGTGAAGAGGGTCTTGACTGCCTCGGTGGGGACCTTATTGGACCTCAAGCTGGGTATTGGAGATTCGATTCCTGGACTCAGACTGTTCAAGAGTGTCCAGGTGAGGGTTGCGTTGGATATCACCGGCCTGAAAATGCTACTTGGGAGGGCTGGTGCAAAGAGAAATATAATGAAACCTTCTGCTACACTGGCTGGTGTAACTATTCCGCAGGAACCATGGGAAATTTATGCGCTGAATGCAAAGAAGGCTACGCTCCACAAGCTCTCACTGGAAATTGCATTAACTGTTCAAACAACACATTCAACTATGTGTACACTATCGGTTTCATAGTGGTTTCTGTCGTTGCAATCGGCTATATCATTCGAAAAGCGACAAAGGATAAAGATGAAGAAGATCTTGATGAAGACGAAGACGATCGTCTTGATACTATTCTCATCAGAATCTTCACAAATTATATTCAAATGATTTCGATTATCTCCAGCTTCCCATTGAATTGGCCGGGTCAACTCACAACTCTATTCCAGCAATACAACACCCTAAGCACTGCAGCAAGTCAAATGTTCTCTTTCGATTGTTTCCTCCAAACAGCCGTATTTTCGAAATTCACCATCGAATCCTTCTTCTTGAAAGTCCTTGTTACTTCAATCGTTCCAATACTTATTACGCTCGTTTCCATCCTGTTGTGGATTTCTATTTATCTCTTCCGATTCAAATTTGAAGGAGCTGAGCGTAGGTTCCGCAAAATAATGAACAAAATCATCACTACGATTATTGTCTTGCTATTCATGATACACTCTGATGTCGTTTACGTCTCTATCACAGCTCTTCGCTGCACCAACCTCGCCGATTCAGATTCTCTAGCGTATGACTCCTCGAGTCCGAACACACATTATTATCTCGAAGAAGACACTTCAATCGAGTGCTGGACACCCGAACACAAAGCCTTTGCTTTCGGTTTTGCTCTCCCTTCGTTTATATTCTGGGGTAACCTTCTTTTCTTTTCTCCACAAACTTGATAAAATTTCATAAATTAGGCGTCGGAATCCCAATCTTAGCCTTTTGGATTGTTCGATCAAATCGACACAGACTCCGAGATCCTGAGATACTCGGAAGATATGGGTTTATCTACGATGGGTATCTTCCTCAGTATTATTACTGGTAAGCGTCATGTCTTCTTCTATTCACCTAATCGTGTGGTATCAGGGAATTCGTGATATTATACCGAAAGATAGGCATGGTGTTCATTTCTATCTTTTTGGTGGACTATGGTCTTCAATTACAGGTAAACGATTTGATTAATTTGCCTTAGTAAGTCTAATTAAATAAATACAGGCAATAGCTATTATCGGCATTTGTTTGTTTGGGTACTTCTTGCAGACAAGGTGTATGCCGTTTGATGAAAATAGATTCAAAACGTTGAATCAGCTCGAATTAAAATCGCTTATGATCTCCGGAGTAGTAGCATACTGCGGAATGTACTTTATCTCTGGAAAATTGAATGACAACTGGAACAGTCTTCTATTTGTGTTTATCATGATTGGAAATATTTGGTTTATCGTCTATTGGCTCAAGCAATTCCTGGCTTCCAAAGTGGTGGTAGTGAAGAAAGAGTATGAGAAACTCAAAAGAAATGTATATTTCAATAAGTACTCCAAGCCTTTCCGCAAGATGGGTTCTTGGTTGAAAAGGAAATATCGATTCATTATTCGAATATCAAGTTCTTCTCAAGCTTCCTTTTATGATGGAATCACTGGAGGATTCACTGAAGAAGATAACCGAGAAAATAATGATGGGTACGGTATCACCTCAATGGAAAATGTTACGCCAAGGAAAAATACTAAAATTGAAATGGCCGAAGGTGAAAGTAATCCTGGGAGCGCGAGGCCGACGAGCGAAGTTAAAGCGAATGTGGTTAAAGCCAGTGTAGAAAACAACAAGACAGAAAATGAACAGGAACAAAACGAAGAGAAACAAAATGAAGAGGAACAATACGAAGGGGATCAATGAGAGAGGTTGAAGACTCTATTCAGACGAAATAATTAGTGAATTTTTTGAAAACGGTATCAAAGACTTTTATCATTGGTATTAAAGTATATATGGAGGAGGAATTCTCTTTCATTAGTAGTAGTTTGTCTCATTCTTTTTTGCTGAAGTAAATTTGCTGACTTAACGGTTATTCAAAGACTAATCTGGAGGGTCCAGATCAGAAATATAAAAAGATACATAACGCTTTATTTAAGCTAAAACAATTTGAATAGATTGGTTGCCTATTAGCATTCAAAATCTATGATTCAAATCACAGAGAATATAATTCATTAATATTCTTAATGATTCAGATTCATTACTAAGCCAAAAAAATAAAATAAATGAATTGGACATGCACATCCATACTTTTGTTAATTCCCTCTCTCTAGTCTGGTTGTCCAACTGCATCTCAGACTCTCCCTCTTAACACAAACTTTAAAGTAAACAAACATTCGATCTCATAATAACTTTCACAAACTAATCAAAAAAAGAAGCTGATATGACCAAGATTTCAAACCACTTAATCTAACTTTTCTTATTTACTTTCCTGCTCAATAGCAAGAATTTTTATCGATCAACAATGTATGAGTTCTTGTGATTTGAATGAATAAGGATGCAAATCGAGAATTCATTTGGGTCTAAATTAACCTTCAAGAGATTTTCACATTTCAAAAGCTCCTTAATTGATTTGATGCCCAAACTTAATGTCTGAAATCCTTGAAATAACTACTAGTCGTTGCTCTATTTTAATTCTTTTGTTAACGCTCCAATTGAATAATTAAAAGGGAAGTTTGAGCAATTAAAAGGATGCTATTTTACAAATAAAAGTATATTCATTTAACTTCGAAGCTTAACCAGCATTGTTTCCTCTGCTGGACGGTCTGAAATTCTTTATTCTTGCTCCTGAAGGACGAGACTCTCCCATTCCAGTTTCTAGTGTTGAACCTCCAAATGGCGAGGTTCCCATTGATTGATTTCCAAATGGCTGGCCACTGCCGAATGGTTGCTTTATTCCTCCTATTCCTCCCATTCCTCCCGTGGAGTCTTCCAACTTTGTGTTTCTGGCAAAGGTTCTTTTCGGTAACGGATTTTCTTCACCTTCTCCCATCACACCTTTATTTACCGGAACACCAAACTGCTTTCTTCCCTGCATGATATCTATGCCATGAATTTCTCTGCCCTTACTTCGTGTGGATTTCGACGCATACTCGCCTGATTCCAACGCAGTGTCATTCTCCTCCCTAAAAATTTTTTCTTGTCAAGATAAGCCAAATGAACTAATTCACATGTATGTGTCATGAACGTATCCATTAGTGCTATTGGTTCTTCCCTCAGGCTTCGTCTGCACAATAGATAAGCTTTTACTATTGATAGAAATATATGCGTGTCTTATATTTTCAAGGCAGAAAATATTACATTTTTTCAGCTTTGATGGCGTCAATTTTGGGTTCTGGGTACTTTTCAAGGTTCAGAAAATATTGATCCTTCTTCTCAGGTGAATCTAATTAACGTTAAGGCTAATTAAAAGATCATAATTTGAAATCAAATCACCTCTTTCTGGAGCAAAGAGCTCTTTGGACATTTTTTTTAACACGTCGGCTGTGCTCATATTTCCTGCCTAATTCACATTACTCAGTTAAGCTCATTCAGACAACATTACTGTTGGTATCCCGATCCCATCGACTTGATCGTTTCCAAACGTTATAAAGATTGGTTTGGTATAGTCCTTCTGCTGCAAGCTCGTTAACGTGTCCGTAAAAAAGTAGTTATTCAACACTGAACGAATCTAACACGAACAAATTAAACCCTTGAGTCTCTTCTCGTTTTTGCTAAATAAGTACCTGCGCAGACAGCTTTTGGTTTGCCGCTGAAGAAAAAAGCAGAGAGCAGCCATTGATATGGCAGTAGTATCGTAATATCCTTGAGATCCACTTTCGATTCTCACTATCAAGTTCCAATTATCGCATTTAAGAATCACAAAGAAGTTTGATAATACGTTTCATATCCCTCAAATGCGTCGTACTTATTTGCAACAACAAAGGTCGGAATCTTAATCGCCTGGATCTTTAACCTGGTATTGTACCGGTTAGCTGTGAAGATAACCAGAAAACTTTACTGGTCTGGATTTGAATCCACAGTGCTTTGAATGCCTGCTAAATGTTCTTCTACTTGCTGAGAGTACTCTCTGGGAAGGCTTCTGAAGAATTTCTCAGTCTAAAATGAGCGCGGGTAACTAAAGGCAGAGAATCATGAAATCATACACTTTGTTTAATAGCGTCGATCCAAAAATTCAAATCATCGATAAGATTCCCTGGCTTTGAGAGGTCGACCACCAAAACATAGGCAAAACTTCTGAAATTCTCTTTTGTGAGAGCAACGCTAACGAGATTGGAGAGCTGACGACCTCCGCCTAGCTCGTAGATATGGACAACTTCTTTTCTTGTATTTGAACTTCGCTTTGCACAGGAATAATCGAGGGCGTAAGTTGGCTTTGGAGTTTCTTCGCGATTCGCAGATTTGAGAAAAGAGATAATAGAACTTTTTCCAGTGTCCTTTTCCCCGAGAAACACGACGGTCTTTTCAAATGTCTTCACTATATGTCGAAGTAAATGCTTAGTATAAGCCTAAGGGGCGGTGAAAGCGCTTACGTTCAAGGTTTTTTTTGTCCTCCTCTTCGGCTAGCTTCCATATATCACAGTACGCGCCTTCTTGTTTCTCTACCATTTGATGTTAGTGTTCAATAGAACTTGTAATTTTATGCTTTAATTATTTGAAATCTCTTATATAACGAAAGTTGCAAATTTGCTCCCGCAGGGTTATAGAACCTAGCTTCTTGATAAAAAGTTTAGACTGGTTGAGGGATTTGCTGAGAATAGCAGAGAACGTTGTACCTTTCATCGATTTTTTTCAATTTTGAATTGTATTTATAGCATGAAGAGGATTTTTTCTTATTTGTGTGTGACATGGAGTGCAAGCCAACTTCCGAAACGGCCTCAAATTCGAGTAATTTTCAAAGAAACCAGGCATGCTGCTTTAAGAATTTTCATGAACGTATTTTGTAACAGAAGAGACATAAACTAATAAGGGGTATTTTTGCCCAAGGTATTTTTTGTTGTCGTGTAATTCAAGAAAAGACACCTAGTCTCAAAATAACCCAGTCAATATTGCTCAATTCAGATTGAATTCTATTCAGGTTTTTCAATACTGATGACTTCCTATGAAGGTAATCCGTAGAACTTTATCAAAGTGTTGGATGACTTCCATAGGATGCTTCACAGAGTTAATACTCCTGCCTTAGATGAGAAATTTAGAAAAAGAATTTTTAAAATATACAATAGCGTTTCATTATGACAAATGCATGACATTTGCCGGGATTTTAAATAAATCCCAAATTTTTGCTAATAAATAAAACCTAAGTTTATCTAATATAATTTTTCAACACAGCAAGTCAGGTAGTTCGGCAAATCTTAATATTGTCAAATAAGGAATCTCGGACAGTCATTCATATTGGGTAAAATTGATTGAGAAGTTCAATACAATGGCATCACGTTTGAAAAAATAACTTAATTATCTAATATCCGAAGAACGAGCTTCGCAAAGTCAACAACAAAGGGTGCATTTAGAATTATTTGTCAGTTACTATTACGAAGCTTCAATCTCTCTTTTCATCAAAGGAATAACGAAAAATAACAAACAATGTGATAGTCTAAAATTTCATTCAGTGTCATGAAAATTCATCCCGTGTCTCCTGTGGATAAAAATTATTAGGTTGTCGTTGGACCTTTTGATCCTACTCATCTAAGATCTGAATTTACAAAAAACCATTTTTTTTTTCTTAATTCTTAACACAATGAGCGTATGTGAAATATTTCAAATAGTTAGTAAACTAAATAAATTTATGAACGACAGTTTACTCTGCAACACTACAGAAGATTGCAACCTTCATGGTAATTTTTTGATGTTAGTCTTGTGTCTCATTCCCACTTAGGAAACTGTAACTTTGGCACCTGTCGGTACTCACAACCATTGATTTTTTGATAATAATTCTTGCAATCAGATGCGATATTGGCTGGTTCGGACCAACCTGTCAAGTGAGCCTCGAAACAGAATGGTCAGGGGTAACGTAAAATTGGTTATACGATTTTCAACGATTTGTATATAGGGATTCAAAAGCTATGTCGCGGTATTTTCAATGATCAATATATTAATCGGACTCTATGTCTTTATTATCCTTTACAAAAAACTTAAACGCGTAACCCACTACTTTTCCGAAATATCTCTGATTTTATCCACCTATAGGACCGCATGTTTTACATAATGCGAACTTGTCGCTTTCTTTTTCTCACAATGAGAAGTCCATATAATCTGACAATGGGTGCAATCTTAATTTTCGTTATGTGTATTTGCTCTCAATGAATTACGATACTTATGTACATTCTTTGTTTGGAAAGTGAGGTTGCTATGGATTCTCATCGATCCTTTTCAAATGAAGGAGATCTTCAGCCGAGGTATTGAAAGACTGCTCTACGAATCTGCATATAGTATACTTTTTGCTATATACAGCACAATCCTCTGGGTCTGGTAAATCAAGCTACCTTTGTTCCGTTCCATTATTGGTAATATTTGCCGAAACAGGTACTATTTATACGCTGATATGAGTAAGAAGAACAGTCGAAGAGGCAAGTTTAGATGCAGGCTCTTTGGGAGAGTACCTTTCCCCTTTGACTCTCTGTTATTGATTCGTATGGAATTAGCATATTCAGGTCGTCATTCTGCTAGAAGTTATTTTACAAGTCGGAGCCAGCGTTATGAAAGGGCTCAGCAGATCTCCAACCATGGGAAAAAGTGTCGAAAAAGCAACAGCCACTGTTATTACACTCAGCTATATCGTTGGCTTTTTTGTGCTTTTTCTCTTTGTTTTTGGTAAGATAACGTTCTAATGAATCAGAAAGAGATACCTTCTTATAGAATTTCTGTTCTATGGGATACTCTTGCATCTCTGCGTCAAAGATGACGAAAGGGATTTGCAAGAAAAGATAAAAAGGTGAGACATATCCCTTTTATCCGAGCTTTCATCCTTTGTGTTTTGTGACCAGGATAAGCTCTCAGGATGGCAAGACAGGGGGCACGACAAAATGGAGTAGCACTGCAAGAGCACGCAATTCGCAACAAACAGACATGATCCTACAACTAAGCAAAACCACATCAAGATTGGACCTAGCGATTTCCACACCACCGGCTTTCACTCAAAAGAGAAGAACCAAAACATTCGTCGTTCACAACGTGAGTCCACAACGGTCAGAAAAAACGTTGAACCGTCTGAGTACCCCACTAACAGTCCCTTCTTCACACAAGCAGAAACATCCAGATACACTCATAAACTCAGTCTTCGATACCGATGGCCGTGATTTGCTCGTAGAAACCTATGGTCCTGAATTCAAAAGAAGAGTTGCAGAGACATCGTTTAATTTGCAGTTCCCAAATCACAAAACTCTCCCTACACAGTCATGCAGCCCTGAGTTAAAGGATCAAGCTCAGAATAAATCAATTCAACTCACGGAGAGCGAGGAGCCAAAATGGCATTTTACCGATCCTGATGAAGAAAGGAAGCTGGAAGTCAAAAGACTAAGAAGTAAAAAAGAAATAGAAAAAATTCAAATGCAGGTCCGGAGACAATCTGCTACCATAGAACAGGAGTTAGACAAGCGCCAGAAGCTTCGTAGAAGTGAAACGCGTAAAATCATTTGTCAGTCATCCAAAATAACCATCATGTTGATGAAGTGGGGCATTCAGCATTACTCAGAGACATAAGCTATCTCGAGAATTGGAGAAATATGACAAAAGAAGATCAAACGGTCATTCGGAAGGTAAATTTAATTTTGGACAACCAAAGTATAAGAGCATTTAGATCTCATATTTGACCTCGATCTCTATCGGCCTCGAAGTGCTATATATAGCGCTTTCCGTAGCGGTTCTAACTACCAACATTTGTCAGAGCTCGCTAGTAAAATTGAATTTTTGTTATTGATTTATCCGCTAAATAATGTATAGGGCGCGATGTTGACGGCTTATTTCACAGCGTTTTTAGAAACATTTGCCATATTGACAGTTATTGTCTTATTCACGAACATTAGGGTTCAAGAAAGAGAAAACTTGAAGCTTATCTCCAGGGTAAGATTCCTTTTATTCATCCATCCATGCTTGATTGTTTGCTATTATTATTTGCTATTGAAGATTGGAAATCACAAAAATACGATAAATCAATTATACATGTTTGAGATCCCGAGTCAGATGAAAGAGGATGATACCAGCAAAATACGACTTGAAATTAGTATCAATAACCCTGGACTCGACCAGGCTGAATTAGATAGAAAAATGGCTGAACAAAAGAAAAAACTTCAATCGAGGAGACTGTCAAAAGTTTCGCAATTTCTACGTAGACTATCCACAGGCTTCAAAGCTTCTGCCTAACTCTTACCGAAAATTAAGGACTCATTTGAGGCTCAACCATGTATATTCTATTTTTTTATTTAAATTAAAGAAGACTTGCAAGTCGTAGGCATTACTGATCTGTATTAGGTTTGAAACACTCACATTTTTATTTTAAAATTTTTCTCATAAATCTGAAACATACTTTGAACTGCTATTGAATCACTATATACTCTTTAAATTGTTAATTAACTTATTCATTTTCTCTTTATATTATCAACATTAGGAATTCAACTTCGCAAAGTGAGAGATTGCTTAACTCCGTGCCGTTGTAGAAGATCTACTCAAAAATCTGAAGCATTGAGATAACGCAACAGCAAGACGAGCTTTACACACAATATTCAAAGAAAAATCAATGTGGTAGTTTTATAAAAAACATTTGAAGCAAAAAGACAGCTGCCTAGTTGTTGCTTGTGCTGATATCTTCCTCCTTTGTCTGAGTGACATCGTCTCGACCATTCTCATCAGCATCAACAGAGCTCTCTTTCTCTTTCGTTTTCTTGGCTTTTACAATTACCTTCTCTAAGATGAGTGGCCTGATTTTCTGGCAGCTGATGAAATTTGCGTTCCCATTCATTGTGATCATGTTTCCACCAGAGTTGATCTTTGGGTACACAACGAAAAATATCCAGCCGTTTCTGAAATGCGAGGTAACTTCTCTTATTTGAATCTTCTCGAAGCTAGCAGAGCCATAAACCAGATCCTTCTCGGTGAATCCTTTTAGTATTTTATTTCCTTCATACATTGAGATCATAAGCATCATACTGTTATTAGAAGAGGCTACCTGCTGTATTAGTATCAATATATTTCGGAGGGCTTTCTGAGCTGTAGATCCCGAGAGACAATGTGATTCTATTCGTGTTTTCGACTAAATTTCCTTTCTTATCAACCAGCAAAACTGAAAACCTGAATTTATTGTCAATGAAAGTACAAGTGATAACTAATACTTGAAGTTTCTCTCTCTGTAGAGTGGAAGATCAAGGTTCTTCTTTAAAACAAGTTGGTATTGGAAGTCAGGATTGGGTCCATAAAGATATGATAATAACATGTCGGTATTAATATTTTCGGAGGCATTCCCCACGAATTTCGAAGGGAAAGCAGGATTAGGCTGACTCGAAAGCGGCAGAGCGATGCTTGTTATACTACTACAAAGTGAATGGGCTTAGACTTTGGTATCATTCAATGCTTTACTGTTTTAAACTGCTCACTTCAGTGGTTAGAGTCCTCAACGCCTCTTCTAACACATCATGCTTTTCTTTCAGCTCATTCAATATTTTATTCTGAGTTGACACCAAATTGAAAAGTTTATTTTGGAAATCCCTTGTGGAGCTATCAGTTTGCTGATCCGCTTCAGTTGCTTCAGGTTTCATGCTTCCTGAGATGCTATTTTGATTCTTCATTTTAATTAATTGGTTTAGGTTCATGGCAGATAGATTCATGTTCTGCATGCCAAGCGAAGAATTCGTTAACTCCTGGAATGAAATATTCAGGTTCTGTGGCATGTTATATTGTCCGAGCATCGGAAAGAACGGACTCGGCATAAGAAACTCTTGCTTCGGCTGATTCGCCATCATTTGTGACAGAATCATCGGATTCAGCCCAAAAAGAGCACTGTTTTGAACTTGATCCTTTAAGAGTGACTGTGTGTCTTTTTCTTGACTAACACCTGTGAAATTCAGAATTGAATATTAGCTACCAAAAGCATTTTTGTACCTTCCTTCTTGATTTTTTTCTGGAGAAAATCCAGCACATTAGCTTCATTCTGATCACCGAGAGAAGTTTTCCTATGAAAATAGTTTAAGCAAGAACAATGAAATGTAGACTACAGGCAGGTTTGCTTGCTTCTGACATAGTAGTTCCTGCATTCTTCATGAGCGCAGGTGTTTTCCTGATCATCTCGCTTTAACAGACACATCTACAACAGCTATAATTTCCGAAGCAGCTTTACAATCGCGTTCAAATGAAATTATAATAAATTTCGCACTCTTCTTGGCTTTGAAAAAAGGTATTAAATTTTTTGCCAGCGCCGATTTATTATGACTTAAATAATTTCCATGAGCACTAAACAAATGTTTCTTAATTTTTTATCTCTGTATTAAATTCCAAAAGCTCTTTCGAAAAACTGCTTTCTTTTTTTAATTCTCGCCTCGTGGCATTCTAAAGCGTTTATTTCTATGTTCCGAAAAGCTCTATCTTATGGACGACGCAAGTAGTTTATACTTGCAGTTCAATAATTGGGCTCGGAGTCTCATATTTCTCGCCATTAGTACCAAATTTTAATCGAAATGAAGGAAAGTGTGGCAACCCACATCGGGGTTTAACTCTTCGAAGCAGAAGTGCTTCTTTGAACCTTCGTCAGGCATTCAATTGAAGATCAGATTGGGGTCTTGATAAAAATCAAAAATCAGCGCTCGATTAATGATGAATGGCGAATGTTAATTTTGGAAGCTACATTTTGGAAATTATTTAAAATTCGGATCGAAATGCACGATGGTTTTGATTTAAAAAATTCTAGACCCATTTAGAGCTCTTTTTATGGGCTTATTCTTCAGAGAATAATTCCTTTGCGAAGAAAAAGACTCTCTTTGAGTGGAAGAGATTGTTGAAAGAGCAGATATCAAGCTTTCGAAGCAGCATTATTGACACCGATTAGGCAGTCTTTTGCATCAAAGCGAGTAGAATAAAAGCATATATCTATGAGTTAGGCGACCAACAAAAAACATATTTCATTGCTACCGAAAGGCGCCAAGGTGCAGACTAATTCCTCTGCTACAATCGAAGGTGATTCCTCTCAACATGTGTATGGTAATATATTGATGTAGTTAATGAGAAAATGGTTACAAGACCTATATTGTTGAAAGCAAGTGATGGCATCTAGCTAAGCTTAAGATTCCAAGTTGATTCGCTATTTTTTCTAAGAATTCAAATAAATTCAGATGTCTTCTATCTGTTACTAAAATGACTCAAGCCAAGATATTCTGAGAAGCAATTACTTAATGTCTGAGCTTAGTTCGGTGTTCTCAATGCGAACCTTGAACAAATTATTGCTGCTAACGTATTTCTGAGAGAAAAGCAAAAAAAATCGAAAAAGAATGAAAATTGCATAATTTTCACAGTCAAATTGCCGTATTAGAATAAGTTACTGGTTTACGATTCGATTTAGAATTAAAGAAGAATTGTTTATTCCAAATAAATTCTAAGAGCATTTGGAAATTTTATTAGAAACTATTTTGAGATTCATGCAAATTAATGCAATGCATAAATAACTAAAATCTAACTTTCTCCAAAGAAGGTTTTCCTTGAAAACTCAAGTCTGTTTTTTATGGAAATCGCAGTGTCGATGAGAGTGATTCATGTGGTTGGCTCACCACTGGGGAACTCGAACTCCTTTGCTCAACAAGTGTGATTTAATGACAGAAAATTCAGACATGTGAGATAGTGCAGAAAATTTCCCAAATTTTGGATCGATTTCATGGTAATTTCTGGTTAGAGAAGAAGAAACAGGGTAGATGCTGGCAACATACTTCCAATCTGGCTATCATCTCAAAAAATTTTGGTGCGTTGAAATTAAAGAAAGAATTTACCCTACTCTTCGATTAATTTTGAACGAACAATTCGGTAAAACCAAACGACAACCGATAAAATTTTTTTGAGAGCTCAACAGTTGTTGACCAATATCATACTATCTTGAAAATAAGGAAGACGAGATCCAGATTTTTAATTGAGGAAACCTATAGCATCTTAAAACATCACAGCCAGTGTAGGTTCTTCTCGAACTTTAGTTAGTTGACATAATCGTTATGTTCGATCGAATTAGGTATGTTATTTTTCTTTTATGTATAGAGTCGCTTGTCCTTACTCAACAGACCAACATTGGCTTTTCGAAATTCAAAAATGGGACGGTGATTCTGGTGGAAAGCATCAGAAACGCGTTTGACAGAGTCGACGCAGAACTTCTGGTGGGAAAATTTTAGAATCAAGTTGGAAATTCTTCAGAAAATGTAGATTTTCGCTTGGCATCCAGCAGGGAGGCGAAAACTTCCTTGGCGAAATAAATACGAAAAACGAAAAAACCTTTTCTAAATGAATTCACTTGATTCGATCATCAATGCTAAAATGTGTGATCGGTAAGAATGCTTATATGTTGTGAGTTGAAGTAAATTGAGGATTGTTGCTTCTCGCTGAGCCACCGAAGTATTAAAATCTCAAAGAGTGATATATATTTAATGGTGTTGGTATTCAAGATGCCTGGCTTATAAATTATCTGAGTGAACTAATTTGCAGGTATGACATCATTTTGAGTATGAATATTGAAAGTGACATCAAGTACAAACTGGGCACAATATGTGTAATTAGCGAACCGTAAACGTTGAATTACTAAAATAAATTTCTCTGACAAATTCTCTTGAGAATGAATATACACAACAGAGTTCATGAAAATGCAATGTGAAAATGATAGAATTTTGAGAATTTGGAGAGAAATGCCAATTATCTTTTCTAAAAATTGCATTTAAATTATCCGAATAATCAAGCAAGATTTCAGTTTTTTCATTGATTTTTCTTTGGTATTCAAAGCATAAATACCAAACGCACCATAGCTTCCAAAACCGAAAAAGCTTCTTTACATAAATTGATGTATTACTTAAAGATAAGCATAAATATATTATTTTGTTGGGCTGTTTCACAACCCAACAAAACATCAACAACAAAAAAAGAGCCATTATCTTTATATTTGCCACGTGTGCGAGAATAAAAAGTGATAGAGTATTTTCAGATCAACCTCATCCCCACTCATGATTTATTTGACAATTAGATTAATCGAGTCATAATTTATGGTTGCTCCACAATTTCCGGAGTGATTTGTCTCCTACAACTAGGACACGACGAATTTTTGAGAATCCAATGCTTGATACATCCATCATGAAAAATGTGACGGCAAGGATTCAGATATATGACCATTTGTCCCGAGGAAAATCCTTCCATGCAGATCGGACATACAGTTTTTTCATTAAAAGATTGAGTATGATCCCTCGAATTGAATTCTTTGTTTTTCAACTTTTCTACAAGCTCAATGTTTTGTTGCGGCTGGCTTTGCTGAGGCTGTATGAAAAAATTCAATTGATATACAGGTCCCTGCTGAGATGTTATTTGGAATGGTCGAAGTATATTATCTGGGGATATATTCGACGTGACTGCTGCATATGTCGCAATAATCACCGAAAATAAGATATAACAAATTATCGTGTGATAAATCAGCACAAACGCGAACAATGGGCTTGTTTCTTGAATGCAAATCTGCTGCTCAGTGTCAGATACATCGAATTCTTCCGCAATCCAAGCCAGTCCTTTCATAAACCAAAACATGTTGAAAGGCATAAAGCCTCCAAGTAGAAAATTTGATATATATCGTGTGGTAGTTTCATTTATCAAAGTGTTTTCGGTCGAAACTGCCAGGAAATATAGCAAAAAGAACAGTCCCACGCTGATAGTTGATGCGAATACCCAAGCATTGATTGGATTTTTACAGGTCTCAAGTTTATTCATGAGAACAATCGCGAATGCATTTCCCCCTAGAAGCAATATCGAAGTCAAAATGCTGACCAACCCAAAGCCAGCACGAGCGGAGGCAGCTGGATATACAGTATCTACAAAATATGGGACGCTCATTAGCCAAATCGCACCAAACGCCAGCGTTGTGACGAACAATACAAAGACTGTGTAGAAAGTAATAACCTGGGAATTGCATGTCTCTGTGATATTCTGCATGGTCTCTGGCTCTACGATTTGAAAAATCTGTAATCCATCGTAAGTAAAGAGTCCTCCTACGATGAAGTAAGGGAGTTCTGAGAGGAAACTGAAAGTTGCGATAGGTATTGATCGGTAGTTTGACATCTGAGAAGAGATAACGAATGGAAGGCAGCTCCAGTAAGGAAGTTGAACTAATAAAAATGAGGAACTTGATGTAAGGAAGTTTTTTAAAGGTTTGCAGTCGTCGAGATTTGGAATGCTGTAGAAGGCGTGAAGACAAGGAAGCAGAGAGAGCCCCAAGTATATGTATGAGGCGCGAAGATTCATGAGAGAGTAGCTCCAACTAATCGAAAGTTCGACGTTCACGTATTATTATCAAATTGAATAAATTTAGTCTTTCTCTGAAAGTAATGACGATTATATTATAGAGCATAGTATGAAAATGATCAGAATTTATGTCGAATGATCGAAGCGCTTGAGAAGAAATCTTCCGTAATAGAGTAATGGACGAGTTGCGAATATACTTGTTTGACCGAAATCGTTAGAAAGTTAGCTTTCAATAGCAAAAGATATTAAAGAAATGTGAACACAAAGGGGAGGTAGTTTCGATCTGTTCAATTTCCACTTAAGCAAACGTCTATAATATGCATTGTTTTGGAAGGTTTTATTACGTGAATGTTTATAAGATAAAGATTTTACAAGGAGTGTGAAAATATGTTGCTATACGGGAGTCAAAAAGTAGCAGACCATGAAAGAAAAAAAAGCAAAAATCAAATAAGAAGACCTGGTAGCTCTTTAGATTGCTAGGTTCTTCAGAGCAGGCTTCAGGCTTCAAATTGTGAAATTAGTTGTTCTTAGGTTAAATAGTTCGATATATTAAACTAAAACTAATCAATTTAGTTTGTTAAAGTTGTTTTGCATGCATGGTAATTTATTGTTGAATGATAAAGAGTTGTTGAGATAGCAAAACTTTCTACTAAATTTGAGTAGATGATGTAGTTCGAATTGATTAATTAAGTTAGCTACTTGCCTACTATTTGAGAGTAGGACAAGTGATATATGATCTAGTATCAATATATCACTTCGTGCTTATGAGATTTGTTTAAATGCTGTTGTTCAAAACTATTGAACTTTAAATTTACTTTGTGAATCCTTCTCTAATTCTCAGTTGATGAGAACAGAGGTTGCATTTATAACAAGAAAACACAGCTAAATGTTTTTATGCCTCTACTGTTGTGCAAATGTTACAACTTTTACCATGTATCGATAAAACGGACTTTATCACAGAAGATTTGAACCTGACTCTTGACCTCTAGATTGAATTGTAGATTGTTTCTTCAAAATACCAATACATTTCAAATACATGCCAGAAGAATACATTTAAATTTGTATTCTTATTGAATGAACTATTGAGTGAGGAAATACATCGTGATTACCTAATATTACCAGACAAAATGACATTACCAAGATAAAGAGTTTGAGGAAATTCAAAATTGAATACCAATACCACGTAAACGAAAATTTGACCATTCGGTTTGTAATTTGAAATTTTTTCGAAACCAGATTAATAAAGCAATTATTAATTTGGTTCAAATTTCTCATAAAATTGAAATGGAAATTAACGTTCTCAGTTGATGGTGAATTTAAAAGTCAAAGAATATACAGCAATGCTGTGCATTGGAAATGAACCCCAGCTGGAATCTCTTGTCAAACAACATAATGAGAGTTAAAGACAAATTCAGTTAGAAGGTTATCAATGAATTTTGGATTTAATTTCTACTCATTGGGAGTTAGGGGCATAGGAGGTGTAATTCTTGTTTGTTGCCCACTATTGGTGTTTTTGCTCGCCTCTGTAACTCCTTTGCTAATTTGCCTCCGCTCCAAGAACTGGAGATTGTAATTCTAGACGACAAAAAATATTTCTTTTGAAGTTGAAGTTTTCACAAAATTGCCCAACATACTATGATAATTATTTCATTGAAAGAAAATTTTCTTTTGAGGTTAAGGCAACAGTTGAATCAATTTTGAGCATTCCGCCACGATTGACAAGTATGTGATCTCAAACTCATTATCAGAAAAAATACAATTTTAATTTGAGTCTGTAGCTCCCATTTTTCAACGATTGTCATAAGCGATTCGAACATTTTTATTCCCTTAATCTGGGCGTGAAATTTTTCAAATCACACAAAACTTCCGAATTCGCTTTATTTTAATTTGTAGATTTTTTGACACAAACGATATCAGACCTACTTTTAAATCTAACATTCAGAGATCCGATTCTGACAACATACACACACAATGATAATTTACGAATCCGCAAAGAATAGTACATTGCCCTTCAATGAGCAAAATAACTACCTCTTCCTTTACCGCTCTGCCAGCGTTACATACAACTTATCTCAGAATAAACCAACCTTCAAAGACGTTTTCAACCAGCGTCTACTCAACGATTTCTCTTGTTCTAAAACATTCAGTTGCAACCCTACCAACCCTAACAGAATGGCAACTTTGAAACCTTCTCATTTAAAGAAAATACACACTGCTATGAGTTTTTTACAACTTGCAAAACACGAACGTCTTGAATTGAACAGCATTCCTCAGAACCTTACCATGGCAAAGTTGCTCTATCGCGAGCTAAAGAAAGCCGAAACCGTGAAAGACTTGAGACTGCTGTACGATGCAAAAACGTACCAAGACTTTAAGATCTTCAAACGAGTACTCAGCAGTCTCCGAAGGCATAATTTCGAGAATATGAATGTCCGCCTAGCAATACACCCAACTGTTGGATACCAAAGCACACTATACCTGCAAAGGCTTTCATATTTTAGCAAAAGTGTCTCGAAACTCATGATAACTGGTTATGACCGTTTCAATTTTCATGATTTTGTGAGAATTCTGACGCATTTCAGAGCCCTGCGTACTCTCCACGTTGCAACGGTAGACCTAGAAGGAATTGAAGAGTACAAGGACATGCTTCCACAGCTAGAGTGCAATCTACAAAAGCTACATATCGGAGTGCCAAGCACTGAGACAAATATTCAGAGAATAAATATCCTTGGCGGACTTTTCGCGAATGTAAAAAAGCTCAGTTTACACGGAAATTTCCGAGTTCTGCTCCAGTATCTTGAGACAAATAAGTTGGCTAGCACTGAGTCCCTCAAACTGAGATTCACTTTGCAATTTCAAAGTGAAAATCTGATGGAAGACGAAAAGCCTGAATGCTTTTCGATCCAACAAATAATTCAGAACCATAAATTGAAGAAATTATACCTTGAGATCCCTGAAGGGAATTACACGATTGATTTTTCGTCTCTCTGGACCGACTTTTTGGATTTGGAGATGCTGACTCTGTTCTTGGGCAAAAAGAGCTATCCTGTATTTGAAAGAGCAGCCGAACCACATCCTTCGCTTCGAGTCGTTAAGTTTGAGGCGATATATAATGACCAAGGATCACAGACTTTCTTGACGAATTTTCTTCGAAGTGCTTTTACAAAAGGCAATAAAATCGAAAAATTGACCTTGCAACCCTGCGACTGGCCAAGAGACAGCCGGCTATATCCATTCAAGTTCGAAGAATTAAAGCACTTAGATTTTACTCATCTATTGTCCTTGGATCTGAGGGATTGCTTAATCCAAACTCACGAACTAATGACTATTTTCTTGAATCCTTCTATATCTTCTCTAAAGACTCTCTCTTTGCGCAAAGTGCTGATTATTGACGCAGAAATAGCTGATTTTAAAGAGCTCGAAAAAGAAATTTTGAAGGAATCAGGGTTGCAGCAGATCAATGGAATTATTAAAACTATTAGCGAGTCAGAGCTCGCAAAGGGACTGATGAATTTGAAATTGGAAGAGATGAATCTAACGTCGAATCTTGAAATTGATGAAGAAATAGCAGGAAGGTTTAAATCGCTCAAGACCCTTGACCTCTCTTTCAATCCAATTGTTTCGCAAGGGTTCGCAAAGCTTTTTAAAGCTGAGTTTCCAAACTTGAAGGAGATTAATTTTAGTTCGCTGATACTGTCTCTTACTGAAATATACGAATTACTCTATGAGTCCTCGTATGTGCTGAGAAGATTGCGATCGATTCAATGTGGATATGATACCGTTGCGCCAAAAGGGAATTTGGATTCAGAGCTCGTTAAACGAGTGCATCAAATGTATAATAAGGTGCTTAGGAAAGCAGTTAGATTTGAAGAATAAGAAGTAAACTCGGTTCCGATTGCTGTTAGAATGGTTGGATGCATGCTGTAATAGTATGATAGACAATGAAATAGTCAATTCCATATTTTTATTTATAAGTCAGTGCCGATAATCTATCATATCAGAAAATCACAAGTTTGAACTTCATTTTCATTACAATTTCGTGGTGTGAAATTGAAAAAGGAACTTTTTCTTCATTTTTGAGAGATCATTATTATTATGATTGCGTTATGAGAATTTTATCTAAAATTTTCTAAATAGACGAAAATAAGACTAGGGATTCAGATGTAGACTTTTCATGTTATCGAATGTAAACAACTTTCTCAATTGTTACTAATTCAACTTTTATACATCTAACCAGAAATTCAAGATCGTCTTTTCGAAAGAGGTTATTGATGAATGGAGTTAATATATTAACTTAACTAATGCTTATCTATGGTTCAATATTCAGCAAGGCTAAGGAACTTGAATGTATGCGTTTTGATACAGGAAATATTTCGTCATAGTTTATAGTGAGCAAACCAAGCCCGGTAAAAAGCCAAATTCTTGTTGAGCCTGGCTTTCTACTAATATAATTATAAAGGTTTATTTCGGGTTGATTTTTCCTAATTTGAGACAGAATAGCATGGCCTCTGTGTCAGTCGCTTTCTCTCGAAGATAACCTGCTTTCAATTGTTCTTAAATTACTGAATAAACAAGGCAATATCTCGAAAATTATTTTTTTCTGGAAAACTTACCGTTTAATCTCTTAACACACACACATTTATTCTAACTTGGTTCATGCTGATTTCCCTCATCGACATTTACTCTATTCTAACAAGTTCCTACATCTTCCTCAGTAAAATTTGGAATAATACAACATTACATATCCGCTTGCCTTTTTTTTTTAAAAAAAAAACGTCTAGTCAGATGAATATCAGATCGATTAAGATGAAAGCGCTATTCGATTAATAAAACCCAAATAAACTAGCTACTTCTCATGCACGTAAACGAAATCACTACTTTCTCTGAAAGCCCAACTTACGACGAGGAGACTCTCATGAAATATGACGCTGACAAAGAAAACATATCAAAGAGACATGAGGAAGAAGGTGCACTGCTTGATATCGGAGACGAAAGGCTGCTCAAACGACATTGGGGTAAACACTTTGTCTTCTGCTTCTGGAGAGGAGAGCCAGCCTTTACCATCGGTCCTAACTGTAAACATATTGTCCTCCCTCAATGAAAATAACTCAAACCTTTCTCAGGGATCCTTGCTCTTGTGACTTTCTCTGCGATGATGATCATTGGAATTCTCATAGTGTTTTTCTGTTTTAAACAGAATCTGTCTTCTTTACTTACTCGCGCTACTATTGCAATGGTTGCTTGGCAAGGAGTTACATATCTGTTAATGATATTACGAAACCCAGGGCTGCTGACTAACCCTCGTCCAACTTCCAGCACAGACTCAGATTTTATTGGCCAAAAGAAGTAAAAGCTGTTTTTTTAGATAACTAAAGTTTAACGATAATCAATTAGCTATTGTAAAACATGCAAGATTGTAGGGAAAAACACAACATTGCACTGTGAGATATGTGACATATGTGTCAACGAGCACCACCATCATTGCAAGTGGGTAGGAAAATGCGTTGGAAGAAGAAATTTGATGCTCTACTACGTTTTCACTTGCTCAACGCCAATGTATATTATCTACTGTGCGTTTGTGTGTATTCAATTGATTTCATCTACGGCGTAATGCTGCTGGCACTAGCAACGTTGATAATTTTTAATTAACTGCATCCTACGGCCATGCCTCATGTAAACTTCAAGATTTTTATATTGCTATTGTATATGTGTGAGCAAATTATTTTCTTTGATTCAGACACGTAGGTTTAGATCACGAAAAGTAATTCTGAAGGATGGATAAAGATTTTGTTATTATATAGTTAAACGTCTGATGAAGTATGAATCGGCTTATTTAGCGGCTCTCTTCTTCTTAAGCTTGTCCAATTGGGCAAGGACGCTCACCACTCGACTCAAATCAGTCATTTGAGGGCCTTTTTCATCATTGAATTCAATAACTTTCTTGTTCTCAATAATCATCGTGAATCTCCTGCATCTGTAGCCAAGCGAGCCCTTGGAAAGGTCGACTCCAACGTCCAAGGCTTTTGTGAAATCACCATTACCATCAGCGATCCAGGTGAGAGTGTCTTTAGATTCGAGTTTTTTCGCGAAAGCTCCAACAACGAAAGGATCGTTGACTGACATCGCAAAAATTTTGTCGGTTCCGTCGGCTTTCAATTCAGCAGAGCGCTTAATGTACTCTGGAATATGAACGCTCTCGCACGATGGAGTAAAGGCACCTGAAATAAAAGGTTAGGGTAAGGATGTTGTAAGGGACTCTGATTACCTGGATAGCCAATGAGAATGACTCTACCGTTTTCGAAAGCAGAGTGAGAGTCGAGGATAGTAGTAGTGTATTCGCCGTTGTTATATTCAACCAGCTTGAGGTTGACATGAGGGATGGTGTCGCCGATGGCGATGTTGTATTTGGAGAGGTTGAACAGGGATTTAGCCTGACTGGTGAAGGGCTTGAAGAGTTTTTGCATGGTTTGGGATGATATTTATTCGATTATAAATCTTTTTCTATTCTGAAATATTTAATTACTAAGGAGTGATTCGACTCAGAAGAGTGATGCATTTTTTCTGCATAATAAATTCATTAATTTGATTTTGGTGATGCATTCTCTGAAACAGGGTTTTTTGCCTTTCATTCCTCTGATATAACTCTGGATGCTTCTGCTAATTCTCGTTGAGTGGGAAGAAGAGATAGCTGATTGTTCAAAATTTTCAGGAATATTCAGGGAGTTTCTCCAAGAATGACGCACTCCATGTGATCCACAATAGTAGTAATCGAAGGAAAAATCGAAGTTTTGACTGAAATGTCAGGCTTTTCAGCACAATTAATTTTTATTTTGATTAGAGCTGTGAGAGTGCAAAAGATTTATAATTTATTTCTAATTTTTCCAAATCAACAGTTTGTTTGTTTTTTTTAAAAAAAAATGTATTAAAATCGTCAAATCAAATAAATCTCTTGTGAGATTAGAAAGTAATACCAATGTACCGGTACTCAATGCTCAAAGCGTTTTGAAATTATATCTATAACATGGAAGCATTCAGATTTTTCAAATTAGTAATAGGTATTTATTTGATATATGAAATATGGTAATCTGATTGATATTGAATATGAGAGGAGTATCAGTCTGAAATATTAATGAGAAAAACTGCAAATCTGTGGTAAAACAGTATTTTGAATGGAAAAAAAGAGAATAATCTCTTAAAAAAAATTCTTAAGTCAACTCGTAAGCATGCAAAATAAATCGCTTCAAATTTAAAACAGTCGACCATTCTACTAAATTTCAGTGAATTCTTAACTGTGGAGAGAAAAAATAGCTAATAAAACCGAATAGTATTCTTAACCACTTTGAATAAGTATCTTACTATATCGAATATCTTAATGCACAAATACTTGGTTGCACTATAATGTTAATGAGAATATATTAACCATGGTCGGACTATTAATACTATAAAATATTCTGCATTCTCTAGTTAAGTAGTTTAACTTTTGATCCATTTTTTTTCATTCTTCCTCTCTTCGACTTCAAAAGCGCCGCAGATCGCCGGAGAAATTTCGTCTGGAAATTAACCGAGAAAACTAAAAATTCTAAACAAACTAACCTCCTCTAAGTAACTGAATAATAATTTGCAAGTCTGGAACCTCTTAACCCGAGTTCCCTCTTTAGAATTTCAGTTCAAAATGATACTCGTTCAATTTTACTCTCTTTTTGTAAAATAAACTTAAACTGAGAAACTCAATAAAAATATTTTGCACAAAACATTATTAGCTTTTGCTTTTTAGGCTAGTTACCATCGCTTCTAACTCTAGATTCTTCTGCACAAGATCATGGAACGCAGTTGCAATCACTCTCAATTCTTCGTCTTTTTGATCCCCAGTTTCGCTCAGAATTGCTGTTAGCCCATCCGTGCATTTCTTTTGACGTTCAATCTCTTCTTTCTGTGTCTTAATTTCATCCTATCCAACAATAAAATAAAACTCAATCCTCACCTTTTCAAAAAGCATCATTACCTCTGCTTGCTGTAACTTTGTCTCTGCAGTATAGAGCTTTTCTTTCAACTCTTTCGTCTCTGACTCTTTAAGCACCAAACTTTCCTATATTTTAATTATTTTTTCAACTTTCACATCCAAACTGCATATTTACCTGTAGTTTGATAGTCTTTTCTTTCAATGCCTCATTATCAGTAGTCATCTAAATAAATTTAAATACATACGGTACAAGCTCAATCTCTACCTGCTTTATCTTAGGTAGGTCAATGCTCCCTGCAGTATTTCCACCAGTCGCACCTCCTGCTTTCAGTTTCTTGAGATCCTCTCTTAGCGTTTCGTTCTCTAGAAGCAGTTTCTCCATCTTCAATACGCTTTCACTGGATTTAACTTTCAGTTTCAATTCCTCGTTCTCCACTTGGATTTCCTTGCACTTCGCTTTGAGTACCTCATTTTCCTTCTGGAGTATCTCAAGCTCCACTTCGTCAACACCTGGCTTATTTCCATGCTCTTTTCTGTGGTCTTCTAACTCTTTCTCTAATTTCGCAGTAATCTGGTAGAAATCTGAACCATCGTTAATAAAGCCGGTCAGTGCGCCATTTGTAGGTAACTTCGAAAGTTCTTCTTTCTCAAGATTTAATTGTTCGATTTGCTGCTGAGCATCATGCAACTGCGCCTCTAAATCAGCTATCGTCAGCTCTGTTCGTCTCTTCTCGTTCTTCATATTCTCGATTTCAGTCACTTTTCGAGTCAGATCGATTTCGAGGTTGATATTCTTATTTTTCTCCTCAGCGATTTGAGCTTTATATTTGTCCATTTTTGCGTTCAAAGACTCCTTAACTCCTTCAAGATCGCGAATTTTTTCATTTTTCTTTTCAAGGTCGATTCTCAGTTCGTCTATTTTAGACGAAGCAGCAAAATTGTCTTCCATCCTTTGTCTATACGTTTCCAATGCGCTTTCTAATTTCGGAATTTGAGCTGCCTTTTTCTTCAGCATCTCGTTTTCATCCTACAAAAGTGTTACTATTATAACTGCTATAACCTCTAAACACGCACCTTTATTTCCGACAGAGCTGCCTCATGCTTTAGTCGAGTCTCTTCAATTAATTTATTCAATTCAACAATCTTTTTATTCTTGAATTCCAAGTCCACTTTCAGCTCATCGTGGCTTTCGGTTTGTAATGACTTTTTCCATTTAGCATTAAATCAAAGATTAAATCAAGGCTCGTTTACTTTATGCTTGAGAAGATTAGAGATTTCAGTCTCTAGGTCTCCGATTTTCTTTAAAAACACATTCCTTTCATCTTTCAGCTGATTCACTTGATTTTGTAAGTCCTGATTTAATTTTTCAGTCTCGTCTAACTTCATCAGGAGTTTCAATTCTTTGTTCTAAATTTCCATGTATTAAGCAATAAGATCTCCTGAATAACGGATGCTTTACCTTAGAAAAGCTGTTATCTAAGTCGGATTTATTAGGAGACTCTTCTTGTTTGCCAAGCGGTACATTTCTTTGCATTACTTTCTCTATTAGTGGCATGAGAGCCGCTTGATGCGTTTCATCGAGTGTCAGTATTGCTCTGATGTAAGTCTCTTTGGCCTCGCAAAGGCAAGCCACTCCAAGTATCAACTCAATCTTGATAACACTCAAATCAGAGTGGTAAAAGAAAAGCTTTTACAAGGTGTAGGAGCTGTGATTTATCTTTATCAATGACGATCTTGTTGACATCGACGTATTTTTTGTCGTAATATCTTTCTTGTACCTTCCCATGGAATTGAGTTATTTGCTAAGAATGAGAGGAGGTTTACTGTGGTATAATATCTTTCAAGTTGATCAACGATAGATTGGAATCTCTCAATGCTGGCTTGAGGAGATGAGTTTGAGCCCAGTTCTTTCTTTTTCTTGAAAAAGTGATCGCTGGGGATATGAGATGGATTTGTTTGGAGAAATCTGGAGTTTAGTTACATTTTGCAGAGGACGTCCTCCAATTGAGTTCCGTCAAGAAGTTCTTCGAGGGTCGATAAGCTCGAGTAACTTGGATCAAATGTCTCCAGCTGTAGAATAGGGATGGAATGTTAGGATCAGAGAAGGCAAAAGAGGTAGATAACCCAGCTGAGAACGGCAGAAGTAAAATCGAAGCTGTCCATTTTAAAATTTATTTCAAATTAGCAACTTGTTTGAAAAATTCTGCCTTTGAAATTCAAAATGTGTTTCGAGCGAAATTGAGACTAAGGAAAGCAGAGGAATGATGTAAATTCGAGGCTTCTTGAATTGGACAAGCCAGTAACCTGATGGCTTTTAATTGGTTGATAGAACATGGAGAGGTATTTCTGACTGTGCGTAGTATACATTTCAGAAACATGGAAACTTGACTTTTAGAAGACAATAGCTAATGGGAAAGTATAAGGAATTGCTTAAAGTGCGAATTGTTTTACTGGCCGTCTTGGATATTAGTGAGATTACGGATGAAGGATAAAAATAAAAATGGGTTCGTTTGAGAATTTTGCATACTCAGTAATATTAAAGGTAGATAATGAAAAATTCGAGTAGATATACTTCAATTTATCTTGATAGAGCATTTAAATAAAGGAAGAATCATTTGTTGAAACGATCAATGAAAAGCTATGATGACAGGAGGAAGTTTTTTCGAGATAAGGTTTCATTCATCAATCGAACTCGATGAGAATTATTCATTGGAAGCTTCAGTCTTAATTACGTTAATATGATAAATCTTAATTGATCGTTGCAAATATATTTCTAGCTGAGCATAGCCAAGGTTTATTACTTGGTGAAGCGCTTAAGTAGTCAAGTTATGGACAAAATATGATATAAATTTATATTTTCAAATTAACAAAAAAAAAGGAATGTTGTTTACTCATGCAAAAAATGTCTTTATCCTTCCTAAACATATCAACCAAATCCTCTTTGGTCATTTTCGGATACCGAATTCGGATCTCAAAAAATTTGTCAAAGACTTAATTAATATCTAGATCTCGACTTTTCACTTCAAGGAATCCCATGACATCTTCTTCTTCCTCCTAACAATCATTATCGGGATTAATACTTTGAGTAATAGAGATTGTAGCTATAGCACTTACATCTAACAGTGGTTTGAGTTTGAAGACGGTCTCAAGATTTTTTCAAAAATCAGTTTATGCAGTTTCTGATATTTCTGCAAAATATTCTCAGATTTTTCTTTTCCTTCAAATAGTTCATGTGAGATGGCAACGTTAAAGGAGAGTTCCCAGACCGAGCCAAGCTCACGAATTATATTGCCTGGTTTAAAAAATAAAATAAAATAAGATAAATATAGTATTTTTCATATCCAGTACCAGTTTCAATTTCTATGTTTTTTCCAGCGATTAGTTCATCAGAAAACGCTTGGAAATGATGGAAAGAATGAATAGCGATGTCGGCTACCTCTGCTTCTTTACTTGTAAACTATAAAAATTAGATGGTCACAGAAATTGAAACTTTGAGAAAAGTTGGTGCTTTTTGTTACTCTTATCGATTGTCTAACAAGAAAAGAAACAAGATTCTCTTGTGTTTTATTCTTAAGCTCGCACACATATCCTTTAAACATTGAGAGCAGGTGCGTAAGATATGACAGCGAGCGTATTTCTCGTTCACTGTAATCCTCAGGCAATATCGAAAATCCAAAGTAACTAGTATGACCGTTTGTTACCGTATGAAATGTTTCAGTAATATTGTATGCCTTCTCAAAGAGTTCTTCAATAAATCCAGCTTTTTCGATTAGCTCTTTGAAGGTATTTATTTATCAGATAAGGACTATAGTTGTACCATGACATTCTAGAGGCACCTCAAAGATTATGAAAAGCATTTTGTATTTTTTCAGCATCTCAATGCTCAGAAATACATTCGGATGTTCAAACATCAAGCTTAATTCCCATCCGATTCGCTCTCTAATGAGTTTGGTTTTCATAGCAACCTGACATGTTTCAACGGATGATTTCGAAAATCAAATACCAAAACCTCAGGATCGTTGAAAGCTTCCACAATATCTTCCTCCAAAGTCAATTCGAACCGAGAAGCAAAGCGAATCACTCTTAGAACTCGAAGTGGATCGTCAAGGAAGGAGTTTTTTGCAGGGAGAGGAGTTCTTGCAATGCCTTTTTCGAGATCTCCTAAGCCCTGTGTCCAGAAAAGAGAGAGGGAGTTAAGTACCCTCGAATTGAAACGCAGTTACTGTTTTTGTAAAGTCTTCGATTGATTGTGTACTGAGATTGTAGAATAAAGAGTTGATGGTTAAATCTCTTCGAAATGCGTCTATTTCTGCTGTCGCTTTGCCCTTTGGAACAATGAGTACAATTCTATCCTGAGATTGAGTCATTTATTACTGTCTGTGGAATTCGGGAGTTGGAACTATAAACTTCACTCCGTAGATTCACCACATCAACGAAAGTGTCCAAAATTTTCACTTTTACTTTATCTAATTGCTTTGTTTCTTCTGAATTATATGAAATAACTTCAAATTTGCTGTTTTCGTCGTCTGTGCTTTGAACTCGATACTCATTGAGCAACTTCACAAATTCGGCTCCGGTCATATCATCAATAGCAAAGTCTATATCACTGCTCTCTCTGCCAATCACCTAATAATTGCTTATTATAAGAGAAAACTGTTAAATGAGCTTTTTGCACTTACTTTGTCCCTCACCCATCCACCAACAACTCGAACAATTGTTTTTAAGCTCATGGCTTTCAGGAATTCATTTATTATTCTGAAAATACTTGCTTCTGTCTCATTTAATGAGATGTTTGTGTTTATTTGGTATTTCGTTGTGCTTTTCATGGTTTTCGTTTGGCTTGTTCTGTCGAATAAACTAGCTGATTTTATTGCAGTTGATAAAAATTTACTGGGGCGAAAGTAATATTTGATTTCCAATCTTTATTTTGAAGGTTCGAAAAGATATATCTGGTCGGAACAAATAAAAAGAAAATGCTTGTAGTGTAGGATTCAGGATGTTTGAGAACACGAGACTCAAACTCGGCACTCAGTTCATGGGTAGCTGCCAAAACTAGTTTCAATAGAATCTGGCAAGAGCTTTTCAAAGCACACTGAATTTACAGAAAAAATTGAAAAAACAAAAAAATATTTATCCTTTGATAACTGAATTGAAATTTCACTGCCGTGGCAAAATACAGCGCATTCTTAAATAAGACATTTACTCCACACAACTCAAATACGAGGTCATTAATTTCTTAGATCTATTTTTCATCTGACATTAACAAAAGGAATCTCGTTGGTTCAGGAAATCTCACATACCAGTCTATTAATTCAAACCATTTTTTGATTGAGGAGGACTTTTGTTATTTAATATTTGAAGAATGGGTCGAATAATGCTGTAATGGAAAAATGACTAAATAAGAAATATACATTGTCCAAGTAGCCTTCAAATTCTAATAAGATAACGAAAATGCGTAAAAAAAAACTTAAAAATTGAGTAAGTAGCAAAATATAAATTTCTTCCTTTCATCCCTACAAAAGCTTATCAAGACAATGAAGAAGGAATTGGCTGTAGACTCTGGGTTCATTTTTCGTGAAATTCAAATTCTCTAGTTTTTCAGGAAGCAGTATATTTCTCGTATTACGATACGTTCTTATATCCACAAACACTTTCACGAAAAATCTTCTATCAACGGTAAATAGCGTCCCAGGGTTCCTCAATTCCTCACATTTAACTACCGGGGAAAGTGCCATTACCACCCTAAAATCTCTTATCCCTCCTTTAATCAATATTTCCATGTCTTCACTTAGCTCTGAAAGAAGCAACCTCTTATCAGCGCCTCTTATTTCAAATAGCCGCTTTTGTGCGAATCCTTCAAAGTCTTGAGAACTGATTTTAATTTTCGTAATTGTTTTCGCCTCCATGTCAAAGTCCTCCCGGCTCAGATGTTTTCCATCAAGAGTATATCTCTGCTTCAGATTGAATGGGAGATTGTCCTGTGGATAGATATAAAAAGACTTATACGGGTTCTCTTGGAGGATCACATTGCAGCGAATGTGTTTGTTTTCAACGAAAAAGACACCGAATATCTTCGGGATAAGCGATTGCTTGCATGCCCGTCGCTTTTGATAGCAAGAAGCGTGATAGATCTCAAGAAAAGACTCTTGCAGGTCAAATTTTTCTTCTTTTTCAAGAAGGCGAATCACGAACTCTTTATTCGAACTCGCAGCTTGAAAACGATCATAGATCCCTCTCGGAAAAGTTTTCTTTGCGAAAGCGGCGAGGCAATTCGGATTCGAGAATGCCCCAAAAGATTTCTGAATCGAAGCGCGAGTGATATCCCACATATCACCAAGATGGTTAAATACTCTTGGAGCGATTTCGATACCCGTGGTAAGCTCGCTCATTGGCTCATTTTCCTCAGTTTGAAGCCTAGAGGTTTCGTTGAGAACGAGAGTCATGTGTTCAAAACGAAGGACTTTGATTTCGGTGTAATATAAGTGCTTCCAAGGAGGTCGTTCGAGTCTTCGTAATGGTTCCGTATCAAATTCAATGTTAGAGAGTAATCTGCAGATCGTAATCAAAATACATTGTAAGTCTTTATGGCTTATATTGGCATGTCGGGGCAGGATTTTGACGGCCCGGCTCTCCGCGATATCTGGTTTATTTGTGGTTACAAGGGATATTTCTTTTGTTATGTTCGCATATCTTGCAGAAATATCATGATTAACGTTGTCTTGGCTGACGTTGATATGAGAGAGATCAAGAACGCTCTGACTTATAGTAACCGTAGCGTCCTTTGGGGGCTTTTTGCCTGTGAATAAGTCGAGTTTCTTTCCGTTTTGTATGATATCAGGCCAAAGAAGATGGCGCATCCTGCAATTGAATGGGAAAATCATACCGAAGAAGTATGTACGGAAGTTCGATTCTAATAGTCTCGCGATCGCCATTACCCAAGGTAGCGATACATAGAAGCACAGGAAGATGCCCACATACTCCGATAGCGTAGACGATGAAGACCTGTTCACGTAGTTCTCAATAAGGAACGCGCAATAAGGCAGCATCAATAATGAGAAGACTAAGCTTGGGATGAATGTGACGACAATCAAGGAATTTTGCAAGCTTCGTGAAAATGGGTCTTTTGTGATAGAGGCCTTAATGCGCTCTCCTCTGACCCAACAAACGAAGAAAAATGTGAGGATGGAAAGCACACCGATAAACGCGATCAATGAAGCTGCGACCACGCCGAAGACGCTGCCTGATCGAAGTCCATAAAAGGTAAAATTGTTCATTCCAATGCTATCGGTGAAATAAGCTCCAATGGTAAGTCCAACAACTGAGGCTGCGTTAATAAGAGCATACTTCAACGTCAGCAACCCCAATTTGACTGGTCGATAGTGCTTGAACATGTGGGTTATATGATAGTTGGAGATCATCAAACACAGGAGATAACTGAAGAAAATTAAGACGTAAATTATGCCCAGAGCGTTCGCACCAGTTGAATTCACCGTGAAATAAGATGAAAAGGGGACCAGCGATTGAGGCTTATCTGCTGAGATGTAGAAAAATCCGAGAAACTGGAGAAAACTAAGAGAAAACTCCATTGAGATCAAAATTAGTTGGATTGCGTTGATATTTGGCGTCTTGATTGATAGTCGTATTATTGGGATTAGGCTTAGCAGAGCGAACACCAGCGACGCAAGATTTAAGCCAAATGCGGTATTCAAAGCGGTTCCTGTGATGGATGCCATTTAAACGTTCAAATTTCGTATTTCTTCGTTTTACGGTAAATATATTTTTATTCGCGCTTTCTAATTGAATTATTGTTAATTTTCCAAAAAAGTAAAGGAAATCTTCATTTAAAAAAAAAAAACGTTTGAATAAAGAACCCAGTGTGAAAAGACCAAGGTTTCGTTGATTTCGAGATAAAAGGTTTTACAAAATTCAGGAAGAGGAAGAAAAACGGCTTAGCGAATTGTGTTGTTAAATTTCAAGGCAACCATACATCCATTTAAACGCTGTAAAATTTGCATAAACTATGGGACTATTTTATTCATTATTAACTAATCCGATCTTGTATACTTCTATGTTATTAAAGGAAGTAGTCAGGTGCTCTTTTGTTCACTTGAGGCTCATCGCTTTTTGGTGCTGGGTCGAACTGGAGGCTAAATAATCATGGATTAGTTGTGAAAGGCGTTTCATAAAGTTACAAGTTCATTTTGAGCTGGTCATCAACCTCCATCACTGCAGCTTGGTTTCCGCATCTATAGATGAGTTAGCATTGTATATTATCTCATTTTCATACCTATAGCAATAGTTTGGAGCCGAAAAGATAGTGACGACTCTTCCTTCATGAGTTTTCTGGAAACCCTACACATTCCAATGAATTGTAACGGCCGTTAGAAAGGTATCATTATACATCCATAACAAGCTGATGAGCTCTTGCAACCAATTTTAGTTTGTTTTTATAAGTGAAAGCTTGCGAGATATCCGGTCCAAATGTATATCCCGAACCTCTTGGCGAGACTCCCCAGCCTAAGAACCGAGTTGTTATGAACTTTTTCCTTTCATATTTCTCTCACCTGATTTGTTATCATCTGGATCAGACCACAGAAAATCGCACATAGCTCCCTCTTGTGGGAGATCCTGGAAGCGATTGAGATTTTTTATTTTGTCAATTTCTTCAATCGAAGGTGAGAGCCCACCGTGGAGGCAAAAAATCTAAGCAGATTGGCAGTGAAACGTTAGCGACGCGCCAAATCATATTCTATTTACTTCATTGTTGATGAGTCCAGTCAATGGAAGATAGCAGAAGACATCAGCGAACATCTTCCAGACGGATTCGCTTCCGTATTTTTTATAGCATTCGTCGTAGAAACCATAGATTTTATTAATTTCTTTGCTTTCATGGTTGCCTCTAAGGATAGTGATTCGGTCTTTGTAGCGGACTTTCAAGCAAAGCACTAACGAGAATGTTTCAACACTGTGATAGCCTCTGTCAACGTAGTCTCCCATGAACAAGTAATTTGTGTCCTATATGTAAAAGTTGGAATCAGTGATGTTTTCCGGCGAGAGAGTGCGTACTGGAGGCTTGCCACCGATCTTAAAAAGCTCAACCAAATCTTGGAATTGGCCGTGGGTGTCTCCACATACTGTCACGGGCGCTCTAACGCTAACAACGTTGGGTTCTTGAGAGAGAACTTCTTTGGCCTAACGATTCGGGTCAGCTGGGGTCAATATGCGGGGAAGGAGGCACCTTTTCGCAGAGGAACTTGACTTCTGCCTCGGAGAGGTATTTGCACTCATTATAGAGCTGATCGATCATTCGATCGAGATTGGTTATGTCGGTAGCCATCTCTCAGATTTAGTTTTAGTTTAGCGATTTAATTACTAAATTAAAGGGGCTTATTTATAAGTGGATTATATGTAGAAATTTTTTCAACTAATTATATTCTGGCTAACAGGTCCGGAAATTGAAAGAATTCAGATGTATCTTTATGAAGTTTCACATGCAATTCATATGGTAAAGTATGAAGGTAGTAAATAGCCTTAATTCATCAAAATAAACCATGCAATACATACATATATAGGTAAATAACATGCAATAATCGTGCAATACAGAGTTAATAGGTAATTAATTTGGTAAATTGTTCAGCATTGGGCTCGTTTAACCTTGTCTTATATATTCTTAAAAAAAAACTGAGATTATACATGAGGTTCTGTCTTATGCCACGCTTTTGACTGAGCCACCAGTCGATTTCGAGCAAGTTGTCTCCGTCAAATTGATACATGAGCCATCGAATTCGTAATTTCTGAACAAAGCTGATCAAATTTTGTAAACCGAACGGATTTAAAATAAAAGTCTACCTTGAACAGAATCACGGCGTAATAACAGCATGTTCTGATGAAGTACATTCGCATCGACATCTTTCTCATCATCCCTCTGATGACGAGGATCGAAATTGTCGTCTTGCTTCTACATTTTAGAGGGATAATTCACAAAACACTAGAAAGATAACGCTACTGGTGGTATATACGGAGCTTTCAATTCTCTCGCTTCGAGTTTCTTCCAAGGAAAGTTTTTAAACCAAGGATGCGCCTTTACCTCTCCAGGCCCATTCAACCCAAGACGATTCATGGGTTTTCTTTGGATCAACTTGGATCGTTATTTTAGCAAATTGCACAACTTAAGTTCTTTGTTACTTTGTTAACAAAATCCGCAGCTTCCAGTGACCAGCTATTTGGTACTTCATGCTTCTTGATCTGAACTTGTTTCGCAATGATTTGATCACGAATCTCTTTCCTAGTGCATCCTTGATAAGGTCTCTGAGATGTATTGATTAACGCGTTATGGACTCACTAAATCCTTACTTTTCCAAGCATGAATTCATATGCCATAACTCCCACTGCGAAATAATCAGCAGCAACACCATGGTTCTGCCTGCACATTACTTCTGGAGCTAAAATTCCCAAGAAGCATGAATACACCTCTAATAAGGGAGAATTTAAATACCCATGTAGCCAGGAGTTCCGCTAGTATCGCTCGAATTTTCAGGTCTCCACACACGCGCAATGCCCAAATCAGTGATGCTGACGTATCCTACTCCATTATAAATCCATATTGCCACTTATTTTACCCTCAGAATCCATGACAACATTCTCAGGTTTGATATCTCGATGTAAAATCCCATTCAAATGCAAGTATTCTAACCCCGTCAGTATGCACGCAATGAAGAACTCTGATAGAAACCATTGCTTTAACTTCGTTAATATAATTGGTATTTACTCGTTTGCTCTTCATTGAATTTTCTTTGTCTTCCATAATGGAACCTCAAATCTCCTCCAGACTTGAGATCCATGACGAGGTATAGATTATCCCTGTCCTGAAACGCGCTGACCATGTTCACGATGAATCTACAAATTGTCCCTTCATATATATATTTTTTTTGGGAAAAGAACTCACGGGTGATGTAATGTTTCCAGCAAATGTCTCTCATTCATTACAGAGCTGACGCTGCGTTTCGTAATGACTCTTAGAAAACGATCAAGCTTTCATTATTGCACAGTGATTTTAGTTACTTTGCCTTTGACATTTCTTTCATAGCATAGACTTGCTTTGTCTTCTTTGATTCAATCTTCCAAACCTATAAATTTTCCTTAGAACATCACCATGATTAGGGTAATCACCTTTCCAAAGCCGCCTTTGCCAATGACGTACATGAAGTTAAAATTTGACCGAGATAGAACTTTACAGAAAATCATATTGATCTGAGCGAGTAATTTCCTTACCAGATGTGTTTTCTGCCGCTTCTGTTTTAAAGGTACAGTTCCCCATTGAATTAATGATATCGAATTTGTGACGCTTATAAATAGAAGAGGTCTACAGCTAAAGGATATAGAAAATGGAATATGGCGACTGGATGGCTTCTGATTTAAAATTTATTGACTTTGCAAATTTTTTTTGGGAGATACAGTGAGAATTAATTCTACTGGAAAGTAGGCTTGCACGCTGGGAGCAGTAATAGTGATATTAAAACTCAAAAGCAAGGAAGGAGCGAAAATAAGTATAAGGTCTAAATAACTCAGGGATGACGAAGGTTCTGAAAATTTTTATATTTTTCCGTTAATGAAAGCAGCTAAATGAGTTAAAAAAATTTGACAAGTCATTTCTCCGAATTCAGTATTCAGATTTTTTTAATTTTTTTTTTCCTCGTTGAATCCTTACAAAGCGAGAAAGGAGATGATCGTAAAGATATGAACACGAAAAGAAGATAAATGCATCATTGATTCCAAATAATAATATTTAAAGCTAGCTGCTCTGTCGATGTATTCTGCAGAAGGAAAATAGTCAAAATTCAATCTAAACATCCCTAAGGCTCTTGAAATAATAAATTAATGGCAGTTGCGTGATTTCTTTCTCAACCAACCTCCGGTCAAATTTTCAAGATGTCTGATTTTCATTAGAAAAGAAACCTTGCATTGAGGTTACATGAAGAATCTGTTCTGATTGGGAGGTTATGCATTTTTCAAAGTGAATTCAGTTACTTCTATACGGGCGGTGAAAAACTACCATGAGTAAAATAAAAAAAAGTTTGTTTTTTCTGGAGTTAGCTATTACCATTATAAATTTATTGAACACGATTTACTATTTTAGTTGAAATCTTGTTTAATGTGGTAGGAATAGACCTACATTTCACGTACGATGGAGAAAGACCTTCCTTGACGATATTGTCGTTAGCCTTAACAGCCTCTGCTCTCTTTTTTAATATCATTTAAACAAAGCCCGATGAATTTCTTGGCAATTTGATTCCTCTTGAGAATTACCTGCGAAGATTAACCTATTCCAGAAAATAAATTTCACCTTGCAATAGAACTTTCTTCTTTCTCCTTGAAAACCACAGAAAATCCAATTTTTCGCTCCAACTAACTGACTAGCCGGCTCACTGCGCTTCAATTCTTATAATTTAGGCTAATATACACAACATAGAAGCAGAGGGTTGTGAAATTTTCCATTAAGCAACACAAAGTCGAAGTTATACTGCAGCCTTATTCTCCAATAGCCATCTTTTCATCTGAAAGTATTTCTAGTCCACGGATCTCTCAAGCAATTTGACCGAAATTTCTGGATCTCAACACAAAATTCTCAATTGCCATTTCCAGAAATTCTTTATCGCCATTGACTCTCTCTAGTAGACCAGCTAGTCTTTCGTGCTCCTATGCTCTACTTTTATCAGGTAATTCAACAATTTTTTGAGCAAGCGTGATTCTCATTTATCAGAATTTATTAGTTCTACGTATTTCGATAAATAGGAAACACGTATTTTACTTCCTCGACTTACGCATTTAAATACGCGTTCAGTCAGACTCAATAATCAAAATTTAAGATTCTCAGATTAAAAAAAACAAATGAACGCCACGTACGACTCAGATTACCTCAGAGACGCCGACAAGCATGCTCAACACAGCGCCGCTTTCCTTGGCGACGCCAGAGTTAACTTCGTAAGAAAAGTATTCGGCATTGTGGCTGCTCAATTGTCAGTCACTGCGCTTTTCATTGGTTTATCAGCTTTCTCCACTCTTTACGTCAGCTTCCTCGAAGCAACCCCCTTCCTCACCTTGCTCTCTGCTTTGGGATCTCTGGTGACCATGTTAATCCTCGTGTTTTCTCGTGAACTCTCAAGAACTTACCCAAAGAACTACTATTTACTCGGTGCTTTCACTCTCTGCGAATCTCACCTTGTCTCATCCATAACCGCGTACTATGAGCCTCTCGTCGTTTTCGAAGCCATGCTCGTGACTGCCGCAATTGTAGCTGCACTCACTCTCTACGCCTTCACCACCAAGCGTGAAATCACCTACTTCATGGGATTGATCTGGATGCTTGCTTTGGGAAGCTTGTTCGTTGGTATCGTCGGAATCTTCTTCAGAGGCGCCTTTATGCATCTCTTGTACGCTCTGATTGGTACTGTAGTGGCAGGACTCTACTTGATCTACGACATCAAAGCCATCATGGGCAACCACGGATACCTCAAGGTCGACATCGATGACTACGTTCGCGGAGCATTGAATCTCTACATCGATATCATTAGAATTTTCATTAAAATCCTCGAATTTTTGGGCAAGGATAACAACAACAATAAGAACAACAAGAAAAAGTAAGAGTATCTATATGTAACTTTTATAGTTCGCTTGCAACTAAATCAGTTTGAACAAAAGTTTGATTCATGTTTCTAAGAACCGTTGCAAATTTCAAGAATTTACAAATAAGAACTTGAGTGAAAATGTAAATAGTCATTACCTTCAATAAAATTCTGAGCTGCTCTCTAGTTAGTGTAGATTTATTCATTTTGAAGCCTATTAATAGAAAATCTTCTGCTCATGAAGTCCTTGACAGAGTTTTGCTTTTAAAACATCACAATACTGAAGAGGCCTGGACGCAAAATAGTTTTGGTTGGATTTTTGAAAGGTTTCTAGGGCAGGTTTGAAAATTTTAAGTTGGATGCTCGAATTGCCGAAGTTTGGCCCAGTTTTTTGTTTCATTTATTTTGTAGCTGCAGTGTTCGTCTCCGGCAATTTTTAGTGCCTTCGTTCTATTGTGAGATCCTTCAGGTTTCTGAGAGCGCATGTTTTGGGTTAATACTGAAGCCGAAAGCAATGCTAGTTTGATTTATCCAAGAAATAAACATTTCTGGTAATTGAATCTCTTCTCTCACTAACGATAAATGCGGAAATTTATTTTCAATGTCAGACTACTGCTAAAGATAATCACCTCACTTCTGAGCTTGGGTGAAGATTTGTTAATTGAAAATATATTTTGCTACCTTATTGAGGAAAACGAATAAGCATGAGCCAGAAATCGACTCATCCAGTCCCTGAAGAGTCAGAAGCTAGAAGAGACGCCTCAAACGATGATCTGCTGAAAAATTCAAGAGTAACTAGTACTTTCCTTTAATCCATTATATTATGAGATCCTCGTTTTTCACTCTTTCTATTTCAAATCGTGATCTAACTTTGGATAGCAGAGACATCTCCAATATCTCCAACCCTTCTTGTCTGGCCCCCAGCGAGGACTAATAGGATTCGTATTGCTAAGTGCAAAACGAAGCAGTAGAATCCAAGACATACCAGTAAAAATGAGTCGCTATAATCAATGAATTCCTTTACAATAGTTATTTCGAAAAAAAATAAAATAAATTCAGTATTAAACAATTGCAACCTATGAATCAAACATGACCCATTACTTTCCAGTTCCTGGAAGATAATATCTTTACACCAAAATAATGCGAAAGATGTTGCAAAATGATTAATTTTCTGTTTTGAAATAGTGTACTTTGTTTCTGCTTCTTGTTTGATTCGACATTTACATCTTGTAGACTTCACGAACTGGATTGATATATGCCAGAGCAATGGAAATATATTGGTTGCAGGTGGCATATATAAAAACGTGAGAATATTTGATAAACGAGGATCAAAAATTGTACAAACTTTCGATGACATCCACAACGGTAACATTTTTTCTTCGCTTAATAAACTATTTCTGAATTCTAGTTGTTATTTTCTAGGCCAAATCTTTTGTGTGAGATGGAGTCCAAGTGGTGATCTGCTTGCGAGTGCTTCAGAGGATAAGACAGCAGCACTATTAGACTTCAGGACTGGAAAACAGCTTTATACTGGAAACATCTCAGACGGGAGTAAATATTGACGGTTTGATTAATTAATAAAGGTTATTCCGATTTCTTCATAGATTCTGCTATGTCAGTTTGTTTCATTTGAGAAAGAAACACAATCAATAATCACATGAAGAGAAAGCAGCCATCACAAGAAACAATTTGGGTAAATACTCATTAGATACAAAGAAGAATAGTATTTTTGAGCTAGTATTGACAGCGATTATCTTCTATTCTTCCTTTTAAGAATATCATCATGAAACTCCCTATTGAACTTAGTGACAGAAAACCGAGAACCCTATCAAATCAAAACAACTCATAATTACTTAATGAAAAATTTTCTTCAATTTACTTAGTCGTAAAAATGCGAACCAGTTTTGGATTAAAATATATCCGTTGCTTACCATCCTATTTATTTTATTCCTCACTTTTCAGTTGACCTCGAATGGGAAGAGTGAACAGAAGAGTGACAATAACTTCAATTAGTGGCAAAACATCTAATAAATTGCTATTGAAAATATATTCTTATGCGAAAGAACATACACTCTATACCATTGATGTCTTTATTCAGAGACGAACAGCAATGAACTGTTGTAATTCAGATAGGAAAACTCTATTTGTTAGAGATCGATGGGTCTTAAAAGGATTCTGCTGGTGAAATGTTACTTTCTATTACCATCATATATATAGAACAGAATTTGTCTGAGTGTTAGTTTCTTTCAACAGCATGAATAGTGTCTTTTGTATCAGTATTAAAATTAGCATATAGTCTCATATAATATAATAATGAATGGCTTAAAAAATTATCAGCTATAACATAATAGCAATTTGCCATTAACTAGAACGGCTCAAGATTAAACTTTAAAATGAATGCATTCATTCAAGCCTTATCAATTTGGCGATTCTTGACGAGATCTAGCAGACAAACTAGGGCGGTACGATTTCGTCATGGATTTCGGATGGAAAGTAATCCCTTGCTCTGCCATCAGCTTTACTTCAAGTTGCTTTCGCTTCTCCTCTTTCCTGATTCTCTCGTTATAGAGCCGATCAAACGCAGGTGTTTCACTAGTTTCCCAATCTTTAAACTGACTTACCACTGCATAAGGCTGCCGGAAGTCTCCACTGGCATCAATACTATAATGCCTTCTCACAACCGAGTCCACATAACTTCGGCTTCGATTCATCCTTTCACTGCTTTTATTTCTTGCGGAATCTCTTGCTCTCATCTCTCTTTCAAATTCTTTTTCTAACTGCTGCCTTATTCTCGCCTCTTCATACAAACGAGCAAACGGATCGATGTTCCTTCTTCTGCTTGTCGACCTTGACTTCGATCTATATCTACTCGTGTGACTGGCCGGCGTAAATGTGCACTCCTCCATCTCTTTGTCTCTCAATTCTCCTTCTTTTTTGATTAATTCCCTCTTCCTCCGGCCAGCTTCCGAATGCATGCGATCAACATGAATATCGAGGTTCTGACGGATGGCTTTCTTATCATGAGTCGGAGTTTGAAGCTTTGGCTGGAAAGTACAGTTCTTGAGCTCTTTTTCATGGCTAATAATGCGTTTTAGAACAAGATTCCTTTGTTTTAGTTGCGCTTTCTCATAGAGCCTTGCTGCTGCCTCTGCCTTCCTTGCTTTAGGACTCCTATTATCTCTTGCTGTTGCAAACGCGGCCTGAGATTTGCGAATATCTGGACTGAATGTCGCTCCTTGTAACTTCCGATTTTCTGAGCTCTGCTGCTGTAGACTGCTTTTCAGTGGTTTGATTTGAGATAGTCTATCAAAAACCGGAGTTTTCAGGTGCTCCGAGAGGGCCTTGTTTTGGGTTAGAGGATTTGTTTGTGGCACGAAGGTACATTCGTTAAGCTCTTTGAGTCTAGCCATGTGCCATTTGAGAGCCTTGCTCTCATTTTGGGTGAAATAGTCCTCATATAGCTGATCGCATCGTTTCGTACGAGGTGATATTAAAGGGCTTCTTCCACGTCCACCGGATTTTGGTTTATAAGGAGAATCATCGTTGAGTCCTCTAGCACTTTTAGTAGAGTCGTTGGCCAGCTTTTTCTCGAGTTTAGAGTAGAGGTTGTATAATTTATCGAGTTTTTTGCTCGAAGGGGTCTCGAAGAGCTGCTTTGAGCTACTTCCTGGGATGTTTTCTTGAGGTTGGTTTTGAACACAGGGACCTTGTCGCGAAGTTGACCGCTTTGAACTCTTTTTCGAATTGGAGTTGTAAAACTGTTCGATTTCTTTCTCTTCATGACTCCCGTCCGACAGCCAATTGCGATCAGTCGTGCGATTTGACAGGAATGCTTCTGCTTGGTGGCTTTTTTCATATGCATCTCTTAGAGTTGGATTCGAGGTGCGCCGAGTGCTTTCCAAGTAAGAGTCTCGAGCTGATGCAGGAATTTTCGAGCTAGAAGATGTCATATGGGTGGGTGATTCACGCTGCCGAGAGAGCCAGCCCATGTAGAAACGGTTTGAAAGATCATAGTAGTCAGATGCTGTGAGATACTCAAGGTATTTAGCGAGTTCAATTATCAGTTGCCGCTGACCAAGGTCTCGAAACTCAGTTCTAAATCTTCGAGAGGCGCTCTCGTCAAAAAAACCCACAGAATCGCAATAGTCGAAGAAAATTTTATTTTGATACCTGCTCTTTTCGGACATTGAGTGTCAGTTGATTTTTAATTTATAACTCAATAACTGTAATTCCCGCAAAAGAAATAACTTGAATAGAAGATTGGAAATTCAAAAGAAAGGCCTCTTATTTATGATTGTTGCTTATTTATGATTTTAGATGATAGTTGCTTGAAACTATAAGAAGACTATTCGCAGGGAGTTCGTCTTGGTGACGCTATTTTTCAGAGCAGACTATTTTCAACTTGTTAAATTTTATATCCGGAGGATGACTTTCGAAGCTGACCGTCGTAGATATAGAAATAGACGCAGCTAGAATATAAACAACAAACTATTTTAAAGCTCATTATATCTATTTAGAGGTAACCAGCTGCAGAGGTCTGGTTTTCGCGAATTAGAACATAATCACTAGGAGGTTCATTCTTCATTCCATAAAATGACGAGGCCACTGAACCAGACAACTCCGTTCCGGTTTCTTTCTTGAATTTCTTGAACAGTTCTTCTCTCACCTTGCGAGTAAATCCGAAATAAAGCGCATTGAGGAACCCAATAATCCTGAATAAAAAGGCTGATACAATGATAACCCACCCACTGGACTTTCCTGTTGACAGCTGATAAATCGTTTCAAATAGCCCAGGAAACCCACATACAGCAAAAATTGTCGGGAATGGCATAAGTTGGTACGCAATTTTTTTAATCTCAACGCAATCACCGGTCCTTTTCGTCGCAAGATATAGGCTCCTAACGACAAGTCCATAGAATATTACAATGAGCGTCAGAGCGATTAGCAAAGGAGTAAATTGGATAAAGATTCCCACCCAAAGAGCCTCGTTCTGAGGCAAATCCTTATTTATACCGCATCCGTAATATCTTGACGGTCCATATCCATCAAATAGAACAGGAATAAACCCGAGAGCCATAGACCAGAAGATGCCTATGATCCAGTACCAAAGGGTATAACTTTCTATCCTTGGTCTGTCTTTGATAATCAATAAGTATGTGTTCACTGCGAATGATATCGTCCAAATCAGCGAGAATTGGAAGCTAAGCACCATAAAGAACATAATTATATCACAGGTGCCGTTCGGACAACTCTGACTTTTAATGTTTCGAGCGATAAGCGAAAAAACCGAATAGATTAGATCCGTTAGCAGCAACACTTTGATGTAGACAGAAAATTGAGTCCGTACTTTAAGCCAGCTCACAAGGATCAGCACTCCAAGGGTCCCGACGAGACTGAGACTGCACGAGATGTTAATAAAGAGAGTTGAAAGAGAACTAATAGTATCTGGAGATGGTTCCATTTTATGTCAAGGTTCGCGGATAAACTCTTATTCCTAATCCAATACACAAATATAAATATAATCCTGATCCTGCGAGTCACTTGGCTTCATTCAAAGTACCCAGCTCAAAGGTAGCTTCCGTTTTTTTTTTTTACAATATTTCCATCGACAAAAGCAAAGGGAGGTTATTATGATCAAGGCTTGATAAATTCATGAATAAACAGAACCTCGCTATTCGAATTCAGAGGTTATGCAGATAATTTTCAAAGCATTATCAAATTCAGTTAACTATTAATATGAATCATATTATAAAAGCCTTGAACTATTAAATGCATCTAAGAGGACCGAATCTCAATCAGATAATCAACTATAGCCAACTGTTTTGTGCCTCTGTCGACTAGGTTACTGGCTCTTCTGTTTGGAGTCCTCCTTTGGTGTAGTTCCCTCGGTCTTAGGAGTCTCTTTGGGTTTTGTCACAGCGTGGTAAATAGTATCCACCAAAGGCAATCCAACAGCAGCGCCTAGGTAGGAGAATGTAATCGCTGGAATGATTTTGCTTTGCTTTCCTTTAGCGATGTTAATTTGGCTGAAGGTTATGTAACCCAAAAATAATGTCGTGAGGCTCAATAATGCAGCTGAAACAGCAGGAGACTTGGGGCTGAGGCGATTCGCGCGACTCGCCAATTCTTTCAGCTTTGGCGCAAGGCCGACGACCATCAGAAAGAGGCTTGTAGCGGGTAGGATGAAGAGAGACCATTTGCCCATACTACGGATGACGTTGCCGTCAAAACCGAACTTGCTTGGAACTAGCGCTGGAAGCTGTTTGTAGTTGAGCTGGATGTAGATCAGCTGAGCTAGTAGCACAGGTGCGGCTATTGCCATGTAGGCAATTTCACTTCCAGTTTTTTCCTGGAAGAATTTTTTAGTGTTTTCAGTGATTTTAGAGAAGGTTGATCCCATTTGCTTGTTGATTTTTTTTCTTTATAGTTGAGGAAGGATTCATGTGTTTAAATAGACAGAGTTTGCTGAATGACGGTATCAGTCTGAAATTCAATCGAGCCGCAAATTTAAAAATTTATCGATAAAAATCTACGGTATTAGATTGTCTCCATTTGATTCGAGAGGCAACAGAAGCGCCAGTAAGCACCTCAACGTAGGAGGTATTTTTTTTTTTACTATTTGTTATTGCTTTTCGAGAGAGGGATTAGGACAAATTCAGAAGTATAAAGATCTTTCCTCGTGAAGTGAAGCTTTGGCCATCATCTTCATAGAATTCATAATGGCACAGCTGACGTTGCAAAACACATTTCTATTACATTGGAATGAAGAAAATCAAGATGAGGTATAACATTGGAGCAATTATTTGCAGATTTCTTTGAAATGGGAAAAAATTCGGCTGATCATCTAAGATTTCTGGAGTGATATTGGTCAAAATGAGTTAGTTTACGAATTAGATTTTGATAATGGGGTGATAGATGATATCTGGAATAGATTTTGGTTAAGGAGGAGATGAACTATTAGACCCAATTGGTCTCATTTATGTTACTTAACTAAAGTATTTAAGTGAAAGATAGGGATATATGAAAGGGGAGATGCACAGAAGGAAAAAAATAAGGATTTCATTGGATACATTTTGGAAAATATCGTCAATTTTGTTTCATATCCTTCATTAGTAAATTCGATTAGTGAAACTCGTGAAGATTTATTTTTGTAAATGAAGTCGTTTTTCAAATTTGAAGATATCGTATAATTAAAAAAAAAGAGAAATATGATTGGAGAGTGCTATAGAGGGCTTTGGATCGTAACATCACACAGGATACGGTGTGTTGAGGCAAGCAGTTCAATTTTCAAATACTTCAAAGACATTTTCGACTTTGTTTAGAAGAAAAGAGATTTCTTCGGCTTCTACTTTGAGGAGGCGGGCCAGACATCAATAGAGTACTTAGCGACTCAGTTCAAAGAACAATGTTTCGATTGTGGTCAGGTTAATACATTAAACAGAGGATGATTGCGATAATGACCTGCATCGGGTTCCATTTCTGCTATTAAATCAAAGTTAGCCCCTACGTTATTGAACTATAGCTTCTTATATCTAATCACTTGAAAATGATGCTTTTCGCTCCTGAGCTATTCCCAATATGCGTTTTTTTTTTTAATGGGGCTCGCATAATCAACGACAGAACTTGATTTAAGTGAGACATCACTTTCATCAAGATTCTTTTAATCTTATAAAGGAGTTATTATATGTCCCTTCAATCTGTTGAAAGAAAACGTTTTCAGCAAACGTTCATTATCCTTCAAGATCGCCTCAATAAATTAAATCTGATAACACCTTATCCTGGCTTAAATTTAAGATCACTATATTCTATATGGGCGGTATCACAAGCTAACCTCTCTCATCCTCATGATCTATATATTGCTTAGATATCTGTTCCTCACTGAGACATTCCTCCGACGAACCACGCAGACAACCGCTTATTTTTAAAAAAGAAACGCATGGAGTGACTTTTGAGATTCTAGTCAGTGACATCTGCAGCGAGAGATCTGACGCAGTAGGTAATGCAACAGAGCTTTTCACAATCGCTGAAGTCTATTATTCACATAGTCAACCCTTCCAACACCCAGCTGCTGCATAATACGGGAATATCTCAACTAATGATTGAAAAAGCCGGCGAGTAACGCGTTTTATTCAAACAATTTCTTACCTATGTTACAAAGCGGAGTGCAAGTTGAATGCAATAGAATTGTTGATGAATTCGGACCTTGTAATAATCTATTGAGATTGGCTTCTATAACTCATCCTTAATTCTGAAGTGAAAGTAGGCCAAGTAGTAGCAACAAACAATGGAAATTTGAAATGTAAAGCTATTCTTCATGCGATTGTTCCTGTCTGGCTCGGGGTAATAGACATTCTTTCTCTTGGTTGTAATTTCATGTAGGGAAATGACCAGGAAGTCGAAAAACTTGGTGAAACAATCAACAATGCGTAATTTGGTCTAGTACTACTCCGTTTGATCCCTTGAGAATAGATTGGCGAAAGCTGAAGAATTAAAGCTCGCAACGATAGCATTTCCTGCTATTGGAGGAGGGGTCCTTGGCTTTCCGAGGGATATTGCAGCTGAAACCATGGTACGAGCGTGCTTGCAATATATTCAATCATCTAGACGTGAGAAAACAATCAAAAATATTCGGTTTATCAATTCTGGATCTGCTACAGTAATTTCTTGTGATTTGCGAATAAAGATCGTTTATTTTTGTCAACAAAAGACTAAATTTTATCAGCAAGCGTGCCAAAATCAGCTCGTGATGGGTAAGATTTTAATGGAAAAGAGTTGTTATTCACATAATAATCTCATGAATTAGGCGATATTTCGCAATTTCTGAGCAAGGAACAAGACAATTCCTTCAATGAAGAATCACAGAAGAAATAGTAACTTTTCTTCAAAAACGAAAAATACGAGGTATAATTTAATTCTAACGTTAGCTCATAAGTTGCGAATTGTAACTTTATAAGGAGCTTTATTTTACAAAGATTTAGATTATTTTTTACTGAGAGTTTGAGAAGTGGCAATAATCAATAAAACAGGAAAGGTTAAAGAATCTTTGTATTATTTTAAAATACATGAATTGCTGCAACCATCTTAAATTGGATAAAAAAAAACGTTGCTTACATATATTAACATACTTTTTAATGTACCTATTAAAACACGAGTAAAGTCTCGTATGATGACCCCCCTACTTTGGCAGCCGGATTGAAACAAAAAGTATCTTTGAGATCAGTTACTTTGATATAGATAGATCGAAAATTAATTTGTATCATCCATTACGATGGAACTCACAGCAACAGCCAGGCAAAGAGGGTAGTCGATACTTACTCAACAAAACTAGAAGATACCGAGGAGAAATTATATTCGGTAAGTTGAGAGTCTTTGTGTTCTAGAAAATTCATATTGATAGATGGTTAGAAAGGCTCTACAACGTTCACATTTTCTAATCGGAAGATATTTAACGAAATGTATCTAAATCCTCCAATAATACTTCAGATAATATGAGAGTTCCAAAAATTATTCGAGACTTCGTCGAAAAAGAAATACAATCACCGAAAACATAGTTTATGTAGGTTCCATCGCAAAATTTATTTGAGATTCCTAATAATGCAAACTTGTTTTCATGGCATCTATTTTAGATTTTTTTAGGCTTTTTTGAATGGGTACTTAAATTGCAAGAATTTTTTGTTGCTTCCATATAAAAAAAAGGACGAGGTATCTAAATGCATATCATCAGCAAAATTTTTGTGCGTGAGCTCCAATTATAGAGTAGCCCAAATTTCTATTGGTGTCAATACGAATCAATTAGGGTTGTTACTTTAAATTCCGACAAGATAACAGGATTTTTGGTTGTTATGATTGTAAATTTTAATTCACAGGAATGAGCACATACAATTTTTTATTCCGCTACATAGTCATCGGCGATTCAGGTACAATCCCTGGGCTTTAGTTGCTTATTCAGAGACATAGGCGTTGGAAAGTCCTCTATTTTGCTTCGTTTGATGGACAACCAATTCACAGAGAAACATAAGGCCACTATTGGAATGGAATTTGTATCAAAAAACTTAAAAATCAAAAACAAAACCATCAAACTGCAGATTTGGGACACTGTAACCATTACAATTGTTTGCATTTGTCACATCCTACTTGAATAGGCGGGCCAGGAGCAATTTCGCTCGATTACTCGCTCTTACTACAAAGGGTATCGATGATTAATTATCCTCTCACACGTGCCAACAAGTCCACTTTGTTTTAGAGCCATAGGTGCTATATTAGTGTATGATATCACTAGTCGAGAATCATTTCGAAACGCAAGCAAATGGCTTGAAGAAACGCGGCAGTATTCTAACTCAAATATGAATATTGTGCTCGTTGGAAATAAATGCGATTTGGAAGACAAGTATTAGAGCTTCTTTTTCTAGCAATAACTCACCTTTATATTAAAGGAGAGAGGTTTCTTTGGACGAAGGAGCAGAATTCGCGAAATTGAATAATCTGTTATTTATGGAAACCTCGGCAAAAGCGGGATCCAACATCAAAGAGGTCGATTATTCGCATATTCTTGAAATCTAATCGGTATGAAACTGATTTGGTTTAGGTCTTCAATCGATCGGCAGAAAATATCCTCACAAAAATTGAAACAGGAGAGATTGATCCTTTCGCTGATACCAGCGGAGTCAAAGCAGGCGCAGAAGAGTCAGCTTTTGTTCCGGGTACTAGGAGACTGTCAACCAGGAATTCGATCCGGAAAAACAAAAAGTGTTGCTAAAGCATCCTATTTTAACGGTTATCGGTTACCTGCAATGCTTCATTGTAGTTTGAGCCAAAGAGAGTGTGTTAAATAGGATTCTTACCAACAGCAATAATAGTTTATCCAATACTTTATTCAATGAGTAACGAATACTCTGGTCAGGTGAATATCCTCTCTGGTAGTATTAACTGAATCTTTATTTTTCTCATTTCGTATTTGTTGCTTTCTTGTGATGCAGTTTATCAGTTTATTAAACTACAACACCACTCCCTCTCTCTTGGACATCGATTTCATGGAGATGAATCCTTTTGTGCTATTCGTTACCCTAACAAAACAATTTAGAAAAATCAAAGATTTCTTCTTTACTAAATCGTAATTATATGTAAATTACGACTTCGAATAAACTTCAGAAGTGCTGATACAATAAAACTTTTTAAATCTAAACTCGAGACTCTCAAGTACAGAAAATCAGAAACAATTATGTGTATCCCTTTCGAGACAGTTCCTCCTCCAAACGAGAAATGCGACAAGTTGGTCTCTAACCTGAAATACGTCTGTCTCTTTCAACTTATACTCGCCATTGTGGAACTTTTCACAAATCCTTTCACTGGACTCTATGAATTATTCGCAGTCTTCATCCTGTACCAGGCCTACTCAACCATCAGTTACTGCAACTTGATCATTTATGTTTTCTTTTGCTCGATGAATCTGATTCAAAACCTTCTATTCTTTGGCAATATGTGGCAGAACAGACAATCTATCAGTGGCAGCTTCGTGTTCCCTTTCGTGGTTGCAACTCTTGCCAGCATCTTCTACCCAGTCGCAATTTACTACGCTTTCTTGGCGTACAGAGAATTTAAAGCTGTTATTCTTTCAGGAACTCCATTGGGAACAGGATACACCGTTGGTGGCGGCGGTGCGAGCCAGCCTTTCAATCAGACCTGTAATGTGACTTATGTTTAATATATTCTAAGATCTAATCTAGATGATGATGAACAACCTCAGGAGCAGCCACAATCAAGAGGCGGTTTCCAAGCATTCTCAGGACAAGGTGTTCGTATTGGCTAGATGTATAATTCGTAACGAGGAAGAATCTCTCTTTATTCAATAATCTTACTCAAATGTGTTGTTTGCTTTCATAAAGGTTAGTGAATGATGGAATAAACTTAAAAAGATTGACTAAATTATATGAACTTGACTGACGACCATGAGAGAATTTCAAAGCCGATCAAGTTGATAATTTCTCAAAAATCAATCAGCCTGAGCAATTGAAAGAAGGAAATTTCTCGAGTAATGAAAAGTTATATTATTTCTGGCATTTGAATAAAAAAATCGAATTGATTAGAAAGATCTTTCTTGGTTCTTTATCTCTCCCTTTCCTCTAAAAGACAATTATAGATTCCACAAAAGTGTGCAAGCAAAGTTTTAGATTTTCGGTTGGTTTAGAAGTCTCCATGAGAGTTACGGATTTCAGTCTAAAGAGATGCAAATAGAAATAAGCGTTTTTGGACAATATTCGTCTGATTTTAACTGTAATCAGCCTTGGGGCGTCGATCCTCCTCAATTCGTAGGCTCTCATTTTGAACGGGAGCTAACAAAATGCCATAACAACTCTTTTGAACAATCTGCATATCTTAAATTAATTTTAATGGATTTTCTGCAAAGAACTTTTTCAAACTCAAATTCTCACTGGATGAGTTTAAGCGACTCCAATGAAGGCGTCTCTAGTTTAATTTTTTAAGCTCTTAGTTGGTCGATCCTGTCAACAAAAACTTTCAAAATAGATTGAAGAAAAAGTTCAATATTGTACCTTAGCTGTAAACTTAACGAGATGGCAGAGGGACCTCGCCTATATTCCTTTATTGAGAAACTTCTTTTTCGAAGTGTCTTTGGAACATTTGGCAAATAATTATAAATCATGAAACTGTTTGCCAGGTTTAGCTTCATAACCTTCAACAGCAGCGGGAGATTACGCCTTGAAATCATTTTGGGATCGAATTCAAATCATTTTGGGATCGAATTCAACGCATTCAAGCAAAGTAAACATTTAAAAACCTTAAAGGTACCTTGTTTCAGGCCTAACGCTAATCTATAATAGGATCCAATAATCGAACCAGAATAAATTTAGTAAAAAATGATTTCTGCGCAATAGAAATAAAACACTACTAATTTAGTTAATTACCAAATACAATCACTTTCGAAAAACTTTAGATCGTTCTAGTAAATTTGTCGGTGCTCTAAACAGTCAGAAATGTCACCATTAAAGGAATTATAATCTCAATCTGCTCACTATTCATGGTATTTGAGAATAATCCCATCAATTCAGACTTCCAAATGACTAGTTCATTCAATAAACGCATAACAATTCGAAATGCGTTCTGTGTTCAAGATCAAATTCATAAATTTTTTTCGGAGCCATAAATTGCCAAAAATAATTTTAAAGATTTTTTCGTTTCCGAAATTGGTTGTCATTCCAAATGGTTTAATTAGGGAGCGAGCGATTATCGGGATAATAAATTATTTTTTGATAAACCATTCTGAATAAGCGTTTTTACATGAATACGCAAATATTATCAGAGTCGAATCAGATTCTACCAAGAACCTTTGTAGAGGATCTCTCTTCAAAATAAAAAAACCGTGGTTCACCTGTCCTAAGGAACTGCATCGAATACGATGAAAATATCAGCATTGACCAAGTAATCAGTTACAAGCGACGAACTCGCAAATTTTCTACTGTTGGTCCTTGCGAATATTTAAAGGCTCATGAGGATTATTCAGAAGATTTGTTTGAAGCAATTGATGTTTACCTTGACAAATGCAAAGTTTTTATCGTGTCACCAACCCCTGTCAAATTTTCTGGAAGAAAAAGTTGTACTAATGTTGATGCTGTTCGCTACAAAAAGGATGATATACCGATACTAACACAACAAAGAAATTCTTTGACGGAACTCAGATTTACAGCACAAGAAGGACCTTTCTTAATGAAAATGTCTTCTTCAACGTTATTCCAGAAAGCAATTATTTCCAGACCAGGTATATAGTAAAAGTCATCCAGAACTCTAATCCTGGATATCATAATCTCTGAAAAAATAACTTTCTCCAAACATCCTATTGGAATTGACCTCGCTCACAACTTATCAGTGTTCTATCGCAAAACACTTGGTCATTATAAAGACTCAACTAAGATAATGCAATTGATTAAAGAATCTCACTCAATGAATAGCTGATGAAGATGAGGAAGCTCAATAAGTGTTATTCTTTCATATCATCACTCATCAACATAATAAAGTAACAGATAAAATTTTAGTGCACGAGAAATATTGGAATTAATCACTTTTTGTATTATTTAAATTTACATATGAAAATATTGGTAAACTGTAAAGTAGAGGGTCCTGATATATTTGGGCTATTTGATGATGATGTAACCACTTCTCAGCTTCGCGACAATATATTATTTTAAGATAAATTTCCTGCTGTAGGGACTGTATGTATTTATTGAATCTGATGACTGTAATTAGAAGAAAGCTGTTGTCGAGGAGGAGTCGAAATTCTAATTAGGTCTAACAGAAGAGTGTTCAAGATTTCATCTAATTGATATTTGGATAAAGCTACCGAAGTAGAAAAGAAGCCGTCTCCTAAGATAATTTTTCAATTAAGAATTGCGACAATTCATATAAATAAATTCAAAAAATGTGATTTAGATAAGCAGATGAATTGAATGAATTGTTTTCGGAAAAATTGTCTTAAACCTTATATATATGAGAGAAATGGTCAATTCTCTTTCTACGTTCTTTCAGAGGTAGTCTCTGTTTTTTCTCCCTCGGAGCTGGATCGAATTGCGTGCTAAGTTAGTTGGTCATGAATATTCATTTTATCAGAGAGGATTGTTATTACTAATTGATATTCAACTTTTCGTCAACTTCCATAAGACCGCCACAGTTTCCACATCTGTTGCAGTAATTTGGTGCTGAAAATATGGTTACGAGTTGTTTATCGTGTATTTCGTTATAACCCTATTGTTAGAATTATTAAATACATCTTTCTAAACGTAAAAGCGTCTACTTCCATTACTAATTCATGTGCTCTCGCTATCTTTGTGAGGTTGTTACGGTGATTGAACTCTTGAGTTATATCTTCTCCAAAGGTAAAGGTAGAGGTTCTTGGCATCAGGCCCCATCCTATCTCAACTTCTTCATATAATTAATTGAACCAATGTACCGCTTCTGTCATCAGGCTCCCCCCACAAAAGATCATATACGGGACCGTCAACTGGAACATCATCGAATCTATCTAATTCTCGAAGCTGATCCAAAGTATCTATTGAAGGAGACAATCCAGCATGCACGCAAAATATCTAAGAGACGTTTCAACAATGACTAAGTAGTGCTTTTGAACCTTTTTTTCGATGACTGCAGTCAAGGGCAAATAATCAAAAAGATCGGTGCAGGCTTTCCAAACGTTCGCATTTCCAAATTTTAAGTTGCATTCATCGTAAAATCCGTAGTATTGCGTTATGTAACGCGATTCGTGGTTCCCTCTAAGTAAAGTGATTCTGTCTCTGTATCTGATCTTCAGAGCAATCAGCAAAGTGAAACATTCAACGCTCTGATATCCTCTGTTCACATAGTCTCCCATGAATAGATAGTTTGTTTCCTATTCGTACTATCATGAGAAAAATACTAACGCTGATTATACAGGACATTTTCCATTGATTGCAAATATTTCCATCAAATCCGGAAATTGACCATGGATATCACCGCATACAGTTACTGGTGCTTTGACAGGAACAACATTCGACTCGTCGATGAAAATTACAGCCGCCTATTGTGAGGTTTTATAATTTGAATGAGTGTATTTAACTAACTTTCTCACACAGCTCGATAATTTCTGTTTCTGAAAGAAGCTCCCCCTTATACATCCTTTCAATTTGTTCATCAAGATCGGCTGGAAGTCTGGGTTTCATTGGAAATTCTATCCGGTAAGGCTTATAGTGATTTGTGTCTTCAATAGTTAGTTTGTTGTGGAATAATTCTTCATTTAACAAAACACAATTCTTCCAAAAATAGACCTACCGACCAGAACTTTCGCGTCCGACTTGCTTGGAGAATTAAGCCCTCATGAATTAATAAGCAGGAAGAAATAGCTTCACACAACACCAGAGAATACAAACTACTATCACTTTCCTACTTTTCTTAGTTAGGGTGGAAAATTCATATATCTCTTTTAATTTTGATGTAGATATGCAATCTAAAAATAGAGAGAGCAAGGAAAGAATAGTGCTATATTCATAAGTGTGTATGTTTATCGTCTTTTGTTTGTCATTATGCTCCATTCAATTCAGAGTAGTTTTCTTTGAAATTTTACAATTTTGACTCATCTAGATAAAGAAAACGGATTTTAACTTTTCTAGAAATCTAAGAAATAAAGAACATGAAAAAGTTACCTTTTTGTGATGAAGTTATATCCTGGATCACCTTTCCAGTATTAAAGTCCAACAGTTTTGCTGATTTATCATTAGAGGCAGTTGTGAGCATATCACCATACTGATTCCACCACACACAGTTGATAGTACCTAACATATATCTTGAATTAATAATGGAATATGAAAAAGAAATTGAATTAAATAACATGATCTCAAAAAATATATGTTGAGATAATTGTTCGTGAAATGGAAGGGGCTTATATACTCACCTGAATGAATGCCATTAATTACTTTCATTAATATGCAGTAAATGAAGATAATAAAACCAGACAGCCATTGATGAAGTAAAGAAAACGAAAAAGATACATCATCGACAGACTGCAATTATCTTCACACTCAGTACCCGCTGACACCAATGCCTTTTTTTCAACATCTAGAACGTTGTGCTTTTTACCATCATACTTGACGAACACAAGAAACTCGCCAGGGTTTCTGCTCCATCTGCAGCGACTATACCAACCTGTATTTCAATATTATAAGGAAGAATAGGATATATCTCTTAACGAAAGATGCATATATATAAGATTGCTCAAACTCGAGCTTCTAGGACCAGAGAGAAAGAGAAAAAGCATTCTCTGACGATAAGATCTATTTTTACCTGATTGACGGCCAGCATCCAAATGAGACCTGTAGCTATCGATATTGATATCTGCTACCAAGCACGTTCCGTGAATGTCCATAGTTGCTACCAACTCTCCGGTAGGATTGAAATCAAGCCCACTCATCTGATTTCCTTCACAGTAAGGATTCCAAGTTGCCTTTTTTGAGAGATTGAATCTGGGTGTACTCTTCTGACCAGAATAACTTCCAATATTGAACAGATGGTAAGTTATTTTCTGTCCAATCGGGATCACACCAAGAAGTTCTCTCCTTGCATTATAAGTCACATTGCCGAAGCCAGTTCCTAATAGAAATTAAGTAACAATATCAGATACATTATTTATATTGGGAGAATATGTTCATAGGAATCGACTGAAAATGAATATTACTTCCAAAGATTTCACCAAACGAGTAGATTTTTTTTGATATGAACTTTGTTTGAGAGTTCGAATATTTCCATAGTAGCTGAATCATCACTGTCGTGATGAAGAGATATAAGCAATTTGGAGTTTGGAATTTCTTTTACATGCGTCCAACTGTTCACTATTAGATTCTCTTACAAACACAAAGAAAATTTGGGCGCTCTTTTACTAGGACCATCAATTTGAGCATCCTGAAAGTTTGCGTAATTCTGCTTCGCTTCAAGATCAAAGACATCGATATTGTTGCTTTTTGAGAGCAGAAAGCGAGCAGCTTTGGACTTATAGAGTCGTCCTCTTCTAATAGGATAAAGATCGTCAAGTGGCAAGGCGAAATTAGCAGCAAAGTACAAAACAAATGGAAGAGAGATTGAAGCTACGTAGATAAAAGTACCGAATCTCATAGATTTTTGTAGCAGATTGCTTCTTTGGGTTTCATCCTCGAGTGGAAGATCGTTTATGGCTTGCTTTGACTCTTCAAAGACTGTTTCAACAGATCTCTGGCCTTTTTTCGCGTCTTTTGTTGGAAGCATTGCACTTCTCGCTTGATGTAAAATAGAGGAATCAATTAAAATTTAACTATGATAAATTAGGCTGCAATAAATTATTTCGTCTGAATTAATTTCGAAAACACAAAGTTGAAAGAGCAGATCTCAAGTAAATATTCAAGGCGAACGGTAGTCCGGGCTAACAACTAGCTAGCGATCCTTGAAGAGCTAGGCCCCTCGCTTCTAATACTATAATTTAGGGTTTCTGTTACTGGAGAAGCAGCAAGAGAATCTTTTTCCTGGCCAGCATTACTTCCCAATGATTCACCAGTTTTTGTAGGTTGCCGCTTCACCAATAAGGAGGGAGCTTTTGTCGCGCTGCTGCAACTTAAGGATCAATAGCTTTGTTTTTAGGAGTTTGTTGCTGGATAGGATCATTAGATCTGTTTTTGATTAAAAAAGTAATATATCGGTAGAAATCTTAGAATGAACTTTATTCATTCAACCAATTCCACAAGCAGATCATGCAATTAAACCAATTATTTTTCAATGATTTCTTAAACTTTGCTATTGGCCGTGAAAGTAAAGAAAGAAGAATTGATTGCCCATTAAATGCCATTAAGATTATTTGTTCGACGCACGAAACCGCGGGCAGCGCTTTTTAAGTAACTTCTTAAAGAACTTGAAGACTTCAGTAGCTATCTTCACTGCTTTTTTTGCAGGAGATTTCGATTCATGACTAACCATATCAAGTCTACACTTAGGATTCGATAATGTGATTCCTTTTGCCTTAATTCTGTCGACTGCTATGTAATACATGTTATCCCAATCCTGCAACCCCATTTTCCCAATAAATAAAACTTTCATATACTTTGCCGGACACACCTGATCTTCAATGTGAAGTTCCACCTTTCCTTTATCGTTCACGAAGAACTCTTTTGATCTGTAAATCCACTCATTTTCGTTCGTACCTAAGCAGATGACAATACTCCTTGCCAAGTAATACTTTACAAGGAATTGATGATAAAAGACGACATCAACCGATCGAACAATCGCCGGTTCATGGAGTCGAAAAATGAGATGCTCCTCTGCCTTCGTTGTCTCTGAGCCTGTCGAACTCCAGAACAGACGGCTGTTTTCGATTAACACTCTATCGATTGATTGGTCAAAGTCTGTAGATGAAGCGCTCATTCCGACCAAGCGTAATTCCTTTGCTGGAATAGAGGGCAGCTTCTTGTAGACATCCTTCAAAAATGCGGGATCTCTGAGTGTGCAATCATCAAAGCCGAGGATTTTGGGAACTTTTATTGCGTGATAGTATGAGATCCAAAATTTTGGGTGATCGACGAGCTCTTTTAATTGTTTATTTGTTCGAGAAAGCTTGCAGATAGAGGGCACGTCTAGAAATTGCGTGATATAAAAGAAAGCATGTGGAGTTAAGCTGGAAAACCCAGTCGAGGCTGAAGCTTCTGCGGAACGTATCATCTCAGAAAATATTTTAATTTTATTAGAACATCGAAAAATCCAATTAATCAGAATATTGAAAATTTGCGAACGAAATTGTGTTTA